>Ga0116151_10001192_pt1 | contig 24193 bp, 21 predicted proteins | sample AD_UKC117_MetaG_FD_89893 | JGI IMG/M metagenome (GOLD analysis project Ga0116151, IMG submission 89893) | Active sludge microbial communities of municipal wastewater-treating anaerobic digesters from Hong Kong - AD_UKC117_MetaG | ecosystem: Engineered > Bioreactor > Anaerobic > Digestate... | reverse complement strand
AGCCTCCCCCGACATCGGGGGAGGAGTTAACTCTCCCCTTCCCCGATGTCGGGGAAGGGGCCGGGGGATGGGGTTTACCCGATTATTTACTTATTCTTCTACTGAGAATCTACCTGATTTCACCCAGATCTCTATATGAGCCAACATAGTAGTTATCAGTAAATTATTGGTAAGTAGTGAATGGAACGTACTCACCTCGATCCTTCGGTACAGAACAAGTTGTGCGGGGACAGGGAGTCGCGTATCGTCATAAACCACGAGGAGTGTTGCGATGTCGAATGGGCAAATTCATACAAATGGCACAAGCGCCAATGGCGCAGGTGAAGAGCGTCAAGTCGAAGAGGTCATCGTGATCGGCAGTGGGCCGGCAGGCTTCACAGCTGGGCTCTATACGGCCCGGGCCAATCTCCGCCCGCTGTTGATCACCGGCAACGAATATGGCGGCCAGGTCAGCATCACCTATGACGTGGAAAATTATCCTGGCTTTCCAGAGAGCGTCAGTGGCCCTGGCTTGGTGGAGAAGATGAAAGAGCAGGCCGAAAAATTTGGGACACGCATTGAGTTTGACTATGTGACCGAAATTGTCACCGACCAGCATCCTTTCTTGGTGCGCACCACCAATGGCAAAGAGTATGCGACCAAGGCGATCATCCTCGCCACCGGTGCTCGCCCGCGCTACCTGGAGATCCCCGGTGAGAAAGAATACACAGGCAAAGGCGTGAGCTACTGTGGCACCTGCGATGGCTTTTTCTTCCGCGGCAAGGATGTCATCGTCGTCGGTGGTGGTGACAGCGCCGTTGAAGAAGGGTTGTTCCTCACCAAGTTTGCCACACGAGTTCGCATTGTCCACCGGCGCGACGAATTGCGTGCCAGCAAGATCTTGCAAGATCGTGCCTTTGCCAATGAGAAGATCGATTTTATCTGGAATACAGTCGTCAGCGAAGTCGTCGGTGACAGCGAGGGCAAAGTAACGGGCGTCAAGACAAAGAACACGGTAACCGGTGAGGAAGGTTCGTTGGAGACGGACGGCGTCTTCATCTTTGTCGGTCACATTCCCAACAATCAGATCTTGCAGGGCAAGTTTCATCTCGATGATGATGGTCACCTTGTGACCGATCGCTACACGCGCACCAACATTCCGGGAATTTTTGCCGGCGGCGAAATCATGGATAAGGTGTTCAAACAGGTCGCAACCAGTGTGGGGCAAGGCTGTGCCGCGGCGATGCAGACAACGCGCTGGTTGGAGGACTTTGAAGCCGATGGTCACATCGACCTTGCGCAAGATCCGCGCGATTTTGGGGTCCATGGCATTGTTACGCACGAAACATTGGGCACCTGGTAAGCGGCTGTATCTTCTCGTGAGCCGGACCTAAACGCAAGTGAATTTGGAAAAACAAATTCCTACTACGTTTGGTTGATGGCAAATTCCATCGACTGTTCCACCAACGGGCGTGCAGAAATCAGCTGCACGCCCGTTTTGTGTTACAATCAGCCGCTATGAGTGCTATTCCACCGCGCGTATCCGCAAGCGCTAGTACAATCGATGAGGGTGACAGCGGAACTCTCTTTACCGATGCACAAAGTGGCCTTGCCCGCAGTGCGGTTCTGCTCTCGCTTGGCAACATTGCCAGCCGGATTTTGGGCTTGGTGCGCGAGATGGTCATTTCGCGCACCTTTGCGCTAGCAGAAGTCAGTGCGTTCACGGTCGCAAGCCAGGTACCCACGCTGCTCTACGACTTTCTGATTGGTGGGATGTTAAGCGCGGCGCTCGTTCCTGTGCTCAGTGACTACGCCGAACGGGGAAGGAAAGAATTTAGTCAGCTGGTTAGCCTCCTGCTGACGATCTTTGCGCTGTTGCTGGCATTGCTTACCGTAGCACTCTATGTCCTCGCCCCGCAGGCAACGGATCTGATGACCACGTTTGAAAAGACCGATCCGGCGCTCCTCTTGGTGACCACGAGGTTGATCCGGCAAATTACACCGGCCATCTGGCTCTTCAGCATGGCAGGACTACTCACGGCGGTTCTCTACAGCTTGCGGCGTTTTACCTGGCCGGCGCTGGCAACGGCGCTCTATAATTTGGGGATTGTTGTCGCTGCTCCGGTGTTGGCACCGCGCATTGGCATTACCAGTCTGGTTGTAGGAATCTTACTCGGCGCGGCATCACAGTTTCTGGTGATAGGATGGGATCTACGTCGCATAGGCTTAACACTGCGAGCAACCATCCAGTGGCGCCACCCAGCCTTAAAGCGCATCTTTTATCTGTACCTGCCGATTGCCGCTGGTCTCGCCGTGGCACTCTTCCAAGTAGGATTAGATCGGCGCCTGGCCAGTGGTACGGAGGAGAAAAGTATTGCCTGGATGCGTTTTGCCACAACATTGCAACAGTTGCCACTGGGACTCATTAGTGTTGCCATCTCATTGGCTGCCTTGCCGCGCCTGAGCCAATATTTTGCCAGCGGCGATGACTTGGCCTACCGACAGACGCTGGGGCGCGGTTTGCGCATGGTACTACTCCTGATTCTACCGGCCACAGTCCTGCTGGGGCTCTTAGGAGAACCCATTGCACGGCTAATCTTTGGCAGCAGCAAGTTGACCCCCTATGACATGGCACAGGTTGTGGCCTCGCTCCAGATCTATCTCATCGGTATGATCTTTGCTGCCATCGATTTTCCGCTAAACTATGCATTTTATGCCCGCCACAACACGCTGTTGCCCGCGCTGGTGGGAGTTGGCAGCGTGCTCTGTTACATCGTTGTGGCTTTTGCGTTGTTACCTTCCCTGAGCTATCTGGGGCTGGTCTGGGCAGATACCGCGAAACAGGCGAGTCACGCCATCACGATGCTCATTCTGCTCTATTGGCAGATCGGGCGACTAGGTGCCAACGTGGGCAAAGGACTTGTGCAAATGGGCATTGCCGCTACGTTCATGGCGGTTGTCATCCTCGCATTACTATTTTTTATGGGCGGGGGACATCTGGGCGGGGGTTGGCCAGAGAATCAGTGGTCGAGTGTCCTTCAACTGGCCGTGATGGGTGGCGGCGGCATGGTTGCCTATCTGGCAACGCTCCACGCCTTTCAGCTTCCAGAGATCATGCTGATCCGCTCTTATCTTCGTACACGGCTAGGGATGTGACAGCATACCACGTAACAGCACAGCCTATTGTCGCACTGTTGCAGGTCATCAACCCCACAGGGGGTTACAACGCAGGTGGGCTGGTTACCGGACGAAATCCCAAGATGCCCTGTTAGCGAAAAGCACTGTCATTCTCGTGTACTATGTGCCTGTCGAGGCAAAATGCAGGGACAGTAAGGGGCATTCGCCAATCACACCCTTGCAAACTGTGATTTTGGCCAAATTCTGCGTATAATAGAGAGAACTTTTAGTTGTTCACAGCTTATGCACTAAGAACCGACAAAAAGAGAGCACCAGTTGCTGGGTACTCAGTGCGTAAGTCTGATCGTTATGTTGACAAAGCCAGGCAGCGCATCTCTTAACAGTTGTTCCCGATTCGTCTGTATGGCAAAGCGGGTTGGCCGGCAGAGAGAATTTCGGAAGCGCTGCCGAGTCGCGAAAGGATGGTGGCAATGGCCACAAAGAAGAAACGTTCATCAACCAGGACACAGAGCCTTAGCAAGAGTCGTCCCCGCAGCTATGGGGAAATGTATAAGAATGAGACAACAGTCCAGCAGCCGACAGTAAACGCTGCGCCGAAAGCGAACACGGTGACCGTTGCAGAAAGCCGGGACTGGCGCGTGGAATACAGCCATGTCGTACGTGATTTGCGCACACTTCTTATTGTTTCAGCGGTACTTTTTGCTGTTATCATTGTCACCGGCTTCTTTATGTAATCTCAGTTGCCCCGTCTCGTGGTAGGTGAACCGGTTGAAACCTCTCCTTACGGCAGAGACGGCAGGTGCAACTTGCGAAGTGCAACGCAGCACTTGATGAGAAAATCCACCTTTGTTGCCAGAACAGACCGACGCTGTCACAGTTCATACACTTGTGCAAGCAAGAGCAGCTTCGGTCTTTGTGTTCTTACTGAGTGCGCGTCCATCTGAAGTTTGCTGTGGTGATCTCATCGGAGTTGCACCCGATAGTCCCGTAACTGATGTCAAGACGGTGGCTTACTTAAGGGATAAGCAACAATAGCACTAAGCTGTGTAACATCCAACAGAGCCAGAAATTCTGGGTGTAGATAAAAAGGATAGTCGTCAGCAAGAGGAGAATCAACTTGAAGAGGCGGGATAGGGTTGTCGTGTGGAAACGGAGAACTGCGGGAACCGCAAGTAGCGCGGCAAGCCAAATCGCCCAATAGGCCGGCTGATCTAACAAATTTGCAATGCCATATTGGCTTTCCCAGAGCGCACCACGTAAAAATGACCAGTGAAACTCTTCCGCACCGGCAAAAAAGAGCGGTGCCAATGTCAACTGCCGTTGGGCTGGGCCGGATAGGGAACGGGTGGAAGCTTGAGCGCCGGTGGTGGGGGTCAGTGCCTCGGGTGCGGTAAAATCTGTTGTGCTACGTACCAACACAAGAAATCCGGCAACCGTTACAACTAGGCCCAACCCCAAGCCAAAACTGGTGAGCCAGTTGATTCCGGTGAGCCCCATCAGGCGCGGCGAGATTCCCCCCTGCAGTAGCGCCAGGTAAGGAACCAATATCCACCGAATATTACGCACGGACAAGCGGTAGGCGACCGGAATAAAGGGATAGGTTAGGTAGATGATGGCTCCTACCAAAAGATCGGCAAGCAACCATCCCATTGGTGCAGTGAGTTGTGGTAATTCCATTGCTGGGTTTATCGTGATAAGACCAACGCAGCGAACTGAAAACCTTGCTTGTTTCTTTGACCTATTCGCTTTCACGCAAGTTGCTGACTGCCGTCTCCGCAGGGGAGCGACATCGTTGCTCTAGCCACCTCCCAACGGATGGGAAGTAACTTGGGTTGCTGAACAGTCCGTTCTCAGTGCCTACGTCGGGGAGGCTGTACCCGAATGTCTATAAATAAGCGCCGGTTCCACCGTGCGGTGTTTGTATTTACACACAAATTCGGACAGCCTCACGTCGGGCGTGATCAATTTAATCTGCTATGAATCTTCGGCGCATTGTCACATTCGTTATCATTATACTACTCATTGCGATCTTTCGCCCAGCCGGTTTCTGGAAAGAAGCAAAACGCATTTGGGAGCAGCGCGAAACTATTTGGCGCATGCTCTTTTTCTTAGTCGTTGCCTATCTACTCTATGGATTGTATTCGCTTTACAACGAAGGTTGGTTTCAACATTGGCTAGAAGTACTGAGCCTGTAGAATGTTGGCAACCTGTGTTGTTGCGGCGCTTTCCCCTCCCAGTGGCATTACCGGGGATTTTTCTTCTGCACTCTCACTATCGGCCTTGGTGGAGAACTGATAGCCCAGGCCGTGCACCGTCTTTAAATAACGCGGATTGCTGGGGTCTTTTTCTACCTTACTGCGCAATCGCCGCATTGTCACGCGCACAAAACTAGCATCTTCATGGGGATGGTAGTTCCAAACAGAGCGCAAAAATTCGGCTTTGCTTACCGGTTTATCAGGGTTATGCATCAGATAGCTCAACATGCGATACTCATTTGGCGTCAAGCTGGCCACTTCACCGCGCACGGTAACCTGCTGCAATTCCTCGTTTAAAACAATATCGCCAACTGAAATGAGCACACCGGGATGGTGTCGCGCCTGATGAATGGTACGACGCAACGTGGCCCGGATGCGCGCACGCAATTCGTGTAGGACAAAAGGCTTTGTCATGTAATGGTCGGCACCCAATTCAATCCCCGTCACAACATCGTCAGTTCTCGTATTGGCCGTGAGGATAATGATTGGGACGTCGGTTCGTTTGCGCAGTTCCGTACAGACTTCCAAACCATCAAGCTGAGGCATGTTGATATCAAGCAAGACAAAATCGATGGTATGTTTATCAAACACACTCAGTGCTTCACGCCCGTTTTTGGCCAAGATCACGTTGTAACCGTCGAGTTTCAAAGTTAGAGCAAGCAATTTGCGGAGTGAATCATCATCTTCGGCCACTAAAATTTGTATGGAACTGGGATCAATTTCTACTGTGGAAAAGGGGTGGGGCTGCGCAATGGGGTTATTCATTTGATAAATACGCTCTCCTTCAGTGGCAACCATGATAGTTTTTTAGAAAAAGTTTCGTGGCACGATCACGAGTCAAACAGACGAGGAGCACCACGAATCTTTTTCTGAATGTCTATAGATGGTTGTATGATGCATATGATCGCAGTGACTTTCTCTTGTATCAACGAAATGTCAATGCACCAACTCAAGTGGTGGAGATTTACTGCAGCAAATGATATAAATTTAACTGGAATAACCCATATCGTCAAGTATTAAAAATTGACGAATTGTAGGAAAGTTCCATAGAATATTGAACAAGTAACTGAAACAATAGTTTTGACTGATTGCATTCATGTAAGCGAAATAGCGACAGGAGTAATCATGCAATACCCGACACTGGCGGAAATTGAAGCGGCACGCAATGCACTGGGTGATCTGGTCCTCGAGACCCCGGTTTGGCAGTGGCGCAACTACGATGTTGTCAGCGCGCTGGGCGAGGAGACCGCCCTTTTTTTGAAATTGGAACTGTTCCAGTTTACTGGAACCTTTAAGCCGCGCGGGGCATTAACGGTTATGCGCAAACTGACACCACAACAGTTGGCACAAGGTGTCACGGCGGTCAGTGCGGGCAACCATGCCATTGCCGTTGCGTTTGCGGCTCAGATGTTGGGTGCTACGGCCAAGGTGGTCATGCCCAAGAGCGCCAACCCGCTACGCGTGTCGACGTGCCGTCGCTATGGCGCAGAGGTGGAACTGGTCGACAACGTCACTGAGGCCTTTGCGCGCGTTGAAGCAATTCAAGCGGAAGAGGGACGCTTCTTTGTCCATCCGTTTGAAGGCAAAGAGACGATTCTGGGGACAGCAACGGTGGGCTTAGAATTTTGCCGTCAAGTTCCCAAGTTAGATGCGGTCATTATTCCGATTGGAGGAGGGGGACTCTGTGCGGGGATGGCGACAGCGATGAAACAACTTCAACCCCACTGCCAGATCTATGGTGTAGAACCCGAAGGGGCGGATACAATGCATCGGAGTTTTGCCGCCGGCTCACCTCAGTCTATCGACACGGTCCGCACGATCGCCGATAGTTTGGGCGCACCCCACGCTGCACCCTATAGCTTTGGGCTTTGCCATCACTTTGTGGATGAACTCGTCAAGATCAACGATGCGCAGATGCAGTCGGCCATGGCGTTGCTTTTCCGTTCCATGAAATTGGCTGTGGAACCGGCCGGGGCAGCGGCAACGGCCGCCTTGTGGGGTCCCCTACGGGCGCGCTTGCGGGGTAAACGCGTTGGTGTGGTTGTCTGCGGGACCAATATCGATATTGCGACCTTTGCCAAACTGGTAGAAGTCGCGCCCGCTGAGGAAGCTATCCTCGACGCGTAAAGCGCCAACAGCCAAACAAAAAACCCTTCTCTGCATCGATCCAGAGAAGGGTTACTGAGCCGTTGAAGGGAGTTGAACCCTTGACCTACGCATTACGAGTGCGTCGCTCTGCCGACTGAGCTACAACGGCATAAAAAACATCATATCAATGATCAGGAAGACCAGATCACATGCTATAGTATATCGCAAGAGGATAGCAAAGGCAAGTTTGCTGCACCTTAAGAAGGCACTACAACCATTCCAGTGGTATCGCACAAATTGTGTAAATTGCTAATTGCCCCATGGGCCACTCTGCAATTTACACAACAGTCGGTGTCTAAAGTGGTCATCAAACGGCAAACGGCTACTGCTTCACGCGAGTGACATAGCTACCATCACGGGTATCAATCCGGATGACATCCCCTTCGGTGACAAACATGGGCACCTGCAACTTATAACCGGTCTCCACTTCGACCTGCTTGCTGGGGGTATTGGCCGTGTCACCGGCAACAGCAGCCTCCGCCCAGGTGACAGCCAGATCAACAGTCGTGGGCATGGTGACGCTGATCGGTTCGTCCTCGTAACTCTCCAACGTGACGATCTGATTATCGGTGAGGAACTCGAGTACACCGTCCAAAGCATCCGGAGCAAGGGTAACCGGCTCAAACGTTTCCACATTCATAAAATGATAAAAATCACCGTCGGTGTACTGGAACTGAACCTCATCTTTGTCCAAACGAACATCTTCGACACGCGAGCCGTTGTTGTAGGTCTTTTCAACAGTTGAGCCGGTGCGCACATTGCGGACACGTAGCCGGATGGTCGCACCACCGCGTGCTACTTTAATGTGCTGGTAATCCAACACTCGCCACAACTGCCCCTCTTCTTCGTAAATATTACCTTTACGCAGTGTTTGCACTTCAGCCATAATAATTTCCTATCGAATTTTTTTGAAGACAAATACCCATTTGGGTAGGCAAAAATCTAGCGGTATGCCAACTGCTGTTGCGCGATACCGTCAATCCAGCGGTATGCCAACTGCTGTTGCGCGATACCGTCAATCCAGCGGTATGCCAACTGCTGTTGCGCGATACCGTCAATCCAGCAGTATGCCAACTGCTGTTGCGCGATACCGCCAAAAAATTCAGCCTACCGATTATAGCGACGCGCGGGAAAGCTGTCAAAGTTGCAACGAAAAAGATAGTTATCAAACTACTGACTGAATTGGCTGAGCGCAAGACGCAACCGTTCCTCAACGCCTTTCACATCTTTGGGGAGTTTCTGCAACGCCCGTTGTGCCTCTACAACACTATAGCCAAGGCTGGTCAGTGCCTCAATAACTTCACTGTCCTCGTCCACAACCTGGGCGAGCCCCACAAAGGCATCGGATGTGACCTTGAATTTATCTTTCAACTCCAGCACAATCTTTTGTGCCGTACGTTTGCCAATCCCTGGGACGCGCGCAACCAAGGCCGGCTCGTCATTGGCGATTGCCAGTTGCAGTGCATCCGGTGTCAGCGTGCTCAAGGTGGCTAGCGCCACCCGTGGACCAACGCCATTTACCGAAAGTAGCAGCTCAAACGTGGCCAACTCTTCCTCAGTGGGGAAACCATAGAGGGCCAAGGCATCTTCTCGTACTTGTAAATAGGTATGCAGGTTGGCCGTATCGCCTTCACGATACTGCGCTGCCGTCGGTTCGGGCGTCGAGATTTTAAAGCCCATGCCCCCGGCTGCATTGCCCACTTCAACAATGAGATAGTCTTTGCCACGCTGCAACACAACCCCGCGCACCGCTCGAATCATTGGTGTGTCCCCTTGTTCATGCCGGCCACAAGCTCTGTGATCAGCCTCTCAACTGCCCGATAATCATCTTCTCGACGAAAATGGCCCGTGACATTGGTCCACAACCGTGACCAATCTGTCAACAGTATACTTATGTCAGGGCAATTGGGAAAAGAATGGACAAGAGAAAATGAGGAAAATCATCCGACAAACGTGTGAACCCACCTGGGTATGGCGGCTTTTCCCATAGCAGTGGCTGTCCGTGGACCGCAAGCGCGCCTCTGGGGAACGGCAGTCGACGAGACAATCTCTGCACCGTGAATTCACACGTTGAGCAGATGATACAATCGGATTGAATTGCGTTGTAGATTTACAAATTGTGCAAACGCGTTGGCGTAATGGAGTAGAACAGACGCCATTGCGATGAATCCCTACAAGAGTGGGGTGGCCGTGCAGGAGGCTTCGGGGAAAAGCCTGTAGCGATGAACTGTGCCAAAGAAGGAAGGCATGTTGATCGCTGTGCTACAGCACCCACCGTAGACTTCAATAATCGTTCCAAGTGTAGTGGGATGGATGTTTAGGCCATCAATACTTCACGTTGGTGGCGATGTTGCGTGTTGAATTTGTAGCCGGCACCGCGCACTGTTACCAATAGACCGGATCCGAGGGATTCACCTCTATTTTTTCGCGCAGACGGCGTACCGCCACTTCTACCAAGTTGGTACCGCCGGCCAGGTCATAGCCCCACACCGTTTGGAAGAGATCATTTTTGCTCACGGGCCGATCCGGCACGCTCATCAGGTGGCGCAACAACTGATATTCAGTCGGGGTCAGATGGACAACTTTGTCGCGCACTTTCACCTGGTGCAACTCATCGTTGAGCACAATGTCGTCAAAGGCCATGACGCGAGCTTCGACCTTTTCGCTGGCCCAGTTCACACGGCGCAGAATTGCCTGCAAGCGCACTTCGATTTCGCGGAAGGTAAAGGGTTTGCAGATATAATCGTCAGCACCGACACTAAAGCCATACACGATGTCATCGGGCCGATTCAACGCTGAGAGCATCACCACAGGCACGTCACCACGTTGGCGCAATTCTACACAGAGGGTGAAGCCATCTAATTCGGGCACCATGACATCGACCAAGACCAGATCGAAATGTTGTTCATCGAAGAGGCGCAAAGCTTCTTTCCCATTTCGCGAGGTGGTGACGGTATAACCGCTCTTTTGCAACGAGACATGAAGCAATTCGCGCAACGGTTCTTCATCTTCCACAACGAGAACACGAATTTCGCGTTGTGTTGTCACTTGAGTTCGAGTGTTCTGATACATTGGAGGCAACATACCCATTCGGGCTTGATAGCTGAATTGGTTGAGATGTGTATATTCGCGCATGGTTTGATTTTTCCCACTAAGATACAGACGTACAAAAAATGACTGACCGATAATTGACTGATGGTGTTTTGCTTTCTCTACTATTATTAATCGAGGATAACAGCCAAATCCTTCGCGGGAATTTGATGAATTTCGAAAAAAAGTCAAAATTGGTCAAAATTTTGCAAGCTTTGCAAGGTTTTTGACAGAATTTACAGGAGTGGTAAGGGATTGGGCGCCGAAAAATGAATTTGACGAAAATTTGAGGAAGTCATGCAATCGGGGTAAAAATTTCGGCCAAATGCGGAAGTGGGGAAAAAAGGAGGGGGCTAATTCGTAAAAATTAGCCCCCTCCTTTATCTATATAATATATGATGTCAATGGTCTAGCTGCCATGACAGACCTAAACCACCACCTCGCGCAACCAGGCCCGTTGGATCATCCAGCGGTTTGCCGCCGGATCGTAGGTCAATTCAAAGGTGTTCCCGTCGACCGTCTGTACCAGGTAGAAGCGCAACGTCTGTCCGCGCACCCGCTCTTCCCACTGCCGCCCCACATCGGATACGTAGCGCGTGCGATCACGCCAAAGAAACGAGGTGGGGCGAATGCTGCCATCTTTCATCACCCGTACCAATGCATCAATTGCTTCGTCCACCATGACTTCTTTCATTGTTCTTTTCCTCGTTTCAGTCTTTACTATTGCGACAACGTTCCCTTTCAAGGAGTGGACAGAATTCCCAGATCGACAGGACTTCTTTCTCTGCTGTAGCAATCCTGTGCATTCTGTAAATCTTGTCTAATGTTCTTGTCAAATATAACGTTGTCGTACTATATATACATAGTGTTCAGACACAGCGTTCAGGTATCGTTACCCGCTACAGATCCTTGCTGTCTTGCCGGTCAACTCGTTCGCCGAGGAGCATAAGCCGTTCATTGCCCCGGCGCGTAAAAATAACAACTCCGGCCCTTCCGCCGGCAGTCAATTTGAGGCGAGGGCGCAATTCTTCCGGCGCAACAGGGAAGCCCCGCTTTTTCAGTTCCACCTGCCCAATCCGTAGCGCTTGCAGCCGTCGATTCAACGTCTTCAGATGAAACGGATGGACCTCGGCAATTCGAAAACACTGCACGAGCGGGTGCGGTCGATAGTCATCTGCGACAAGATAGGCGATCTGGCTATCAAAGAGATGAGCGTGTAGTTCTGAACATAGCTGCCCAAGGGCTCTTGCCCGGATCACCGCCGGATCCGGTTCGTAGAGATAACACTCCTCCCGAAGCTCGCCAAGCGGGGGTGTCTCTTCATCTGCCCCTCGTCGCAACCACCCCTGTGTGGTATGCACCGAGGCCCAACGGCGTTCCTTGGCCAATGGTCCAAACCAGAGCACCGCTTCCTTGCAGACTCCGTCATGGCTAATAAATTCGACACTACAGCCAGCCGGAAGCTCTGCATCATCGACGCCAGGCATCACTTTAATGCCAAGTGCTGCGATCTGTTGCTGGAGTGCCAACAACTCAGGTAAAGGCGGCTGCACCTGATAGAGACTAAAGATCCGTCGCCCATCGACGCGTCGTGCCGGATCCGCAAAAGCGGCGGCTGCATCGGGCAATTTCCCTGCTTGCAACAGCGCAGGCCAATCCGCTTCAATGAGTTGCACCCGTTCTGTGAGTCCCAATGCGTCCACATTGGCCCGTGCACATTGCAGACGAACGGGGTCGATCTCAACCCCAATCACCGGACGTTGCGCGGCCAAGGCCAACAGATCGCCGCCAATGCCGCATCCTAGATCCAGAATGGGCCCATCGGGCGCGTGGGTGGCAATCCACGCCGCTCGTTTTTGCGCTATCGGCCATGCCGTGGCCTGTTCCAGCGCCTCCGCCGTCAAAAAGAGCTTTGCCGCATCGGGGAACTTTGCCGTGGCCTTCTGGCGTAGACGAGCGAGGGCCAGGAGCGCGCCGGCTTCGGTAGGATCAAAATCACGGCGTAACTGTTGTAGAATGGCAAAAGTCCGCTCTTCCGGCAGCGCCATTTCACCAAGCGCGGCAGCAGCCAAACGGGCCGCAGGTGTCAAGAGAAAGGAGATAGTCGTTTCATTGATTGCTTCACGTCTCATGCTATCATGCGCTTGCTCTACCCAATCCCACTGCATTCATTCTGATATCTCTCTTGAAACGATTTGAACCCAACGAGTGCATCTGTCCCGTGGATCTTTTCCTTGCGGCTTGATTATACTTCGCCCTGCTGGAGAAAGAAAACCTGCGGTTGCCTCACCACGCGACAAGAACAAATGTACGAAATTCGCTGCTTTGGGCACCTATCCAGCTTGACGAATGTGACGCTCCCCGGTAAGATAACAGTATATGCATACTGGAATTTGCTATCATCTTATTGCCGCTGAATCCAGGATCTGATCAGGAGTTTGCTGAAGGTCAATGTGGGAACCAACCCATCACAAACAGCAGCAATCGATATGGGTGAATATAGGGGGAAGCGGGTTTCCCAAGGAAGGGTAATATGAGCGCACAACCAGAATCAATCGGTGCTGGCAAGAGCGTAGATCGGGTGGACGCTGCGCCGCAAATTGAATATAAGATGGTGACCCACGATTCACTGTCCATGTTCCTGGCAGCTATCGGTGGTGCCGTGTTGGGAATGTTGTTGACGCTGTTGGTTCTTGCTCTAGTCAATGGCGGCACCCTGAGCTTCTCCGGCCCACGAATTACTCAGTTGGAAGAGTATGTTGGCCGTGTCAATGAAAATTTGGGGGCGGTGAGTGCCAACATCGATCTCGTCAGCGAACAAGCCGCCACGTTGCAGCAGCAGCTTGGCTCTGTCGAAGAGGCATTACGGGGTGAACTTGAAAATCAAGGGAGCAGCATTGAAACGCTCAATAGTTCTGTTGAAACGTTGAATGTCACCCGGCAACAATTTGGGCTCTTTATGAATGCACTCGACTCGGCGCTGGCTGATATGCAGGCGATCGATCCGAACGCCGTCACGGCAGAAACCCCAGGTGCCACTACTGACAGCACCGCGGCCGAGGCCACCACAGCCGAAACCCCGGTGGAAGAGACAGCCGGTGAAGCGGCACCGGCAGAAGAGGGTACGCCAGCGGAAGCGGCAGATGAGACCACCGCCTTGCCTGCACCCCAAAGCATGGCCAGTTCCGACGTTCCTACCGATGCCATTGCTGTCGTGATCTTTGTCGACAACAACAGTGACGGTGCCCTCAGCGAGGGTGAAACCAATCTCATCGGTATCCCTGTCTCCCTGCTGAATAGTGACGGCGAATCACTTGCCACCCAGGAGAGCAGTGACGCCGGGGTCCTCTTCAGTGCATTGGATCCGGGTAGCTACGAAGTAACAGTCGACGACACAATGGGTTACTCGCTGCTCAGTGAAAGCAGTGCGTCCGTCGCTCTGGGTGAAGAAGCCACAGAAGGAATGGTTGTCTACATTCCGGTGGCGGCCGAGTAACTTTCTGTTCGAACATGAGCACCATTCGATACTGTTGGCGAAATCAGTCAGGCGGCGGCTAAGCGGGAGCCCTTTGGGCGCGCTCAGGGTCCGCTCCATTTATAATTCGCCAATAGTACACCATTTGTCAGGAGCCACCATGACCACCCACCACTTCCAACCCACCCACTATCACACCACCATTGGTTCTCATGAAGCAGTTCTGCGCCTGCAGCCGGGCGACACCGTCATCACGACGACCGTCGATGCTCGCGGCCAAGATAGCAGCGGTCAGCAGATTACCAGCCCCGGCAACCCCATGACCGGGCCTTTTTTCATTGAAGGGGCCGAACCGGGTGACACCCTTGTCATCCATCTGGATAAGCTGACCCCCAATCGTCCCCTGGGTTGGACGCGGCGCATGGTTGCGCCACATGTGGTCGATCCCGAATACACACCACAGTTGCCGTGGCCGGCCGATGATGCGCAAGGCCTTGCCCAATGGCGGGTCGACCTCACCAATGGAACTGTGACGATGGTTGATCCACCAGCACCGCTGGCTGGGCTCGCATTGCCCGTCAACCCCATGGTCGGCTGCTTTGGTGTGGCGCCGGCGCGGGGCGAGGCAATCTCGACAGCCACCTCTTCCCATCACGGCGGCAACATGGATTACAATGGCTTTGTCGCCGGCACAACGGTCTATTTCCCCGTGCTGACGGCGGGGGCGCTCTTCCACATTGGCGATGGCCATGCGGTACAAGGGGATGGCGAAATTGTCGGCACGGGAGTCGAAATTTCCTTTGATGTCGAGTTCACTGTCGATCTGCGCAAAGGCTGGCACACCCGCTGGCCCCGAGGTGAAAACAGCACCCACATCTTCACTGTCGGCAATGCCCGTCCACTCGACCAATGTGTCCAACATGCCACCACTGAAATGATCCGCTGGCTGCAAAATGACTACGGCCTCACCGGTGAAGCGGCTCACCTTCTACTCGGCCAAGCCGTACAATACGATATGGGCAATATCTTTGACCCCGCCTACACAATGGTCTGCAAAATGGCCAAACGCTGGCTCAGCTAAACTCGTCTCCCCTTGAATCCGTAAACTCTTCGCAAGAGGTTCGTTTGTGTGTTCAAGGGGCGCGGGCTGTGCTCCTTTTTTGCATCCTATATCGCTCATTCTCCACACGCTCTCGTTTTCCTGCTACACTCACAACAGCAACGGCAAACGCCAATCGGCCAAACGCTTGTTGCTCGCCTCTCCACAGCTTGAAAAACAAATCTACAAGAGAAGTTTGTTTGCCTGTTCAAGTTGCGTGGAGTGTTAGTAACTGTTTCTGTTGCGAAAGTAAGAAAGGTTCACGCAAAGCCGCGAAGCCCGCAAAGGTCTCACTGGTGTTTCTTTGCGAGCTTCGCGCCTTTGCGTGAGAAAGCGACGTTTCGCAACCAGAACTAACTAGAGAGTAGCGCCATCGCCGCAAGCATCCAACCAAGCAGCAAAAAACAAGTTGGTGCGGTGATGTGCTGCTACGGCATGTTTTTAGGAGAACAGGAGCTAAATGCAATGCCAACACTTACCGACTATCATCACTTCAGCGGTCAACACTGGGAGAGTGGTAGCCTCCACAACTACTATGCCTATCGCAATGTCCTTGCACCCCATACGGGTGAACCCTATTCGGAAGCGCTCTTCATGGGCGTAGCCGGCGGCATTGTTTTCGGTTATTTTACTTTTGCCTACGAAGGCTACGATCCCCATGTTGCGCTCCTCACCCGCAACACCTTTGATCCCCTCAATACAACACTTGCCCGCCTGGGGGTTATACAGGAAGTGCGGCAAACCAACCGCGCGGAAAAGGGGCTGGCCAATCTCCTCGATACCCTGACCGAGGGGCTGCCGGCCATCGTGTGGGCCGACATGTGGAGCCTGCCCTACAACGCCTTTGCGTACGATGAGGGAATGTGGGGAATGATGCCGATTGTGGTCTACGGGTACGATGAGGCGGCCAATGTCGTCGCCATTGCCGATCGAGCGGCTGTTGGGTTGCGGATCACCCCAGCGGAGTTAGCAGCGTCACGCGCCCGGGTGAAGAATGTGAAGTTTCGCATCATGACGCTCGACCAACCTGATCCAGACAAATTGGCCGCGGCCGTGACAGCAGGCATTTGGGACTGCATCAAGCTATTTTTGGAAAAACCGCCAAAGGGCTCGGCGAAAAACTGGGGGATCAAAGGGTACGACTATTGGGTGGATCTCTTGACCAAGCCCAAACAGCGCATGAGTTGGGAAAAGGAGTTTCCGGCCGGCCCCAAGATGTATGCGGGGTTGCGCACGGCGTATAGCCACTTTGGCGTGACTGGGGTACGGCACGATGGGGAGCGCGAGCACTTTGCGCAGTTTCTTGAGGAAGCGGCCGTGATCCTCCAGAAGCCGGGGCTACAGCAGGTGGCCGCCGGCTTTCGTCGCAGCAGTGTGGCCTGGCAACAACTGGCCACGGTCCTCCTACCCGATGAGATAGCGCCCTTTGGGGAGACACGCCACTTACTGCAACAGAAGGCGGATCTCTTCCGGACACAGGGGCATGAGGCGCTGCCGGCGATCCATGGCATCAACGAGCGCCTCACGGCGATTCACACCGCAATGGCAACGGACTTTCCCCTGGACGAGAAGGCGGTCGTTCATCACAGACAGCGCATCGCCGATCAACTCTCCACGATTCGAGCCATTGAAGAGGAGGTGGTCACCACCCTGCGCGACATCATGACGACGTGAGTGGAATTGCACAGCACCGGTAAATCCCAGCGGAATCAGGCCAAGGTTAAATGGCCCTTTTCCAGTGGGCACATCAACTGATTACTGCTGACTGATAACTGTCCAGGTATTTACACCATCATGGACTAGCGAATCAACTCCCACGCCAGATGTTGCATTTCCGGTAAGATCAGCTTTTCCACAGCCAGGCGCACAGCATTGGTCGAGCCGGGTGTGCTAAAGATCACGGCGTTCCGGTAGACACCAGCGGTGGCGCGGCTCAACATCGCGGCCGCGCCCACCTCTTCATAACTCAACATACGAAAGAGTTCCCCAAAGCCGGGCAATGTCTTTTCCAGCTTGCGACTGATCACATCGTAGGTGCGATCACGCTGGCTAATCCCTGTGCCACCGTTGAAGATGACCAGTCGCGCCGGGCCGGCAGCAAAGTCATCGAGGGCTTGTGCCACCTGATCCGGCTCATCTTTGACAATGCGATAGCCAACCACCCTGTGGCCGGCGCCTTCGACCAAAGTGCGGATGGTCTGGCCGCTGGTATCGGTCTCTTCTGTGCGCGTGTCACTGACGGTGACAATCGCAATCGGCACACGGCCTTCTCCACTGGCCTGTTGGCGATGTTCTTCAGCGCTCATCAGTAAATAGCTCCTTTTCCTTCAAAGAGTAACGATTGTCGCGGCTGGGGCAGGAAACCAATCTCCTGGTCACTATCCTTGCAGGCCACCTGGTTGTAGAAGAGCCCATCGCGTGCTTCCACCCCCACTGTGACATTGGGCAAGTCTGCCATCAACGCCGGTGTCGTCCGATAGTTGAGACGGATATCTCCGTCCCGATAGAGCACAATCTGAAAACTCACCCGATACGCCGGTGTCACGCCGGTTGCCGAAGAGACATTGTCAAACTCCACAACGAAGCGATCGTCAGTTGGTTGGAATGAGGAGATGCGTCCTCCCGCAATCGTTGGATCAAGATTGGCCCACCAGCCGTAGATCGCCTGCGCGGGCTGGGTCAGGTTGGGCAGACAGTGATTGGGTAAGCTATCCCCTGCCTCCGTATCGGGAAACCGCAAGAACCCATCGGCATAGATTCGTGCGTCGTGAAACTCCTGGTCGCGCAGGGTTACGGTAAAAGGCAACGAGATCCCGATGTGATTGTTGTCAAAGAGGAGATAGCTGACGCGGTCCTCAGTCCGCAGTGGCGTCTCCCAACGATAGGCAACTTCCGGGATTACCGCAGCCGTGCTGGACAATATCATCGGGAAGTAACGCCGATGAAGTTCCTGCAAAGGCCAGACCAATAGGGAGAGATCGATGAGGTGTGGCCGTTGTGTGCCGTCCGGCAGCAGTTCAACAAGCCGCAAGGTAGCGGCATGGCTGCCCGGCGTCAAACGCCCCGGAGAAATGGTGAAGGAGAGGTAAGCGGGGTCACCATAACTGACTGTACTCGTGATTGTGTTGCTCACCGCCCCATGAAATTCCACGAATGACTCACCGGCAATCAATTCGGCTCGCCAATCCACGGCGGTGCTGCTTGGGTTGTCCAGCCGTAGCGTCACCGTATAGGGCAGCGTGCCGGAAAAGACATCGCGTGCCAGGGTCGTTGGTGAGAAGTCTAGCACCGGCGGTAAGATTTCCCGCAAGGCCGCGTGAAGATCAAGCCGCCCGCTGCCGACAAAGTTGACGGGTTCCCTGAGATCCTTGGCCGTGTCACGCAAGAGTTGGCGGATCTCAGCAGCGCTCATACCGGGGCTCAAGCTCTTGATCGTCGCCGCGGCACCGCTCACCAGCGCCGCGGCCATACTGGTTCCCTGCGTTTTGCAGTAGTCACTCTGGCTAGGTGTGGTCCTGGAATAGACGCAGAACACTTCACCGGGCCAAGTGCTGATCATGAGAAATGTATCAGAGCCGCCAGGTGCCGCAAGCTCGACCTCCGGTCCCGAGTTACTGTAAGAGGAATGGGTATCGTTGTAGGTTGTGGCCGCAATCGCCATCACCTCGGGATAGCGCGCCGGCCAACTTACCGTGGTTAAGCCCAAGTTACCCGATGCAGCGATGAGCAAAGCGTTTTGGGTAAGGGCATATTGTACTGCGGCTTCCATGACGACATTCGGCGCGGGTGTCTCCAAGCTCAGGTTGATGATATCAGCACCGGCATCGGCAGCATCGCGAATGGCCTGCGAGACATCGGCAGCCGAACCCACGCATTCTCCGAATACATTCAGAGAAAGTACTTTGCGGGAATCAATACGTACTTTGGGCGCGACACCGGCAATCCCCACCGCATTATTAGCTACAGCCCCAATCGTTCCAGCAACATGGGTGCCGTGCCCACAGTCATCATCGGGCGGTGCGCCCGGTGTCACATAATTCTTGCCGGCAAGAAGATGGTTGCGAAACTCGGGATGATTGACATCGATCCCGCTGTCGACAATTGCCACCTGCACTTCCGTAAAGGCGCCCCCAAAGCCATCATCAGCATAGGCCAACGCCCAGGCATGGCTGGCATTAATGCGCTGTAAATACCACTGTTCGCTGTCATATTGGGGATCGTTGATAGGGAACGGCACCTCGGGCGCAGCAACCGGTTCCCCAGACGGCCCACTGAAACTCTTATCCTCGGCTGCATAAACCAACCAATTCGGCACGGCAAAGGCCACCGTGGGATCAGCGAGCAGTCTTTCCATCACGGCCCACTCCTCTCCCGCCGGAACCTGAATGCGCTGTCCAACCACATTCCCGGTCCCGGTTGCGCCATCGAGACCCCGAAGATCGAGCGTTTCCACCGCCGCGGCCTGTACTTCCTGGTTGAGTTGCTGTAACGCCCGCGTGTCACCGTTGTAAAAGCCCACGAGTAATTCACCCGGCACGAAGGGGGTGTCGCGGTAGGCATCCAATGCGCCAGGTTGTTGTTGCAGCAAGGGAACGCCCGTAAAAGCCGGCTCGTCCGGTGGCATCGGTGTGCTTTGCCCAATAACTTCCTGGGCACGAAGCCCCAAGGGAACAGAGAGGAGGAGAGCAATGAAACCCAATAGGGCCGCCACCACGATTCGTTGGCGCCACAGAACAATCGACATAATTAACTCCATTCCAGCAACTTTCACAACAAGATCACACCTACGACAGTACGATACCTTGGCCAAGAGCATTGCAATCATTCTATTTGACGCATTTCTTTATCCAAAAGTTCAAAAAATGTGACCATGGTCTCGTGGCGCTTTGCTCCCAGCCGTTGCGCCGTGGGTGTGTACAGCGTTGCCAGTAGGTTCTGCAGCTTATAGACGTGCTCATGCACGGGCGTATAGTCGGCGCCCTGTGGCTTTGCCGTGAGGGGGGGAACCGCCGCCACCGGCACGGTCCACAGCCGTGTGTCATGGCTACCGGCATAGGCAAACGCACGGGCCACACCAATGGCGCCGATGCTATCTAATTTGTCGGCATCGTAGAGACACATCGCCTCCACGCTCTGCGGTTGGATCGTCTGATCCCGAAAGCGATGCGCCTCAATGCAATGGACGACAGCCGCTACCTGTTCCGTTGCCATTCCTCGGTTTTGGAGAAAATCTCCGGCGTAGGCGGCTGCCGCCAGATGATGGGCCCGCCGCACAGCCTGGGCAGAGGACAGTGTGTCTTCGCCCACCGGGGCATCATGGAGCAGGGCCGCCAAAAAGACAACTTCGCGATCCGCGCCCTCGGCACGGGCAAGTTGCACAGCCAACCGGGTGACCCGCCAAACATGGTCAAAATCGTGTGCGGCATCGCCGGCCACATAGAGCTGCCGTGCTTCTTCGACGCTCAGATAGCGGCTAATGTCATGATAGCGTGCAGTAGCCATTGATCTTTTCCCACTGTTCTCTTTCCATTGATCTCTTTCCATTGTTCTTTTTTACGGAACAACGGTCAATCCGGGACAAAATAAGACCCATCCGCATTGTCCTACCTGGGATGGGTGCCATGCGATCTTATGCGATTTCTCACCTACCAGAAAAGAGAGCGTGCCGAATCCCTTTTGCGGATGGCGCAATGCGATCGTTCGCGGTGTCACACTCGAATTTCGATAGATACTTACGATGATGGTGGCAGTTCAACAGCCATGGGCCTTTCGACCGAGTCGCGATGTTGATTTCGCCCCAGGAACCAAAGAATGCCGCCTGGAATACTGACGAAGTACCCGATCGCCTGCTGCAAAAGCCCCACGGTCTTGCCCAAATCAAAGCCGGCACCGATCAAAAGGAAGAGACTGGCAAAGGAGACCTGGCGTACCCCCAACCCCCCCGGCGCCAATGGCACAACGATCAAGGCAAAGACAATAATGGGGTTGATTGCCAGCACCTCAACCATGGAGATCGACCCTGGCTCGAGTGCTTGCGCAATCAGCCAGATATTGACGCTGGTCAACACCACAATCAACGCGCTGCCGACAGCAGTCCATAATAAAGCGGCGGGATGGCCACGATAAGCATGAAAGGCCAACGCCAACTGTTGCCAGATTGGCAATGTCTTCTCTGCCAAGGGTAACTTTGCCAGCAGCCATTCCATCCAGCGCTTCAATGTCCGGCTAAGCAGCGCCGCAATGATTGCCAACAAGAGCAGCGTAACAGCACTGCTGCCGATGGCAGCAAGTTGCATGAAGAAGAGCTCCTGCTCGGTGAATGCGGTCCCATCGGGCCGGCCAAACCAGAGCATACCGGCAGCCGCAATGGCCGCCCCCAGCATAAAGACGACGAGACCGATAAAGCGATCGATGAGAACACTGGCCGCGGCATCAGCCGCACGACGCGTATCGGTGGCCAATGCATAGCCACGCATGACATCGCCGCCCACCTGCGCCGGCAAAAAGTTATTGAAAAACTCAGCCACCCACTGATAGTGCAGCAGACGCCACAGGGGCACCGGAATACCCACCGCACGCAACAACACGCCCCACTTCAGGCCACTGAGTGCCACCGCGGCGGTGTAGCAGAGCGCTCCACTCAGGAGCAAACGGCTGTCCGCTGTGACAATGTCGTGCCACAGTTGACGCGGGTGATCGAGCTGGACAAAGAGCCAGTAGAGCAGCACCAAACTGATAACAAGTTTGGCGAGCGTGATTAAGTGCTGTTTTATCTTCATTGCGCAGGCAAGAATTCCGTCTTCCAAAGGTGAGTAAAGATTACAACCTTTACCGCCAGCACATCGCGCGAACGACGGTGCTTCACGAGAGCGTCACCTGTTTCTGCGCCGCCTGCACTTCACCATTGCGGCGAATCGTCTGCACATCCTGCTTTTGTGTCCATGCCATGTTCCAGACAACATGACGATCGCGCCGCACGGCAAAATCATACCAGCCAAGCAGCCGGCTCCACGCCTCAATGACGGCCAGCAGGAAGAGTACCCACACCAGCCGCACAACACCCCACAGCTCTTTGAGTGCGATCTTGCCCACCCGCCGGTTTTGGATACTGCTCACCGCGTAACCATACTTGTGTTTGAGGTAGAGATGGCCCGCATGGTTGCGCCGACGTTGGCGAACGAAATCACCGACAGTCGTCGGCCCCACATTGTAGACGACCGCGTCAGGCGCGTACTTCACGGTCATGCCCTGGCGCACGACAATGGCTTCGACAAAGGCCTCGTCCATGGCAATATCCGGCGGAATATAGGCAAAGACCTTGCGGAAGGCGATCATCTCTCCGAGGCGGGGGATCTCCAAACAGAGTTCATGTTCCATACGCAAACGCAAATGGCTCAACAGCCCGACGATATGATCAGGCGTGTTCACGGCCATTTTCTGGGCTCCGACCATGCCAACGGCGGGATCGGCAAACATGCGCACCAGGTGTTCGATGGCATATTCGTGGGGGATGGTGTCACCGCTCTCCAGCACACAAATTTCGCTCTGCGCATGGGCCAGAAACAGATTGACCGCGCTGGTCTTACCTTCGCGCCGTTCCTGTTCGATCAACTTGATGCGACCGTCACGTTCGGCATAGCGACGAATAATCGGTACCGTCTGATCGGTACAGGCGCTGGCCACCACAATAATTTCGTCAATGATCACTTGATGCAAATGTTGGTCCAGCAACGCTTCCAGCAGATTACCGATATTCTCTTCTTCATTGTAGGCCGTGACACCGACACTACAGTGTAATTGCTCACTCTGTTGCAAAAGATCCCCCTACCTCTATCTAATAAATTCCTAGCAGTAAATGAAGGTCAAAGCGATTCTGCTAATAGATAAACCCCTTAAAAGTCGCACAGCTACTCTTGTGTAAAAGCACCCTTATGCGTGCGACTTTTAAATGGGTTGTCCATAAGCCACTCGGGTCGCTTGGCCTGATTGACTGCCGCACCCAGAGGCAGGAACCCTATGGGTGCGATTTACGCCCAACTGTACTAGGAAGTCACCAATTTCGCCACCGTCACCCCATCACCACCTTCACCGTGGTCGCCGGAACGGGATTCGCTGATCAGCGGATGGTTGCGCAACGTGGTACGGACAGCATCGCGCATGGCGCCGGTCCCCTTGCCATGAATGATGCGCACCCACGGCAGCCGGGCCAGATAGGCATTGTTCAAATACTGCTCCATGTGTGCCAGCCCTTCTTCCACCCGTTCACCCCGCAGATCGAGTTCGATGCCAGGGCTTTCATGGATCTGTTGTCCACCCTGCACTCGCACCGCTGCCCCTTCGACCGTTGGCACGCTCTTCTTTTGACGCAGCTCAAGTCGTTTCAGCGGTAATTTGAGCCGGAAATTTCCCAGTTGCACATCGGCTTCTTCGGAACGCTCGTGAATGGTCAGAACTTCACCGCTCGCCTGTAGATTCGCCACCCACACCCGATCGCCGACTTCGATGGGGCCGGCAATCCGTTCATCCTGTTCGCCGGGGATGACCACATCACGTTGCAGCTCTTCATCGGACTGTTGGCGACGGCTCAATTCTTGGGCAGCGCGACTGAGAAACTCTTCATGCGTGTTGCCCGTAAAGGTACCGCCGCGGGCCAATTGACGCCGCGCCTGTTCAATTTCGCCGCGCACCTGCGCCACTTCCTGATCCATCAACTGGCGAGCTTCGGCAATCACGGTACGCCGCGCTTCCTCAACATTCGCCAACTGGTGGCGCAGATCACGCTCCATCAACTGTGCCTGCCGTTCTCGGGACTTTGCCCGATCCTCCGCCTGTAACGCCTCTTGGCGTGCGCGACGGATCTCATCAAGCAGCGAGTCGGCCTCCAGCGTATCGGGACGCACCATCGATTCGGCGGCTTCCACAATGACGGGATTCAACCCCAAACGCCCGGCGATGATCAGCGCATTGGAGCGACCGGGTAGACCAATGCTTAATTCGTAGGTTGGTCGT
>Ga0116151_10001189_pt1 | contig 24273 bp, 22 predicted proteins | sample AD_UKC117_MetaG_FD_89893 | JGI IMG/M metagenome (GOLD analysis project Ga0116151, IMG submission 89893) | Active sludge microbial communities of municipal wastewater-treating anaerobic digesters from Hong Kong - AD_UKC117_MetaG | ecosystem: Engineered > Bioreactor > Anaerobic > Digestate... | reverse complement strand
CCGCTCGAGCAGCGCTCCCTGTGGAGTGGGCAGGCCGAGCAGTCCGGGGATCTCGCCGACGACGATGAGCACGACGAGGCCGGTGACGAAGCCGGTGACGATCGGCTTGCTGAGGAACTGGGCGACCCAGCCCATCCGGAGCAGGCCGACGATGATGAGCACGATGCCGGCCATGATCGCGATGTTCGAGGTGAGGGCGGCAGCGTGCTCGGGGTCGCCACCGGCGACGCCCCGGACGATCGAGCCGCTGAGGACCGAGACGGTGGAGACCGGGCCGACGTAGAGCACTCGAGAGGAGCCGAAGAGGGCGTAGGCGAGCAGCGCAGGCGGGATGGTGTAGAGCCCGACCTGCACCGGGACGCCCGCGACGGTGGAGTAGCCGAGCGCCTGCGGCACGGCGAGCGCGGCGACGATGAGGCCTGCGGCGAGGTCGCCAGGCAGCTTCCCGAGCCGATAGCCCCGAAGCTGCGCCAGACCGGGTAGCACCTGCGCGACGCTCACCGGTCCACCTTGGCCGTTCACCTGCTGTTCACCCAAGTCTGGTTCGTCACCTGGACGATGTGGCACCCCAGCCCCCGCCCGGGTCGGCGGCAAAGCCGCGTTTCATCGGCTGCCCCGGTGCGGCAGGCGGCGGCCCGCAGCCGGACGGGGGAGGCTAGAGTCACGATCATGGACAAAGTCGTCTCCAGCCCCGCCGAGGCCATCGCCGGCATCACCTCAGGGATGACCCTCACGGTCGGCGGCTTCGGCCTCTGTGGCATCCCCTCCGTGCTCATCCGCGCTCTGTACGACGCCGGTGTCGACGACCTCGAGGTCGTGTCGAACAACTGCGGCGTCGACGACTGGGGCCTGGGGATCCTGTTGGCGGACAAGCGGATCCGCCGGATGGTCTCCTCCTACGTCGGGGAGAACAAGGAGTTCGAGCGGCAGTACCTCTCCGGCGAGCTCGAGGTCGAGCTCACCCCCCAGGGCACGCTCGCCGAGCGCCTGCGGGCCGGCGGCAGCGGCATACCGGCCTTCTACACGCAGACCGGGGTCGGCACCCAGGTGGCCGAGGGTGGCATGCCGTGGCGGTATGCCGCGGACGGCACCGTCGCGGTCGCCTCGCCGGCCAAGGACGTCCGGGACTTCGACTGGCACGGTCAGCAGCGTCAGTTCGTCCTCGAGACGGCGATCGTCGGCGACTACGGCCTGGTTCGGGCGGCGGTCGGCGACCGGCACGGCAACCTCGTCTTCAACAAGTCGGCCCGCAACTTCAGCCCCCTCGCGGCGATGGCCGGCAAGATCACCATCGCCGAGGTCGAGCAGCTCGTCGAGCCCGGTGAGATCGACCCCGACCAGGTGCACCTGCCGGGCATCTTCGTCCAGCGGGTGCTGCCGCTCACGCCCGAGCAAGTGACCGACAAGCGGATCGAGCGGCGCACGGTCCGGAAGGGAGCCTGACATGGCGCTCACCCGTGAGGAGATGGCGGCCCGGGCGGCCAAGGAGCTGCACGACGGCGACTACGTCAACCTCGGCATCGGGCTGCCGACGCTCGTGCCCAACTACGTGCCCGAGGACGTCGAGATCGTCCTGCAGTCCGAGAACGGCATCCTCGGCGTCGGGGCCTACCCCGCCGAGGAGGACGTCGACCCCGACCTCATCAACGCCGGCAAGGAGACCGTGACCATCCGGCGTGGCGCGAGCTTCTTCGACTCCGCGACGAGCTTCGGGATGATCCGCGGAGGCAAGGTCGACGCGGCCATCCTCGGCGCCATGCAGGTGTCCGAGGCCGGCGACATCGCCAACTGGATGATCCCCGGCAAGATGGTCAAGGGCATGGGCGGGGCGATGGACCTGGTCCACGGCGCCAAGCACGTCATCGTCCTGATGGAGCACGTCGCCAAGGACGGCACCCACAAGATCGTCACCGAGTGCTCGCTGCCCTACACCGGCAAGCGGGTCGTCCAGCGGATCATCACCGACCTCGCGGTCATGGACGTCACCGCCGAGGGCCTGGTGCTGCGCGAGCTCGCACCGGGAGTCACCGTCGAGGAGGTCCGCGAGGCGACCGGGCCCGACTTCCGGGTCGAGCTCGACGGCGAGGCGATGGCCTAGCCCGCCAGGTCGACGGTCACCCGCTCGCTGGCCAGCCGCTCCGCGAGCCGCGTCCGGCTTGCGTTGCGGGACAGCACGATCGAGCCGTCGAGGGCCCACGCGGCGAGGCACTGGGTGAGGAAGGACTCGACGTCGTCGGCGACCGCGTTGACGCGCGGCCGGGCCGGCCAGCCCTCGGTCCAGGGCAGCACGCCCCGCACCAGATCGGCATAGCTGCTCGTCCCCACCCCCTGCGGATCCGCGACGAGCAGCGCGACGTCGGCGGGGCTGGGCGGCACCGCCGCGGCATACCCGTCGGGGTGGCTCGTGAGCTCCTTCGCCTCGTCGACGACACCCGCGGGCGTGGCGGCATGGCCACGCGCGAGCGCGGCGAGGGTGACGAGCACGGCATACCGGCCGTCGGCGACCACCCGCTCGGCGAGCGCGGGGTCGGTCGTCACGACGACCTCCGAGCCGTCGTCGTCCTGGCCCGTCGTGTCGATGACCACGGTGGCTCCGACGGCCCAGGTCGCCAGGGCCCAATAGGCGGTGCGCCAGTGCGCGGGCAGGTCGAGCCGCACCGCGACCCCCGGTGCGGCGTCGAGCTCGTCCTGCAGCAGGTTGGCCGCCTTCGCGACCCAGTTGGCCAGCACCTTCGCCGACAGCTCGATCCGCTCGCCCGACTCGTCGTCGTAGCAGGTCAGCCGCGGCCGGGCCGGATCGCTGGCGAGCAGCCGGGGGAGCAGGTCGGCGGGGCTGGCTGGCGGGGGACTGGCAGGCACCACGACAGGGTATGCCGTGCGGCCGGCACCGCACGTCGGTGGCCCGGGGTAGGGTCCGGCCATGTCCGGGCAGCTGCGCGAGCGACGATGGACGAGCCCGCGCCCGCTGCAGCTGCTCGCCGTCGTGGGGCCGCTGCGCCGGGGCGCGGGCGATCCGACCTTCGGCACCCTGCCGGACGGATCCGTCGTGCGCGGGGTGCAGACGATCGACGGGCCGGGCGTGCTCGAGATGGCTTGTGCGCCAAGGGAGTCCGAGGTCACGGTGCGGGCGTGGGGGGCTGGTGCCGGCTGGCTGGTCGAGCACGCGCCCGATCTCGTCGGGGACGGTGACGACGACAGCGGCTTCGAGTGCCGCCACGAGCCGGTGGCCGCGGCATACCGGAGGTTCGGGGGCTGGCGGGTGCCGCGCAGCCGGCTCGTCGTCGACGCCCTCGTGCCGGCGGTCATCGAGCAGAAGGTCACCGGCCAGGAGGCCTTCGGCGGCTATCGGCGGCTCGTGCACCGCTTCGGCGAGCCGGCGCCCGGTCCGCACGGGGCGGCCGGGGTGCGCGTGCCGCCGGACGCCGCGACCTGGCGACAGGTGCCGTCGTGGGAGTGGCTCAAGGCGTCGGTCGACGCCGCCCGGGCCGACACGATCCAGCGGGCGTTGCGCTCGCCCTCGGCCCTCGAGCGGCTCACCGACCTCGCTCCCACCGAGGCGCGTCGGCGGCTGCAGACGGTGCCCGGCATCGGCCGGTGGACGGCGGCCGAGGTCGCCCAGCGAGCCTGGGGTGACGCCGACGCGGTGAGCTTCGGCGACTATCACGTCGCGAGGAACATCGGCTGGGCGCTGCTCGGCCGCGAGCTCGACGACGACGGGCTCGCCGAGCTGCTCGAGCCCTATGCCGGGCACCGATTCCGGGTGCAGCGGCTGCTCGAGCTGGCCGGCCACCGTCGACCTCGGCACGGCGCGCGGATGGCGCCGCGGACCCACCTGCCGCGCTGAGCCAGAGGCGTGGGAGCTGGGGGAACGCCGGGACCCGGGAGTCCCGTCCGGCCGTCAGCTGTGGGCCAGCGTGACGACCGCCGGGTCGGTGAGGGCGAGGTTGTGGGCGACCCCCTCGCCGGCGAGGGCTGCCGAGAGGCGGGCGGCGACGGCGCCGAGGACGACGGGGTCCGCTGCGCTCACCTCGATCCGGTCGGGACCGACGTCGATGCCCGCGTCGAGGCCGGTCGCGAGGGCTACGCCGACGGCCCGACTCACCTGCGCCGCAACGGTGTCGGCCCCTGCGGGCCGGATGCCGACCGCCTCGGAGCGGGGGCTGCCGGGAGCGACCCCGAGGGCCGCGCGCACCGCCTCCTGGCTGCCCATCGAGAACCAGTCGCCCGGGCCGGATCGCACGAGATCCCTTGCCCCGCAACGCTCCTCATTGTCGGCTGAATCGATCGTGGAGGCAGCGAGGCCACGGACGAGGACCGCCGGGACTCCGGTGGCCTTGCCCTTGACGAGGTCGGCGGCGGCCGCGATCTCGTCGGCGACCGCGCGGGCGGTGACCTCGAGCGGCCGCCCGTCGGCGTCGACCGTGCCACGCAGGTCGTCGAGCACGCGGAGGCCGGCCGAGCCCAGCGCGTAGTCGGTCTGGCCGGCCCGCCAGGGGCGGCCGGCGGTGTCCGTGAGGACCACTCCGAGGCGCGTGACGCCCGAGGCGAGGCACAGCGCGTGCCGGAGCGTGCGGCATACCTCGTCGGGGTCGTGGGGGAGCAGCAGCAGCACGTCGGCGCCTCCCGTGTTGGAGGCGTCGACGCCGGCCGCCACCATCACCGGTCCGGCGATCGATCGCACCACCCGGGTGACATGCGTGCCGGCCTGCCGCTCGGCCACGACGGAGACGCTCTCGCGCGCGACGACCTCGGCCTTGGGTCGCTCGTCCACCGGGACGGTGAGCCCGAGCGCCTTGCTCGCGATCTTGCTGGACACGGCGACGATGTCGCCCTCGGCCAGTCGCTCACCGGCGTGCGCGACCGCGGCGAGCAGCAGCCCGGCGAGGTCGGCTCCGGCCGGCACCTCGGGTATGCCGCCCAAGGGCAGCACGGTGAGGCGAGCCGGAAGGCTCATCGGCGCAGCTCGCGACCGAGGTCGAGCGCGGCCGCGGCGATGTCGGCGGCGGCCTCGGCGTCGCTCATGAGCAGCGGCCGCGCGCGCAGGGTGACGCCTTGCGGCACAACGCAATCCGCGTCCGAGTCGTCGACCAGCCAGCCGTCGAGGAAGTCGGCGTAGAGCGCGGCCACGGCCGTGGCCGTGACATCCACCCCGATCGCCTGGAGGCAGGCGTCGGCGTGGCCGCGCACCGGCCGGCCGGAGACGAGCGGGCTCACGCCGACGACCGGAGCCGTCGTGCCGCGCAGCGCGTCCCGAACCCCAGGCACGCCGAGGATGATCCCGATCGACACGACGGGGTTGCTCGGTGGGAGCAGCACGAGATCGGCGCCGCGGATCGCGTCGAGCACCCCCGGGGCCGCCGTGGCGCGGTCCATGCCGGCCACAACGAAGCGCTGGGCGGGCACCGCCGCGCGCATCCGCACCCACCACTCCTGGAAGTGCACGGCATTCGGCCCGTCGCCCTCGTCGACGACGACGTGCGTCTCGACCGGGGTGTCGGTCATCGGCAGCAGGGTGACCCCCTGCTCCGGCAGGCCCCACCGGTCGGCCAGCCGAGCGGTGACCTCACTCAGCGTCAGCCCCTGGCCGAGCCACAGCGACCTGGCGATGTGCGTGCCGAAGTCCCGGTCGCCGAGGCCGAACCACTGCGGCGGGACGCCGAGGGCGGAGAGCTCGCCCTGCGCGGCATACGTGTCCTGCGCTCGTCCCCAGCCCTGCTCCTCGCTCACCCCGCCGCCGAGGGTGTAGAGGATCGTGTCGACGTCAGGGCAGACCCGCAGGCCGAAGAGCGTGATGTCGTCGCCGGTGTTGGCGATGACCGTCACCGTGCTGTCGGCGAGCTCGGGAGTGCGGCGCAGGTGGCCGAGCAGACCGCGCAGGAAGCGCGCTCCGCCGACCCCTCCGGCGAGGGCAGTGAGGTGCATGGGGAGAGTCTGGCAGCGATCCGCCGGTGGGGTCGTGCACCCTACCCCGGGGCGGCCGGATCTCGCGAATATCAGATCGCGGCTTGACGAAACGTGTATGACACGCGTGTAATTCCAGTGTTGTCGTTTCGTGGCAGTCGGGGGGCCGCCGGGGCGACCTGGTGGAGACATGGTTGACCAGCGTGAATGACATGGCGACAAGGCACGGGTGGGTGCCGGCCACGGGTCGAGGAGGCGACGTGCACGAGTTGGTGTTGGTGGCGATGGAGCCCGAGGGCGAGCTCAGCTGGCAGGAGCGCTCCCTCTGTGCCCAGACCGACCCGGAGGCGTTCTTCCCGGAGAAGGGCGGCTCGACCCGCGAGGCGAAGAAGGTCTGCGTCGGCTGCGAGGTGCGCGCCGAGTGCCTCGACTACGCCCTGGCCAACGACGAGCGCTTCGGCATCTGGGGCGGGCTCTCCGAGCGCGAGCGCCGCAAGCTGAAGAAGCGAGCGGTCTGAGTCGGGACGGCTCGCGCCGCCCGCTCGACCGACGATCTCGGTGACCACGCTGACCACCCCCGGTGCCGCGGCCTCCACGCCCGGCGCATCCGGCGACCCCACCCCTCACCCACCCACCTCGGTTCGAGCCCGGTCCGCCCCCCGACCCCTGCCGGTGGTCACCGCGCTCGTCTCGGTCGGCGCTGCCGGTGAGCCGAGCGTTGCGGCAGCGCTCGCCTCGGTCGCCGCCCAGGTGCGGCCACCGGACCGACTCGTCCTGGTCACCGGGTCCAGCGGGCTCGCAGCAGCCGAGGCGCTGCTCGCCGACGAGTCGCTCGTCGCCACCGTGCCGGACCGTCGGGTCCTCGCCGTGCCCGTCCCCGACGCCGATCTCGCCGTCGTGCTCGCCGCCGCGGTCGACCGGCTCGACCCACTCGACCCGCCGGCCGATCCCGAGGCGGAGTGGCTCTGGCTGCTGCCGGCCGACGCCCGTCCGGCCGAGGACGCCCTCGCCCGCCTCGTCGGCGCGGTCCGCCGCTCGCCGTCGGTCGGCATCGTCGGACCCAAGGTCGTCGCCGCCGAGGACGGCCGCCGCTTGCTCGACGTCGGTCACCTGCTCACCCGCACCGGGCGTCGGGTCGTCGCGCCAGCCCCCGGCGAGCAGGACCAAGGGCAGTACGACCCCCGCACCGACGTCCTCGCCGTCGGCCTGCCGGGAATGCTCGTGCGTCGTGGCCTGTATGCCGCGGCCGGCGGCATCGAGCCCGCGGTTCCGACGAGCGCCGCCGCTCTCGATCTCGGCTGGCGGGCCCAGCTCGCGGGTGAGCGGGTGGTCGTCGTGCCCTCGGCCCGCATCGCCCGCGAGGGCCGGCTCGACGACGCCCGACCCCGACTGGCGACCCTGCGTGACGAGCGAGCCGCGGCGCGCCGGGTGGCGCTGGCCCGCTGCGCGCCGCTCGCCATGCCGCTGCTCGCCCTGCGCATCGCGCTCGGCTCCGTGCTCTCCGCCCTCGTGCTGCTGCTGCTCAAGCGACCGGCGCACGCCTGGGTCGAGCTGGGAGACCTGTCCGCCTTGGCCCACCCCCTTGCCACGCTGCGGGCGCGCTGGCGCTTCCGCGGCCGGCGCTCGGTGCACCGGCGCGACCTGGCCACCCTCTTCGTCACGACCGCTGAGTCGGCGCGGCATACCGTCGACCAGGTTCTCGATGCCCTGACGCCTGATCGGGACCGCACCGAGGTCCTCGACCCCGCGGCGGTCGAGAGCGGACCCGTCGCCGAGGAGGCCGAGGACCTGTCGGTGCTGTCCGCCTCGCTGCCGCAGCGGATCGCCACCCACCCCGCCGTCCTGGCCGCCGCGCTGGCGACCGCCGCCGCCCTGGTGGGCTTCCGCGGCCCGCTGCGCTCCGGCCTGCTCGACGCCCAGGGCGGCGGACTCGTCGGCGGCGAGCTGGGCCGGGTCACCACCGATGCCGCCGGCCTCTGGCACACCGTGCGCGACGGGTGGCACGGCGCCGGCCTCGGCACGGGCGTTGACGTCGGTCCGCAGGTCGCGCTGCTCGCGGCCGTCAGCTGGCTGGCCGAGCGCGCACCGTGGATCGCCGAGGGACGCTCGCCGGCCTCCGTGGCCATCGCCTGGGTCGTGGTGGCCGGTATGCCGCTGGCCACCGTCACTGCCTATCTCGCCGGCCGCGTCATCACCCGGTCGCGGTGGCCACGCGCCTTCGCTGCGCTCGCGTGGGGTGCCTCCGGTGCTCTCGTCGCCGCGATCGACCATGGCCGGGTCACCGCCGTGCTCGCGCACGTGCTGCTGCCGCTCGTCGCGGCCGGCATCGCTCGGGCGGCCACCAGCCAGGGCAGCTTCACCGGCACGGCCGCCGCCGCCCTCGGCGCGGCGGCGTTGGGCATCCTCGAGCCGATCCTGCTCGTCCCGATCGTCGTCGCCGCGGTCGCGCTGGTCCTCGTCGGTCCCGGCGGTGCGCGACGTGCCCGGGGACTGCTGCTGCTGGCCGCACCGCTGGCCCTGCACGGTCCCGCGCTCGCCGCTCGGCTCGCCGCCCCGCTTGAGCTGATCGCGACGGCCGGGCTGCTGGCCCCGCAGCGGGCCGAGGCCATCCCGGTCGCCCAGCTCGCCCTCGGCCATCCCGACGGTGCCGTCGGGCCGCGACTCTGGCTGACCGGCGCCGTGCTGCTCGCGGCGCTGCCCGCCGTGCTGCGCCGTCCCACCAGCCGCGGCGGGGCGGTCGCGACCGGATCGTTGGCCCTGCTCGCCGTGCTCGGGCTGGGCTGGTCGCTGGTCGCAGGGCGTCTCGTCGTGGGATCGATCGTCGCCGGCGACGGCTCGCTGCAGCCGGCGACCCCGTGGCCCGGGGTGGGGGCCCAGCTGTCGGTCCTCGGCCTGCTGGGGCTCGCGCTGCTCGGGGCTCGTGGCATCGAGCGGATGGTGCGCCGCCCCACCGCGTGGTGGCCGCACCGGTCGATGGCCGTCGGGGCGGTGGTCCTGGTCGCGGCCACCGTGTGCGCCGGAGCCGGGCTCGCCGGCTGGGTCGGTCTCGGCCGCGAGCTCGCCGTCGAGCGCGGCACCGTGCCCGCGGTGGCGCTCGATCAGGCGCGCGGGCCGGAGGCCAACCGGCTGTTGGCTCTCACCCCGACTGCCGACCTCGTCAAATGGGAGCTCGTCGGTGCCGAGCCCGGCCCGCCGGTGCGCTCCCTTGCCCGCACGGACACCGTCACTGATCCGGGTGTCGGCGAGGTCGTTGCGTCCTTGGCCTCGGGAGCCGATGCCTCGCTCAACGGCAACGGCACCCGGCTGGCCGAGCTGGGCATCGGCTTCGTCACCGTTCGGGGCGTCGCTGGGGCGCCCCTGCTCCGGACCCTCGACGCCACCCCAGGGTTGACCCGGCTGGGCACGACCGGCGACACGACCCTGTGGCGGGTCCAGTCCCGCCCCTCAGCGCTCGACCCGAGCGTGGCGCTGCCCGCCGCACGACTGCGACTCGTCGACCAGAAGGGGGCCGCGATCGCGACCATCCCGGTCCTGGGGGCGCATGCGGCGACGTCCGCGTCGATCCCGGCCGGCTCGCCGGGCCGCCACCTGGTCGTCGCCGAGTCGTCGGACTGGGCCGGCCGGGCCACCGTCCGCGTCGACGGCGTGCCCCTGGTGCAGGTTGCCGGTGCGGCGTTGCCCAGCTATGAGGTGCCCGCCGCCGGTGGCCGGCTGGTCATCGACCTGCCCCCGACCCATCCGCGCTGGCTGATGGCCAGCATCGCCGCGTGGATCGTCATGGTCTTCCTCGCCGTGCCCTTCGGCAATCGACGCTCCCGGCGGGTCCGATGAGGCCCCGCGTCGCGACCGCGCTGCGTGGCACCCTCGCCGTCGGTGCCGTCGCCGCGGTGCTCTCCGGCGCGGGGCAGCTGCCCGACGAGATCGCGGTCGGCAGCACCGTGGCAGCAGCCGCTCGGCCCGCCCCGGCGGTCGTGCCCGCGCGGCAGGTGCTGCTCGCCTGCCCCGGGCCTGAGACCCAAGGCGTGACCGGTGTGCCGCCGGTGGTCGGCACGTCGACGATGACCGCGGTCACCGCCCCCGAGCAGGCCCTGGCAGTCCGTGGCTCCGAGCCGGGAGAGCTGACGCTCACGGTCGCCGGCACGCCGGCCGGCGCCGCGACCGAGCGGGGCCGACCGGTGACCGCTCCGCTCGCCGGGCCCGTGGTGGGCCAGGTGGTGGCCAGGGGCGCCCTCGCGCCAGGCACCGCGGCGCTGCAGACCTCCCTCGTCGGCGACGGGCCGGATCGCGGACTTGGTGCGACACCCTGCCTCACCCCTCGGGCAGAGGCCTGGCTGCTGGCCGGCGGATCCGAGACGACCCGTCGCGAGCGGCTCCTCGTCGCCAACCCCGGAGCCAACGCGGTCACGGTGGACGTCGAGGTCTTCGGGGCCAAGGGCCGGCTGCCCGTGAGCGGCGGCGCGCGGGTGGCCGTCCCTCCGCACGGCCGGGTGGCGATGCTGCTCGACGGGATCGCCCCTCAGGATGCGGCGCCGATGGTCCATGTCGTCGCCACCGGTGGGCAGATCAGCGCGGTCCTCGAGGACGGGTGGATCGAGGGCACGACCTCCCGCGGACGGGACGACGCCACGACGAGCGAACCCCCCTCGACCCTGCAGGTCGTGCCGATCGCCGTGCTGTCCGGCGCCGGACGGGTCCGGATCGCGGTGCCCGGTGACGGGGAGGCGGTCGTTCAGCTCTCCGTGCTCACCCCGGAGGGCCCCACCCCGCTGCCTGCCGACTCGGTCGTGCGAGTGCCGGCCCGGACGACCCGCGACGTCACGCTCAACGGCATCCCGGCCGGTGCCTACGCCGTCCAGGTTCGGGCCGACCGACCGGTCGTCTCCGCCGTCCTCGTCGAGCGCCGGGCCGCTGGGGTGCCCTCGGATCTGGCTTGGATCGGATCGGCCGCGCCCCTGGGGGCGCTCGGCGGAACGCCGCTGCCCGCCGGAACCCGCTCCACCTTGGTCGTCACCGGCGCGGCGACCTCGTGGTCGGCCACCGTCCACGTCGTCGGGGCAACCGGCGCGCCCAGCAGTCAGCGGGTCTCGGGGGCAGCCGATGCGGCCGTGGCCGTGGACCTCGGCGATGCCGCTGCGGTATGGGTCGCGCCGGACTCCAGTCAGGTCCGAGCCGGCGTCTCCGTCGAGGCCGGGGGGTCGGCCGGCCCGCTGTTGTCGGCTTGGGCGCTTCCCCCGGCAGTGCTCACGACCACCGACGTGCCGGTCGCCGAGGTGCGTCGCTGACGGATCGAGCGAGTCGACCGAGAGCGGCCGGTCGGACGTCGACCGTGCTCGCAGGGGACCTAATCGTCGAATCGGGGGTCGAGGTCCTCGGGTGAGACCCCCAACAGCGCGGCGACTTGCTCGGTGACGACCTCGGCGACCAGCTCGGCCAGGTCGGCCGGCCCGTCCGCTCGGGTCTCCACCGGGCGGCGGTAGATGACGATGCGCGCAGGGTCGCGGCCCTGCGCGGCGAAGAGGCGGCCGAGGGGCACCTCCTCGTGCTCCCACGGGGCCGGGTCGCTCGGTGGCACCTCCTCGACCCCGAGCTCGAACTCCGGCAGCGGTCGGCCCCAGGCCCGCTCAATCCGCTCGGCGGCCTCGATGACCAGGTCGTCGAAGCGCATCGCCCGGGTGGTCATGACCGGCACCGGGGGCCAGGCGAGAGGCCCACGCAGACCCCGGCCGTGCCGGTTGCGCCGGGTGCGGCGCGGCGCCTGCGCGGCATACCAGGAGGTCACGACGACGAGCGTAGCCCGATGGACGGCAGACCAGTCGCGCCCGGGCGGCGCGCCACCGGGGCGCGGCGCCCTCGACCACCTAGAGTGCCTCTCGTGGACGTCCCTCGGCAGTGCTCAAAGACGGGCTGTGCGCGGCCGGCGGTCGCGACGCTGACCTATGTCTACGCCGACCAGACTGCCGTTCTCGGACCGCTGGCGACCGCGGCCGAGCCGCATACCTACGACCTGTGCGTCGGGCATGCCGAGCGGCTCACCGCCCCACGGGGCTGGGAAGTCGTCCGGCTGACCTTCGACCCGACGCCACCGGCACCCTCGACCGACGACCTGCTCGCGCTCGCCGACGCGGTCCGCGAGGCCGCCCGGCCCCGCCGCGGCAGTGCTCCTGATGCCGCGCCCGTGGCGACCGTCGACGGTGTCCGCCGAGGACACCTGCGGGCGCTGCGCAGTCCGTGACAGTCGCGCGGGGAACGCGATCCGGTCCCACCCGGCTAGGCTCGTCGATCATGAGCAAGCACGTCCACCTCGCCGACGTCGTCAAGGCCTACGACGTGCGCGGTCTGGTCCCTGAGCAGGTCAACTCCGACGTCGCCAGGGCCCTCGGATCGGCCTTCGCCCAGGTCGTGGCCGGGCCTGATCGCGCTGCCGGAGTGGTCGTCGGCCACGACATGCGGCCGAGCTCCCCGGAGCTCTCCCGCGCCTTCGCCGAGGGGGTGGCGGCCCACGGCATCGACGTCCTCATCATCGGGCTGGCCTCCACCGACCAGCTCTATTACGCGAGCGGCGCGCTGGACCGACCCGGAGCGATGTTCACCGCCAGCCACAACCCGGCGCAGTACAACGGGATCAAGCTGTGCCGCGCCGGGGCCCGGCCGGTCGGTCAGGACACCGGCCTGGCCCAGATCCGCGACCTCGCCCAGGCCGAGCTCGACGCACTGGGGCGCGCCGAGCCCGCCACGGCGCCCGGCACGATCTCCGAGCGCGACGTGCTCGCCGACTATGCAGCCTTCCTCCGCTCGCTCGTCGACCTCGGCGGCGGTCGGCCGCTGCGGGTCGTCGTCGACGCCGGCAACGGCATGGCCGGGCTCACCGTGCCCGCCGTGCTCGGCACCGCAGCCGGCCTGCCCCCGCTGCCGCTCGAGGTCGTGCCGCTCTACTTCGAGCTCGACGGGACCTTCCCCAACCACGAGGCGAACCCTCTGGACCCCGAGAACCTCCGCGACCTGCAGCGGGCGGTCGTCGCTCACGAGGCCGACCTCGGGCTGGCCTTCGACGGCGACGCCGACCGGTGCTTCGTCATCGACGAGCGCGGCGAGCCGGTGAGCCCCAGCGCGATCACCGCCCTCGTGGCCAGCCGCGAGATCACCGCAGCCGTCGCCGCCGGGGCCGACCCCGCCGACGTGCGGATCGTCCACAACGTCATCACCTCGCTCGCCGTGCCCGAGATCATCGCCGAGCACGGCGCGACGGCCGTGCGCACCCGGGTCGGACACTCCTTCATCAAGGCCGAGATGGCCGCTGCGGCAGCCGTGTTCGGCGGCGAGCACTCCGCGCACTACTACTTCCGCGACTTCTGGTTCGCCGACACCGGGATGCTTGCTGCGATGCATGTGCTGGCTGCCGCCGGGCAGAGCGACGAGCCGTTGTCCCGGCTCGGCGCGGCATACGAGCGGTATGCCGCGTCCGGCGAGATCAACTCGACGGTCACCGACCGCGCGGCAGCGACCGAGCGAGCCATCGCCTGGGCCCGCGAGCAGGGGCCGGTCGAGACCGACACCCTCGACGGCGTCACCGTCCGCCACCTGGGTGAGCCGATGTGGCGGTTCAACGTGCGAGCCTCCAACACCGAGCCGCTGCTGCGGCTCAACGTCGAGGCCGCGGACGTGCCGACGATGACCTGGGTCCGCGACTCGGTGCTCGCGCTCTTGCGGGCCTGACCCGAAGGCCGCTGGCCGTCCCCCTGACCGATCGGAGAGTGCCCGGATGACCGACCTCGACCCGTGGGTGCGCGAGCTGCTGCGCTGCCCGACCTGCCGTGGGCAGCTGAGCGACGACCCGCACGGCCTGCGCTGCGCGGCGTGCGGGGTCTATCGCGTCGTTGACGGGATCCCGGTGCTGCTGCCGGGTGAGACGACGGGCTGACCGATGCCCCGGGTGGACGAGTCGCTCATCGACTCCGAGGAGCAGCTGCGTCGGCTGGACAGCCGCCAGACGCTGCGCGCGCTGGCCACTGCCGGGGCCCAGGTCCGCGAGGCCGTCCGGCTGGCCAGGGACGCCGGCGTGCACCGGGTGGCCGGCGGCGACCGACCCCGCTCGGTGCTGGTCGCCTCCCTCGGTGGGTCGTCGGTCGTCGCCGACGCCCTGGAGCTGCTCGCCGAACCCGGCTCACCGGTGCCGGTGAGCACCCGGCACAACCTGCCGCTGCCGGGGTGGGTGGGCTCGCTCGACCTGGTCATCGCGGTGTCGCACTCCGGCCGGGCGCCCGGCCCCCTCGCCCTGGCCGCCGAGGCGGCGCGGCGGGGTGCTGCGCTGCTCACCGTCGGGGTGGCCGACAGCCCGCTCGCCGACGTCTGCGCGCGGGCGCGGGGGATCCACGTCGACGTGCCGGCCGAGCGGACCTCGACCCGCACCTCGCTGTGGTCGCTGCTCACCCCCGTGCTCGTCGCCGCCGACGCACTCGGGCTGGCCACCGTCCCCGAGTCCGTGCTCGCCCGAGCCGCCGACCGGCTGGATGCCGCCGCCGCGGCATACCGGCCCTCGTCGGAGTCCTTCGTCAATCCGGCCAAGGTGCTCGCGGCTGACCTCGCCGAGGGCGTGCCGGTGGTCCTCGCCGACGGGCCGGTCGCCGGAGTCGCCGCGCGCCGGGCGGCGTCGATGCTCGCCCGCACGGCTCGCCTGCCCGCGGTCTGGGGCGAGCTGCCCGACGCCGCCAGCCAGGTCGTCGCCCTGCTCGACGGGCCCTACACCGACGGCGGGGCCGCGTTGGCGGTCGGCGCGGAGCGCGACCCGGTCGACGACATCTTCCGCGATCCCTTCCTCGACGGCGCCCCGGAGGCCCGGATCGCCCTGCTCGCGCTGCGCGCCACGCCGCTCGGCTCGGCTGCGGCCGCGTCGGAGAGCGGCGAGCCGGCCCTCATCGACGCCGTCGTCCAGACCGCCCGCAGCGCTGGGGTGCGGGTCAGCGAACACGCGGCCGAGCCCGCGCACGCGCTCGAGCAGCTCGCCGAGCTCGTCGCGCTCGGCGACTTCACGGCGACCTATCTGGCGCTGGGGCTGGGCCTGGACCCGGCCGTCTCGGCCCACCTGGCCGACCTGCGCGACCGCACCAGATGACCTCCGGCCGCCGGGGGGTGCGTCTGGCGTGGCGCGCGGCGGCTAGAGTCGCAGGGTCCTCACCGACTCGGACCAGGGGGTTCACCATGTCCAGCCGCACCACGAGCGTGTTCGCCACCACCAAGATCGCCACCGACGGTCTCACGTAGCCGTCGGCGACCCCCAAGCCAGACCATGTGCGAGTACTGCGGCTGCCGCGAGATCACGGTCATCGGCCGCTACACCCTGGAGCACGAGGCCATCGTCAACCTGCTCACCGAGCTGCGGACGGCGAGCCAGGCGGTGGCGGGTGAGGCGGCTGGCCCGGCCGACGCTGCTGGTCGCGCCCGGCTCCGTGCCGCCGCGCAGGCGATGGCCGGCGCGCTCGACCCGCACACCGTGGGGGAGGAGCAGGGACTGTTCGCCGTGTTGCGCGAGGATCCCGACTTCGAGCCGCACGTTAAGGCTCTGTGCGCCGAGCATGTCCACCTCGACGCGCAGCTCGCGTCGGTCGCGGCCGGTGAGCCCGCGGCATACGAGAGATTCGAGCACGCGCTGCGGGCGCACATCGACAAGGAGGAGAACGGCCTGTTCCCCGCCGCCGCGGTCGCGCTCAGCGGGGAGCAGTGGGAGCAGATCGTCGCGTCACTCGACGCGCTCGATCACTCCTCCGGCACCATCGAGATCGAGCCGCACGGGCACTCGGCCACGCACAGCCCGCACCCCTTGCAGTAGTCGTAGTCGATGGCATAGCCCTTGGCGATGTCGACCTTCTTGACCGCGTTGTCCGGGCAGACCCCGAAGCAGTTGTCGCAGGCGAAGCAGTTGCCGCACGACATGCACCGGCGCGCCTCGAACTGCGCGCTCTCCTCGGTGAGGCCGCTCACCACCTCGTCGAAGGTGCCGGCGCGGCGGGCGCCCTCGAGGTGCGCGCGGTGCTGGTGCGGCGCGTCCGCGTAGTACCACGTCGTGAGCCGGTCGAAGGTCGCCACCGGGTGCTTGCCCTCCGGCTGGTATGCCGCGCCGCGCAGGTAGGCGTCGATGTGCCGGGCCGCCTTCTTGCCGTGCCCGACGGCGACGGTGACGGTGCGCTCGGCGGGCACCATGTCGCCGCCGGCGAAGACGCCCGCGCGGCCGGTCATCATCGAGCCGTCGACGGAGACGACGCCGTCCTCGACGCTGATCCCGGCGACGCCGTCGAGGAAGCCGAGATCGGCCTCCTGGCCGAGCGCGAGGACCAGCGAGTCGGCCTCGAGCTCCTCGAACTCGCCTGTCGGCTGGGGGAATCCGGTCTCGTCGAGGGCCATCTTCTCGACCACCATCTTGCCGTCGTCGACGTGCTTGATGGTCGACAGCCACTTGAGCAGGATGCCCTCCTCCTCGGCCTCCTGGACCTCGAAGTCGTGTGCGGGCATCTTGTCGCGGGTGCGTCGGTAGACGATGATCGCCTCCTCCGCGCCGAGTCGCTTGGCGGTGCGCGCGGCGTCGATCGCGGTGTTGCCACCGCCGTAGACGACGACCCGGCGGCCGAGCATCGGCTTCTCGTCCTCGGTCTCGACGTCGTGCAGGTAGCTCACCGCGTCGAGGATCTTGGCCGACTCGCCGGCCGGGATGTAGGCCCGCTTGCCGATGTGCGCGCCGACGGCGAGGAAGACGGCGTCGAAGCCCTCGGCGAGCGCGCCCTCGAGGTCCTCGACCTTGTGCTCGAGCTCGAGGGTGACGCCGAGGTCGAGGATGCGCTGGACCTCGCCGTCGAGGATCTGGCGCGGCAGCCGGTAGGACGGGATGCCGAAGCGCATCATGCCGCCGGCCATCGGGCCGGCATCCCGCACCGTCACCTCGTGCCCGAAGCGGCGCAGATGGTATGCCGCGGACAGCCCGGACGGTCCGGCCCCGACGACGAGCACCCGCTTGCCGGTGAGCTCGGTGGGCGGGTCGAGCCGCCAGCCCTTGGCCAGCGCCTCGTCACCGAGGAAGCGCTCGACGGCGTTGATCCCGACCGCCTCGTCGACCTCGGCCCGGTTGCACGAGCTCTGGCACGGGTGGTAGCAGACCCGGCCCATGATCGCGGGGAAGGGGTTGTCGGCCATGATCTGCCGCCAGGCCGCCTGGTAGTCGCCCTCCTCGGCGTGGAACAGCCACTGCTGGATGTTCTCGCCGGCCGGACAGGCCTGGTTGCACGGGGGGAGCAGGTCGACGTAGATCGGCCGCTCGGTGCGCCAGGTGCCGGTCTGGTTGGCCAGGCTGGAGCCGACGTCGAGGGTGATCGCGAAGGGCTTGTGCTGGTGGTCCATCAGTGGCTCGTCTCCTCGGCCGCGGTCGGCAGGGTCTGCGACGTGAACGCCGGGTCGTGCCGCGGCGGCTGATCGGTGAGGTCGGGCTGCTCGGGTGAATCACCTTGCGGCAGAAGGTTGTAGCGGCGGATGTTGCGGTCGGCCTGGGCCTGCAGCCGCTCGATGACGTCGTCGCGACGGGTCGGCGAGAACAGGTGCGCGAAGCGCTTCTGCGCCTTGAGGTAGTCCTCGACCGGCACGCGCCGTCGGATCGGCACCGAGCTCACGACCTCGCCGTACTCGGCCTCGAAGATCGGGAACAGCCCGCTCTGGGTGGCCAGGCGGGCGACGCTCACCGTCGCGCTGGAGGCGGTGCCCCAGCCGAGCGGACACGGAACGAGCACGTGGATGTAGCGCGCGCCCTTCATCGACATGGCCCGGTGGACCTTGGCCTCGAGGTCGTGCAGGTTGTCGACGGATGCCGTTGCAACATAAGGGATCTCGTGCGCCATGGCGATCCGCGGCAGGTCCTTGCCCTGGCCGAAGACGTTGCCCGGCTCGTCGCCGACGGCTTGGGTCGTCGCGGTCCGGGCCGCCGGGGGAGTGGCACCCGAGCGCTGGATGCCGGTGTTCATGTAGGCCTCGTTGTCGTAGCAGATGTAGAGCACATCGTCGTTGCGCTCGAACATCCCTGACAGACAGCCGAATCCGATGTCGACGGTGCCGCCGTCACCACCCTGGGCGACGACCCGGATGTCGTCGCGGCCCATCGCCTTGTATGCCGCCGCCACCCCGGAGGCGACGGCGGGCGCGTTGCCGAACAGCGAGTGCAGCCAGGCCACCCGCCAGGACGTCTCGGGGTAGGGCGTGGAGAAGACCTCGAGGCAGCCGGTCGCGTTGACCGCGACCATCCGACCCTTGGCGGCGTGCATCGCCGCGTCGAGGGCGTAGCGCGCGCCGAGGGCCTCACCGCAGCCCTGACAGGCGCGGTGCCCGGAGGTGAGCGCGTTCGTCCGGTTGGGGTCGGACTGCACCGAGCGCACCTCCAGCGGCAGCAGTCGGTTGCCGACGGCGAAGGAGCCCACCTGGTAGAACTTCACCGGCGCGGCCGCCGGCTCGGTGTGCAGCACGTCGGGGACCACGCCGTGGTGGAAGCCCGCCTGGTCGGCGAGGTCGGTCGTCTCGGGTGTCGTCATCTGCGTCTCTCTTCGGTCGCTCGCCGGGCTCGCCGGTATGCCGCTCTAGACAGGGGTGGCGCGCACGGCGCCGAGGTCGCGGAGCATGTTCTCCGCAGAGGGGCCGGAGCGACGCTCCGACCGGGACCGGGCGATCTCCCTCTCGACGAGGTCGCGGTCGAGATCGAGGAAGTGCGGCCGCTCGAGGTCGTCGGCAGCCACCCGGTCCAGCATGGTGTGCAGCGACGACTTGAGGATCGGGCGCCCACCGAGGCCGGCGATGACGGTGTAGTTCTCGATGGGATGGCCCTTGGCGGTGAGCGCCATCCGCACGTGCGAGTCGACGATGCCACCAATGCCGACCGAGAAGGCCTTCTCGACGCAGACGAACCGCGTGGCGTGACTCAGCGCCTCGGCGACCGCGGCCAGTGGGAAGGGTCGGAAGGACACGATGCCGAGCACCCCGATCTTCTCGCCACGCTCGCGCCGCTCGTCGACGACGTCCTTGATCGTTCCGAGCACCGAGCCGAGCGCGATGACGACGGTCTCGGCGTCCTCGCATCGGTAGGCCCGCACCAGTCCGCCGGAGTCGCGCCCGAAGGCGGCCTTGAACTCGGCCGCGACCTCGGGGATGAGCTCGAGGGCCTGCATCTGCTTGTCGTGGGCGAGGTAGCGGACCTCGGTGTAGGCCTCGGGCCCGACCATCGCTCCGATCGACACCGGGTCGTCGGGGTCGATCGACTGGCGTGGGGTGAACGGCGGCAGGAAGGCGTCGACCTGCGCCTGCTCGGGCAGCTCGACCTCCTCGACCGCGTGGGTGAGGATGAAGCCGTCCATGCACACCATGACCGGCAGGGACAGCGCCTCGGCGATCTTGAAGGCTTGCACGTGCAGGTCCGCGGCCTCCTGGTTGGTCTCGGCATACAGCTGGATCCATCCGGAGTCGCGCTGGCTCATCGCGTCGGTGTGGTCGTTCCAGATGTTGATCGGCGCGCCGATCGCCCGGTTGGCGACGGTCATCACGATCGGCAGGCCGAGCCCGCTCGCGTTGTAGACCGCCTCGACCATGAAGAGCAGCCCCTGGCTCGCGGTGGCCGTGTAGGAGCGCGCCCCGGCCGCCGAGGCGCCGATCGCGACCGACATCGCCGCGAACTCGCTCTCGACGTTGACGTACTCGCAGCCGGTGAGCTCGCCGCTCTTGACGATCGCCGAGAGCCCTTCGACGATGTGCGTCTGCGGCGAGATGGGGTAGGCGCAGATGACCTGGGGCCGGCACGCGGCGACGGCCTTGGCCACCGCCATCGAGCCTTCCATCTGACTACGCACGCGCGTCCTCCTTGGTGTGCGCCGAGACGAGGCTCTCGACCAGCTCGTATGCCGCGGTCGCCGCGGCGACGTTCTTCTCACCGATCGCGCCGGGGAACTGCTCGCGCACCGCCTCGGCCAGCGCCGGCAGGTGGATGATCCCGGTGAAGGCGGCCAGGCCGCCGAGCAGCACGACGTTGGGCAGCGGCCGGCCGATGTGCTCGCGGGCCAGGTCGGTCGCGGGGATCGTGAGGATCCGCTCGCCGGCGTGCTGCAGGTCCTCAAGGCCGAGCTGGCCGACCGTCGAGGTCGAGTTGATGAGCACGTAGCCGTGCTCCTTGAGCCCGGCGAAGACGTCGACCTGGTGCAGCAGGGTGGCGTCCTGCACGACGAGCGCGTCGGGGTGCACGACGGGCTCGCGGACCCTGATCTCCCGATCGGCGATGCGGCAGAAGGCGACGACCGGGGCACCGGTGCGCTCCGAGCCGAAGCTGGGGAAGGCCTGGGCGTGTCGGCCCTCGTCGAAGGCGGCGTGGGAGAGCAGCTCGGCGGCGGTGACGACACCCTGCCCGCCCCGACCGTGGATGCGGACCTCGAACATGGTGCTGACGCTATGCGCTGGGTCACAGTTCGGCAACGGGCCAGAGGTCCCTCCGGGGTAGACTGCGGTAGCCGGCGTGGGTGGACGACCCGCGTGGATGCACGGCCCAGCAGGGCGGCGCCGGGTCATGGACGTCACGCTCCGGTATGCCGCGTGCGTCCCGACCGCTCGACTCGACCCACCGACCCCACAGGAGTGTTCCATGTCCGTCGACCACAAGGTCGCCGATCTCGGTCTGGCCACAGCCGGCCGTCACCAGTTGCGCCTCGCCGAGCACGAGATGCCCGGCCTGATGGCGCTGCGCGAGGAGTACCGCGCCGCCCAGCCGCTCAAGGGCGCTCGGATCGCCGGATCGCTGCACATGACGGTGCAGACCGCGGTGCTCATCGAGACCCTCGTCGCGCTCGGCGCCCAGGTGCGCTGGGCCTCGTGCAACATCTTCTCCACGCAGGACGAGGCCGCCGCTGCGGTCGTCGTCGGCCCCAAGGGCACCGTGCAGGACCCGCAGGGCGTGCCGGTCTTCGCCTGGAAGGGCGAGACGCTCGAGGAGTACTGGTGGTGCACCGACCAGATCCTCAGCTGGCCGGGTGGCGAGGGCCCGAACATGATCCTCGATGACGGCGGCGACGCGACGATGCTCGTGCACAAGGGCCGTGAGTGGGAGCTCGCGGGCGCTGTGCCGGCCACCGACGAGGCCGACTCCGAGGAGTTCGCCGTCTTCAAGGCCCTGGTCCGCCAGACGATGGCCCAGGACTCCGGCAAGTGGACCCGCGTCGCCGAGGGCATCAAGGGCGTCACCGAGGAGACCACCACCGGCGTGCACCGGCTCTACCAGCTGGCCGAGGCAGGCGAGCTGCTCTTCCCCGCGATCAACGTCAACGACTCGGTGACCAAGAGCAAGTTCGACAACAAGTACGGGTGCCGGCACAGCCTCGTCGACGGACTCAACCGGGCCACCGACGTCCTCATCGGCGGCAAGGTCGCGGTCGTCTGCGGCTTCGGCGACGTCGGCAAGGGCTGCGCGCAGTCACTGGCCGGTCAGGGCGCTCGGGTCATCGTCACCGAGATCGACCCGATCTGCGCGCTGCAGGCGGCGATGGAGGGCTTCCAGGTGGCGCGGCTCGAGGATGTGCTGCCGATCGCCGACATCGTCATCACCGCGACCGGCTGCTTCGACGTCGTCACCGCCGAGCACATGCAGGGCATGAAGAACAAGGCGATCGTCGCCAACATCGGCCACTTCGACAACGAGATCGACATGGCCGGGCTGGCCAAGGTGCCGGGCATCGTCAAGACCGAGATCAAGCCGCAGGTCCACGAGTGGACCCTGCCGTCGGGCAAGAGCGTCATCGTGCTCTCCGAGGGTCGGCTGATGAACCTCGGCAATGCGACCGGTCACCCGAGCTTCGTCATGAGCAACTCCTTCTCCAACCAGACGATCGCCCAGATCGAGCTGTTCACCAAGACCGGCGACTACGAGCGGCAGGTCTACACGCTGCCCAAGGTCCTCGACGAGAAGGTCGCGCGGCTGCACCTCGACGCGCTGGGCGTCTCGCTCACCGAGCTCAGCAAGCCGCAGGCCGAGTATCTCGGCGTCGACGTCGCCGGTCCCTACAAGCCCGACCACTACCGCTACTGAAGCGCTGCGCCCGGGCCAGGGCCGCTTCGGCCTGATCGACGAGGGCGGGTGACCGTTCGGGCGATCCTGCCGACTCGGCCGGTCTCGGACACTGGTGGGGTGCCTGTCTCCCCGTCACGCCGCCTTGCCGTCGCGCGCCCGGTCGCGCCGTCGACCGGCCGGAGCGTGTCGTGGGGGCTCGCTCTGCTCGATCAGCGTGGCCCCATCCTGTGGTGGGGCGGTGCCGCCATCAGCGGCGCCGCCCTGCTGCACGCACAGTCGATCGGGAGCCGGTGGATCTGGCTGACGGTGGTGACCGCCGCGGCAGGGCTCGTGTGGTTCGTCGTTCGGCGTGAGCCGAAACCCGACGCCCCATTCGCCGGGCGTGTCGGCTGGCGCGACGCGCGCGCTTCGATGGGGTCGCTACCGACGAGTGTCCTGGCCCCGACCGTCGTCGCCGGTGTCGGCACGGTCGCGAACACGTTGCTCGGCTTCCGGATCGGGCACGGCTGGGTTGCCGTCTCGGTCGCCGTGGTGCTCGGCGCTGCTGCAGTGGGCGCATCACTCGCCCCGGACCGGATGCGCATCGGCCCGGTCACCCCGGCCTTCCTCTTCGTCCTCGCCCACACCTTTGTCGTCCTGCTCTGGCTGCGGGCGACGCTGTCCGTCAACGACGTCGAGCTGGTGCTGCGAGAGGGCAGCCGGGAGCTGCTGGCCGGTCACAATCCCTATGCGATGACCTTCCCCAACGTCTACAGCGCGGAGTTCGCGGAGCAGCTCTACGGCCCTGGGTTCCTCGTCGACAACCGCATCCCCTACGGCTTCCCCTATCCGCCGGTGCTCTTGCTCGCCGCCGTCCCCGGCTATCTGCTGGGCGACGTCCGCTACGGCCCGCTGGCGGCGCTGCTCGCCGTCGCGCTGATCGCCCACGGCGTCGGCCGCCGGCGCACCGGTCGGGCCGCCGCCGTCGCGCTCACCACTGCTCCCGGCGCCGTCAACATCCTGTATGCCGGCTGGACCGAGCCGTTCGTCGTGCTCCTCGTCGCCGTGGTCGGTCTGGCGCTGTTCAGCAGGCGCTGGATGACCGCAGCCGTGGCCATCGGCGTGCTGCTGGTGAGCAAGCAGTACTTCGTCGTGACGGTGCCCTGTCTGTGGCTACTGCGCGCCCATGCCACCCCCCGCCGGGTGGCCGCCCTCGTGGGGACCGCGGCCGTGCTCACGATGCCGTGGCTGCTCGCCGACCCCGGGGCGTTCCTCCGGTCCCTCGTGGGCTATCAGGTCGGCGCACACCTGCGCACCGATTCGCTCTCCATTCTGGTGGCCCTCGTCGAGGGGACGGGAGCCGACAGCATTGCGCTGCGCCTCGTTGCGCTGCCGATCGGCCTTCTCGTGGCCGTCATCGCGGCGCGCCGTCTGCCGGCGGGGCCGACCGGCTTCCTCGTCGCCGTCGCCGCCTCGCTGCTGGCCACCATGCTGTTCTCCAAGCAGTCGTTCGCGAACTACTACCTGCTCGTCGGCTACCTGCTGATGATCCTGGCCTGGCTGCCGACGCGCAGACCCGCTCCCCTGAGCGCAGGGCGCAAGGACCCGGTGGCCGAGCCGGTCGACGCCCCGGCGGCTCCGCAGGTCGAGCTGCTGTCGTGATCGGACAGCTGCGCGCGCGTCCGGTGACCGCGCTCACGGTGGCCCTGCTCTCGACACTGACGGCCAGCGCGATGACCATCGGGGCGGACACCATGTGGCTGGTCGCCATGGGCGATCGGATGATCGAGGCCCGGCGGGTCATCCACGGCATCCCCTTCGCAGCCGCCGCCACTGAGCAGTGGCCCAACGTGCCGGCCCTGGCCGAGATCCTCTTCTCGGTGGTGCATCGCCTCGGGCTGGTCGGCATCGGCCTGCTGCACCTCGTGGGGTCCCTCGCCGCCTGGCTGGTGACCTCGGCGTCGGTCCAGACCCGTTCTGGCCGGCCAGGGAGCCCGGCCGCGTCCGGGGCCCGGCCCGGTGGTCGCGGTCCGGTCCGGTCGTCCTCGGTCGACCGCGCCGCAGCCGTGACCGTGGCCATGGTGGTGGCCGGCTCGCTGACCGTGTGGGGCGTCATCCGGTTGCAGACCCTCTCGCCGTTGCCCTTCTCGGCGCTCGTCCTGCTCCTGATGCGCCAGTCGAGCCGCCCCTCCCGCGCCATCTGGCTGGCCGTGCCACTCATCGCGGTCTGGGGCAACCTGCACGGAGCGGTGCTGCTCGGGGTGTGCGTCCTGGGCGCCTACCTCCTCTTCGCCCGCCTGCGCCCGGAGCCGTGGACGGCCGTCGGGGTT
>Ga0116151_10001185_pt1 | contig 24288 bp, 15 predicted proteins | sample AD_UKC117_MetaG_FD_89893 | JGI IMG/M metagenome (GOLD analysis project Ga0116151, IMG submission 89893) | Active sludge microbial communities of municipal wastewater-treating anaerobic digesters from Hong Kong - AD_UKC117_MetaG | ecosystem: Engineered > Bioreactor > Anaerobic > Digestate... | reverse complement strand
CGCGGTGCCGACCTGTTGCTCTATGCATTGGTCATCGCCTTCCTGTTCACCACGTTGAGCACCTATCTGAGGTTCAAGGAGCTGGAGGTTCGCTACGCGCGGTTGGCCCGGGCCGTCGCGCTGCAGAACCCGCGCATTCCGGAGCGCTAGCCCGGCAGGCCCCGGAAATACGCGACGGTGCGCGCCACCCCCTTGGCGAGGCCGACCCGGGCGCGCCACCCGAGTTCGGCCTCCGCCTTGCGCGGATCCAGGCCCGAGCGGGCGAGATCAACCAGCCGCGGCGCGGCGACGACGTTGACCGGTGGCCCTCGGCCAACAGCCGGTCCACCAGGGTCGAGCCGATGAACCCGGCCGCATCGGTGACCAGGGCCCGCATTGCGGCCACCATACCGGCGCACCGCCGCGGTCCACCCGTACAGTCGTGGCGATGTCAGTTCGGCCGTCCGCGGGTGCGCTGCCCCCGGTCGCCGCGGCCGCGGCGGCGCTGATCGCGCTGCACCTGATGGTCCGTGCGGTACTGGCCTTCGGCGGCTACTTCTACTGGGATGACCTGATCCTGGTCGGGCGGTCCGGAACCCAGCCGCTGCTGTCGGCGTCCTACCTGTTCAACGATCACGACGGCCACGTGATGCCGGCCGCCTTCCTGCTCGGCGGCGTCATCACCCGGCTGGCGCCGCTGGTCTGGACGTGGCCCGCGGTCAGCCTGGTCGTGTTGCAGCTAATCGCCTCGCTGGCACTGCTGCGGGCGTTGTGGGTCATCCTGGGTTGGCGACCGGTCCTGCTGGTCCCGCTGAGCTTCGCTCTGTTCACTCCGCTGGCCCTGCCGGCCTTCGCCTGGTGGGCCGCGGCGTTGAACTACCTACCGATGGTCGCCGCTCTGGCGTGGGTGTGCGCCGATGCGATTCTGCTGGTGCGCACCGGTAACAAGCGTTACGCGCTCACCGCCGTGCTGGCCTACGGGGCCGGGCTGTCGTTCTTCGAGAAATCCGCGGTCATCCCGTTTGCGGCTTTCACCGTGGCCGCGCTGCTGAGCCACGTCGAGGGTGACCGGGCCGCCGTGCGGACGGTGTGGCGCCGCGGCAGGCCGCTGTGGCTGGCCGCCCTTGCCCTGACGGCGGCCTGGGTGGCGCTCTATCTGGTGGTGGTCGACCAGCAACGGTGGAGCTGGGATCTGTCGATGACCTGGGATCTGCTGAGCCGCTCGGTGACCCATGGCATCGTGCCCGGTCTGGTGGGTGGCCCGTGGGTGTGGCAGCGCTGGGCGCCGGCCTCGCCGTGGGCGGTGCCCCCAATTGGAGTCATGGTGCTCGGCTGGCTGGCGCTGGCGGCGGCGGTGGCTACATCGCTGCTGCGCAAACAACGCCTCGGCGCGGTGTGGCTGGCCGCGGCCGGATATGCGGTTGCCTGCCAGGTCCCGATCTATCTGATGCGCTCATCGGCCTTCACCGCACTCGAGCTCGCGCAGACGCTGCGATATCTGGCCGATCTGGTGCTAATGCTGACGCTGCTGGCGGCGGTAGGGATCTGCGCGCCGAACCGGCCGGCCCCGCACTGGCTGGACGCATCGGGTCGGCGCACCGCCGTCGCGGCGAGTCTCACGGCCGGATTCGTCGCGAGCAGCTTGTTCTCCACCGCCACCTTCTTCACCAGTTGGCGCGACAATCCGACCAAGTCCTACATCACCAACGCCGTGCGGGGACTCGCCGCCGCACGGGCGGACTCGGCCGCGCCGCTTCTGGATCAGGATGTGGATCCTCTCGTCCTGCAACGGGTGGTCGGTCCGGAGAGCCTGGCGAGCCACATGTTCGCGCTCATCCGCGACCGGCCGGAGTTCGCCCGCTCCACCCCCCGGCTGAGAATGTTCGATACCGCGGGAAATGTGGTCGACGCCGACGTCACCTGGGTCCGCCGGATAGTTCCGGGGCCGGAGCCGCAGTGCGGATATTTCGTTGAGCCCGGAGACCCGGTGCGGATGCCTCTGGACGGCCCGCTGCTGCCCGCGGAATGGACCGCCGAACTCAACTACCTGGCCAACACCGAGGGCAGTCTGACCGTGTCCCTGCCGGTCGGACCGGAGACCAGCGTGGCGGTCAAACCGGGACTCAACCGGGTCTACGTGCGGCTCTCCGGGGCCGGTGACACGGTCGTCGCCCGCGCGGACACGGCCGCCCTGGCGGTGTGCCTGGCATCGGGTCCGGTGGGATACCTCGCCCCCCGCTGACTGCTACTGCTCCTCAGCCGGGCAATCCCCGTCGGCGGACCGGGTCTCGGCAATGATCTCGAGAAGTCCCGTCCGCACCTCCCGGGCCGCCATCGTGGTCGCCACGGCGGCCATCTGGATCGCGGTGTCACGGCCGTCGCTGAGCAGATAACTCGCGGCGGTTCCGACGACATCGGCGAACCGGGCGCGCAGCAGGCCCTCGACGCGGGACAGCGCGATCTCGGCGTGTGAAAGCGGCACCGCCACCGCCATCAGCCGGAACACGTCGACGTCGATGGTGCGGTAGAGCCATTGGGCCAGCCGGCGCTGATCCAACTCGATCCCGCCCGGCTTGCGCAGGGCGACCTCGTTGCGGGCCAGCCGCGCCACCATGGATTCCGTCTGGCCCATGCACAGCCGGATGAACCGGGCCGTCAACTCCGCGGCGACCACCCCGGCCGTCGGGTCGGCCAGTTCGGCGAGGTCGATGCTCTCGGGCTGCGGCGGAAGGTCGGAGCGGGGCGGGGTTGTCTCAGACATGACCACATCGTCCCCGGGGGGTGTGACAGAAACCGACATCCGAGTCGTCGGCAAGGCGGGCCGCTGGCGTCACCGAATTATCGGTGCGCAACACGACGCTGAAGTAATGCCGCTAGACCCAGCCCGAGGTCGGCAGCACGGCCCGCGGCACCTGCGGAACGTGGAAGCCGATCGTGTCCTGTGATGACGGCCGCGCGTCGCAGCGAAGTCCGCGACGCTGAAAGGTCGTGACCATCTGGGGCCGTGGCCTCGGCGATCAGGTTCCGTCACGCAGCGGGCGGCCCGCCGGGTCACGCACCTTTTCGGTCAGGATCAGGACGGCGTCGACGATTCCCCAGATAATCGCGCCGATGCCACAGGTCACCAGGCCGATGATCAACTGCGCAACGCCCAACCCGGTGTAGCCGAGATAAATGCGGCCTATTCCTACGATCCCGAGAAGACCGAGCAGTTGCAGCAGTCCGGCAACGACCTTGGACTTGTCAGACAGCGGCTCTCCGGTCACCGGATGCCGGCCGTATGGCGCGGCAGGATCCCAATACTGACCGGGCGGTGGGTTCTGAGGGGGCGGCGGGTACTGACCGGGCGGCGGGTACGGCGGGGGCATGCCGTTTTCGATGCCTCCGAATTGCGGCTCAGTCATGTCTCCAGCATGCCACCGACCGCGTTGATCGGGTCGTCGACGCGGGCCGAGATCAACCGGCGGCAGAACGACGGGCGAATCTCGCCGAGCCGTGCTCGCTGAAATCGAGCATCGCGGCCAGATCGGCGAAGCCTGAGTGACCCTTCACTTCAGGGAAACCCGTACAAGTTCATCGGCACGGCGCAACTTGCGTAGCCTTCGGGCCCCTCCACGAGCCACAGGGTTCTACAAACAAGGCAGACTCACCGACGGTGAACGCGTCAAACCTGCTTGACTAGATTCCGGGCAGATAGCAGAGGAGGTCCCCCCGAAATTCGGGACGAAACCAACAACCGGACCCCCGCCGGCCCAACGAAACTGCCCTTCCGGGGCTGAACCACTAACAGGAGGTAACCCGTGCGCACGAGTTACCAGGCTTCGCGGTTGGAAGCGCGGCTGTTGTGGTGGGCGCGTGGTGCCGTTGCGGCGGTGCTCGGTGTGACGGTGTCGGCATGGGCCGGCTGGATGACCGGCCGGCAGTACTTGACGCGGATATTTGCCAGCTGGCCGGTGATGACGCCGTGGACGGCCGTGCTCCTCAGCGCGCTGGGTGTGTCGATCCTGGTTCAGCTGGGAGTCGTTTCGGGCCCACGGGTGTGGTTCGGGCGCGCTGTCGCCGTGGCTGCCGGCGCTGTGGCGGTGGTTTTCCTCCTTGCGTACGCGACCGGTAGGTCGCCGGGTGTGGACCTGTTGTGGTTCGGTGACGAGGTTCGCGCCGTGCAGGAGACCTGGCCCGGCCGTCCCAGCCCGCCGACTTCGTCGACGGTGGCGCTGCTGGCGGTGGCGGTTGGGCTGACGTCGGTTGACCAGCGGTGGGCCCGCGTCGCTCGGGCCATGGGGCTCGCGTTTGCTACCGGTCTGGCTTTCGTGTCGATCGGGGCCTATCTGTTCGGTGCGCTGTCCATCGTCACTGTCACGCCGTCAACCGGTGTCGCCATCTCGACGGCCTTGTGCTTGACGTTGCTGGGTCTTGCAGCGGTGCTGGCTCGCCCCGACCTCAATCCCGTGGCCTGGATGCTGCAGCGGCCTGATCGGGCGTCGCTGGTGCAATTGGCCGGCGTCGTCGGCGCCATCCCGGTCATGATCGCGTTGATTTACGGCGCGCTCGTGCTTCGCCTTGAGCAAGAGCGGTTGGCGTGGGCCATCGCCGTGTTGTCAGCGACCGCCGTCGCCGGCATCGCCCTGTTTTTCGTCTTCGACCGCGAACGGCGAACACGGCTGGCAACTGAGGCGCGATTGGAGTCGATCGTCGCCAACGCTCCCAATCCGGTCGCCATTCGAACCCCTGGGGGCGGTTTCGACTACGTGAACCAGGGCTTCAGTGACATCTGGGGCCAGAAGTATCCAGACCAGATCCTCGGCAAGACGCCACGGGATCTCGCTCCGCTGGACGCGGAGTTGGGCAGGAAGCTCACCGAAGTCGAAGCGGCGGTGATGAGGGGTGAAACCTCCGCGTTCGAGCACATCTTCCCCGGCTTCGGCGATCCGGTGACGGTCGAGTTTCAGTTATTCCCGGTGCGCGACGCCAGTGGCAAGGTCGTCAACTTCGGGGCGATCGGAACCGACGTCACCGCGCGCGACCGCCAGGAGCAGGCGCTGCGCCGGGCCACCGCGAGGGCGAAGGCGGCGATGCGGGATGCCGAGGCGGCGAATCGGGCGAAGACCAGTTTCCTGGCGACGATGAGCCATGAGTTGCGCACTCCGCTCAATGCGATTCTGGGGTTCTCGGATCTGCTGCGCCGGGATCCGACTCTGTCGTCGGGGCAGCGCGATGAACTGGACATCATCAGCCGCAGTGGCATGCACCTGCTGGGGTTGATCAATCAGGTCCTGGACATGGCCAAGATCGAATCGGGGCAGACGGTTGCCGAGATGTCGGCGGTCGATCTGCCGATGCTGGTCGACGACGTGGACGCGATGATGCGCACCCGGGCGGAGTCCGCGGGATTGCAGTTCGTGGTGGAGGTGGCCGACGATGTGCCCCGCTACATCAGAAGCGACGGGCAGAAGCTTCGGCAGATTCTGCTGAACCTGGTGGGTAACAGCCTGAAGTTCACCACCGAGGGAGGTGTCAGCGCGCGGGTGAAGACCAGCGGGGACACGGGGTCCAGCACGCATGCCGGACTGAGGTTGGTGATCGAGGTCGAAGACAGCGGGGCCGGGATCCCGGCGGCCCAACAGCAGCGGATTTTCGAGCCTTTCGTCCAACTCAATGAACGCGGCGGTGCCGGCACCGGATTGGGTCTTTCCATTGTCCGGGAGTACGCGCGACTTCTCGGCGGCACCGTCGAGGTGCGCAGCGAGGTGGGGTCGGGATCGCTGTTCCGGGTTAACCTGCCGGTGGAGGTGGCGAAGGCCGAGGAGGTCACGACCGTCGACGAGTCCCGGCACGTGGTGGGGTTGGCCCCGGGCCAGCCGGACTGGCGGGTCCTGGTCGTCGAGGACGATCCGGTCAACCGCATCCTGCTGGGGGGTCTGCTCGAGGACGTGGGTTTCACGGTGGCCTTCGCCGAGAACGGTGCCGAATGCCTCAAGGTTTTCGGTGAGTTCCGGCCGCACTTCATTTGGATGGACCGCCGGATGCCGGTGATGGACGGCCTCGAGGCCACCTCGCTGATCCGGGCGCGCGAGGACGGCGGTGAGGTGAAGATCGCGGCATTGACAGCGTCGGTGTTCGAGGAGCAGCGCGAAGAGTGGGTCCGTGCCGGTATCGACGGTTTCGTCCGCAAACCATTTCGCCAATCGGAGATCTTCGATTGCATGCACCGCCTGCTCGGTGTGGACTACCTCTACCGCGAGCAGGCCCAGCAGAACCAGGTGCCGTCCGGGGCGGAGCTGTCACGGGAATTGGCGAAGTTACCCGCATCGGTGCGCGCACAACTGACCGAGGCGCTGATCCTCGGCGCCACCGCCCGGCTGGCCGAAGTCCTGCAGGAGGTTCGGCCCGTCTCCGCCGAACTGGCCGGCACGCTGGAGCAAGCGATCGCGGATTTCAACTACGCCCTCGTGCTCGACGCGCTCGACGCGGTGGAGCCGGACGGGACCAACGACAGAAGGCCTGACTAGACCGGCGACACCGTGTCGGCGCCCGGTGCCGTGTCTTCGGGCCGAGTTCAGCTGCAAATTGGCTAGAGCGCAATTCCGACACCTGCGCGATATCCGCGTCATCAAAACCAGAACGACGCTGCGGAAAAGCGCAACCCACGAAGAGTTTTAGCTCCGCACATGAGTTGTGGATTCTCGGTCTCCATCTCATTTTCCAGTCGTCTGACCTAGGTCTCATAATTCGCGAGTGCCGAAGATGTCTCCGTACCGAGATGGACCCGACTAGATTGCCGATGAGGAATTGGTCTCTGGGGTCCGGGTTTTATCGGAGGTGGTTCTCATGACGCCCGTGGTAACAGGTGCTGACGTGAACCGGGGTTTCAGCGACCGGCTTGCTGAGTGGCCGAGATGGGCAAGATACCTGGCCAGCGCGGGTGTCGTGGCTATAGCTGCCTTGCTGAGGATCTGGCCGCTGGGGTCGCTGGGAAATATTCTGGTGTGGCTGACCTTCTACCCGGCTGTGCTCGCGGCCGCCGTTGTCGGCGGGTTCGGCTGTGGCCTGTTCGCCGTGGGCCTGACGGTTGTGAGCGTTGTCTTCGGATGGCCCCTACTGGTGGCGACGCCGTTCATCGCGACCAGGGCGGACTGGTTGGGCATGGGGGTGTTCATCCTCAATGGGTTATTGATGTCCGCCGTCGCCGAGGGAATGCTCCAAGCGAATAGGAGAGCACGGGCAGCGAAAGTCCATGCCGAGGCGGCGAACAGGGCGAAAAGTGCCTTTCTGGCGACCATGAGCCACGAATTGCGCACCCCGCTGAACTCAATCCTAGGGTTTTCCGATCTCCTGCGCCGGGATCCGACCCTGTCGGAGGGGCAACGGGAGGATCCCTGCGTGTCAGGGTGAGTTGAGTCCAGTGGTTCATAGCAACCCGCCTGCAGGGCGAGATACGGATCAACGCAACGATGACGATTTCCAGCCTGGCTTCAGCTGGGGAAAATGGGCAGATGGGTTCACCACGTCCCCGTTCGGAAGGGCCGCAGCGGCGGCGTACGTTCAGTCCGGCTGAGAAGCTGGCGCATCTGGCGGCCTACGAGCAGGCCTGCGAGACCAACAGGGGTGGGGCCTATTTGCGGCGTGAGGGCTTGTATTCCTCGCTGATCTGCGAGTGGCGCAAGCAACGCGATGCCGGGGTTCTGCAGGGTAAGCCGGCCGGGGCCAAGGTCGGCAAGCTGACCGCCGAGCAGGCTGAGATCGCCCGCCTCAAGCGGGAGAACGCCCGGTTGAATAAGCGGTTGACCAGCACCGAGGCCGCTTTGGAGATCATGGGAAAAGCACACGCGCTCTTGGAGAGTCTCTCCGAGAGCGCGGAGCCGCCGAGCACGCCGAGACGGCGTTGATGGACGCCTGGAAGGCGTTGCGGGCACAGGGGATTCCCACCCGGGCGGCGGCGGAGTTGACCGGCATGAACCGCTCGACGGCGTTGCGTCGTTCAGCACGCAAGCCCAGTGAATGCACCGCGGCGGTGACGGTGCCGGTCAACAAGCTCACCGCCGCCGAGTGCGCCCGGGTTCTCGATGAGCTCAACAGCGCCCGCTTCGTTGACTGCGCGCCGCTGCAGGTGTGGGCCACGCTGCTCGATGAGGGCACCTACCTGTGTTCGGTGTCGACGATGTATCGCATCCTGACGGCGAACAAGCAGGTCAAGGAGCGTCGCCGGCTGGCCCGGCACCGCAAGGCGGTCTGCCCGGAGCTGGTGGCCACCGCCCCGCGGCAGGTGTACTCCTGGGACATCACCAAACTCCCCGGCCCGGCCAAGGGGATCTACTACGACGCCTACGTGATGATCGACATCTTCTCGCGCTACATCGTCGGGGTGCACGTGCACGCCCGCGAATGCGGGGTGCTGGCCACCGAGATGATGGAGCAGATCTTCGGCACCTACGGCATCCCGCATGTCGTGCACGCCGACCGGGGAACCTCGATGACCAGCAACACCGTCGCCGGACTGCTCTCCGATCTTGGCGTCACCCGGTCGCACTCGCGGCCCAAGGTCTCCAACGACAACCCCTACAGCGAGTCCTGGTTCAAGACCCTCAAGTACGCCCCGGCCTTCCCGGAACGCTTCGCATCCATCCACCACGCACGAGATTTCATGGATGAATTCGTCGCCTGGTATAACCACGAGCATCGGCACAGCGGGATCGGTCTACACACCCCCGCCGATGTGTTCTACGGCCTGGCCGAGGAGAAGGACACCCAGCGGCGACAGGTGCTTGCCGAGGCCCGAGCATGTCACCGCGACCGCTTCAGCCGTGACAGCGCCCCCAAGATCATCGACCTACCCGCAACAGCCGCCATCAACCCGCCCAAACCACCAGAATCGGAGGACCAGACGACAGCTGCTTAACACCCGCTGGACTCAAACACCTTGACAAATTCCGGATCGTGACATCATCAATCGCAGCGGTGCCCATCTGCTGGGGTTGATCAATCAGGTGCTGGATACGGCGAAGATCGAGTCCGGACGAACGCGGCTGGAGCCAGGGCCGGTCGACGTTCGGTCCCTGGTTCACGATGTCGACGGGATGATGCGCACCAAGGTCGAGGCGGCCGGACTGCAACTGGTAGTGGAAGTGGCCGACGACATCACCCGCTATGTCACCGTCGACGAACAGAAGGTCCGGCAGATCATCCTCAACCTCGTGGGCAACAGCGTGAAATTCACGACCGAAGGTGGGGTGACTCTACGGGTGAAGACGGTTGGCCAACCTCCAAATTCGACTCGGCAAGGATTGCAGCTGGTGATCGAAGTGGAGGACAGCGGTTGCGGTATCCCCGACGCTGAGCAGCAGCGGATCTTCGAACCGTTTGTCCAACTTCAGGAGGTCGGCGCGCCCGGCACCGGGCTGGGCCTGTCCATCGTGCGGGAGTACCTCGACTTGATGGGGGGCGGCGTCGAGGTGAGCAGCCGAGTGGGGTCCGGATCGCTGTTCCGGGTATGCGTACCCGTCGAAATTTCACCTTCCGAGGACGTCAAACTCGTCAACGAGTCCAACCGTGTTGTCGGACTCGCTCCGGGACAACCGTCCTGGCGGGTGCTGGTGGTCGAGGACGAACCTAACAATCGGCTGCTACTCGGGCGCTTACTGGAGCAGGTGGGATTTGTCGTTGCCTGCGCGGAGAATGGCGCGGAGTGTCTGAAAGTCTTCCCCGAGTTTCGCCCTGACTTCATTTGGATGGACCGGCGAATGCCGGTGATGGATGGCTTGGAAGCCACGACGCGCATCAGGCAGCGCGCCGATGGACGTACGGTGAAGATCGCGGCCCTCACCGCCTCGGTGTTCGAAGACCAACGATCGGAATGGCTGGAAGCCGGCATCGACGGATTCGTCCGCAAACCGTTCCGGGACTCGGAGATCTTCGACTGCATGGCGCGCCTCCTTGGCGTGGAATACCTCTACCAAGAGCAGCGTGACCAAGCTGATACCCGATCCGTGATCGACTTCACCCGGGAGTTGCCAAGACTGCCGGCACCAGTACGTACTCAACTAGCCGACGCGCTCGTCCTGGGCGACACCACCCAACTTTCGCCGCTACTCGAGCAGGTCCGCGAGATCAGCCCTGGCTTGGCGGATCCACTGGCACACCTGATCGCCGACTTCAACTACGCTCCGGCGCTGGAGGCGCTGGAGGCGCTGGAAGCGCTGGAAGCCGATCCAGACACCTCGAGGGGGCGTTCGTGATTGGCAGCATCGTGGTGGTCGACGATGAACCCGGGACGCTGAGGCTGCTCAAGACCCTGTTGGAGACCGACGGGTACGAGGTGCGGGCGTTCACCGGCGGTGCCGCGGCTCTACGGTCGATCGGAGTCAAGGCTCCGGACCTGGTCATGCTCGACATCCGCATGCCCGGGCTGAGCGGTTTCGACGTCTGCGGGATGCTCAAGGCAGACTCCGGCAGCGCCGAAATTCCGGTGATCTTCCTCAGCGCGGCAACCGACATCGACGACAAGCTCCAAGCGTTCGCGAGCGGTGGAGTCGACTACATCGTCAAGCCATTCGAAAAGGCCGAGGTGCTGTCCCGGGCGAGAACCCACATCGCCTTGGCCCACTCCCGGCGGGAAAACGCCCGCTACAAGCAACTGATCGACACATCCAACGTCGCCACCGCCATGAGCCGTGTTGACGGCACGCTCTCCGAGGTGAATAAAGCGGCAGTGGAGTTGTCCGGATTCGACATGGACACCGCCCTGCAGATGTCCTGGATGCAGTTCATTTCCGAACCCGACCTCGGGACTCTTCTCGGCGTTGTCGAGGACCTGTTGACGCACCGCACCGACAGTTACCGCGGTGAGCACACTCTTATCCACGCCGACGGGAATCCGCGCCGGATCGACATGTCGATCAGCTGTATCCGCGAGCCGGACGGGCAGCCCGAATACCTCGTCTTCCAAGCCGTCGACATCACGGCTGAGGCGCAACTGAGGGAACACCTCGCAGAGTCCCGCCGATTGCTGGAGGCCAGCGCGGACTCGATGCTTGATCCACAGGTCCTTTTTGATGCTGTCCGCGACCACGAGGGCCAGGTTGTGGATCTCCACTATCGCGCGGTGAATCGGGCGGCGTGTCAATACCTCCAGACCGAGCAAGCGGATCTGTTGGGCTCCAGCGTCCTGGACAAAACGCCCGGTTTGAAGACCTCCGGCCTGTGGGCGCGCTACCTCCGATGCTTGGAGGACGGTGAGCCGGTCATCCTCTCCGACTTTTCCTACGACAACGAAATCCTCCACGACACCCGCCGTTACGACATCCGCGCCACCCGCGCAGGCCCGAACCTCCTCAGCCTGACCTGGACCGATGTCACCGACCGCTACCACGCCGCAGCCAGGCTCGCGGCCTCAGAAGAGCGGTACCGGCTGCTGGCAGAGAACTCCGCCGACATCGTCTGTCATCTCCGGGATGGCCGACCGGTCTGGGTGTCCCCGTCCATCGAATCGGCTCTGGGTGCCCCGCCCCAGTTCTGGCTGGGTCAGGAGTTGTTCGCCTACGCGCCGCCGGAGGACTTGGCCGAGCAGACGACTTTGATGGCCAAGCTCAACGGGGGCGAGGCGGTCAATCATCGCGTCCGTGTTAAGGGCGTGGATGGCGTCACGCACTGGTTCGACCTTCGCGCACAGCCCTACTATGACGCCAACGGGAACCAAGACGGCGCGATCGCAGCGTTGCGTCTCGTCGATGCCGAGGTCGCCGCTGAGCGGCAGATCGAAAAGGCCCGCCGTCAGCAGGCCCGCGCCGACGCCCTGTACCGCCGATCGGTGGACAGTTCGGCGGTCGGGATGTGCCTGGTCGACGCCGAGGGTGGATTCGTTGACGTCAACGGTGCGCTGTGTGAGTTCTTCGGTTACGACGCCCAAACCCTCAAGTCGAAAACCTGGCAGGAGCTGACCGCCGAGGAATATCTGCAGGCCGACCTGGACAAGGTCGCCGCTGTTCTGGCGGGCGAAATCGATTCCTACCGCATGGTCAAGCAGTACATCCACGCCGACGGCCACCTGATCTGGGGCGATCTCTCAGTGTCCTGCGTGCGCGACGACACGGGCCGGTTCGAGGTGTTCATCTCCCAGATCACCGACATCACCGCTGAAGTGCAAGGCCGCGAGCTACTCGAGCAGGCCCGCCGGGAAAAGGAACGCGACGACGAACGCTTCCGCCGCTCGGTCGACAACGCGGCCGTCGGCATGTGCCTGGTCACGCCGGAAGGCCGCGTCACACAGATCAACAACGCGCTCTGTCGTTTGTTGGGACTCCCGCCTGACGTCGCGATCGGGACCCATTGGCGGGACGTCACCGAGCCCGAATATCTGGAGGAGGAGCAGAGCAACGTGGACGGCCTTCTGGAAGGCCGCATCGACTCCTACCGAATGCTCAAGCGCTACCAACTTGCCGACGGCCGCGTGATCTGGGGTGACACAACGGTCAGCGCAATCCGCGACGACGACGGGAAGTTGGACTACATGATCACCCTGATCGCCGACGTCACCGCCCGGGTGGAGGCCGACGAACGGAATCGGCTTCTGGCCCGAAAGCTTCAACAGCAGACCGACCGGCTGAAGACCGAGCTCAACAGTGCCGCTGATTACATGTCCTCGCTCACACCGACATTCCTGTCGGGTCCGGTCACCGTGTCCGCGCGATATCTGCCGTCTGAGGAACTCGGGGGGGACTGCCTCGACTTCTACTGGATCGACGACGACCACCTTCTCGTCAGATTGATCGACGTGTCCGGCCATGGCCTCGAACCCGCACTGTTGGCGGTATCGGTACATAACCTGATGCGCTCCGGCACACTTGGCCCTGAGATCTTGCTATCACCCGCGGCGGTATTGACCGAACTCAACCGGCTCTTCGAGATGAAGCAGCAAAAAGATCATTACTTCACAATGTGGTTCGGTATCTACGAACGGTCCACCCGAACATTGCGCTACGCCAGCGCGGGCGCCCCGCCCGCCCTGGCGTTTAGTTCCACAACAGGAACCGCGGTCACATCGACTGAGTTGGCCACGCCAGCCGCACCCATCGGGATGTTCGAGGACACCGAGTTCACCTCGGGCACCTACCAGGTTCCGCACGGGTGTCGAATCCTCGTCCACAGCGACGGCGCGAGTGAGATCGTTCTGGCCGATGGCCGGCAACTGACTCTGGCGGCCTTCAGGGAGCTGGCCGATCGGGTGGCCGAATCACAGGACTGGTCCCTCGACGACCTCATCGACGAACTACGCGCCGCGACTCCATCGGGTGAGTTCGAGGACGACTGCTCACTGATTCTGTTGAAGTTCGACTGAGTCCCGCGACTGTTTTCAAGGGTCTCGGAGGAACTTCAAGCCTTGGAGATCACGATGTCGCCAAGTTCCACCAAGTAGGACGAAGCAACGGCCCGCGCGAAGCCGCTGACCCCGGCGGCGCTGGTTCATGTCCCGGGGTGCGGCGTAAGTAGTGGCGGGTGTCTCTCGTGATGTGAGAGGGCCATCGGTGGATCGAGGATCAGAGCCGACTGCGCGGCACTCGGCGACATCGGCGGCGGCTATGGGGCCCCTCCCGCTTCCAGCGCTTCGAGCACCACGCCGTAGTTGAAATCGGCGACGGGGATCGCCAGCGCATCAGCCAGTGCCGGGTTGGTTTCGCGGACTTTGTCGATTGCCCTTGTAATTTCGGAGGACTGCCCTATGACGAGCGCTTCGGCGAGTTGCGTGCGTACGGTCTCGGGTAGTGCACGCAACCCCGGAGAAAGGTCGATACCGGATGGGGTGTCCGACTGATCGGCCTGGTCCTCGTAGATGTACTTCACTCCGAGCAGGCTCTTCATACAGTCGAAGACCTCCGATTCGCGGAACGGTTTTCCTACGAAGCCGTCGATGCCGGCGCGTACCCACTCCTTGCGCTGATCTTCCAATACCGCGGCGGTCAGGGCCGCAATCTTGACCTCGCGACCGCCCTCGCGCTGCCGTATGCGGGAGGTGGCCTCCACGCCGTCCATCACCGGCATGCGGCGGTCCATCCAGATGAAGTGCGGCCGGAACTCGTCGAAGATTGTCAGGCACTGCGCGCCATTCTCGGCATAAGCCAGCACGAAGCCGACCTGTTCGAGCAGTCGCCCCAGCACCTGCCGGTTGAGCGGTTCGTCCTCGACCACCAGCACCCGCCACTGCGGCTGACCCGGCGCCAGACCCACCACGCGGCGGGACGCGTCCACCGGCGTGATGTCACCGGCTTTCGCCGGCTCGACGGGAATGCTGATCCGGAACAGCGATCCGACGCCCACCTTGCTCGTGACCTCGACTTCACCGCCCATCAATCGTAGGTAGTCCGCCACCAGAGCCAGCCCTATCCCGGTGCCAGGTGCCGCGACGTTCTGGAGTCGTACGAACGGTTCGAAGATCCGCTGCTGCTGGTCCTCGGGGATCCCGGCACCGCTGTCCTCGACCTCGATCACCAGGCGCAACCCGGCCCCGGTTACGGTTTTCACTCGTAGGCTCACCCCGCCCCCGGCGGTGAACTTCAGGCTGTTGTCGAGCAGGTTGAGCATGATCTGGCGCACCTTCTGGGCGTCGCAGACGATGTAGCGGGCCACGTCGTCGGCCATCTCCACCACGAACCGCAGCCCGGCCGCCTCGGCCGGGCCGCGCATCATCAACTCGACGTCGTTGACCAGCGCCGGCAGGTCCACCGGCGACGGCTCCAGCGCCGTGCGCCCCGACTCGATCTTGGCCATCTCGAGAACCTGGTTGATCAGCCCCAGCAGGTGGGTGCCGCTGCGGTTGATGATGTCCAGATCCGCGCGCTGATCGGCCGACGCCGTCGGATCTCTGCGCAATAGATCCGAAAACCCCAGAATCGAATTCAACGGCGTGCGCAACTCATGGCTCATCGCCGAAAGAAAATCGCTCTTCGCCCTGTTCGCCGCCTTCGCATGCTCTGTAACAGCCCGCAGCGATTCGTTGCTGGCACGCAGATCGGCGGTCATCTGAAGGGCTAATTCCTCGGCCCGCTGTCGGCGCATGGCCAGCGAGGCGATGATGACAAAAAGCAGTGCGTCGATGACCAACCCGGCTCCGCCGACGATCCACGGCTCCAATGATGTGGGGCTCAGTGTTTTGTCTGAAGTGAACCGGGTAGTCCACGTTCGGTCACCAATCGGGAGCGAGTTCTGGGCCACTCGATCCGGTTTGAAGTCGCTGGCGCGGGGGCTTTCATACAAAAGGCTTTGAGCCGCTGTGTTATCGCCGTAGAAGATCTCAGTGAAATATTCGCGCGCTTCCGGAGGGAGAACGCCGACCATAAGATCGCGGGTTCGAAACGCCGCGTAGACCCACCCAATTAAGGCGTTCTCGCGCTGCTCGACGGTGTCGACCGGAGCGCCGTCTCGGTAGTAGGGAACGTACATGAGGAACCCGCGTTGAATATCGTTCTCGGTCTCCTGGACGAGCTGCACAGGGTCGGACACTGTCGCCAAACCGGTGCGCGCGGCGCTCTGCATCGCTTCTCGACGGGTCGGTTCCGAATACATGTCGAAGCCGAATGCTCGCTGATTCCGAAAATCAAACGGTTCGATGTAACGGATCGCCGAGTAAGGATCGCGATCGCCGGTCGGTTTGATGGCGAAATCCGGAAAGCCCTCTGCGCGAACCCCTTTCTCGAAGTTCGCCTTCTCGTCTGGCGACACAATCACTGCGTAGCCTAGGGCCTGGATGCCCCTGAACTGAGTCCGCAATTTCAAGCTGTCAGCGAATGTTTTCCACCCGGTCCTGGTGATCGGCGCCTCGCTGCTGCGTAAGAGCCCGACGGCACTGTCCAAAGCGATGTTGTAGTCCAGCATGCGGTTTGAAATCGCATCATTGGCGCCGCTGACGCTGCTCAGAAATTCTTGTTCTACCCTGCTGTCAACGGACGTCTTCGAAATGCGCCAAGCGAAAAACGTCGCAACAACCGTCACCACAAGCACCAACCACGCCAGCGCCGAATTCCGCATGAATCCGGCGACCGAACCATCTGCCGAGGCGCGCCCTAACCGCACACAACACCGCCATCGGTGAGACGCAGCATCCCCGGTTTCATATCCACAGGCTTTCGGCTGATGTCGAAGGGTGGTGCCCAACGTCGGGCTTGGCCGGGTGCGCGCGGCCCCAACAGCGCGAGAGAATGCCGACCGCTAACCCGGATCGGTCCGTGCTTCACGGTCAGCAGCGTATCGCTGTGTTTGAAAGCTGGCGGACTTCTCTCGCGACTTGTCAATACCTGCGGATCGGTGTGCTTTTTCGGCGATTTCCTTCGGGGTTTCGCGTCATGTCTGGGCCATGCTTCCATCCCGACCACCGCCCGCATCTACGCCCACCTCCATGGCGACGAGCTCGACACTGCTGCCGACGCCTGAACGACCTGAGGAGCCGAAGTGAAGGCTGGCGGGCACAAGAGCTGTGCCCAGATTCGGGGCACGACAGGCGAATCGACCGGGGGTTCCGACCATCAGAACCGGGCTGACGTGCACAGAGCATTTGGAGCCGCCTGGGGGAATCGAACCCCCGACCTATTCATTACGAGTGGTTTCCGCATCCGGGTCGGCCGGAGTGAACCATAGCGAACCGCACGAACCGTACGAACTCGGCCCAACTGATCCGGGCGCTTCGTGTGGCTTGTGCCCAAAGTGTGCCCACGTTCCGCGCTGCTTCCCGCCCGCCATCAAGCGGTGGATCTCCGCGGTCGCGGCCGATGATCTGTTCACGGGATGAAGGCGGTAGTGGCCCGGAGGCTGTGAATTGCACACCGCGGCGGCCGCCCGGAGCGACAGAGTCGGCGGCCCGGCGGGTCTTACCGGTGGCGACGAACGCCGGCGGCGCGGTCGAGTGACGACGAGGGTGGGGTAGGGGCCCCAGCCGCCGCCCCCAGGCGGCGGCGTGCCCGAGGAGGAGCGAGTGCCCGACGACGAGCGGGCGGCGAGCTTGCGTCCGCCGGTAACGGCCCAGAGGGTCGCCGTCGCCGTCGCGGCCGCCGCGGCGTGAATTCACAGACGGAGGGTCTTACCGCCCGGAACCCGTTGGAAGATCAGGTGCGGGGCACGTTCTATCGACCGCGCCGAAGGCGCGCTTGAATCAGTAAGGAAAGTTCTCACGGGACGCGATCCCTGCGGGTCCCTTCTAATTGATCGCCCGCGACACCCTCTCCCCGACCTCCCACAGCTCGTCGGCGTCGAGGCCGAAGATGGGGACAAACTTAGCCGGGCCATGCTCGCTGAGATCGAGCATCGCAGCCAGATCGGCGAAGCCGCTATGACCCTTCACCTTCGGGAATCCCGTCCAGCACCCAGAAATCAGAAGCTGTCCCTGCCTCACCCAGAACTTGAACGGTGGGTGCCGGCGACCGAAGGGGTAGACGAACATTGATCCGTTGCCGCGTTTGCCGAACCACACGTATTCGTGCGAGCCCTTTCTCGGCTGTCGACTGTTCTCTTCCACCAGGTCCAACAGGCGGCTGAGGAACGCTTGGTCAGCCGGATCCTCCACGGCCGCGATGAACTGCTCCAGGGTCCAGCCGCCGGCGTCCTGCCCGTACCGGAAGGTGTACTTGCGGTTGGTGCGAGGGGGAATCCCGGCCGCGGCGGCTACCGTTCTTCCACCCAACCAGATCCGCAGGCGTTCAGCCTTACCGGGCGAATCCGCCCCGAATACTTCGTAGTCGCGGCGGTCACCCCACCTGGAGATGCTGCTTACGTCATCGTCGGGTGTGTACTGGACGGCAACGGTCATACCGTCGCGGCTGAATTCGTCAGTATGGCGGGTTGATTCGACCTCCCATCCGCCTTCGAGCGCAAGGTCAACCGTGTCGAGCCGGAACGTCCTACCTTCTGCCATCTACCCTGCTTTCTCTCAGAGCCCCGCCGCGAGGGGCCACCGGTGTGCCGAATCCTTGACGATCGCGCCCGCCAACTGGTCGACCTGGCTTAGCAAGGCCGCTGGCTCAAGCGCCAGGTCCAAAGCCCGGCAGTGGATCACGACGCCGGCGCGCCGAACAGTGTGGGTACGCACCTCTTCGTTGCCCTTCGCGTAGACGAGATGCCCTTCGTCCAGACCGAGGACCGTGCAGTAGGCCAGCATCTGATAGAGGTCGGCGTTGGGGAATCCCGCGGGCCGCTCGGCTTTGTATTTGGCGTCGAGGACCGCGGTGACGACTCCCCCATTCCGGCACAGAAGATCAGGTGCCATGTCGACATCGCCTCGCTCGTCGAGCTGCAGGCGGGCCTGCCGCTCGCACTCCCACCCGACGCGGCGTAGCGATTCGGACATCGCCGCCGTTACGAAGTCTTCGAAGATCGACCACATATCGAACATGTAGCCGGTGATCCTCAACCGGCCTAGGTGGTGCTCGAACGACTCTGCGGCAAGGACGATTTCGGCGAGGGGCAACGCAGCGTGGTAGCGGGCGTTGAGCCGGGTCGGCTGCCAGCGAGGCCTGGGCGCCCCGCGGGCGGGCACCGAGACTTCCATCAAGGTGTGGCGGAGCCGCTGGAGCTGGCGGCGGGCGGGTGCGCTGACGCGGGGCACGGTGAGCAGCCGTCGGGTGGCCATCGCCAGCAACTGGTTCTCGGCGATGTCGACGGTGAAATCGTCGTACTCGACCGCGATCGGAACGGGGAACCCGTACCGGCGGCTCATCTGTTCACCGGCGAGCATGCGACCCCGAAGGACCGGCAGGGCGTCGTTGACGGTGCGGTAGCCCTGCAACAGGCCTTGCTCCACCGTGCGGCTGGCGATCCGCGCGAACGCTTCGGCGACGGCGGGTAGCAGTTCGTCGGCGGAGTCGACGTTGACCGGGTCCTCCCGCCAGATCTGCGGGTTGCGGGCGTAGCCCAGCATGAAGATCAGCCGGTTGATGTCGGTGATCTTTGGCCGCACCACGACCTGGCGCTCTCCGATCGAGACGGCCCCGACCTTCGCACCCGCCGCGACGTCGAACAAACCGTCGTCCAGGGTCGGAGTCGCCACCGCGATCTTCAGGTCGTTGAGCGCCCGCGCCTCGGCAACCGTCAGGGCGACGGTCTGCGCGGGATCGCCTTCAGTCAGGACCAGCGGCGGGGGCATCTTCGTCACTCACGTCCAAGGGCTCAACGACTGCTTCCTCCAGCGCCCCGGCGGCTTTGGCGGCCAGGCTCTTTCGCAGGGCGGGCAGTCCATAGCGGCCGGCGATGTCGAGATCACGGTCACCGAAGTGGTGCTCTTCGAGCAGCGGAAGGATATCGGTGCGCCACATGAGGTCAAGGGCCTTCCCCGTTGGGTCACCGGCGATCTTGTCCCGCATGAAGTACGAGGGCCCGATCTTGAAGTCATCGCCACTGATCCGGGCGTTGAGCTCGTCGTGCAGATCCGCCAGCGTGGTGTCGTAGCTTTTGGCCGCGAGCCACCGCCGCAACACACCGTTGGTGGGTTCTTCGGAGGGGTGCAGCGGCAGGAATGCGAAGCGACGCCGCAGAGCGGTGTCGATCAGCGCGATTGAACGGTCCGACGTGTTCATCGTCCCGATGACGAAGATGTTCTTGGGTAGCGAGAACGGTTCGGCACTGTCCGATGAATACATCAGGTCGATGGCCTCGTCGCGGTACTCCAACAAGAAGTACAGCTCTCCGAAGATCTTGGCGAGGTTGCCGCGGTTGATCTCGTCGATGATCAACACATATGCCGCTCCCGGGTTCTCCGCGGCTTTGTCGACCAGTCGGCGCAGTGGGCCGGCTTTGAGAGTGAAGCCTTGCATCTGCCCATCGGACTGGCCTTGAGGCCGGTAGCCCTCGAAGAAGTCTTCGTAGGAGTAGGCGGGGTGGAACTGAACGAGCTTGACGTTCGACTTGTCAGCGACGTGCCACGCCAAATGCTGTGCGATGTAGGTCTTTCCGGTGCCAGGCGGCCCGTAGAAGATGAGCTGACGACGGTCTCGCAGCAATTCGACACAGTCGCGCAGCCAGTCCGGTTTGACGTGCAGCTGATCGGCAAGCTCCTGCGTGGGATCGGGCAGGCGCACTTCCGCAGCGGCCGGTGGGCGCGGCCGCCGCTCCGCGAGAGCCCGCAGTGCCTCCAGGTGCTGACTCAAGTCCAGCACTTCGCCCTGCGCGCTGAGCCGGGCGGCAATGTCGCCGGGGATGTCGGACCACCGACAGGTGTTCTCCGACCACTTCACCGGCCGTCGCAGATTGGATCGCCCGTCATCGCTGGGGGCGAACTCCGCCGGCCCGGTGACTTCGCCGAAGTAGACGGTGCCCTGGCTGACGGTGACGACCAGGTCGCCTTCGTGCATGCGCTTGAGGAAGGCGTAGAACTCGTCGAACTTCTCCTGGCGGGCGGCGTAGCCCGAGGAGCGGTAGTCGTCCTCGACGAACTCCTTGAGCTGTTCCCGGGTGATCTCGTCGTCGATCGGGCGCAAAAGGCTGGCTGCCAACGACACCGACTCCTTGCTACGCCAGATGGGCACCATGTCCTGCCCTTTGACGTTGGAGCCGTGCACTTTCCAGGCGTGCGGCAAGTCGCTGTGGACCGGCGGCTTCGGCTTCTGCCACAACTCCAACCACGGCGATGCGTACAGATCGACGTCGCGTCCTTCACCTTCGGTGAGGGAGGCATAGATGCGCGAGAGGTCGACGTCGAGATCCCCGGAGCTCTCGTCCAGGTAGCGATCTGCAAGCCCATCGCGAATCGCAGCGCGGTCCTTCATGCTCACGACGGGCAGAAAGAAGCGGGGGAAAGCCAGGTAGAGAAGCGCTTGGCGCTGCGCTGCCTGCCCGGTCGGCACCGCGGTGACCTCTTCGCGGAATGCAAGCGGATCAACCAGAGCGGCATCTCGACGCTCGGGCGACAGAGTTTTGAAGTGGCGGGCGAGCTCTATGAGGTAGACGATCTGCGCCCACCGGTAGGTGGTGAAAGCCTGGCCGCCGTTAAATACCCCGCCGCCCAACAGCGCCGCCTCGACATCGCTAGGCAGGCCGACCGGGGTGCTGCTGAGGTCGAGAACTTCCCGAATTTGCTTGGCTTTGATCACACCGCGCACGTTCGTGATGGGCAGGACGTTGAGGATCAGCAGCTCGCCGTACAGTTGGACGGCGGCGGGTGACGCGTCGGCAAGCTGCCGCTGCAGTTTGGCAAAGAATCGCTCATCCCCAGCGTCGGGCCTGTCGATGTAATCGCGCTTTAGCTCATCGAGGTTGTCGCGCGTCCAGATCGGCTCCTCGGGGGTGAGCAGTGACCCGTTGCTACCCAGACCCGCTTCGATCAGCCGCCGGCCGACCGCCTCAACTGCGATCGCGGAAGCACGGCCAAAGGTCCCTACCTCGGAGTCCACTCCCCCGAATGCGCTCACTGTTCACACTTCCTATCGGCATCATCAAAAGGCGATCGGTATGGCAAACCGGACTTTTCGGCGTCGGCCATCGCGTCATAGATCTCCAGGATCATCCGCTTGGTTCGGTACTCCCCGTGTTCGGCCATGTCCTTACGCTTGACGATCGGGAAGGTCTCCATGATGTAGTCGACGTCATCGCGTTCGATACCGTAGAGGTGGAAGAACAGAGCATCGAGTTCCATCCGCATAATTTCTCGGCTCGCCTCATCCCAGACAAAGGGGCCGCGACTGCCGCATTCGATGGCCCAATCACGGAGCTCGTTCCCAGTCGCGCAGAGTGCAACTGACCGGCTGACGGTGAATTTTTCAAAATCGGCGATGCCGAGTCCTGAGCAACGAATCCCAAGCGGAGGAACAATTGGCGTCTGCTCGAATGTCGACTGCGGAATCGACGGCTGCGTAAGAAATTGGCGGAGCAAATAATCGAAGACAAACGAATTGTATTGCGCACAGAGGACTGCCAATCCAGTGCTGCTCGGTCCTGCCGTCAGAATCCAGGCGTTAGAGGCAGCCCCCCAAGGTATGAGCGTTGAGATGACGGTTCTCTCGTCGGTGTTTCTCGCCACTCGGCGAAAGGCTAGTAAAGCTGTTGTGGTGCCCCATGATCGACGCGACAATCGTTCAGCTACCTGCTCTTCTGGAACCCAGTACCTAGGACTAACCACAGCGTGCAGCCCATGATCTTCATTCCGCACAACATCTGTATCCTTCGGACCGACAAAGGACGCATACCGATAGTCAAACTGGTTGCCCATCTTGCCTTCATGCATAGGCAACATCCGTTCGCCTTCATTCACAAAATCGACACCGTCACGGCGCCACCCCCGCTCATCTAGCTGAGCAGCGGTTTCGAATAGCTGTGAGTCGGTGTTCATCATGAACATCATCTGGTACCGCGTTCGCCAGGGGTTGCCCTCATCCTGTTCGGCGTTGAACAAGACAGGTAGGCGCTTGTACACCCCGAGCGCGATTTCAGCGTCACGTCTGCTCCGGAATACGGGACACGTTCCAGTATTCGGATTTAGAAGCTCTATCTCCTCCGGGGAAAGAGTGAAACGCCTGCCAGGCCTCTCAAGATCACTCGGGTCATGCGCAAAGAACGCGAAATCAGCCGCCGATTGTCTACGGTCACGCCCAGTCAGTGTTAGCAAGCAGAATTTGAAGCTTCGGTGTACGCCTTCGAATAACGGCTTTGCGTTCTCGAAATCGTAGAGGCTCGCGATGGACTCATTCTTAACCAGATCTTTAAAGAAGTACTGATTGAACGCGTCAGTCGCAACACCGGTCGGCAGTATCAAACCAAGGTGGCCGCTGGCACTGACTAACTTTCGCGCGGTCTCCGCAAACAAAGGTGCCGTGTTTAATCTTCCGAAGCTAGTAAGCGGGAATAACTTCGATTCGTGAATAAAATGCTGAGTCGCGAGCATCCGGCGTTTTGCGGTCAGATAGTCCTCGTATAATCGTGGGTCAGTCTCAGCCAGCTTTTCAATCTTGCGATTGCGAACCGACATATTGGTCGTGCCAGCGATGCCCGGTTCAGAGGCCGCAAAGAACTCTCTCGCGTCAAGCTGGACCTGTTCCCATGGTGGATTTCCGATGACAACGGAGAATCCCCCTGACCATCCAGTTTCGGGATTTGAGTCTTCCACCTTCCCAAGCGCTGTCGGGAAAAGATGCGGAAATTCCAGGTGCCAGTGGAAGAACCGATACTCGGCCGCTAAACGGTCTAACTCCGCATGGGTTCTGTCGTTGAGAACGTTTTTCCCGCCGTCCAATGCGGCAACCGTTCGGTGCGTGATTGCGGAGGGCGCACCTGGATTCTTCGGCCAGACGAAGGCGGCACACCAGGCGTCGGCGGTCAGTCGCTGCTGGCGGTAAGAATTAGAGTCGGTATAGGCCCGCAGTCGCTGCTGCTGGACATGGACGTCTGCCAGTGATAGCGCCGTCGCCGTCATGACGTTCTCGACCTGCTTGGCCAGTGCGGTGTTGGCGGCCACCATGTCGACGTCGAAGAGGCTACCTTGGGCGCTACGTTCGGCCTTGTTCTGTTTAGCCAGCGTGGCGGCAATCTTCTTGTCGTCGCCTTCGATCGGCTTGAACGCTTCGTCGGGCAGGCCGTCGGCCAGCAGTTTCGGTGTCGCCCCGATTAGCGCGTTACCAACCTTGATCTGGGCGTCAAGGAAGGTCAGCGGCCGGCCGGGGTCCAGGGCTTCCATCCAGAGCGACACCTTGGCCAGTTCGGCTGCCAACGGGTTGAGGTCGACCCCGTAGATGCAGCGGCCGACCACTTCCCGCATCGCCGAGCGGATGGCAGCGGGCGCGGGTTCGGGGTCGCCGGTGCGCAGGGCGGCGATCCGTTTGGCAATCCGGCGAGCCGCGCCGACGAGGAAGTGGCCGCTGCCGCAGGCCGTTATGCGCTGTCTCTGGGCGTGTCTCACCGATAACGCCGGGAGCTATGCGTAGGTTGTGCTCAATTCCCCGCTCCGGGGGGTTGTAAGGGCACGGTGGCAGTGCATCTCTACTTCGCCGATTGGGCGCTCGCATCGCGGCAGGGCATGTCTGTGGAGGGCGATCGCGTCGTGCTCGACGGGGCTCTGATATTGGTCGACGAAGCGATGCGGCCGATCGAGCCCTGGTGCACATTCCTTCGGCTGTACTCGCAGAATCTGCGTCCGAATTCGATCGCCGCCTACGCCCGCGATGCGCTTGAATTCGCCCGATTTATCGAGTCACGAGGCATTGGCGTTTTGGACGTCACTGAGAAGGACATCGTCGGCTACCGGGCCGCCCGATTGGAGGCAGGCATCTCGGGACGATCGTGGGCGCGCCAATTAGTAGTGATACGCGCTCTCTTCACATATCTCTACGAGACCGGGCAGCGGAAGAGCCT
>Ga0116151_10001184_pt1 | contig 24290 bp, 19 predicted proteins | sample AD_UKC117_MetaG_FD_89893 | JGI IMG/M metagenome (GOLD analysis project Ga0116151, IMG submission 89893) | Active sludge microbial communities of municipal wastewater-treating anaerobic digesters from Hong Kong - AD_UKC117_MetaG | ecosystem: Engineered > Bioreactor > Anaerobic > Digestate... | reverse complement strand
CATATTTTGATAAAGCCGATTGGTAATGTTGATTTGCATCAATTTTCACCGTCCTTTAAAATAGGTTAAAAACCTGCCATGAAAAAGGCATATTCGATTGGTCGGCGCACAGATAGAATTCTTGTTTCGTAATCCTCTAAAAGATTGAATATGCTGCGGGCAGGTTTCAGATTGGCCTCGATGAGCCATACCATAGCGTTTTTATCGACGCCGATGTCGATGCCCAGTTCCCCAATAGGGCCAAGTCGGGTCTCCATGGTACGGGCTGTTTCCAATGCAAGAAAATCAATCTGGACGAGGATTTCCCGCACCTTTGTTGGCGCGAAAAATATTTCCAGCATTTGCTGAGCCTTCCCGGCGCGCCCACCGCCAGAAATATTGCTGGTAATCGAACCGGGTTCGCCAATGCGAAAAACCTTGCCCGTGATTATCCAGCTGCCGCTCCGGTTTTTTTGCACCATGACCCGCAAATCCATAATGCACCCGTCCAGGTGTAACAGATCAATCTGCTGCTGGACCAAATAGCGGCGATTGTTCAGCAGGCAGCGCAAATCCTGCACAAGTTTCTCCAGACTGGCAGCAGTGCCATGAATCTGACGCTGTTGTATTCGATATTGGTATTCATATCCGGAGCCTCGAGGCTGATGATTGATGCGAATGATATTTTTACCCTGGGAACCGGTGATGGGTTTTAAATAAACGCAGGAATACTTGTTTAACATGGCTTTTAAGTCAGCCGGATGATTGATTGGGCAAGTATACGGCAAGTAATCGTGAAGCCGGGAATTGAACCGCAATGCTTTATACGTTCCCCACTTCCCTATTCCCGGAGGATTTAAAAAGCGTACTCCCCGGTTGCTTAGTTTTTGCCGCATGGCCTGCTGGGTTATGCCGCTATGGCAGCGGGGATAGATAACATCAGGAAGAGGATACAAGCGCTTTTTCCATTGATATCCCTGACAAGTGTATCCCTTGATACTGGCTTGGCCGAAATTCACGTCCTGGGGCCGAAATGCAAAACAGATGGCTCCCATGGACTGAGCCTGCTCAATCAACTGGCGGATAAAAAGAGACTGTTTCCCAAAGGGTTTGTTTTTATCTGGCTGGAAATTGGCCGAAATGCCGATATAGGGACCCAGGCGGATACCCTTGCGCTGATGGGCAATGGCATAGGACAGATTGCTGTGGAGCCCATAAGAGTGCATGAGGGTGGGATTCATTTTCACAGTACCGGCAGACAGACCGGGATCGGTGACCAATTTGAAGCCAGCATGTGATTGACCAAGGTATAGTACCAAATTTTCCGCGGCGAATTTAGCCAGCCGTGAAGAACAGTCTTCGGAAAAAGCTAGCGTATCAACGGGCAGCCGGGCGTTTCCGATCAGGCGTATATGCGCATCCGCTTGCATTGCATATCTCCATTTGCTTTTTTCTTACCCTACAATATGAATGCGGTCCGCTCTTTGTTCACCAAACGCACCATTCTTGCTTGCCATGACTTGAATTTGACCGGAATAATATATACTATAAAAAAGTTGGGAGATGATTATATGCGAGTAGTAAGCGCATGTTTGTGCGGAATTAATTGCAAATATAATGGAGCCAGCAATCGCTGTGAGGAATTCGTCAAAGAAATGCGGGCCGGGCAGGTATTGCCCCTTTGTCCTGAACAATTGGGAGGATTGACGACCCCGCGCCATGCTTGTGAAATCGTAGGTGGTACTGGTGCCGATGTACTCTATGGGCAAGCGAGAGTGATCAATAAAGCGGGTGAAGATGTAACCGTTGCTTTTGTCAAAGGTGCCCAAGAATGCCTGACGATTATGCAAATGGCGGGAATAAAGGAAGCTGTTTTACAACGTCGCAGCCCGTCCTGTGGGGTTGGCAAAATATATGACGGTACCTTTTCCGGGCATTTGATTCCCGGTGACGGGGTGACCGCTGCCCTATTCAGAAAACAGGGTATTAAAGTCTGGAATGATGAAGAATATCTCCAGCATCAAGGGAAGTGATGAATTTGAGAGCAATCAGTCTGTTTTCGGGTGGTCTGGATTCACAGTTGGCGGTATGTGTCATCAAAGATCAGGGAATCGATGTGGTGGGCATTAATTTTGTCACGCCATTCTTTGGGGCAGAAGAACGAACCATGATGGCGGCCAGGGATTTGGGAATCGACTATCATTCTTTTGATATCGGGCCGGATTACATGGAGGTTTTAAAGAATCCTGTCTATGGCTACGGGAAAAACATGAATCCCTGTATCGATTGTCATGCTTATATGTTTAAAATGGCTGCCCGGTATTTGCAGGAATTTGGAGCCAGTTTCCTTATTTCCGGAGAGGTTCTGGGGCAGCGTCCCATGAGCCAAACCAAATCCTCATTGAATGCAGTCAGCAAACTATCCGGAAACGCTGGCCTTATCTTGCGGCCTCTTTCGGCCAAACTGCTCCCTCCTACTCTGCCCGAAAAAGAAGGCTGGGTGGATCGTGAACGTTTGCTCGATATCAGCGGACGCAGCCGCACCAGGCAAATGCAACTGGCAGAGCATTACGCAATAAAAGACTATCCCAGCCCGGCCGGCGGATGTCTGTTGACCCAGGAGAACTTTGCCAGGAGGTTACGTCTGCTTCTGAACATTAACCCCGCAGCCAGTGCCAAGGATACAGAAGTATTGAAAATAGGACGGCATTTGTATTTGGATGAAGATCAACTGCTGGTTATTGGTCGAAACCATAATGAAAATGTAAGACTGCAGGAATTGGCCCGGGAAGATGATTATCTCATCAAAGTCTATGACCGGCCTGGCCCATTGGGGTTGTTGCGGTTAATGCAAGGGGAAGGCACCGCCCAGCTGAGCCTGGCGGCTCGCATCATCGCACGTTACAGTGATGCCCGGCAGGAAAACACCGCCAATATAAAGATCAGCCGGTTGTCGGGGGATGAGAAGGTGCTGCAGGTTGTTCCGCTGCCGGCAGAAGAAGTGCCGGAGCTGGTATAAAGTCATGTAAAAATGCTCGTATCGATCTGTGCAAACATCGCTTGATACCCTTCCTGGGTAGGATGTGCCCCATCTGCCGCCAAAAGTTGGTTCAGAATCTTTCCTTCCTGGTTGTAAAACGCCTGATGAAAATTGATGACCGGTATACCGTGCTGGTCAGCATGTGTATTTATCCAATTGCGGATACGTTGGGTCAGTTTTTCGAGATAATCATCGTCAACTGCGGTAGGCATGCCGAATACCACCTTGATATCGTGTTCGGCAGCTTTCTCTGCCATGGAGCGCAGATTCCAGACGATCCTGTCAAAGCTCTCCTGCCAGACAATATCATTGATCCCGCCCATAATGATTACATGAGTGGGATGATGGGCAAGGACTGCCCGGTCAAACCGCTCCATCATCTGCGAGGTCGTATTGCCGGGGATGCCCTGGTTAATCACCTCGGCGTCAATCACCCTGGCCAACATGGTGGTCCAGGAGATTTCGGGTCCCCATGGCCATCCATACGTAATGCTGTCGCCCAAACAGACAATTTTCAAACCTTCCATCCTGAGATCTCCCTTACAAGGCTCTATACAAACCATTTTCCAGGTTTTCAATTAAACCTTTTTGCTGCAGACTGTGCAAGTGCTTCAGCAGCATGCATTTTTCCCAGAAGAGTACAAAAGGCGTTGGATGCATGCGGTAAATCAATTTTTGTCCGGCCAATTGGTGCAAATCGACCGGTTGCCGCTGGAGCGATTTAAAGATTCGCTCCTCGCGCTTGTAAATCCGGTCGCGGAATTCCGTCAAACGATGCCGGCAATCATAACAGATCTCGTTGATGTGACAGGAGGTCATACGGGGAGGATTTAGCTCGATCAACCGTTCGATGGATTTGATCATATCGTCCGGATTGGCATATACCTCGCCGTACCATGGGCCTGCCTGAGTCAGACAGATGTCCCCGGTAAACAGGAATTCCTCATTAGGAAACCAGAAGGAACAGTGTCCGGCAGAGTGTCCGGGAGTATGAATGACCTCCATTTTGGTATGACCAAAATCGATCACCTGGTTATGATTGAACACCTGATCGACACGCATGTTTCTTTCCACATCGGCTTCATCAATGCCCATCAAGTTTGCCGCTGCGTTATAATCATGGTCAGGCATCAAGGTGTCCCACATGTCAATGGAATTAAAATGGACATAATCATCCCGGCTTGACAAGGGAGAGTAATCCAGGGCATGAATATACAGACGGGCGTCGGGAAAAAATTGATTCCCGCGGGTATGGTCATAATGATGATGCGTATTTAAAACCATGTCGATTTTCTCGGGGTGTATGGATTGTATTGATTTATTGTCCGCCCCGGTATCCAAAATGGCTCGAACATCATCCTCGACCAATATGCAATTACAATAGGTGAAACCGGTTTCACTCAGCAAAAAATACAATTGGTCGGTGATTTTTTGCAGCATACGGCGATCCCCCTCTCCTCCGAATCAAACCCAAAGCTTCAACGCTTAGATTGATGTCTGCAGTTGGTTGATGATTTCATCCAGCTTTTTGATATTTTCACCGTATCCAGCCCAATCGCCCTGTTTGAGTGCTTCATTGGCCTGATCATAATACTGTCGTGCCATTTTGGCCAATTCACTGGTGTCGACTGAAGGACTTGTATCAGGTTCTTCTGTCGGAGTGGTTGGTTTGGTTACATCAGGCTTGTTAAACTCTCCGCCAAAGACTTTTACCAGTGCATTTTCCAGACTGGTTTCCATCACCACGGTATCCCCATAGGCAGCAATAATACGTTTCAATTCCGGCATTTTGCTGGCCTTGGCCTGGAGATACAGCGGTTCTATATATAAAATCGAGTTGTTGATCGGGATGACCAGAATATTGCCCCGATAGGTACTGGAACCCTGCTGGTTCCAGAGCGCCAATTGACTTGAAATTTCCGTATTTTGATTGATGCGCGACTCAATCTGCATGGGTCCGTACACCGTTTCTTGTTTGGGGAAGCGGTAGACCAGTTTCTTTCCGTAGTTATCCCCGTCCATACGAGCGCACATCCAAGAAATCATATTATTGCGTCCATTAGGAGAGAAAGGCATCATCAGAATGTATTCTTCCTTTTCCTCACCAGGCAGACGCATGATGATATAGTAGGGACTGATGGGCTGCTCTTCACCTTCCACGATTTCTTGGGGAACCACCCAACTGTCTTCCTTATTGTAGAAGACCCAGGGGTCGCTCATGTGAAAACTGCGGTAGATATCAGCTTGAATGCTGAACAGATCTTCCGGATAGCGAATATGGGATTTCAATCCTGCCGGCATTTCGGCAATGGATTTATACAATTGCGGGAAAATCTGCTGATATGTCTTGATGATCGGATCATTCTCATCCGCCATATAAAAACTCAACTCGCCTGTGTAGGCATCACAGGTAATTTTGACAGAATTGCGGATATAATTGTGACCGTAATCATCAAAAGGCTGTGAATAAGGATACTTGCTGGAATAGGTGTAGGCATCCAGCATCCAGTAAAGTTTGCCGTCATCATTAATGACGATATAAGGATCGCCGTCATAGGCCAAATACGGTGCAACTTTTTTCACCCGTTCCGACAGGCTGCGGTTCATCAGTACCTGGCTTTGGTTGGTAATATTGGTCGCCAGGATGATTTTGTAGTCTTTTAATTCCCAGCTCAGCAATAATTTACGGAAAAAGGAATTGATGCGGATGCCATTATTGCCCTCATAATTGGTGTAAACGTTTTCAGACCCTACCGGGTAATCAAACTCTTTTTGTTTGCCATTGACAATTACATAAGTATCGGTTTTTTCACCAAAATAAATCCCCGGTTTGGTTATTTTAATATCAACATTGGACATTGGCGGAATATCCTGTATATAAAACTTCGGAAATCCTTCCTGCGCGATTTCCGTAACCGGGCTCATGACAACCCCATAACCGTGTGTATACATCAGTCTTTGGTTGATCCACGTTTTCGCCTGGGGACTCATTTCCGCACTCTTGTAAATATCCTCCATTTCACGGGCGGAGAGCATGACCTGGCGATAACGTCCGTCAACGGTATACCGGTCGATGTCAACATCATTAAATATATAGTACGGGCGCAGCTCCTGCAGATTTTTATATGTGTCCTTGAGTGGCTGCCAGTCCCATAGCCTGATGTTGTCAACGGTGGCTCGATTGTCATTGATGTCATCCATGGTCAGGTCATACTCAATATTAAATTCCTTGTTGTCCACGGTATCCAGTTCGTAGGCCGCCCGGGTAAAGGCAATCGCCCGCTCCAAATAGGGTTTTTCCTTATTAAATTCATCCGGTTGGACGATAAACTTCTGGGTCAGTCCGGGATAGATTCCTCCCAGTAAAACGGCCGCTACAAACCAGGCGGTAATACTGTAGATAATCCAGTTCATTTTCTTTATAAAGAGATTGACCAGGATCACCAGTGCCACCAACAACGCAATGATCATCAACACCTTGTACATGATCAGACGGGCGTGAATATCAGTATAGGTTGCACCAAAAACGACTCCCTGGTTGGAAAACAAGACATTATAAGCAGACAATTGATAGCCCCAGGCTTTTAAAGCGAATATAGCAGAAAGGAGGATAACCACATGGCTTTTAGCGGTAGTGAATTTTTTCCAGTCAAGTGCAAATAACTCGGAAGTGGAACCAATTACATAAAGAATCGCGACAACAATCGTACTCATGACCAGCATTAGCATCAGCGTACGATAAACAAACTGATAAAAGGTCAGATGAAAGAAATAAAATCCTATATCCTTGCTAAAAACCGGGTCAACATTGCCAAACGTGGTTCGATGCAGGAACTGCTGTACAACAATCCATTGATCCGTCGTGGAAGCACTGACCATATAGGCAACGACTAATCCAATCACTAGAAAAGTCCAACGGGAAGTCTGGCCTTCCAAAAAACGCTGCCAGGGAGATGATTCAGGATGAAGAAAAATCACTTCATTATCAGGATCAATTTGTGGACGCGTCACTTCATCCTTGTTTCTAAATTTGCGGGTTAATTGCAGATTCAGCCAGACAAATAAAAATGCAATGACAAACACGCCAACATAGAGCAATATTTTGCTTAAAAGGGTTACCGTAAAAACATTTTCATAATGGAGCGAAGAAAACCAGAGCCAGTCCACATAATAACTGCTGAAAATCGAAAAGGCTGCGATTAATAAAAAGAGGATGAAAAGCTTCATGGAATTACGGTTGTTTTTGTTTTCGTTTTGCACAGAATCCCTCCTAAATATATTGTAGAAAAGTGGAAACTTACCGAAAAACATGACTAAACATAAGTTTAGAATATAAGAATAATTTTATCGGTGCGAATTACGACCGGAAATTGCTTTTTGATAAAATACTAAACAAATATCTAAATGAGACAGCATACGTTTGTCAAGGGGGTTCCTCGGAAAATGTAAAAATGTAAAGATGCCTCAAAAACTATCCAAGGCATCTTTAATTGGCATCTGCTGTTTGAGCAATTGTATTGGAATCATGCTTTTTTCTTGTTGTTTAAGGTTTTAAGCAATTGTTCGATATCTTCTTCGGAAAAAGCCAGCGCCCATTCCAGACGCTTAATAACCTCGTCAGTTTTACCCGGTCCGGTATAAATAAGAGGTTCGCATTGGAATCTTTCAATAAAGACCCATAGATCAAGAGCAATCTCTTCCAGTTCGTTCAGGACCTTTTTTACATCGTCCAGACGATTATCTGCCAAGAGCGTTTTCATTTCTCTTGCTTTTTGATTTATATCGCTGATGGTTTCATTGATGATTCCTGCAGGTAAAAAATTTGTCATCGCAAACCTCTTGGCTATTGTTATTTGAATGTATAGTTCGCTAAAGCAGTAACTAGTTCCTGCTTTTATGAATGGTTCGCCAAAGCCATGTTCACAATGATTTCAACCAACTCATTGAATTCTATGCCCGCCGCTCTGGCGGCATCAGGAACCAGACTCATTTCAGTCATGCCCGGGATTGTATTTACTTCCAGAACGAACGGTTGACCCTGTTTATCCAATATGAAATCAATTCGTGCAAAACCCTGGCAACCCATCAGTTTATAAACCTGCTGGCTGATGCTGACAATTTTCGCCGCACTATCCTCCCCTATCCGGGCGGGAATAATGTGTTCGCACATGCCCTTGGTATATTTGGATTCATAATCATAAAAAGAATTGGCGGAAGTGATTTCGATCAGCGGCAATACCTGCGGCTCGTTATTGCCAATGACGGCTACCGTTAATTCCTGCCCATCAATGAACGCTTCAACCAGAACTTCACGGCTGTATTGAAATGCTTTTTCGATCGCAGTTATGATTTCCTTTTCATCTTTGATAATATAAGTGCCGATACTTGAGCCTTGCGTTGCGGCTTTGACAACCAGAGGAAGTCCAATCCTGGTGAGCAGCTGTTCACGAATAACATCCGGCTGGTCAAGCTCGGGACGATTTATAATTTGATAAGCTGCATTCGGAATTCCCTCTGAAGTGAAAATTCTCTTGCTCAATACTTTATCGATGCAAATGGCACTGGTTGCCACACCTGAGCCGGTATAGGGGATCTGCAGACTTTCCAGCAACCCTTGTACGGTTCCGTCTTCCCCATATTTGCCGTGCAGCGCGATAAAAACCAGATCAGGTTTATAGTCAATGATGTCCCTGATGGCTGTTCTGTTGAAATCCAGGGCCTGCGCCTCATAACCTAATGCCAACAAGGCTTCCCATATCGCCTTGCCGCTGCGCAGGGATACGTCGCGTTCCTCAGACATTCCACCCATTAAAACCAGAATTCTTTTAGGATTCAATCTTTACACCACCTGTTTTGTTTTAATATCATATGAACCGTTCAAGTAAAAGCTTACCAGAAAGATCAATTAAATAAAGAATACAGCTAAAACATGCCTTGTTCAAGGCAAGGTTTGTGTTTTATTATACTGTATGCCGAAATGTATGGATTTATTTGCTCACCTGGGTTATATCCAGCACGTTTTCAAAATCAAAAAGCCGGAGTCTTGAACTCCGGCTTTACCTGTCGTTTAGATGGCAGGGGAGACGCGAATCGAACACGCAACCCTCGGTTTTGGAGACCGATGCTCTGCCAATTGAGCTACTCCCCTGCGTTTGCTGAACATCAGCGATATTTATATTAACACATAATACAGGTCGATTCAAGCGTCTATTTCTAATAAATTGGTTTATTAAACCGGCATATATAAATTTAAACCATTATCCTTCTTTAAGTTTAGTCTTCCCTGACTGACCAAATAATTCAAGTACCCCAAAGTTTCACCGAGCGTTACCCGGTGACCGTGCACATATTCAGTCAACCTGAACAAATGAGGATACAATTCTCCGGCACTCATCGGGTTCGTAACGGCAGTTTCAATTCTATCGAGCATTTTTTGATGCTTGGTAATCAATTTATCAATTTGCAGATTTATATCTGTTATGATCGGGCCGTGCCCTGGAAAAGCTTTTTTGACTTCCAGAGCTTGTATCTTTTCAAACAGGCTAAGTGTATCAGCCAGCGGATTGTTCAACCAGGTATTGGGCCAATCACTGAAATGCAAATAACCACTTGCAGTCACAACATCTGCAACCACCAAGTATTTGTGCTGATTCGACCAGAACATGGCTTGTCCGTCAGTATGACCGGGTGCCGACAAAATTGAAAAGTTATTTCCGCCCAGATCAATTGTGTCCCCTGCGTCGATCGGCAGGATTTCTGCCGGTTCAAGATAAAGCGGGCGAACTTCTGCGTACCAGTCATGGATCAACTCTTCCAGCTTGTCTTCAGGGAATTGATTTGCCGATATGGTTTCCATGATTGTCTGGCGGTAAAGCTTTTTGAAGTTGGCCTGCTCTAAAAAGATAAAATTCCGAGCCCGATCGATTTCTTTCCGCAGCATGTAGACCGGGGCATCGCTGCATTCCTGTAACCAGCGAGCGGCACCCATGTGATCGGGATGGCAGTGGGTAATATAAATATGCTTGATTTGTTTAAACGAAATACCGATTTCCCTGACGGCCTGTTCCCAGGTCCGGCGAGTGCTTTCTAAATCAACGCCCACATCGATCACAGACCATCCATCTTTTGATTCGGTCAGGAAAACATTGGTTTCTCCCAGAGGGTAAGGCATGATTTGCCGGAGTACATAAAAGCCGGAATCAAAATACATAATTCCACTGCGGGTCAAATTTTTATTCGTCATTGCCAAACTCCAAATGTATTATATTACCACTTTCGCCGGCTTCCGGGCTTAGTCTCTCTGGTTCCATTATATGTCTTGCCAGCGAGTCATTTCTTTATGTAATTTGTCGCTCCAATTTGCATTAATTATACAAATAAATACATTAACAGGTGCTATTATTAACACAAGAAAATACCATTAAAAACCATATATAACCAATAAATGGGAAGGAGCGAATATCATGCCCTATATGGAGTGGAAATTATTATTCCATGTTTTTGGATTAAAGCTTTTCCGCTGTTGTGAATGCGGCAGTATTTATTTTCGAAACAATCATAAAACCATAAGAATTTGGGGCGAGTCATGTTTAAAACACAGTTATCAACGTACCGATTTACTTGAACAGAGAAAGCATTGCTAATTGGTAGATTCTCCGTTTTCGATATAAATACTGCGACTGGGAAAGGCCATGGAGATCCCTTCCGTCTGTAAAAGCCGCATGATTTTCAGATTGATTTCTTCCTTTACCTTTAAATTCTCTGCCCAAACAGTGGTTCGGGTAAAATATTGAACCAGAATATCCAAACTGCTCTCCTGGAAATTTTCAAAAGAAACCAAAACATTATCTCCGTGGATGGTTGACTCACTTTTTAATAATTGGGTAATCTTGTCTACGGCGATTTCGATTTTGTCTGGAGAAGTCAGATAGTTTAGCCCCAGATAGAAAGAAACTCTCCTCTTGCCCATGCGCGACCAGTTGGTAATCGCCTCGTTGGCCAGGGTAGAGTTGGGTACGGTTACCAGTGCCTGCGCAAACGTGCGAAAGCGGGTGCTGCGAAAAGAAATGTCTTCCACCGTTCCCTCCACACTGGGGGTTGTTACCCAATCGCCGATAGAAAAGGGTTTTTCCATGATGATGACGATGCCACCGAAAATATTGGCCAGGGCATCCTTGGCTGCCAGGGCAAAAGCCAGTCCACCCAAACCAAGACCGGTGATAAAGCCATTAATGTCATAATCCCATTCACTGGCACAGAGAACGATGGCCAAAGCAATAATGACAAAGCGGATTGCTTTGGAAAAGAAGGGCAACAAAATATCGTCGAGCTTGAATCGAGATTTGATTTCATCGGAAATGGTGGAATGCGTTCCAGCCAATTCATAAAAACCCCAGGCCAACATAATAATAATAGCACAACGAAACAACTTGCCAACAAATATATCATGGACAGGCGTCAAAGGCAAATACAAGAGAGCCCAATACGTTCCCAGAATAATAATTAAATAGCGCAGTGGTTTTTGAAACGACTGGATAATTCGATTGTTAAGATTGGTGGAGTCACGGGAAACAAGCTTTAAAACTGCACTGATGATGGTGGTGCTGATGAATTTGCCCAACACCAAAAAGAATATAAATATGAGCAGGGCCATGATGCCTGCCTGCCAGGACGCGGGGACATTCTGCATCAGATAGTGATAACTGGTCGTTAAATATTCCATGCTGTGGGTTGCCTCCTAAGATCATTCTGTTTGGATAAAGTGTCAATGGAGTCCAAATCAATTCCCATGGATTCGAATTTTGACCGGATATCATTTATCTTAACATATTATTGAACACTGCCATAGCAAAGCCACTCCCGGAGGAGTGGCTGTAAATATTTTGGCCTACTGCACGCAACTTATTTTTCTTTTTCTTCGCGTTCCTTTTTGGCTTTGGCGATAATTTTATCCGCATCCTGAGAAGGAACTTCTTCGTAATGGTCTACTTCCATTCTGAACTTCCCCCGGCCCTGGGTAATCGACTTGAGATCGATGGTATATCTGGCCATTTCTGCCAAAGGCACCTGGGCTTTGACCACCTGTTTCTTGCCGGATGGTTCCATGCCCAAAACCCTACCGCGTTTGCTGTTGAGGTCACCGATGATATCACCCATGTAAGTATCGGGAATTTCTATCTCGACATTTACGATTGGTTCAAGTAAAACCGGTTTGGCTTTCTCCACCCCGTTTTTAAAAGCAATCCTCGCAGCCATTTTAAAAGCCATTTCGGAGGAGTCCACCGAATGGTAGGAACCATCGTACAGGGTGGCTTTCAGATTGGTCACCGGATATCCAGCCAAAACTCCTTCTTCCAGAGCTTCCTGTAAGCCTTTTTCAACTGCCGGGAAGAAGTTTCTTGGTACGGAGCCGCCGAATACGTTTTCTTCAAAAGTAAATTCCCCTTCATCAAAGGGTTCGAATTTGATCCATACATGTCCATACTGTCCATGACCGCCGCTTTGTTTTTTGTGTTTGCCTTCCACTTCAACGGTTGTGCGAATGGTTTCCCGATAAGGAATGCGCATTTCCCGACTGACGACGTCAACCCCGAACTTGCGGGCCAGTTTGTCAATCAGGATATCAACATGGGTATCGCCCATGGTGGTTAAAATAGTCTGCCGGGTTTCGGTATTTTTCTCTACGGTAATGGTAGGATCTTCTTCCATCAGTCTCTGCAGGGCGCCGCTGAGTTTGTCCTCGTCTCCTTTGCTCTTGGGCTCGATGGCCATGCTCAAAGTTGGGCGCGGGAAGTCAATCGCATCCAGGATTACTGGTTTGGCTTTGGTACATAACGTATCCGCGGTTGAGGTAACGCTTAATTTGGCCACCGCTGCGATATCGCCGGCATTCAGTTCCGGTACGGAAGATTGCTCTTTGCCGGTCATGACCAGCAGTTGAGTAATTTTTTCATCCTTTTCTTTATTGGCATTGTAGATCACGCTGTCTGCCTTTAATTTGCCTGTAAAAATGCGGAACATGGTCAAACGGCCAATATAAGGATCGGCAATGGTTTTGAATACTTGGGCAGAAAGAGGTTCGTTTTCAATGTCCTTGCCTTTTACCAGAGTATTATAATCAGGCGTCGGTGAACAAGCTGCGATGAAGTCCATCAGCGCAGTCACACCCATGTTATTCATTACTGAACCACACATGACAAAAACCGCCGAGCCATTGGAGGCCGCAGCCTTGATGCCGTCTTTGATTTCTTCATTGGTGATTTCTTCGCCTTCCAGGTATTTGGTCAGCAAATCATCATTGGCTTCGGCTGCAGCTTCAATCAGCTCCAGCTTGTACATCTCCACATCGTCCATCATGTCGTCAGGGATGTCAGTTTCCGTCATTTTGCCGCTGCCCGGTTCAATCATGCAGGCCTTCATTTTAATTAAATCAACGAAACCTTTGAAAGTATCTGCCGCACCGATCGGCAATTGAATCGGTACAACATTGTCACTGAAAGTATCCTTGATTTGCGCCAGGACTTTATAAAAATCTGCGTTTTCACGTTCCATTTTATTGATGAAAGCAATTTTGGGGATGTGCGGATAATCTTCCCAGGCCACCTGTGTCTGTACTTCAACACCGGCGGTGGCGGAGAATAGCATCAGCATACTGTCCACGACCCGCATGGCTCCTGCGACTTCAAAGTAAAAGTCAGCGTATCCGGGTGTGTCAACGAGATTGATCTTACAGTCTTTGTATTCACATGGAATCAGCGAAGCGCTGATTGTAAATTTTTTCTTGACTTCTTCCGGCAGGTAATCCCCCACGCTGGTGCCATCGTCAACCTTGCCCAACCGCTTCAGGACGCCGGTGGAATAAAGCATTGCCTCAGCCAGTGATGTTTTGCCTGTACCTCCATGGCTGACAAGTGCTATGTTACGAATACTACTGGTAGGATAGACCTTCATCCAATAAACCTCCTCAAAATAATTGTACACTGTAAAATGGTACTATACTTTTGCACAACTGGCAAAACCTTTTTAATTTGTTTCATTATAAGGCGCCGCTTTTTCCAAGTTTGAGTTGGCAAGCAGCGCAAGTAAGAGGGAGAAGCTATTGACTGATTTCCAAATCAGGAAAATTTCTTTTTTGAAAACTGACAGCCAGACTTTTGTATTTGTGAATCAGCTGATAATTGGTCATATCAAGATTAATGGGGGTCACACTGACGTAATTATGTTCCACCGCATACACGTCACTGTCCGGGTCCTGTTCTTCCTGCCGCAGGCCTCCCCCCAACCAGTAATACGTGTTGCCGCGCGGATCTTGCCTTTCTTCAAAAAGGTTGTCATAGTTTCTCAGGCCCAGTTTACAGATGCGGATGCCTTTGATTTGGGATCGCTCCACTGCCGGTATATTGATGTTGATCAAAGTTTTGGGTTCAATTCCCCAATGCATCAGAGCGCTCACCAATTGGCGCGTTAAATGGACGGCAAAACTGAAATCGCTTTCATAATGGTCAGAGTCAAGTGAAATAGCTAAAGATGGACATCCCATGATGACTGCTTCGGCAGCGGCCGAAACCGTACCGGAATACAAGACATCACTGCCCAGATTGGAACCGTGATTGATGCCGGAAATAACCAGATCAATATTTTCTTCGATTAATCGGGCGATGGCAATTTTGACACAGTCTACCGGGGTGCCGCTGACGATCCAGGCCTGGCTGACCCCTGGGAAAGTCGTCTTGGTAACCTTAATTGGATCAAATACAGTGATAGAATGTCCGGTGCCACTGCGTTCGCGATCAGGTGCAACCAGATATAACTCCGCAATCTGGCTGAGTTCCTGAACCAGGATTTGAATGCCGCGGGCATGAATGCCATCATCATTGGTAATCAGAATTCTCATTCAAAGCTAACTCCTCGTTCAAACAGTTTGATTTCTTTGATTGGCCAATAAATAACAAAGGCTTTGCCTTTGATTCTATCCTGACTCATCCAGGCGTTCCACATATGGCTGTCAAAACTGTGATTGCGATTGTCTCCCAAAACCAGCAGGCTGTTCTCGGGTACCGTCACCGGCCCAAACGTATAGTTGACTGGTTCGGCAAGATATGGTTCCACCAACGGTTGATCATCTATGTAGACACGATTGTTTTTGATTTCAACCTTTTCGCCGGGCAACCCAATGACTCTTTTAATATAGTCATCTTTGGACTGCAAAACATCTGGCGGAGCGAAAACAATGATTTCGCCGCGCTGAGGTTGCTTGAATCGATAAATAAATTTGTTGACCATGACCCGATCACCTACTTTTAATGTAGGCAGCATTGATTCTGAGGGGATAATCCGGCCTTCGATAACAAAGGTTCGTAAAATCATGGCCAGGATAAATGCAATGATTACAATACTCAGTGTTTCCTTGAAAAACTCTTTTATTTCTTTATTCAATCAGTCCACCCCAATACAATTTATCCCTTAGAAATGAAGAAACAGGTCGAAAAGCTGCATGGGCAGCTAAAACTCATAGATTTTTATAGTCATTTGCCCGGCTTGTTTGTCTTTGCTCAAGCCAAACATGATATTTTTGTCTTTAAGACTTTTATTCAAGAAATCAATTACATAAACCAGTTCGTTATGGGCGGAAAAATTCTTAAGCGCGATTAGTTCTAGCTTTCCTGTATCTTTTTGCGACTCCTCCACCTGCCGATCTCCTTTCTTCCATACCATTCCAGGTCAGTAAATGTTTGTGCAATCTTTGATGATTACGCCTGTGTTTAAACGCCGCGCACCTTGCAGCGCGCTTCATGGATATGTTCCAGTTCACGGCGGTATTTCAGCATTATTGTATCTGCAAAGGAATTTATGTCACTGATACCCAGTTCGCTCAAGCCCTCGGTTTTGATTGGCGTGCCTTCTGTTTCGATATTCAAACCAATATGAATCAATGATGATACATTGGATACAGTTGCAACCGAAACAGACAGCTTGGCTTTGTTAAAATAAAGATCATCACCCAGGCGATAGACATTTACTTCAAATTGACTTAGTTCTTCCTTGATCAAAGTCATAAACAGCCATTGCCGGTAAATAGCCAGTTCCAGATTGGGATTAAAGTGTTCGATGAGGAAATTAAGCATCAGCGGAGAGTAAATCGATTCCTTCCGGCTGACGTCGATTAAATCGATCATCTTGTCCAGATCAACCTTTACTTGCCCGATAAAGGCCACCACTGCATCACCAACCAGCCCGAATTGGTTGTGTATCCAGTGAGATTGCATTTGCGTCCCGTCATATGTTATGCGCTTGTCGCTGACTAATGTTTTAATCACCCTTATCATCCTCTCTTTTATCATTCCTCTGCCGGGATTTGAATATATTATAAATATTACCACGTAAGCCGAAATTATAAAAACTTCTGCGTAAAAAAACCGGCTGCTTTTTGCGGCTGTCTGCAGACAGATTAATGTTCAGAGCAGTCGGGGTGATGTATATTATGCTATGGCAATCGTCTCCTCGGGATGGAAAAGATAAAGATAACTTTCTTTAACCTTTTTTTGCAGGATTGATTCCAGTGCTTGTCTATACATATTAATCTGAACAGTGTATTGCGCGATTAAAGCAGCGCGGTTTTGCGCACTGATATAATCGGTTTTGTAATCGACCAGGACGAGATCATCTCCTTCGACAAAATACAGGTCAATGACCCCCTGCACAAGCAATTCTTCGTCACCGGCATTGATGTCTTCCAGCACTTGTGCAGCTTTGCAAACCAAATTGAAAGGTACTTCGCGATATACTTGGGAAGAATGCAGCATTCGCTGTCCCAGAGAGGAGGCGAAGAAATGTGCTATTTTTTCAGTTTGAACCGCCCTCATTTCATCCTCGACCAACAACCCCTGCACGATCATCTCCTGTAATTGGCAATCAATTTCTGTCGTGCTGCCAACCCTGGTCAGGTCCAGATACTGCATAACCAAATGCATGATGGTCCCCTTTTCTGCTCCGCTTAAAGCAGCAGTACTGTCCGGTGGGTTTATAAAAACAGGTCCCGGAAGCAGCAGGGGGATGTCAGGCAGATTGGCCGGCCAATTATTGTTTTTCAGCTTTTTGATACTGCTGACTGATCGTTTGGAGGGAATCGTTTCGGCTGCCCGGTACGGATAATCCCAGTTTAAACGATGGTTGATTAAAGCTGCTTCAGGGGACGGCGTTTCTCTCTTGAAATTCTGCAGTTCTTGTAGAACAGTTGATGCCTGCGACGGTGCTTCTGCCAGGGATGGACCAAATGCTGCCGGGCTTGCGATTTTTATATCCCAACTTGAATCATCCCGGATAATCTGGCGGGGATCAAACTCTTCCGCCAGCAGGTCACGCAGAATCTGACCGTCAGGATGTCGCAGCAGTACCGGACCTATCCAATCCATAAAAGTATTGGCTTTACTGAGACCATACAGGTTCAAGGAGCTGCTCCATTTTTGCGTCAGTGCTGGCAGGTTCTTCAGTGAACCCAGCAGAATCAGTTTGTTGATTGCCCGGGTACAGCCCACATAAAGAATACGCATCTCTTCTGAAAGATTTTCTGTCTTTAATTGGCCCTGGATGGCTATGCGCGCCAGGCTGTTGCATTTTACGCGGGCTTGCGGATCGACGAACATTGGCCCTATGCCCAGATCTTTGTGAAACAGCACCGCAGCGTTGGTATCACTGAGATTAAATTGTTTGCCCAGACCGGCCATGATAACCACCGGGAACTCCAAACCCTTGCTCTTGTGAATACTCATGATTCGCACCACATTATCTTTTTCACTCAACAACCTGGCGTTGCCCATGTCGCCGCCCCGGTCGGTCTGAAGAGAATCCACAAAACGAAGAAAGTTATAGAGTCCTTTTAAACTACTGGTTTGGAATTGACGGGCACGATCCAGCAGAATCCTCAAATTGGCTTGACGCTGCAGACCACCGGGCATGGCGCTGACATAATAATAATAATCCGTCTCCAGCATGATTTCCCAGATCAATTCATCAATGGGCATAAAGCGGGCTTTGTTTTTCCAATGGCTGATCTGCTCCCAAAAACAAGTCAATCGCCGGCTGAGATCATCAGACTGGTTTTGCATACATTCCTCTGCTGCTTGATAAAGATATGCAGCGCGGCTGTTCCGCCGGATATCGATTAAATCTTCAAGGGTAAATTTCGCCAAAGGCGAGCGCAGCACGCTGAGCAGCGGGATATCCTGTTTTTTGTTGTCAATGATACGCAGAAGATTTAAAAACATTTCGACTTCCAGATTTTCAAAATAGCCGTTGTTTACATCGGCATAAACGGGTATGCCCTGGGCAGACAGTGTATCCAGATAGACGTCTGCTCTATTTTTGGTGGAGCGCATCAAGATAACCATATCCCGATATTGCAAGGGTCGATGACATTTTTCCCGTGGATCATAAATGGTCAGACCAACCAGTTGGTGAATACGTTGAGCAGCCAAACGGGCTTCGATCTCAATGTCAGAAAGTTCCTCCTGATCTTCGTCAAGTTCAAGTAATGCTGGGTCCTTTTCCAGCAGCAAGACTTCGATACGGGCATCTTCCTGGGCTTCCATGTTGCTGCCGTAATAAAGATAACAGGATTCATCATAATCAATTTCTCCCAAGGGCTCAGACATGATGTGTTTGAAAAGATAATTAATCCCATCCAGAATCTCCTGCCGGCTGCGAAAATTTTTGCCCAAATCGATGCGACGGTTAAGTGCTGACGGTTCGGATACAAATGTATTATATTTAGCGATAAAAAGGGTTGGGTCGGCCAGACGAAATCGATATATGCTTTGTTTTACATCACCGACCATAAAAAGGTTGTGCTCGCTTTTGATAGATTGCAGAAGTGTTTCCTGTACCAGATTGCTGTCCTGGTATTCATCAACAAAAATATATTGGTACTTTTCACGGTATTGGCGGGCACAATCAGGATTGCTCAACACCTGCAGGGCATAATGCTCCAAATCGTTAAAATCCAGCATGCCTTTTTCAGCTTTTTTCTCCTGATACCGGCGATTAAAATCAGCAACCAGTTCAACCAAGGCTTGCATGGCGGATGACATTTGCCGCAGTTCTGCCATAAACTGGGCAATGTTTTTGCCTTGCGTAATCCGGGTAAGTTCCTGGAGTATTTTTTTTCCTTCATTGCGCAGCCCCTTGGCCCTCTCCTGCAGGTTGGGATCGCAATCCCGGGCAACCCTGCCCAAACGGGTAAAATGAAGCGCGGTTATTTTATCTGTCAGTGCAGGCAAGCCCAACCGCGCCGCATGTGTCAATTGGCCGGTCTGTACCAGGTCATCTTCCAAGGCCGGGCGATAACCTTCCAGGCTGGCATGTTGATCGATTAAAGCAAACGCAGCCGCAAAAAGATCGTCGGCCGCATTGATCCTGGACTGCATATCCCGGAGGATATTGTCAGCCCACTGACTTTCGACGAATTCTTCTTCAGTCAAGGCAAAGATACGAATCTTTTCGGTCAGCCATGCCAAAGGTTCAGGTTGACTTTGAATAAAATTATGGGTACGCAGGATTAAATCTTCGACCGCCTGATCGCTCCTGTTCCCGGCAAACCGTTCTACCAAATCGAGAAAATGCGCAGAGCCGTTATCATAAGCTTCTTCCAGAATCTCTTCCACGGCTTCCCGCCGCAGAATCGAACATTCGGCTGTATCCCCAATTCTGAACTTGGGATCGATGTCCAGCAGGTGAAAATTGTCGCGCACGATACTGGTGCAGAAGGCATGCAGCGTGCAAATTGAACTGCGGCCAATCATCTGCAGTTGATAACGCAAGTGATCTTGATGGTCAGGCATCGCTTCGATCTCTTTAATAATGGCAGCGGTGATTTTTTCCCGCATCTCTCCCGCTGCAGCATTGGTAAACGTGACGATCAGCAGGTTTTCAATACTCAAACCATCCCGGCAGATCATACGGATGATACGTTCAACCAGAACCGCTGTTTTGCCGGAACCGGCGGCAGCAGTGACCAGCAAATTGCTGTCACGTGCATCAATCGCTTGCAGTTGTTCTTTTGTCCAGTTATTCATTTGTATCGTTCCTCCGGAGTTGCTTGATTTTTTCCAAAATCGCGGCATCTTTTTCGGGCTTGATCAATTTGTAGCGATTGGCGGTAAACAGCTTGTCAAACTGACAGATGGAATGGTAGAGACAATAGTCGCAAGCTTTGCCTTGCGCAGTTTTGACTGGTTCGATACAGATATGGCCGCTGATCATTCGGGTACCTAATTGTTGGAGCAAATCCTGCAAGTAACGCAGAAGCAAACTAAAGTCTTCCAAAGTTAGCACGTTGGATCGACTATTGAATTCCCCATCATTTTTAATGCCGACCGGCAGGATGTCGGAATCTCCTTGAACAGCATTGTCCATTGCACGTACCAGGGCAACATCTTTGAGTACAAGACCCTTCATACGCAGTTTTTTGCGGATCGACGCTTCAATCTCTGCCGGTTCCATCGCCGTCGTATTGATGAGAGGATCATCGATTTTGAAATAAAACAGGCCGGCCGGACGATACTTGTGGCTGGCCGGATCAGCCTGATGAGCCGTAGGGTTGGATTGCAGCACCGCCAGCAAATACACAAACAACTGCAGATTTAAACCATAATAGAGTTCGGAAAGACTAAGTTGGCGATCGCTGCTTTTGTAATCAATGATTTTGCAATAAGTATGCTCCCCTGTCTCCAGGATATCAATCCGGTCGATACGTCCTTCCAGATAAAAGGTTTGCTGTTGGTTTAATTCAATTTTAATGGGTGGAAAAGCCCCGTCCGAGCCAAAGCGTGCCTCGTAAAGATAAGGCTCAAAATCACCACGCTGAATGTGTTCGGTCAAGGTCCAGACAGCCCGGCGGGTAATCCTCTGCAGACGTCGGGCCAGATAACGATAGCGGGAGGAACTCATCATAATTCCATTATTATGAACGGTCAGCTGTTCCGTCATAATCTTGTCTACAAGTTCATTACAGGCAGCGTGATCCAGCGTTCTCCAATCGATGCCCTGTTTGTCAAGTTCGCAGGCAAAAATCGCCAGTCCTTCATGCAGCAGACTTCCCACTTCCGGCATACGTACAGCAAACTCTTTGCGTTCCTGGGGGCGCAAGCCATAGCGTACAAAATGTGCAAAGGGACAGGCGGCAAATTGTTCCAGCCGGGATACACTGGAATAAAAAGGACTTGGATAAAGTTTGCTGGCACTGCCAGGTTCCTGCCCGGTGATTTGATTTTGATAAAAAAGAGCGTCCAACAGCTCATGGCGCCGCTGATCCCAAGCGGAATTATTTTCATACCAGGCATAGACGTCCCACCAAAAATCACAGATTTCTTCCCCATCCAGATAAAGCCGCAGTTTTTCAATCAAATATTTATAGCTACCAGAAGACGTCACCACTTGTTCCAATTCGATTTGCCGGTCCCGCACCAGATCACTGGATACAATGATTTTCGGGAACAAGCTTTTCATCCGGTTGATCAACACGGAGGGGCGCAGCGCCCTGCCTTCCTGATCGGCTATGGCATACGACAGGGAAAGAAACGCCTCGGCTTGATTAAAGGCCTGATAAATAGTTACTTGCTCTGTCAGGCTTTGGGTGGCCTGATCCCAATCCAGATCGATTTGACATGTCTGCAGCAACATTATTTCATTTTCCGTCAATAACATTTGACTCGCCTTACCCGCAGGCAGAATGTCATCATTGACGCCCATGATCAGTACCGCTTTAAAGGCATGACTTTTGCTGCGATGAAGACTGCCGATCACAACCTGGTCGACAGTGGTGGGAATGATCCCAATGGAAATTGAGGCAAACCCGGTTTCCAACAGGTTGGCGAATTCCTGGGCACGAATCTTTTGATCCCCCAGGATTTCAACCAATTGATCCAGCGTTTGCATAACAATATTCCATATTTGTGCATTTTGCAGCGCATATTCAAACAAACCATCCCCGCGCAGCTGCTCTGTCCAATCCTGCAGTTTGGCTTCCATCTGCAGGACTTGCAGGTAATGATAAAGCGCCTGGCCAATTTCCTGCCCGGTCTGCACTCCCGCCAATGCTTTTTCCAAGGTTTGCAGCGGCATAAACAGCTGGCGGCGCAGTATATTGAGGGCTGTCAATTGTTCTGCACCAATCTCGTCCTGCCCGCGGGTAAAATCTTCCCGCCACAGCTTGCCGCGAATGCCGTAGGCCAGCAGATAGTTTTCCATCTCCTCACTTTGATCTTCGCTCAGATCAGTGAAACCACATTTCAACAACATCAAAATATCCTCCGGCCGATAACCTCGTGTGACAATCGCCAGAGAAGCCAGTATCATTTTAATGAGCGGGTGATTGTCGATGGACGATTTGGCGTCAAGAAAGAACGGGATCCGGTACTCGTTGAAGACTCTGGCAATCATGGGGCCATATGTTTCCATATTGTTGCCCAGCACCGCAATATCACGCCATCGCCAGCCACGTTCCTGGACTAGTCTGATGATACTGCCTGCCACATGCTCCACTTCGCTGTTGGGATTAGCGGCTGCAAACAACGCGATCGCATCAGTTTCTGCCTGAAAAGATCGGTAGGGGTAGGCATACAGTTCCTGTTCCAGGTGCTTAAGACTGGCAGTGCGGGGCATTGCCAGCCAGCGGTGTGATTCGGCAGCGAGATCAATGATTTTCTCCTCCAAACCATGTTGGACGGCCAGGGCATGGATGTTCTTATAGCAACGCTTACTCATTTTAAAAAGATCCCTGTCCCGTCCGGGATGCAGGTCATCGATGAGACATATTGTTGTTTCTTTGGCTTGCAGCATGAGCTTCTCTATGATCCGTAAATCCTGTGGCGGAAAATGGTCAAATTTATCAATCCAGATCTGACAGTTGGTCAATAGTTTGGAATCATCCAGTTTTTCAATAAATAAGTTGAGCTGATCCTCCATGTCAAGGTAGTGATCGGCCATGTAATCAGTGTAGGCAGTAAAAATAAGGGTAATGTCCTGCATTTTTAAACGCAGGGAATCTTCTCTGATCTCGTTCACTCTTTCCCGCAAGGCGGCAGGATCCAAGTCATACTGTTTGAATCCGGTCAAAATACCGGCGATTTCTTCTGCAAAACCTTGCTGATGACAAGCTTGCTGATAAACGGTCAGATCACTGGCAACATTATGAATCACCTTCTTGATGACCATACTTCTGCCCTGTTCGTTGATTAATACGTGGCGATGACTGCCGGTTTCATTCAAAACCCTGTATAACAAACGGTTAAAGCTAATCACTTCCGCCCGCATGATCCCTGGTAAATTGAGTTCTTTGATCAAATTTCGTTCTGCTTGCAGGGTATATTGTTCCGGGACCAGCAAATAAAGGCGCTGATCACTGTCCTGGTTAAGTTCCCGGCCGATTTCCATCATGGCCAGGCGATCGGTTCCCCTTCCTGCCCGTCCGATGATATAACGAATGGTCATGGTTGCCTGTCCTCCCCATTAAATCTGCGCTGACAAACAAGCAGATGATTATAACATTCGCGTCAGCAAATGGAATATCCTGCCCAACATGACATTTGACACATCAAACAGACCCATGATCAATCGTTATTCAGTTATACTCTTAATGATAAGCCTCTGCTTACTCCAAAAGTAAAATACGCGCGCCGGCCGCCAGCAAGACGACGCCAAGCAAGTCCAGATAGTGAAAGGACATTTTTTTCATGCCGAATAGTCCAAAGTTGTCGATTAACAAAGCGGTCAGCACCTGGGCGACAATGATGGCGGTGGTGGCATTGCCTACACCAATTTGAGGCATACAGCGCACAATCGCATAAATGATAATGACATTCAGCACGCCACCCAATAAAACATACCACGGTGCCTGAACAATTTTGCCAAAATTGCTCCACCCTACCCCCAAAATCAGGAGAATCAGCACAGTAGTGGTTGTACCGACAAGATGGACAATCAAGGTCGATTCCCACAAACCGACTACTTTGCCGAGAGCTGCATTCATCGTTCCCTGTAATGCCATGGCTGAACCGGAGACTGCTGCAATCAATAAGTAAATCCATTTGGACATAATCTGCTCTCCTCTTTTTAGCTTTATTGTCCGTCCCGATACAGGTATTTATGCGATGCGAATCGGGTAGGAGGCCACCCATTAATTGAGTAGCCGACCTCCCACAGCACCGTACGTACCGTTCGGTATACGGCGCTTCCAAAGTTTACACCTTACTTAGCAGAGTAACATTCCATCAAACTT
>Ga0116151_10001175_pt1 | contig 24344 bp, 18 predicted proteins | sample AD_UKC117_MetaG_FD_89893 | JGI IMG/M metagenome (GOLD analysis project Ga0116151, IMG submission 89893) | Active sludge microbial communities of municipal wastewater-treating anaerobic digesters from Hong Kong - AD_UKC117_MetaG | ecosystem: Engineered > Bioreactor > Anaerobic > Digestate... | reverse complement strand
AGGGCAGACCGGCGTTGGGGAGCACGGAGATGGGCACCCGGCTGTGCTGGCTCAGGTGGCGGACGTGCTCGCTCATCTCGGTGGGGCCGGTGGCGCAGTTGAGCCCGATGATGTCGACGTCGAGCGGCTCGATGGCGGTGAGCGCGGCGGCGATCTCGGTGCCGACGAGCATGCGGCCGGTGAGCTCCATGGTGACCTGGGCCTGGATGGGCACCTGGCGGCCCACGGCGGCCATCGCCCGGCGGGCGCCGATGACGCTGGCCTTCAGGGCGAGCAGGTCGAAGTGGGTCTCGAGGATGAACAGGTCGACCCCGCCCTCGAGCAGGCCTCGGGCCGCCACCTCGTACGCGTCGCGCAGCTCGGCGAAGCGGATCTGGGCGAGGCTCGGGGCCTTGGTGCCGGGGCCGAGCGAGCCGGCCACGTAGCGCTTGCGGTCCGCCGTGGAGAACGAGTCGGCCACCTCCCGGGCGATCCGGGCGTTGGCCAGGGCGATCTCGTGGCTGCGCTCGGCCAGGTCGTACTCGCCGAGCGGGACGGCGAAGGCGCCGAACGTGTTGGTCTCCACCACGTCGGCGCCCACCTCGAAGTACGCCGAGTGGAGGGCGGCGATGACGTCGGGGCGGGTGACGCCGAGCAGGTCGGTGCACCCCTCGAGGGCGTCGCCGCCGTAGTCGTCGGCGGTGAGCCCCTGGGTCTGCAGCCAGGTGCCGGTGGCGCCGTCGTAGACGACGACGCGGTCGGCGACGAGATCGAGGAACGACGGGGTGGTCACGGGCCGAAGGCTACCGGGGGGTCTCCTTCGGCCCGCGATCGATCCCGGTCAGTCGCCGTCGGCGTCGTGGTCGGTGCTCACGATCGGCGGCTGGTCGCCGTCGTGCTCGCCGACCTCGCCCCGCTCGCCGCCGTCGGAGCCCTCACCCTCGCCCTTCCAGACCGACTCGGCGCCGGAGTGGCCGGTGCGGTACACCCACGCGGTGGCCAGCGCGCCGGTCAGCACGCTCAGGGCGAGGACCGGCACGGCGAGCTTGCGGAGCGTGGCGGTGCGGCCGGCCTGGGCTTCGGTGCCGCGGTCGAGCAGGTAGACGATCACCGCGGCCGCCACGGCCACGGCGAAGAAGACGAAGACCATCGGGCGGGCCTGCTCGGCGAGCTGCGAGTGGCGCTCGATGGCGGCCTCACCGCCCTCGCCGGTCAGCTCCTCGAGGCCCTCGCCCGACATCATGGCGAGCTGGACGCCGACGAAGCCGAGGGTGGCGAAGGCGGCGGTGACGGGGACGGCCCAGCTGCGCCACGACGGGCGCACCAGGGCGAGGATCGCGCCGACGAGCGCGAGGGGGACCATGACCACCGGCAGGTGGACGATGAACGGGTGCGCGGGCAGACCGTTGAGGGTCTGGAGCTCTGCGAGCACGTGGGGCTCCTTCGGGGGACGTGAGCGGGGGAGCCACGCCGTCGCGCGCCGCTGGGCCGGACCGTAGGGAGCCGCAGGTCAGCGAAGCCGAAGCGCCGGGTTAGCGGCAGGTAAGGACGGGCGTGGCATCGGGCACCCGTAGGCTGGCGGCGCCATGAAGATCTACACGCGCAAGGGCGACGACGGCACCACCGGGCTCTACGGCGGCGGCCGCGTCCCGAAGGACTCGGCGGCCCCGGAGGCCTACGGCACCGTCGACGAGGCCCAGGCCGCCCTCGGCCTCGCTCGCGCCCACGCCGAGCGGGGCGGCGAGCTCGACGAGATCCTGGTGGGCCTCGAGCGCGACCTGTGGGTGCTGATGGCCGAGCTGGCCACCGAGCCCGAGCACGCCCACAAGCTCGTCGACGGCGCCACCCGCGTGACGTCGGAGATGGTGACGGCCCTCGAGGGGCGCATCGACGAGCTGACGGCTCGCTTCGAGCAGCCCACCGAGTTCGTGGTGCCCGGCGAGCACCTGGTGGCCGCCCACCTCGACGTGGCCCGCACCGTGGTGCGCCGGGCCGAGCGCCGGGCGATGGCGGTGGCCGGCCCCGAATCCCACGTGCTGGCGTACCTCAACCGCCTCTCGGACCTGTGCTGGACCCTCGCCCGCTGGGTCGAGGGCACCTCCGTCATCACCAAGTCCCTCTGATGCGGTCGGCGGCCGTCGCCGCCGAGGTTCGCCGCCGCCGCCGAGGTCCGCATCGGCGCGGCCGCCTGGGGGCCCGCGGGTGTGCGGTTCGCTCCGCCAGCGCAAGCGGGGCGGGGCGATCGGCGCGCCGAGCCGGGCGCAGGCGGGTGAAGGCCCGCGTACGCTGGCGCCATGCCTGCGACGATCACGCTCGACCACGCGTCCGCCCTGCCCGACGAGCTGCCGGAGGGCGCGCTCGTGGCCGTCGGCGTGCGCGCCGATCACCTGGCCGACGACGCCCCCGGGGTGGCGGCGGAGCTGGCGGCGGCGGCGGGGTTCGCGGGCAAGGCGGGCCAGACGATGCTGGCCGCCACCGACGACGGCGTGCGCCTGCTGGTGGGCATCGGGGCCCCGGCCGGCCCCGGTGAGTTCCGCAAGATCGGCGCCGCGGCCGGCAAGGCGGCGCTGAAGGCGCCGGCGTTCGTGCTCGACGTCCTCGCGCGGCTCGAACCCTCCGATCGCCCTGCGGCCGCCGAGGCGCTGGCGGAGGGCGTCCTGCTCGGCACCTACCGCTACGAGGCGTACCAGGCGGCGCCCGAGGGCGTGCGCCTGGAGGCGGCCACCATCGTGGCCAAGGGCGGGGCCCGGGTCGCGTCGGCGGTGCGGCGCGGCACCGAGATCGGCGAGGCGGTGTCGTACACCCGCGACCTGGTCAACTCGCCCGGCGGCGAGCTCACGCCCCGCGAGTTCGCCAAGCGGGTGACGGCCGCGGGCGAGGCGAGCGGCCTCGAGGTCGAGGTCTGGGAGAAGGCGGCCATCAAGAAGGCCAAGATGGGCGGCCTGCTCGGCGTCAACCGGGGTTCCGAAGAGGACCCGCGCTTCGTGATCCTGCGCCACCGTCCCGAGGGGCGGCCGAAGGGCCGGCTGGCCTTCGTGGGCAAGGGGGTCACCTTCGACGCCGGCGGGCTGTCGATCAAGCCGTCGTCGTCCATGGAGAGCATGAAGAACGACATGGGCGGGGCCGCCGCCGTGGTGGGGGCGATGCTGCTCGTGCCGCTGCTGGCGCCGCGCACCGAGGTCACGGCCTACCTCCCGATGACCGACAACATGCTCGGCGGCGATGCCATGCGGGTGGGTGACGTGCTCACCGCCCGCAACGGCAAGACCATGGAGGTGCTCAACACCGATGCCGAGGGGCGGCTGATCCTGGCCGACGCCCTCTCGGTGGCGGTGGAGGAGGAGCCCGACGCCATCATCGACGCGGCCACCCTCACCGGTGCGTGCATGGTGGCCCTCGGCGACAAGATGGCCGGCGTGATGGGCAACCACGACGGCCTGGTGGAGCGGGTGCTCGGCGCCGCCGAGCGCCAGGGCGAGCTGGCCTGGCACCTGCCGCTGCCCGAGCACCTGCGCCCCACCATCGACAGCGACGTGGCCGACATCCGCAACATCGCCACCAAGCCCTACGGCGGGGCGCTCACCGCCGGATTGTTCCTCCGGGAGTTCGTGGGCGACGTGCCCTGGGTCCACATCGACCTGGCCGGCCCGGCGTTCGCGTCGGCACCCTGGGACGAGGTGACCAAGGGCGGCACCGGCTACGGGGTGCGCACCCTCGCCGAGGTGGCCGCCAGCTGGACCAAGCTGCCCGCGTCCTCCTGATCGTCACGCGGCATCGTCGGCGGTCCGGTCGCCGGGCGCGGGCGGCGGGTGGCGAGGCCCGGCGCGTCCGACATCCCCGTCGGCATCCCATCGCCATCGGCCGCGGCGACGAGCGATCGGCGCTCGCCCGTCCGGGCCAGGGCCCAGCGCATCGCCTCGTGGGCCATGGCGGGGTGCACCTTCCAGCGGTGGAGCTGCACCTCGGCCGCCTCGGGCGTCTCGCCCAGCTCGAGCAGGCTGAGCGCGAGGCGCCGGGCGCGCGTTCGGCGCTCCTCGGCGGTCGGTCCTTCGGGCGCGGCGCCCACCCACCGCCGATGCTCGGCTTGCAGCGACGGGGGCAACCGCTCCAGCTGGTGGTGGGTGAGGCCCGAGATGCGCGTGCGCACGGCGAGGGCCCCCGGCCCGTCGGGACGCGAGAGGTGGAACTGCCCGGTGCGGGCGATCGCCCGCAGGAAGGGCCCGTTGGTGCCGCCGCGCATGCCGAGGCCGATGGCCTTGGCGGTCTCGTCGAGCTCGAGGTCGAAGCCGTCGGGCTCGACCTCGAGCGCGGCGGCGATCCGGCGGAGCAGCAACGTGGTCGATGGACCGAGCAGGGCGAGCCAGAACCGTTCGACGTAGGGCGATCGCGGGTCGTAGCCGACGGCCTCGACCACCGGGTCGTGCCACGGGGTGACCCGGATGCGGTCGAGCGTCAGGTCGAAGGGGAGCGTGGGACGGGACATCGGGCCTCCATGCGTGTGATGCACTTCTGTGCATCTCAAGGCATCGAGGTGGAGATCGGTGACGGGCCGCCCCTCATCCGGCTCGGCCGATCAACGCACCTCGAAGGCGACGGAGAAGGGGTGGCCCCAGTGGGCGGTGCGCTGGTCGACCCATACGTCGCTCCCGCTGCGGGTCGCGTAGGTCGACCACCCCGAGCACGAGTTCGTTCCCACCGTCGGGCAGGCGAAGCGCAGCTCGATGGGGTCCAGGTCCGCCACCGTCGCCCCGTCGTCGTCGACCCGCACGTAGGTGGCCCAGCCGTCGGAGCCGGCGGCGCCGAGCAGGTCCTGGAGCCAGAACCGGCCCTCGTCGCCCGCTGCGATGCGCTCGGGCGGCTCCACCACCCACGCGCCGTTGGCCGCCCCGAAGCCGGCGCGCACCAGGTCGTGCGAGGCGGCGGTGGCGTCGACCACCACGTAGCACGAGTAGTCGTGGCCTCGATCGCCCACCACCCGGGTGGTGGGTGCGTCGATCGGTCCCACGCCGTCGGGCCCCACCGCCCAGACCGCGCCGGTCGGCTCGCCGTCGACTGCGTCGGGCGACTCGAGGTCGACCACCACGAACGTCACCTGCTGCGGGGCGACCTCGCGCTCCTGGTCGGGGCGCGACGGGCAGTCGAAGCCCGAGTTGAGGTAGTCGACCAGCGCGTCCTCGAGCCCGCCGATGGGCACGTGGGTGTGGCCCATCACCACCAGCTCGGCGCCGTGGCGCAGGGCGCGCTGCTGGGCGAACCAGCCGAGGTAGGTCCCGTCGGCGTCGGCCATGGTGGCTCGGAACGCAGCGCCGTAGCCGGCGAGTCCGCCGCCGTTCGCGTCTGACCAACGGGTCCAGGCGTCCGCATAGACCTCTCGCGCCTGGCGCAGCGTGGCGGTGGTGCCGTCGGCCATGCGGATCGGTTCGTCGAGGCCGACCTTGGTGGAGCCGCTCACGATGTCGACCAGGGCGGCGGCGATCGACACGGAGCCGATGCCGCTCGCCACGGCGCCGAGGGCCCCGAGGTCGAGCCCGTTGGGCGCCCCCTGGTCGGGCAGGTCGGCCACCGTCTCGCCCTCGCCCAGGCGGCGGTCCCACATGGTGGCCACCGCCCGGGTGACGAAGTAGCCGAGGGGGAGCGGCGCCCAGGGCCCGTGGTCCACCGGGGCGTTGAACATGGTGTGGTGGTGGCCGTGCTCGAGGAGCACCCCGGGTGCGGGCTGGTAGGGCACGTCGGCCACGTGGCGGAGGTGGTGCCCGCGCCGGCTCCGCACCAGGCCCGCCTCTGCCGCGGTCACGCCGAGGTCGTGGTTGCCGGGCACGTAGGTGACCGCACCGTCGAGCGCATCGAGGCAGGCGGCGAGGGCGCCGTCGGGGCCGAGCACCTCGGGGTTGGCGGCCACGATGTCGGCGAAGGTGGGGGGTGCCACCGCGGCGTGATAGGTCCAGAGGTCCACGACGTCGCCCAGCAGCACCAGCTCGCGGATGTGGGGCGCCTGGTCCACGACCCACTGCAGCAGCCGCGCCAGCGCCGGGCCGTGCACGGCGGGTTGGAACCACACGGTGGGCGCGGCCGTCCCGAGGTGCACGTCGCTCAGCACCACCAGGTGCCGCCGCTCGCCCTCCAGGTGGTGCTCGTGCTCCACCGTCCTCCCTTCTCGGGCGGTCACGGTACCCCCGGCTCGCTCCCCGCCGTCGCCCGGCTGGCGGGGAATGCACGCCCTGGAACGAATGTTGACCCCTCAGGTAGGCTTTTCCGCCGATCCGACCCGATCCGCCCACCGCCGAGGCAACGAGGACCACCATGGCCAGCTTCCGAGACCTGCTCAGCGCCACCAAGGCGTCCATCCGCGAGGTGACCACCGCCGAGGCCGATGAGCTGCGCAAGGCCGAGGGGGCCATCGTGCTCGACGTGCGCGAGCCCGACGAGTACGAGCAGGGCGCCATCCCCGGCTCGATGCACATCCCGCGCGGCACCCTCGAGACCAACATCGAGATGCGGGTGCCCGACCACGACACCCCGCTCGTGGTCCTCTGCGCCGGCGGCACCCGGTCGGCCTTCGCGGCCAAGACCCTCACCGAGCTCGGCTACGGCGACGTCGTGTCGGTGATGGGCGGCTTCAACCAGTGGAAGGACGAGGGCCGCGACTGGAAGATCCCCGCCGCCCTCACGTCCGACCAGCGCAACCGCTACAAGCGCCACCTGCTGCTTCCCGAGGTGGGCGAGAGCGGCCAGCAGGAGCTGCTCGACGCCAAGGTGCTGCTGCTCGGCGCCGGCGGCCTCGGCTCGCCCGCCGCCCTCTACCTGGCGGCGGCCGGCGTGGGCACGCTCGGCATCATCGACATGGACGTCGTGGACGAGAGCAACCTCCAGCGGCAGATCCTCCACAACATCGACCGGGTGGGCGACCGCAAGGTCGACTCGGCCAAGAAGACCCTCACGCTGCTCAACCCCGACGTCAACGTCGTCACCTACGACGTCCGCCTCGACGCCTCCAACGTGCTCGACATCCTCGAGGGCTACGACGTGGTGGTCGACGGCACCGACAACTTCCCCACGCGCTTCATGGTCAACGACGCCTCGGTGAAGCTCGGCATCCCGGTGGTCCACGGGTCGATCTTCCGCTTCGAGGGCATGGTCACCGTCTTCGACCCGCAGAACGGCCCCACCTACCGCGACATGGTGCCGGAGCCGCCGCCCGCGGAGCTGGCCCCGAGCTGCGCCGAAGCCGGCGTGCTCGGCGTGCTGCCCGGCATCGTCGGCAGCATCCAGGCCATCGAGACCATCAAGCTGATCCTCGGCCTCGGCGATCCGCTGATCGGCCGGCTGCTGGCCTACGACTCCATGGAGCAGACCTTCCGGGAGTACAAGGTCCAGGTCGATCCCACCAACGAGATCACCTACGCCAACCGAGACCGGATCACCGTCGCCGAGCTCGACGGCCTCTGCGCCCCGCTCCCGCTGCAGCCGCCTCCGGGCTGACCCGAACCAGCGGCGCGGCGGCCGTCTCCTCGATCCCGGGGGTGGGGGAGGCGGTCCGGCTCAACGGCACGGCGATCCTGCGCACCGAGCCTGAGCTCCTCGAGGGCTGGGCCATGGGCGACACGCGTCCTCGGTGATCACCGACGGGGAGTTCGACGGCGCGGCGTACGACGCCGCCTACCCCGAGCGCCTCCGCCACACGATCTACTGAGGTGCTCGGGCCGCGCGAGCCGGGCTGCGAGACTGCGGCCATGGACGTGCTGGTGTGCACCACCCAGGTCCCCTTCATGCGGGGTGGGCTCGAGATGATGGTGGAGAACCTCGTGGGCGCGCTCGGGGCGGCGGGCCACCGGGCCGAGGCCGTCGCCGTGCCGGCCGCCTGGGACCGCGACCGCCTGCTCGACGCCCCCACCGCCTGGCGCAGCATCCCGCTCGACGCCGACGTCGTGATCCCGGTGAACTTCCCGGCGTTCTACGCCCGCCACCCGCGCAAGGTCCTGTGGCTGGCCCACCAGCACCGCGCCGCCTACGACGGTCTCGGCCAGCCCTGGAGCGACCTGGGCCTCGACGAGGCCAGCCTCGCCGCCCACCGCCAGCTCGTCGACTGGGACACCCGGGTGCTCTCGGAGTGCCTCGCCCGGTTCACGATCTCGGGCGTCGTGGCCGATCGGCTCCGGCGCTTCAACGGCCTCGACGCCACCGCGCTCTACCAGCCGCCGCCCCTGGCCGACCGCCTCGCCCCGCGCCCTGGCGGCCCGGGTCGCCACCTGCTCTGCCCAACCCGCCTCGAGGCCAACAAGCGACCCGGGCTGTTCCTCGACGGCCTGGCGTCGATGGCTACGCCGGTCGACGGCATCCTGACGGGCGTCGGTTCGCTGGCCGACGAGTTGCGGGGCAGCGCCGAGCGCCTCGGCATCGCCGATCGCCTCGAGATGCCCGGCTTCGTGTCGGACGACGACCTGGTCGACCTGCTGCGCGAGGCCATCGCCGTGGTCTACGCCCCCTACGACGAGGACTACGGGTTCGTCACCCTCCAGGCGTTCCTCGCCGGGGTGCCGGTCGTGACCACCGACGACAGCGGCGGCGTGCTCGAGTGGGTGGAGCACGAGGTCACGGGGTTGGTGACCGACGGCTCGCCCGACGCCCTGGGCGCCGCCCTCGACCGGCTGGTCGCCGACCCGGAGCTGGCCTTGCGCCTCGGGGCCGCCGGGCGCGAGCGGGTGCGCGACCTCAACTGGGAGCACGTGGTGCGCACGCTGCTCGGCGGGTCGCCGCCGTGACCCAGCGCCGGGTGCTGGCCCTCGCCGCCGAGCCCGGCGGCTCGGCCCGAGCGGTGCCGCTGCTCGGGATCCTCGGGCTCCAGGTCGACGTGGTGTCGTGGCAGCGCCGCGACGGGGTCGTGCCCGATGCGGTCCTGGCGGCGTCGGTGGCGGCGCTCGACCTGCTCGACGACTCGCCGGAGCGTCCGACGGGCGTCTGGGTCCGCCACCACGACGAGATCGACGTCGCCCTCGGGCACGGGGTCGACCTGCTGCTCACGGGCCGGGCGGAGCTCGTGGCGCGCGGTGCCGTGCTCGTCCCACCGCTCGGCATCGAGGTCGACCGCTGGCCCGCCGTCGCCCCGCTCGTGCGCGCCCGCCGCCGCCAGGCGCTCGGCCTGCCGGCCCGCCACGTCGTGCGCACCGACGAGCTCGAGGAGGGCGATGCGCTCGAGGCGGCCCTGGGCGTCGCGTCGGCCGCCGTGGTCTCGGGCCCGTCGGCGCTGCTCGCCTTGGCCCTCGGCACGCCGTCGGTCACGAGCGCCGAGACGGCCCGACGCCTCGGCCTCCGACCGGGTCGCGACGTGGAGGTGGCGTCGGGGCCCGATGCCGCGACGCGCGTGGCCGACGAGCTGGCGGCCGACGAGGCGCGCGCCGCCGCGCTGTCGCGCCGGGCTCGGCGGTGCGCCGAGCACCACCTCGACCTCGGGCGACCCGCTCGTGTCGTGCTCGAACGCCTGGGCCTGGTCGAGGTCGCGGACGGGCCAGCGGAGCGCGTCGGGCGGCGGCTCGACGAGCTCGGCACCCCGGCGGGCTCGCCGGTGCGAGCCCGCGCCGCCGCCGCGTTGGCGGTGCTCGCCCCCGATGGTGGAGGATCGACGGCGTGAGCGCGGAGCCGGCAGCAGCGGGGTGGAAGGCCAAGGCCAAGGCCCTGGCCGCCCCCGCGGTGCAGCGCGCCCGCGAGGAGGTGGTCCGAGCCACCTCCGCCGAGGTGCTGGCGCTACGCGGCGAGATCGCCGGGCTGCGGGCCGAGCTCGATCGCCAGGGCGCCGAGCACCGCGCCGCGATGGCCGCGGTCCACGAGGAGCTGGCGGGGCTGCGCCGCTCCGTCGACGCGAGCTGATCGCTAGCTGAAGCGGCTGCGGTACTCCGAGCTCTCGAACACGTAGGTCGAGATCGAGGTGAGCGAGGCCGCGCCGTTGGCGAGACCGGCCGTGAAGAGGGTGAACACGTCGGTGGAGGGCGCCCGGCGGAGCAGGCCCTCGTAGGTGCCCACCACCCAGACGGCATCGTCGGTGTCGCGGATGTACTCGCTGGACTGCGAGAAGTTGGCCATCACCTGACCCCGGCTCATCCCGGCGTCGAGGCGGTTGGTCCAGTAGGTGGCACCGCCCGCGTCCGCGGCGCGACCGAGCACGTTCAGGTAGACGCGGTCCACGAACGCCCGGTTCGAGAGCTTCCCGTAGCGGTTGGTGAACTCCGACGACACGGCGAACGAGTTCGAGATCGAGACGAGCGAACGGCCCTCACCTCGGCGGTTGAGCCAGTAGGTGAGCCCGTTGTGGTCGGGGTTGCGCAGGAAGTAGGTGCGGTAGAGCCGTGTCACCGCGTGGACCCGGTTGTCGGCCTCGGTGGACGACTGGAGGTGAGCGATGAACTGCCCCGGGCTCCAGGTGTCGCCGACGCGCGCCGTCCAGAAGGCCAGGTCGTCGGCCGTGGCCTCCCGTCGCAGTACGTCGCGGTACTGCTGGGCCACCAGTTGCGAGGCGGTGGTGAAGGGCGCGAACGCGGTGGGGGGCGGCGTCGTGGTCGTGGTCGTCGGCGCCGTCGTGGTGGTCGTGGTCGAGCCGCCCTGCGCCGCCTTGGCGATCGTGCGGATGTCGTCCAGCTCGTCGTAGAGGTTCTGGCCCGGACAGGCCGTGTAGCCCACGTCGCGGTGGCCGATCACCCGCTTGAGCGTGACCGAGGTGCCGGAGGGGTACCGGTTCGAGCCGCCGCTGGTCACCGTGACCGAGCCGGTGGGGTCGATGCCGTAGAGGCCGAGCTTCCAGCCGATCAGCTTCCCGGCGGCGTCGATGGCGGCCGTGGTGGGGTTGGCCGCGGTGGGGCTGGCGCTCGGCTCGTACTGGCCGAGGAACGACACGCCGACGCTGCCGGTGTTGAACCCCTGGGCGTGGCCGCCCACGATCGCCTTGTCGACGCCGCCCGAGCGCCCCTCCCAGATGCGTCCGAAGCGGTCGACGACGAAGTTGTAGGCGATGTCGCACCAGCCGTTCGTGCCCGTGTGGTAGGCGTAGATCGAGGCTAGGAGCGCGGGCACGTCGGCGGCCGAGTAGGTGTTCGAGTTCACCGTGTGGTGCACCACGGCGAACTTCACGCCGCCCGAGGCGGTGGTGGGCCCGCCGGAGCACCCGCTGTTGCCCGACGCCCAGCCCTTCGAGGTGTAGGTGCTGCGGGGGATGATCGTCGGCTGCGCGGCGTCGGCGCCCGCGACCGCCGTGGTCAGCGACGATGCGCTCGGCGCCTCGTAGCGCATGGTCTGCAGCTCGAGGTCGTGGAGCTCGCCGGCGGTCACCCGCAGCTCCACCTCGTGCACGCCGTCGCTGCCGAACCAGGCCATGCCGCCGGTGTCGCGAGCGCTGTCGTCGGGGCCCTCGCCCTCCTCGGCCTCGAGCTCGGTCCACTCGGTCCAGCCGCCGTCGCCCAGCCCGCGGACCTCGACGGCGCCGTCGGGTGCGTCGGTCCAGCTCGATGCCACCGCCTGGGTGCCCTCGTCCACCTCGAGGCGCGTCGACCAGCCGACGCCGGCGGTGGTCGCCGCCGCCTGCGAGCTGCGGCCGGCCACGTTCGCCCCGGCGTCGGCCCCGGTCAGGGTGAGGATCTCGGTGTGCATCTCGCCGGGCCGGGCGGGATCGGCCCCGAGCGGGAGCCCGGCCAGGGCGCCCCACGCCACGAGGGCACCGCCGAGGGTGCCGAGGACCCGCCGCTTCCGCCGGCGGTGCAGGTTCGCGTTCGGGGCCACGTGCCGTCTCCGAGGGTCGAGAGGTGCCACCATGGGAACGATCGGCAGGAGCGCCGGTTTCTGGAGGCCGCAGAGGGGCCCGCACCGTGTCCGACGCACCATCAGGCCCCACCTCCCCCGTGCGGGTGGGCTTCGACGCCACCTCGCTGCTCGAGCCCCTCACCGGCGTCGGCACGGTGGCCGACGCCCTCCTGCGGGGCCTCGCCGCCCGCTCCGACGTGGAGGTCCACGCCTTCGCCGTCAGCTGGCGGGGGAGGGGCCGCCTCGCCGACGCGGTGCCAGCCGGAGCCACGGTGCACGGCCGCCCGCTGCCCGCCCGCCTCGCCCGGATGGCGTGGGCGCACGCCGACCATCCCACGGTCGGGGCGCTCGTGGGACGCGTCGACGTGGTGCACGGGCCGAACTTCGTCGTGCCCCCTGGCGGCCGGGCCGCCGAGGTGGTCACCGTGCACGACCTCACCGCGCTGCGCTTCCCCGAGATGTGCACCCCCGACGTGCTCGAGTGGCCGGGGCTGCTGCGTCGAGCGCTGCGCCGCGGTGCGTGGGTGCACGCCGTGAGCGCGTCGGTGGCCGACGAGGTTCGCGAGGCGTTCCCGGAGGCGGGGGAGCGGGTGGTGGCGGTGCCCAACGGCTTGGCGCCGCCGCTGCCGGAGGGCCCCGCCACCGACGCGGCCGCCGGGCGGGCGCTGGCCGGCGCCGAGCGCTACGTGCTCGCGCTCGGCACGGTGGAGCCTCGCAAGGACCTGCCCACGCTCGTGGCCGCCTTCGACGCCCTCGCCGCCGCCGACGCGAGCCTGCGGCTGGTGGTGGCCGGGGCCGACGGCCTGGCGGCCGACGAGCTCGCCGCGGCCGTCGCGGCCGCCGCCCACGGCGACCGCGTCGTGCGCCGGGGGCGCGTGGACGACCACCAGCGGGCGGCCCTGCTGCGGGGGGCGTCGGTGCTGGCCTACCCCAGCCGCTACGAGGGCTTCGGGCTGGTGCCGCTGGAGGCCATGGCCGTGGGCACCCCCGTGGTGGCCACCCGGGTGGGGGCCATCGCCGAGGTGGCGGGCGAGGCGGCGCTGCTCGTGCCCGAGCGCGATCGCGATGCCCTCGCCGATGCCCTCCACGCGGTCCTCCACGATCCGTTGATCGCCGAACGGCTCATCGATGACGGGACGTCTCGCGCAGCGGCGTTCACCTGGGACGCAGCCGTCGACGGGGTGGTCGAGCTCTACCGGCGCGCGGTCGACGCCCGCTGAGCCCTACGAGCCGGGCTCGGGCTCGGGGTTCTCGTGGTAGTAGTGCACGACCTTGGGGTCGAGGGCGACCATGCCCCGCGCTCGGCCCGGCGCCATCACCTCGAAGCGGTCCTGCAGGTCGCGTCGGTCGTACACGGTGCCCCCGGTGCGTGACGTCGCGGTGACCGAGATCAGGTAGGTGCCGTCGAGGAGCGACACCGCCGGCATGTCGAAGCACACCGCGCCCACGCCGTCGCAGGCGTGGATCGGCTGCTCCATGGACTGGGTGTCGTCGCCGAAGATCACGTTGTGGGCGAGGTCCTGGATCTCGAAGGCGAAGCAGATGTCGGTGATCCGCTCGGTGGCGACGTAGTCGATCCGCAGGCGCATCGGCTGGTTGGGCAGGAGGAACCGAGACTCGGGGTAGGGGTACTCGGCCTGCACCTTGGTGATCGTCAGCTCCTTCTCGAGCCGCACCGCCGGCACGGTGAGCGAGGGCGGGTCGGACCACTTGGGCTCGACGGCCTTCGGGCCCGACTCCTCGAGCTCGAGGGCGATGCCCCGCCGGGCGAGGGTCTCGCGCAGCGTGCGGATGGCCTCGCCGGGCTCGGCGATGTCGACGAGGTGGCCGTGGTCGAGCACGGCGGCGCGATCGGCGATCTGGCGCACCAGGTCGGCGGCGTGCGACACGAGCAGGATCGTGCGGCCCGAGCCCTGGAGCTGGCGGACCCGATCGATGCACTTGCGCTGGAACGCCTCGTCGCCCACCGACAGCACCTCGTCGACGAGGAGGATCTCGGGCTCCACGTTGATGGCCACCGAGAACCCGAGGCGGGCGTACATGCCCGACGAGTAGTGCTTCACCTGCTGGTCGATGAAGTCGCCGAGCTCGGCGAACTCCACGATGTCGTCGAAGATGCGGTCGATCTGGGTCTTGGAGAAGCCCAGGATCGAGCCGTTCAGGTAGATGTTCTCGCGGCCCGTGAGGTCGGGGTGGAAGCCGGCGCCCAGCTCGAGCAGCGCCGCGAGGCGCCCGCGCGACACCACCCGGCCCGACGACGGGCGCAGGGTGCCGGCGATGCACTTGAGCATGGTGCTCTTGCCCGAGCCGTTGTGGCCGAGGAGGGCGAAGGTCTCGCCCTCGGCCACCTCGAACGACACGTCGTCGAGGGCCTTGAACACGATGTGGGGGTTGCGGCCGGCGCGGATGAGCCGCTCCTTCGCCGACTGCCCGCCCTCCTGGTACACCTTAAGGACTTGGTGACGTTGGCCACCTCGATGGCGGCGGCCATCAGATCTCCTCCGCGAAGTTGTCTTCCAGCCGGCTGAACAGGGCGAGGGCGCCGTAGAGGAGCACGAGCGAGATGGCGAGGGCGATGCCGAGGTGGGTGGCGTACCAGCCGAAGTGGTGGTCGACCGGGAGCACGCCCTTCTCCGCCGGATCGTCGAAGTCGGGGTTGTAGAGGAAGCGCTGGAACGAGATGACCACGGTGATCATCGGGTTGAGGGCGAGGATCCACTCCTTGCCGGCGCCGTAGCGGTCGGTGAGCTCGTCGACGATCAGGGAGTACGGGTAGGCGATGGCCGACATCCAGAACCAGGCCAGCAGGGCCACCTCGAGCAGGTGTTGGGTGTCGCGCAGGTAGACGTTGACGGCGCTGAGGGCGATGGCGAGCGCGGTGGCGAGCACCAGGGTGACGGCCAGGGCCAGCAGGAAGATGGGCAGGTACTCGGGATCGGGGAAGCGCCGGAACACCACCATCGCCGCGATCAGCACCGTGCCCTGGAGGAAGAAGTGCACGAGGGCGCTGAACACCGAGGCCAGCACCAGCGCTTCGCGGGGGAACCACACCTTGGTGACGAGCTGCGCGTTCTGGACGATCGACGAGGTGCCCTGGCCGAGGGCGGTGCTGAACAGGTTCCAGGCCAGCAGGCCGGCCAGGAAGAAGATGCCGTAGTAGGCGACCTCGACCTGGCTGATGATGTTGAACACCAGCGAGAAGACCACGAGGTACATCAGCGGGTTGAGCAGCGACCACACGAAGCCGAGGACGCTGTTCTTGTACTTGACCTTCAGCTCCTTGCGGGTGAGGTTCCCGATGAGCTCCCGGTACTGCCACAGGTGGCGGACCCGCTCGAAGGGCGACGGTCGCTTGCTCACCTCCATCGCCGGGGAGAGCTGGGCCCGATCGGGGACCAGCGCGTCGACGGGCGCCTCGATGGGCGCGTCGGAGGGGGTGGAGAGCTGGGTCACGGCTGCACCAGGCTACTTGCGGGCGGGCGCGGCAACGAGGTCGTCAACGACCTCGGCGAGGCGCCGGCCGAGGGCGTCCCAGCCGTAGCGCGCGCCCACGAGCGCCCGCCCGGCCGCGGCGCGGCGGGCGGCGGCGCCGGGGTCGTCGAGGGCGGCGCGCACGGCGGTGGCGAACGCGGCGGGCTCGGCCAGCAGCAGGTGCTCGCCGTCGAGCACGTCGATGCCCCGCGCCCCGAAGGGCGTGGACACGACGGGCACCCCGACGGCGAGGTACTCCAGCAGCTTGAGGTTGGTGCCCGAGCCTTGGCGCATCGGGTTGAGCGCCACGTCGGCCGAGCGCAGGAGCAGGTCCTTGGCCCGGGTGGACACCATGCCGGGGAACACCAGGTTGGGCGGCGTGAGCCGGTGGAGGAACGCCTGGCCGTGGTGGCCCACCGAGAGGAGCAGGACGTCGGGCAGCTCGGGCGCGATCTCGGCGAGCAGCTCCACCGCGTCGAGGTTCGGCGGGTGCCACGAACCGAAGAACACCGCGAGGTGCTCGGGCCGCTCGGCCAGCGATCCCGTGGACCAGTAGCGGGCGCGCCACCGGGCGCTGGCGTCGCGCCGCTCAGCGGGGGTGGCGACCTCGTCGGGCAGCGTGGTGCCGTTGGGGATCACCGCCGTGGCGTCGACCGATCGGTCGCCCAGCTCGGCCAGGGCGGCGACGTCGACCGCCGAGCAGGCGGTGACCCGCGCCGCGGTGGCGACGGCTCGCCGCTCGACCTCCACCACCTGGGCGAGCAGGTCGCGCCCCACCTCGGTGTCGGGGTAGGCGTCGGCCTTGAGGGTGGCCTCCACGTTGTACGCGTCGTAGACCACCGGCACGTCGAGGCCGAGGGCCTCCACGGCGGGGAGCAGGTACGGCTCGGCGAGGATCACCGCGCTCGCGCCGTCGACCGCGGCGCGCAGGGCGTCGAGGTAGGCGGGGGTGCGGGCGATCTCGGTGCCGGCCACCAGGTCGGACACGGGGAGCTGCACCTCGCGGCTGAGCGCCTCGATGGCCTGCTGGTGCTCACGGCTGCGGGGCACGGTCACCTGGACGAGCTCGGTGTCGAGCCCGAGGCGCCCGGCCGGCTGGTCGGGGTCGACCAGCGCCACCACCTCGACAGGGCGGTAGCGGGCCAGGGCGCCGTAGAGGTTGCGGGCGCGCAGCTGGCCGCCGTGGCCGGGATCGTTGATGGCGAAGGTGGTGAGCACGGCCACCCGCCGAGGGCTGCGGTCGCGGTCCGCGTCGGCGGCGATCGCGGCGGCGGTGCGGGCCGCCTGCTCCTCGGGGGTGAACCGCTCGTCGCCGAGCAGCGCCTCCACCACCTCCTCCCACGTGATCCGCTCGCCGCGCGCCTGGCCGGCGGCGCCCAGCTCGGCCGCCAGCGCCGGATCGGCCACCAGGCGGGCGAGCGCGCTGCCGACGGAGGCCGGGTTGGGCTCGGCTACGAGGCCGGTGACCCCGTCCTTCACGAACTCGGTGGGCCCGCCCGCATCGGTGACCGTCACCACGGCGGTGGCCTGCGAGAAGGCCTCGAGGGTGATGAGCCCGAGGTCCTCGTCGTAGGGGAGGAACGGCACGGCGAGGGCGTTGCGATACAGCTCCGGCAGCAGGTCGTTGCGGGTGAAGCCCAGGAACGAGATGCGGGGATCGCCGGCGGCGCGCGCTTCGAGGTCGGCCCGCAGGGCGCCGGTGCCGGCGATCCGCAGCTCCACGTCGCCCGGCACGTGGGCCATGGCGTCGATCAGCAGGTCCAGGCGCTTGGGGCCGTCGAGGCGCGAGGCGGTGAAGAGGTAGGTGCCGTGCTCGTCGTTGATCGGCGCGAGCGGGAGCTTCCCCGGCAGGTTCACGATGCGCGGCGACACGGTGGTGGGGAAGTACCCCTCCCGCCGCGCGACGGTCTTGGACTGCGAGAGGTACTGGGCCACCTCGCCCGGCTCCATGCCGATGCCGTCGAGCCAGCGGATGGCGAGCCGGGCGAACGGTCCGGGGAAGGTGAAGTCGGGGTGGTCGGGCCCGAGCGCGGCGAGGGCGTTGTGCCACCGCTCGAAGAACTCGGCCAGCGCGCCCCGGTTGCCCGGGTTCGTTCGCATCAGGTGGAGCATGGCGAACGTGTGGTCGTCGGGGTGCTCCACCGCGATCGGTCGATGGTGCAGGTGGTAGGTGTCGTAGACCCCACGGAGCACGTGCATCATCAGGATCGTCTTGTGCGGGTGGGCCACCATCCACGCCGGGTACTTCGTGGTGATGATCCGGTCGAAGTGCGACAGGTCGAGGTTCGAGAACAGCTCGTAGGCGGCGATCACCGACGGGAGGGTGGATTCCTCGACGGGGACCTTGATCATCTCGGCCTCGTGGTGGGTGAGGTCGTTGATGGCGGCCTGGATGCCCCACAGGGCGCGCTCGGCGCCGCCGCGGGTGAACGGCACGGGGGAGGGGGCGACGACGGCGATCTTCACGACGCCACCCGATCGAGCGCGTCGCGCCACTCGTCGGCGGCGCGGTCCCACGTGAGCTCGGCGGCGCGCGCCCGCCCGCCGGCGCGCAGGCGGGCGGCCAGCTCGCCATCGCGGCAGATCCGCTCGATCGCCGCCGCGATGGCCGTGGGCGTGGGGTCGACGACGAGGCCGGTCTCGCCGTCGGCGACGAGCTCGGCCAGCCCGCCACCGTCCGTGCACACGATCACGGGGCAGCCGGCGGCCATGGCCTCGATGGCGGTGAGCCCGTAGTCCTCGTCGAGCGCCGGGGCCACGAGGCAGGGCGCGGCGGCGAGGCGGCGGGCCAGCTCGTCGTCGCTCACCCGCCCGGCGTGCTCCACGTTGGTCCGCAGCTCGTCGGTCACCTCGTCGACGTCGCGCCCCGTGGTGCACCAGAGCGAGGCGGGATCGACCGATGCCGGGTCGATGGCGCCGGTGGCGAAGCGGTGGTCGAGCGTGCGCAGCCACCCGTCGCGCCCGCCGGTGCCCACCAGGGCGACCCGACGGGCCGGCAGCAGGTGGGCGGCGGCGACGACCAGCTCGGTGCGCTTGGGGAACTCGTTGCGGCCCACGGTGAGGACGGCGCCGTCGCGGCGCCCGCCGTCGTCGGCGGGGGCGGCACGGTCGCCGACGATGAGCCCGGCGTGCAGCACCGAGGCGTTCGTGCGGCCGTTGAACGCCTCGAGCCGGCGGGCCACGGTCTCGGACCCGGCCAGGAACCAGCCGACCTGCTCGAGCGCCGGCTGGTCGAGCTCGCGCACCAGCCGGGCGGCCTCCCGGTGGATGGCGGGCTCGTCGACGAAGCCGGCCGCCAGGTAGGTCTCCTCGAGGTCGTAGCAGAGCCGGTGGTGGTGGTAGAAGACCGACAGGTGGCGGGGGTGGCGGACCGCGAACGACGGCGGTTGGGTGGACACCACCACGTCGAAGCGGCGCACGTCGAGGCGCTCGAACGCGTCCCAGCCCGCCAGGTACGGGAAGTACTCCGGGGCCCGGTCCCACACGTCGCGGGGGATGCCGAGCCCGGCGACCTCGGCCCGGGCCGGGCGCATGTCGACGCCGAGGCGAGCGACCTCGTGGCCATCGGCCCGGGCGATCGCCTCGAGCTCGGACACGACGGCCTCGAGCCCGCCGGCGACGCCGTGGTCGGGCTTCAAGAAGGCGATGCGCAGGACGGCCACGGCGCGCTCAGGCCGATGCGGCCTTGCGGGCCACGATCCCGAAGTCCATCGGGCCGCCGAGCGCCCAGTTGATCCGGTCGACGACCTGGCGGGCGCGGTCGCGGCCGGCGAGCGGGGCGAGGTCGTCGACCTCCAGCTCGGCGCCGCCCTCGGGGTTGAGGTAGCGGCCCTCCACGGTGGCGAAGCCGCGCTGGGCCACCAGGAACTCGAGGAACTGCGGGTGCAGCGGCTTGAGGTGCGTCGGATCGAGGTAGAACGAGGCGGCGCCCACGTTGAGGTTGGTGGGGTTCGGGGTCTCGAGGATCAGGGCGCCTCCGGGCGCCAGCGCCACGAGGGCGGCGTCGAGCAGGCCCACGAGCGTGTCGAGCGACAGGTGCTCCACCACGTGGAAGCTGGTGACGGCGCGGACGGTCCCCGGCTCGACCTCCCGAAGGTGGGCGAGGGCATCGCCGGCGCGGACGTCGAGGCCCTGCGCCCGGCACCGCTCGACCACGACCTCGTTGGTGTCGATCCCGTAGGCCTCGACCTGTGCCTCGGCCAGCATCCCCAGCCACTCGCCCCGGCCGCAGCCCACGTCGAGCACCGGGCCGTCGACCGTGGTGGCCTCGATGTCGGCCAGGTAGGGGGCGACCTTGGCGCGGACCTCGTCGGCGGTGCCCCGGAAGCGGTCCTCGAGGTCCTCGTAGAGGCGCTCCTGGCCGGCGCCCAGCTCGCGGCTGAGCTCGGTGAGCTGGGCCACCGAGATGCCCTGGTCGTCGAGGGCCTGGCGCGCCGTCCGCAGCACCACGTCCTGCTGGGCCCGCACGACCGCCGCCTCGGAGCGGGCGGCCTCGACCGAGGCGTGCAGGGCGGCGACGGCGGTGGCGAGGTCGCTCACCTCGTGGCGCAGCGAGCGCACGTCGTCGGCCAGGTCGTCGACGGCCAGCCCGGCCGTGGCGACGCCGGCCTGGAGGCGGGCCGCCTGCTGCTCGTGCAGGTCGGCGCGGTGCAGCACGCCGTCGAGCGCTTCGGCCACCCCGTCGACCGCCTGGAGCACGGCCCGGTTGAAGGGCTCCTGGTGCGAGGTCACGGGGCGGACCGCACCGAGCACCGCCTGCTTCACCGGCTTGAGCCGGGCGTCGTCGGGCAGGTGGGCGCCCGCGTGGGCGTGGGGCAGGGCCTCCTCGAGGCGGGCGCGGGCGTAGCGGACGGCGTCGGGGCCGCGCGTCGGTCCGGTGTCGCCCCCGTCCACGCGCGCCTTGGCGGCGTGGAGGTAGGCGAGCACCTCGTCGGTGTCGCTCACGAGCCGGAGGCTACCCGGACGCGAACGAGGGACCCGGCGAGCCGGGTCCCTCGAGCGTGGGGGGAACGACGATCAGGCGGCGCGGGCGACGAGCTCGCGGGCCTGGTCGACCAGGGCCTTGGCCTGCTCGGGCAGCTTCTCCTCGAGCTGGGCCAGCAGGGTCTCGAAGCGGCCCTCGATGGTGGCGAGACGGTCCTCGAGGACCTTGACGCGCTCCTCGACGAGATCGCTCACCGAGCCGAGCTGGTCCTTGGCCGTGGCGAGCGAGCCGTTGGCCGAGCCCTTCGCCTCGTCGAGCTGGGCGGTGAGGGCCTTGGTGAGCTCCACCCGCTGCACCTGCAGCTTCTGGAAGGCGATGACGCCGGCGCCCACGGTGATGTAGAAGGCGTCGCGGGCGGTGTCGGCGACGGTGTCGATGGTGAGGTCGGCCATGGTGGCGCTCCTGTTCGGGGGGTTTCGAGGGGGATCCGAGCCGCACGGCGGCGGGGCCCGGGTGCTGCCTACGATACGCACTTTGTTAAACAGTTGCAAGCACTTCGCGAGCGCGGTGACCCATGTCGCAGGGGCGGAGGGGTGTTCCGATGGGCGCGACCTCGGGCGGTAGCCTCGGCCCATCGTGGAAGCAGCACCACCGTCGGAGGCGAGCGACGACCCGGCGGTCGATGCGCCTGCGACGGCCCCGCCGCTGGTCGCCGTCGTCGTCGCGCACGACCCCGGCGAGTGGTTCGAGGAGGCCCTGGCCTCGCTGCGCGACCAGACGTACCCCAACCTCTCGGTGCTCGTGGTCGATGCCGCCAGCGACGAGGACCTGACCGGACGCATCGCCGCGGTCCTGCCCGATGCGCACATCCACCGGCTCGATCGCAACCCGGGGTTCGGGCCTGCGGCCAACGTGGTGCGCGACCTCGTCGAGGGGGCCGCCTTCTACGCGCTGCTGCACGACGACGTCGCCCTGGAGCCCGACTCGCTGCGCTCGCTCGTGGAGGAGGCGTTCCGCTCCAACGCGGGGATCATCGGGCCCAAGCTGGTCGACTGGCACGACCCCCGGCGCCTCCTCCAGGTGGGCGTGGGCGCGGACAAGACCGGCGCCCTCGCCGCCCTGAACGAGCGCGGCGAGCTCGACCAGGAGCAGCACGACGCCATCCGCGACGTGTTCGCCATCCCCGGCGGCTGCACCGTGGTGCGCGCCGACCTCTTCGACGCCCTCGAGGGGTTCGACCCCGAGATCGGCGGCCTCGGCGACGACCTCGACCTCTGCTGGCGCGCCCACGCGCTGGGCGCGCGCGTGCTGATCGCGCCGGTGACGCGGGTCCGCCACCGCGAGGCGCTCGCCGAGCGCGGCACCGTCGACGATCGACGTCGCCAGCTCGCCCGTCACCGGTTGCGCACGTCGCTCATCGCCTACGGGTGGTGGCACCGCGCTCGCGTCCTGCCGCAGGCCCTGCTCGTCACGGTGCTCGAGGCGCTGTACTCGCTGGTCACCGGGCACCCGGGCCAGGCGCGCGACGTGCTCGGCGCCTGGCCGTGGAACCTCCGCCGCCTGGGCCAGGTCCGAGCCCGCCGCAAGGTGCTGCGCGAGCGCCGCACGGTCTCAGACCGGGAGGTGCGCGAGCTGCAGGTCCCCGGCAGCGCTCGCTTCAGCGCCTTCCTGCGCAGCCAGATCCACCGAGCGCGCGCCGACGGGGGGCCGTCGATGGCCAGCTCGTCGCGCGACCTCGCCGGCGCCGTGCGCGACAGCTCGCGCCAGCTCACCGTGGCCTTCGGCGTCGTGCTCGTGCTGCTGGTGCTGGTGAGCTCGCGCGACCTCATCGTCGACGGCGTGCCCGCCATCGGCGAGTTCGCCCGCTTCCCGTCGGCCGGCGACCTGCTCGGCACGTGGTGGAGCGGGTGGCGTCGGGCCGGCCTCGGGTCGCCAGGCCCCCAGCCCACGGGCGACGGCGTGTTCGGCGTCCTGGGGCTGGTCTTCCTCGGCGCCACCGGGCTGCTGCGCACCGTGCTGATCATCGGCTCGGTCCCCGTCGGCGCCCTGGGTGCGTGGCGCCTGGCCAAGCCGCTCGGGTCACGGCGCGCCAGCGTCACCAGCCTCGCCGTGTACCTGGCCATCCCGGTGCCCTACAACGCGCTCGCCAGCGGCTCGTGGAGCGGGCTGCTCGTCTACGCCCTCTCGCCGTGGTTGCTGCTGGCGCTGGGTCGGGCGAGCGGCGCCGCCCCCTTCGGCCCCGCCAACGCCGACCCCGACGAACCGGCGGCCTCGCTCGTGCGGCGGTCGCCGCTGCAGGCGGTCTTCGGGCTCGCCCTCGCCCTGGCGTTCGTCGCGTGCGTGGTGCCCTTCGTGCTCGTGGTCGCCGTGGTGGTCGCCGGGGCGCTCACGGTCGGGTCGATCCTCTGCTTCCGCATCGTCGGGCTGGCGCGCATGCTCACCGCCGCGGCCGGGGCCGTCGGGCTCGCCCTGGCGCTCCACGTCCCCTGGAGCCTCGACCTGGCCACCGGCCCGGCGCCGTGGCAGTCCCTCGCCGGCGTGTCGAGCAGCGCGCAGGCCCCGCTCGACCTCGGGGCCATCCTGCGCTTCGAGACCGGACCGTGGGGGGCGCCGCCGCTCGGGTGGGCGTTCCTGCTGGCCGGTGCGCTCCCGATCATCATCGGCCGCTCCTGGCGCCTCGAGTGGGCGGTCCGCGCGTGGATGGTGGCCCTCGCCGGGTGGGGCGCCCTCTGGGCGGCGCAGCAGGGCCACGTGCCCGTCGCGCTCCCGCCGCCCGAGGTGCTCCTGGCCCCGGTGGCCGCCGCCCTCGCCTTCGCGGCCGCACTCGGGCTGTCCGCCTTCGAGATCGACCTCCGGGCCTACCGCTTCGGGTGGCGCCAGGGCTTCGCCGTGCTCGCCGCCCTGGGCGTCGTGCTCGGCGCCGCGCCACTCGCCTCGGGCCTCATCGACGGCCGCTGGCGCACCCCCGACGCCGACTTCGGCTCGGGCCTCGACGACCTGCTGTCCGAGCGCTCGGACGGCGCCTTCCGGGTCCTGTGGCTGGGCGACCCCGACCACCTCCCGGTCCGTTCGTACCGCTACGACGAACGGTTGGCCGTGGGCACGTCCGATGACGGGCCGCCCACCGTCCGCGAGCGCTTCACCGTGCCCGAGGAGGGCGCCACGCCGCTGCTGCGCCAGGCGCTCACCGCCGCCGAGGACCGGCGCACCAGCCACCTGGGGCGCCTGCTCGCGCCGATGGGCGTGCGCTACCTCGTGGTCCAGACCCAGCTGGCCCCCACCGCCGACGACGTGCGGGCCGCCGACGGGCTGGTGCCGATCCTCGACGTGCTGGCCCAGCAGCTCGACCTCGAGCGGGTGCCGGTGGCCGACGGGCTGACCGTCTACCGCAACGCCTCGTGGGCGCCCGCCCGCTCGGTCCTGCCGGCGCGCGAGGGCGATCGCACGAGCTGGGAGCAGGCCGACGCCGACGACCTGACCTCGGCCCAGCCGGCGCTCGTCGACGAGGTCGGCGCGGTCGGCGCCGAGGGCCGCGTGCCCGGCACCGGCGACCTGCTCGTCGCCAGCACCGCCGACGACGGCTGGCACCTCCGGGTCGACGGGGTGGCCCTCGGGCGCACCGAGACCTACGGGTGGGCCAACCAGTTCGACGCCACCCGGGCGGGCGAGGGCGAGCTCCGCTACGACACGCCGCTCTCGCACCACCTGCTCGCGGTCGGCCAGGCCGTGCTGTGGGCCCTCGCCCTGCTCGCCTGGCGGCGCAGCCGACGCGTGCGGCGCGACCGGCCGATCGCGGAGGTGAGCTGATGGCCCCGCGCGCCCGCCGCCGCCGCAGTCGGTACACCCCGCGGCGGTGGCTGCCGTTCCTGGCGCTCTCCGCGCTCATCGCGGGTGCGGCGCTGCTCGACACCGATCGGCCGCCGGTGGCGCCCGAACGGCTCGATCCGTCGCTCGACATCACCGCCGTGCCCTCGGTGGCTCGGGCCGACGCGATCTCGACCGCGTTCTACTGCGCGGGCGGGACCGCTCAGGGCGAGGACGGGCCGGCCGAGCTGTCGCTCGTGTTCGCCAACGACGCCGACACGGGTGCCACCGCCGAGGTCACCGTGCTCTCCGACACCGCCGACCCGGCGACGACCGAGGTCGAGGTCCCGGCCAACGGTCGGGCCCGGCTGCGCCTCGGCGAGGT
>Ga0116151_10001170_pt1 | contig 24387 bp, 24 predicted proteins | sample AD_UKC117_MetaG_FD_89893 | JGI IMG/M metagenome (GOLD analysis project Ga0116151, IMG submission 89893) | Active sludge microbial communities of municipal wastewater-treating anaerobic digesters from Hong Kong - AD_UKC117_MetaG | ecosystem: Engineered > Bioreactor > Anaerobic > Digestate... | reverse complement strand
TCCTGGAGCTTGATCCTCTCCCATGGCGGGTTTCCGAGGACGACGTCAAAGCCCCGGTCGTCTCCGAAGAAGACCTCCGGAAACTCCAGCTCCCAGTGGAAGAACCGGACCCTTTCCGCGGCCTTCTGGGCCTTTTCGAACCACTCCAGGCCCCTGATGGAGCTCCAGTCGGGATGGCTCTCCTCGCTGAGCCGGTGCTGGAGGTCGGCGTACTCCTCCTCGTCCACCTCGTTTCCGAAGTAGGTCGAGAGCCACACGTTCGCCAGCTCCTCAAGCCGCCTCGTGTGCTCCGACCCCCTCAGCCTCTTATACTCCTCCTCCTTCCACTTGACCGTCTCCAGGTCGTCGTCGGCCCTAGCAGTGAGGCTTGAGATCTTCTCGTTGTAGATCTCGCCGTGCCGTCTCAGGACAAACTGCATCCACCGCGCCGACTGGGCAGCGCCGGAGCCATTCTTCTCTTTTTGGCCGTTGCGGCCCGCGCCTCCGGCGCGCCGCCCGCCTCTTCCCCTCGCCGCCGGAAGGAGGAGGATGCCCTTCATATCCGGCCCGAGGTCGGCACCTATCAGGCTGTTTCCGCACTTGAGGTGGTGGTCGAGGAAGCTCAAGGGCTTGTTCGAGGCGACGGTGTTGAGCCAGAGGGAGAGCTTCGCCAGCTCGACGGCCATGGGGTTCAGATCCACGCCGTAGATGCAGTTTCGGACGATCTCGCGCCTCGCCCACTGGATGTCGTGCTCTGCGACATCCTCCTCGTCCTCTCCTTCGGGAGCCGCCGTCATCTTCGCCTGGATCAGATACCGGGCCAGGTGGTCGGTCGCCTCCACCAGGAAGTGGCCGCTTCCCATCGATGGGTCGATCACCTTCAGAGACAGAATGTAATCGACGAACTCCTCGCCGGAGTTCATCATGCACTCCTCGATCTTCGGCTTGACCAGAGGGTCGATGGCGCTCTCCACCAGGTGCTTTACAAGGCTGTCGGGGGTGTAGTAGGAGCCCGTCGCCTTCCTCTCGCCCTTGTCGGTCACAAGGTAGACTCCGCCCGCAGATACCCGGTCGCTCGCCTTCTTGGCATTGCCTCCGGCCTCCATCGCGGGTAGCCACCTCTCCGCCCCCTTCTCGGAGATCGCCACCATCTCCTCTTCCGCGACCCTCAGCCGATATTCGAGGAGCCCCTCGTAGATCGACCCCAGGTGGCGGATCTCAAGGGAGGAGTAATCGACGAAGACCTTCTTCTCGCCATCATCCGAACGGGCGAGAAGGTCGACCGCCTCTGCCACGAACCGATCCCCAACTCTGTTTTCGGTGAAGAATGGGTTTTTAGCAGGGTCGAAGAGGCCGCCGTTATAAGGTGGGATGTAAAACTCACTTCTCGAAATCCCGAACTTCTCGCTCCCATCGTTGATCAGCCTGAAGAGGTTGGAAAGCCTATCCCAGAAGGTTGTGCTGATCGGAAGCAGCAATTCTCGCCCATCCAGCTTCTCCGCCACCTCCATCTTCAGCTTTTGTAGGCTGAGCTGTCTGTAGTGATCGTTTTTGACGTCTAGAAGGTCCCTGCTCTCCGCATAGAAGATGAAGAGAAGCCGGTATAGGAGCCGCAGGGAGTTCTCCCTGACCTCCTCAATAAGCCTGCGGGACTCTGCCGGATCGAGCCCTTTCGATCGGCTCTGCAAGAATCCCTCTGCCAGGACCTTCATCGCCCTGTAGACGTTCTCCTGGAGATCGTCACCCACCTTTCGGGTATAGGCTACGCTCCCCTCTTTCACCCGATCAAGAAACGACCTGCCGTCCCTTCCAGGCAAGAAGGCATTACGCCTGAAGAACAGATAAAAATACTTGAACTCATCCAGGGATCCTCTCTCGACGAGGTCTAAGAGATCGATCTCATAGTAGCTGTCGAGCCTGTAGCTCGTATCCTGGTGATAAAGCCTCCAGCGGCTCCCGTTCGTCAGAATAGCCCATTCTGGTGGCGTGTTCCGAAGGTAGATGTCGATCTGATAGCTCGGGTTCTGAATGTTGAAACCGCCAACCCTCTTCTGGGTTTTATCGAGAGATACGTTCCAGGCTTTGGCGTCACCTATCGCCACGGCCTTGAGATAAAAATCGTCGCTCTCCCTGTGGCCGTAAGCCTCTGCCAGGCTGTCCAAATCCGGAAAGAAGCTGTAATCTGGCCTGTATGCTCCCTTATATACCGATTCCTGTATTCCGAAATGGTGATCTAGAATTCTGAATATAGGCCTTATCAGGGAGTCTTCCAACATCGCCTCGCTGCAGTTCTGGAATATCTTAATCTTCTTTTTAAAGAGCTTCTTTATCCCCCTGAAAGCCTCGCCGAGTTCCTCTCCGTCATCACGCCACTCATCATTCTGCTTGACTCTTTCGTCCAGGTAGTAGTTGGAGAATAAGTTGTGATTGTTTCTGAAGGCGAGGCCTGGAGTCATCGTGATCAGATCTCAAGATATCGAACTGAGCGATAAAAGTATCGCTTAAATGGCGAATAGAGGCAGAATAGCGATCAAGAAACGAAATTTCTCATATTCGATGCTTTGGCTCCCGGACCAAAACCTCCTTTTATCCCCTCCCTCATCACCATCTGGAGCTTTGATTATGGCGATCCATCCCATCGAGTTTCGTTACGGAAATCCGGAGATGAAAGATCTCTGGTCGGAGGAGTACAGGTTCCGCTGCCTCTTCCGGGTCGAGGCCGCCCTCTCCCGAGCCGAGGAGGAGCTGGGTCTGATCCCCGCGGGGGCCGCAGACGACATCTCTCGGGCCGCTGATAGAGCGAGCCCCGAGCGGGCGAAAGAGATAGAGGACGAGATCGGCCACGACATGATGGCCGTCGTCCACGCCCTCGCCGAGTCCTGCGAGGAGGCGGGCGAGTGGGTCCACCTCGGCGCCACCTCCAACGACATCCTGGACACGGCGACGGGGCTTCAGATCAAGGCCTCCCTCGCCGTCCTGGAGGAGAAGGTGAAGCGGGTCCTTGCTGTCTTACTCGCTCGGGCCGAGGAGCACAAGGGGCTCGTCTGCGCCGGGAGGACCCACGGCCAGATCGGCGTTCCCACCACCTACGGCCTCCGGTTTGCGGTCTGGGCCTCGGAGATGGCCCGCCACCTGGAGAGGCTCGGGCAGCTCGCGCCCCGGGCCGCCGTGGGGAAGATGAGCGGCGCCGTGGGGACCCAGGCCGCCTTCGGCGCGAACGGCATGAAGATCCAGTCGAGGGTGATGGAGCTATTGGACCTGACCGAGGTCGACGTCTCAAACCAGGTCGTCCAGAGGGACCGCCACGCCGAGATGATCTGCTGGATGGGGCTCGTCGCCTCGACCCTCGACAAGATCTGCGTTGAGATCAGGACCCTCCAGAGGTCGGAGATCTCAGAGGTCGCCGAGGTCTTCGGCAAAAGGCAGGTGGGGTCGAGCACCATGCCCCACAAGAGAAACCCCATCAAGTCCGAGCAGGTCTGCGGCCTCGCCCGGGTCGTCCGGGCCCAGATCGAGCCCGCCTTCGCCAACATCCCCCTCTGGGACGAGAGAGACCTCACAAACTCCAGCTGCGAGAGGATCCTCTTCCCCGAGGCGTTCATCTTCACCGACCACATCCTCGCCCTCACAGCCCGGATCCTGGAAGGGCTCTCGATCAACGCCGCCCAGGTGGAGCGAAACCTCAACCTCCTCAATGGCCTGAACATGGCGGAGTCGGTGATGGTTGAGCTGGCAAAACGGGGCGTCGGAAGGCAGAAGGCCCACGAGATCATGAGAAGCTCATCCATGCGGGCAGTCGAGGAGGGAAGAACCCTCGCCGAGGTCCTCGCCCAGGAGGAGACGGTGGCAGGCCACCTCTCAGGCGCGGAGATCGAGAAGCTCCTCGACCCCCACCGGTACATAGGGACCGCCGTCGAGCAGGTGGACCGGCTCATCTCGAAGCTCGCGCCCCTGCTGGACTGACTTGCTGGACAGAGGTCGGCTCTGAGCCTGAAATTTGGCGGGTAGCGGCGGAGGATTCGATGGGGTCATCGATTGATGCGGAGATCTCGGCCCGGCCCCAACCCCGGGCCGTCTTGCTGAAGCCGGGCCACCTCGAGAGGGACGAGGATGGGGAGATCCTGGACGCCCGGTCCTCGGTGACCCTGATCCTCGCCGGAACCAGGAAGATCGTCGTCGACACCGGGCTTGAGGACGAGAGGAAAATGATCATCGATCGGCTGGCGAAGCTCGGCCTCTCTCCAGAAGACGTCGACCTGGTCATCAACACCCACGGCCATCCCGACCACTGCGGAAACAACGCCATCTTCACCGGGGCCCGGGCCCTCTCGGGCGAGGAGCGGGGTGGGGGAAGAATTGAGGGATTACGGGAGGATACCGAGAGGGGCGTCCTGACGGAGGGGGACGTCGTCGCCCCCGGAGTCTGGATCATGGCGACTCCGGGCCATACGCTCGATAGCATCTCCGTCGTCTGCGAATCCACCCGTCGGATCGTGATGGCGGGAGACGCCCTCCCCCTGATGGGCAACTTTCTGAAATGGGTCCCTCCACGCTCCCATGTGGATCGGGAGCTGGCGTTGAAGAGCATGGCTCGGATCGTGGAGGTTGCTGACCTGGTGGTGCCGGGGCATGATTCGCCTTTTCTTGTGCGAGAGAGGCGGATGACGGCGGATCTCGACTGAGGCCCCTGCTTTTCGGAAGATACCCGACCCTTTTCCTGCTAAAAATGTGATCTTCATCTCGCTTTTATGCGGCGGCATTCAATTCAAAACGCCAAAAAGGCAATCTATTAATAGTAAAAAATGTAGATTGGACCCAAGATGCCTCTGAAACTTACGTCAAAAGAGAAGCTGGTCCTTTACGGCCTTGCGCGGTATCCGGGGCTCAGCGACATAGATCTCGCCACCAAGATCGGGGTAGATCGATCGACGATATTCAAGAGCAAAAGGAAGTTCAGGGAATGGGAGATGGTCCAGCTTCTGAACGTCCCCTCCGGGGTGGGGGTGGGTGCAGAGATGATGACCGCGATCTTCGCCAGGTACAAGCCCAGCGCTCCGGTGGAGGTGAGGAGGAACAAGCCCGGGTTCAACGAGTGGGTGGACCACTCCAACTGCGTATTCCACTCCGCCACCGACTCCGACTCCGTCTCCATGGTCTACTCCAAAAGCCTCACCGACTTCAAGAGGGCCTTTGATCCGGTCATGGACGACTACAGGGACGCCGGGTTCGTAGAAGAGATCCGCTGGTACCATTATCCCTTCGCCCTGACCCGGATCTCCTGGGACTCGGCTCTGGCGGTGAACAACACCTTCGAGCTCGGCAGGACCGACCTCATGGAGGAGCCCCCCCTCGAAGAGGAGAACCCGGAGGACTCGGTGAAGCTCACCGAGAAGGACAGGCTCGCGCTGCTCGCCTTCGTCAAGTACCCGGCCCTATCGGACCTGGAACTCTCTCGAAGGACCGGGATCTCCCGGCCCACCATATCGGGGAAGAGGAACAAGTTCTTCCAGAGCGGCCTATTGAGCCGGCAGGCGAACGTCAACTGGACGAAGATCGGATGCGAGCTGATGATCTTCTACCACATAAACGTCCGGCCGAAGGCGACCGTCGAGGAGATGATGACGATCTACTCCTCCTTCAGAAAGATCGGGGCCGCCGTCTGCAGCTACATCCAGCCCGGCGAGATCTTCGGCTCCTTCCTCTCCCAGTGCTACGTGGAGATGAAAGAGAGGATGGATCAGGAGGTGAAGAGGCTCAGCGAGGCGGGGCTCGTGGAGGAGAGGCCGACCTACGTCATTATGCCCCTTCGAGAGCTGAAGGTGAGGAAGACCGACTACGCCCCCATGGTAAGATCGATGCTGGATATCGAGACGGATATATGATCGGCGAGATCGCCGTCATTGCCACGTCGACCGATCCTGCAAGCATCAACATCGCCGAGAGGCTGATGGAGCTTGAGCCCTGGGAGGATGAGGGTCCTTTTCACAAGGCTCGAAACTACAGGCTCGTCGTCCTCGATGAGAAACTGATAACCCTCATGAACCTGGAGGAGAGGCTCTTTGGGATGGGCCTATCCCCAGGCCTTATCATCTTCGCCTCGCGGCACCAGGCGAAAGATGCTCGCCCTCGGCTATGCGGCCACTTCTCGGGAAACCCCGGCGAGGCGGTCCTGGGCGGCAGATCCCGAGAGCTGACGGTCGCCGCACCCGGCGCCCTCAAGTCCTTCATATCCAACCTCGCCGACTCCCCAGTCGAGGGCTTTGAGGTCACAGTCGAGGCTACCCATCACGGCCCCACCGACCTGATGGTTCCGTCATTCTTCGCAGAGATCGGAAGCACCGAGTTGGAGTGGTCGAATCCCGAAGCAGGAAACGCGGTGGCGAGGTCGATCTTGAACCTCGCGGACACGAGCCCTCCAGCCTTCCTCGGCTTCGGCGGCGGCCATTACGTTAATCGTCAGAACCAGCTCCTTTTTGAGACGAAGATCGCCTTCGGCCACCTATTCTCCAACTATCAGGCCGCTGACCTCGACCTTGAGATTATCGAAGAGGCGAAGACGAAGTCCGGTGCCGGAGGAGCTTACCTCGACCGAAAGTCCCTCCGGTCGGCGGACAAGAGAAAGATCGCCGGCGCCCTGGACGAGATCGGCCTGGAGATCTCAAACGAGAGGGAGATCAGGGAGCGCTACCCTCTCGATCCTTGATCCCCGAAACCTCCGGCCGGAAAGGCAGGCATCACAGATATCCGGGCGCAGAGGAGAAGAGCGACCACCTGCGGTACCCCATGCACCTTTTGAGCCTTGAGACCGCAAGGTCGAAGGCCGCCTGCCGAGGAAGCTTCTCCTCTTCTCGGGCCGCCTCCAGGACAGCTAACGTGTTCCGGCGGATCTTCTCCTCGATGGCGGCGAAGGTCTCGGTGCGGGATGAGCCCCGATACTCCATGGCTGCACATATCACCCCGCCGGCGTTGGCTATGAAGTCGGGAACCGATAAAACGCCCCGGTCGTTGAGGATCTTCTCGGCCCCTTCGGTTATGGGGATGTTGGCGCCCTGGACCACCAGCTTCGTTTTGAGCCTGTTCACGTTCTCTTCATTTATCACGTCGGGCCTCGCCGCCGGGATCCAGATGTCGCACTCGAGGTCGATGATCGCGTCCCGATCGAGCTTCGTTCCTCCCGGATAATCCACCACGCTTTTGCCCGCCCCCTTCAGATCGATCAGGGCTGCGACGTCCAGCCCCTGGGGATCGGAGACGGTCCCGCAGGAGTCGGCCGCCCCCACCATGACGGCGCCCCTCTCCGAGAGGAATCGGGCAGCGTGCCTCCCGACGGCTCCAAACCCCTGGACCGCCACCCTCGCCCCTTCAAGGTCGAGGTCCAGATATTCGAGGGCCACCTCCGTCGAATGGCGGACCCCCCACCCAGTAGCCCCGATCTCGTCCAGGGGGATCCCCCCCACCTCCCGGGGGAGCCCCACCGCCCTCCCGATCTCGTCTCTGACCCAGGCCATGCACTCCTCGTCGGTCCCCATGTCCGGTCCGAAGATGTACTCCTCGACGTTCCTCAGGGCAGAGGCCATGGCCCGGATCTTGGCCTCCTTCTCTTTTTTGGGCATTTTGGGGTCGCCCCGGATTACGGACTTGCCGCCGCCGTGGGGAAGGTCCGCGGCCGCGTTCTTGAGGGTCATCGCCCGGGCAAGCCTTATGCACTCCTCGCATGTCACGTCCGGCACCATCCGCAGGCCGCCTATGGAGGGTCCCCGGGACACGTTGTCCACCACCAGAACGCCCCTGAGCCCCGCCGACGGCTCGTAGACGTGGATTATCTTCGTCGGTCCCAGCTCGTCTGCAAAATCGAAAAGGTCTCTCATCCTCTCACCACCAGATGATTTGTTTAGCGCCACCCCATGATAGTCAAACAGCGCACCCCGCTGCAAGCAGAGGGGCATGTTCGCGCCCGATCATCAGCTTTTCGAAATCTAACAAATTCATCTGTTCGTAGCCATCCTTCTTCTGGGTTCCTTGTGTCTCAACATAATTGCTGATTATGTATGACATCATCTTTCTCGGCTCGACTATTCACGTGGCTGCAACAATCCTTAAGACGGTTTTGTGACCATCCCAACCGCAGCAAGCTGCGAGGTATTCATTTTAAAGTAAACACGTGCGGGGGTCGCTTAATATACTTGCGGCCTTTCGAAAAGGCCTTTGGGGAGCTAAATAACATAAAATCTGAAGGCGGCTCATTGTTGGTCGAAATAGGTGATCTCAAGGTATACTTACCCGAATTTTTGGATGACAATATTGCGCCAGCTTCCTGGACTTCTGTAAGGCGGTCTCTTCGTTCATATTCCCACAGCCCCGAGATGCACATTCCGAACCTCCTAAACGACCTTTGGATTGTGTCAACGCCGATCACTTGAAATTTTGGTTTTTAGGGAGAATAATGATCTGCTTTTCATCCATTCTCTGGATTTCGTCCTCTGCGTAACCAATAAATTCCAAGATCTCGGCAGTGTTTTCGCCGAGTCTGGGACCGATCTTGAAGCTGGTGAACGCCTCTCCGTCGAAGCTGAATGGAGAAGCTAAGAACTTCACGCTAGTTCGCTCAGAACTTCTATCATAAGGTACGGTAATGATCTTTCCGGTGTTTAGAACGAAAGGATTCTCCATGGTTTGAGCTATATCATCAACCGGGGCGCAAGGAATCGTTCCCGATAAAAGCTCCAGCCACTGTTTCGTGGATTTTCTCGATAAAATTTCGTCAAACAAATCTGTTATTACCTGGCGATGCTCCAACCTGCTCTCGTTAGTGCGGAACCGTTTGTCCTCTATCAGCTCGGGACGATTGATTTTTTCACAAAGCAATTCCCAGAACTTCTGGGAGAGACATGCGATGTAAATCCAGCCATCTGCGGTCCTATAAAGTTGAGATGGGGCCTGAGTCGTGTGGGCCGAGCGAGGCTGTTTGCCGGCAACGAATCCATCATTCAAAAACCACATTCCTTGATAGCTTATACAGTTCAGAGCTATATCAAATAGGTTAGTATCAGCGTCGCCGCCTTTTCCGGTCATTTCAGCGTGATATAAGGCTGCCACAGTGCAAAGGGCAGCATATACGCTTCCGAGAATGTCCACAACAGAGACCCCCACCTTGGTTGGAATAGCATCCGGCTCCCCGGTGATTGACATCCATCCAGTCTCCGCCTGCATCAGGAAATCGTATCCCGGCCAGCTCGCTCGTTCGTTATCCCGCCCGTACCCGGAAAGATGCGTGCAGACGATCTCTTTGTTATAAGGCGCAAGATGTCTGTAAGTGATACCAAGCTTCTCAGGAAGTGAGCCACGAAAATTATTGATCACCGCATCCGATACGGGAAGAAGCTTATGCAAGACGTCTTGACCTTCCTCTGTACGTATGTCCAATGCCAGGCTTTTCTTGTTGTGAAGACAGAATTCGTTCCCCTCGTTATCCTGCTTTTCCTCGTCAAGGTAAAGAGACCCCATCCGGCGGAGGGGGTTTCCTCGCTGCTGCGGATCTTCGATGTTGATAACTTCAGCGCCCATAAGGGCCAGCAGTTCGGCATGGAACGCTCCTGATCCCCAGGTCTCAAAGGAGAGTATTCTCTTGTTCTCAAGTGGAAACATGTTAATCCCCTACATATCAAAAATTTTGTTAAATCGTTCCCGCCACACTCCATGTTCATATCTCTCAACAATGCTGTTTGGCAAAAATTGGGCGTTTGAGTAATCGTCAGGTGCGTCAGGGTAGGCTGAATCGCCGATAAATCGTTCAGGTCGTTCGATTTCTCGATGCATAGGACAGAGGCCAAGCCGGGCACACCAAGACTGCTGGATTTTGCGTCCCATAGCGAAAGCTAAGTAGCGCTTTGCCGTGTGGCATACAGACTCGGGCAGACCTGAAGGAACAACAAATGCATCGTCACCGACAGAAGTGCCTTCCTGAGGTACATGCCAGGAAACTCCGTACCCCTGATCCTTCCATTGCATGACATTTGTAAGCACTGTGAAGTGAACATCAATCTCTCCCTTACGGATGTGTTCCGTCATCTTCTTGTTGAACTCGAGTATCCGTATTTGTGGGCGGAGCAAGCGCAGAAATTTCCAGCAGGGATTCATGTTATAAGGGATGTCGTCAAGGGTACCGCCCCCTAGAATCTGGGCGATGGGGAAAAAGCCCTTTCCACCGGGATAGAGCGAAACTCGTCCCTTCAAAGAGGGATCGAGCATCACTTCCCAACTATCCGGCGGACCACAAGGAAAGGCCGCTTCACGGTACATCATCACATACCGGACGTCGTATGCGATCACAAACGGCCAGCCTGAAAGTCCTCTGGCAACGGGTTGAGCACGAGAGTTAAGCTTTCCAAGGATCGGAAACTCATCAATGCTGAGTTCATCGGTGAACCCGGACTGAGCCATATGAATAGCAGGGATAGTATTGCAGTATAGGACATCGCATGGAGGACGTTGACCCTTCTGACATGCCTTGAGCAGTTCAATTGGAACGTCCACGCCTGTGAATTCGACATGCTTTACGGGGATTCCAGTGGCAGCTGTAAAAGGATCTGAAACACATTCTTTCAATGCCTGACCCCACAGAGTGCTTAATGGCCAAGCCATGATGGTCAAAGCATCAGGCTTATCGTGGTTGGGCAACAACTCTGGGCGCATTTTCTTTTAAACCCTCCATGACTTCTTCCGCTGTCAGAACGTCTCCGAAAAAGAGTATTGTGTTATTTATAGTGCTCTCCAGCAGAGTTTCGTTAGTGGTGGTGACGCAGTCTGAGACCAGTACCACCTCATAGTCCAGCTGCATGGCATCCCTCACCGTAGACTCTACGCAGAAGTTCGCGACAATTCCGGCGATAATTAGCTGGGTCTTCTTAAGCGATTCGAGCTTCTGCTGAAGCTCTGGTGGATTTGACAGAAACGCACTGTAACGGTTCTTGAATACCACATGATCTACGGCACGATCAAAATTCATTGATGGGAATATCTCTGTTCCACTGCTCCGATTCCTCACGTTTCTTAACTGGTTTATACTATGAAAGATCGGATATAAACCTGCATCTGTGCTGGCTTGATCCGCTGTAACGTTGATGCTATGCCGCACCCAGATGACAGGGACTTTTATTTTCCGGGAGAAATCAGCGAGCCTGTTGATCTTAGTGATGACCTCGCCAAGGTGAGGCAGGGCTTCTCCCTCCACAGGAGCACAGGAAAAATTCTGCATATCGATGATCACCAAGCAGGCTTTTGAAGCGTCTAAGTGGAAGTGGTTCTTTGACCGATTCCCAAAGCAAAGCGATGAGAACTAACTTCATTTTTGATAACTTTCTCCTCTTAATGCTACTTTGTTTGTTTGGATTTGGATATAAACTTTTGGATCATGCTATTTTCTATGGGTAAGTCAAACTGGCGGCGGCGCACCCCGCAGCAAGCAGCGGGGCATTCATTTTAAAATAATTTCCCATGAGCTACCACCGATTTCGCATCTGAAGGAACCCTCGATGGCGGATCTTCTCGAGATGATCCCCGTTTCATTATCTCACAAATCTAAGGCTGGTTTGAAGCAACTAAAGTATGCTTGATTCCTGATCAATCTTTTCTAATAATAAGAAAATGTTATATACCCGAATATCTCTTGATTGCGTCTGAACCATGGCTTGTCGTCTTATAGGCGGGATCTATGTTCAAAGGCTGCACGAGAACTGTGGAGGAAAATTGTTTATGATGGCTGCCGTGCTGGAGACTCCCGGAAAGATGACCCTCCGGGAGGTGGAGGACCCGATCTGCCCCGAAGGGGGACTGATATTGAAGGTCGAGGCCTGCTCGATATGCAGCACCGACGTCAAGATGCTAAAGGCGGGGCAGAGGGATCTGGTCTACCCCCGGATCCTGGGCCATGAGATCTCGGGAGTGATCTCCGAGCGAGATGGCATCGGACCCGAGGTCGGCGAGAGGGTCCAGATCTCTCCGGGAGTATCTTGCGGGATCTGCCCCTCATGCAGGCGAGGAGCCGAGAACCATTGCCAGGATATCAGGATCTTCGGCTTCAGCCTGGACGGCGGGTTTGCGGAATATCTCCTGGTGCCGAAGGGCTCAGTGAGAAACGGAGGCGTCAATCTCATCCCCGACGGGGTCGGCTTTGAGGAGGCGGCTCTTGCAGAGCCTCTGGCCTGCTCTATCAACGCCCAGGAGCGGGTCGGGGTCGGAGAGGGCGATTCGGTCCTTATCTACGGCGCCGGGCCCGCGGGCGTCCTCCACGCCCTCCTCGCCCGCGAGAGGGGCGCCTTGTCGGTCGCTATGGCAGAACCTCTCAAGAGCCGGGCGGACCTCGCAGAAGCCGCTGGGGCGGATCATGTCTTCAGCTCCACGGGGGCGGAATTTCGGGATCATGCGATCGATTCGACCGACGGTAGAGGCTTTGACGTCATAATCCTGGCCAGCCGGGATGCCGCCGTCGACGCTGACCTCTTCTCCCTTCTCGCCCCTCGTGGTCGGATCTCCCTATTCTCGGGGCTTCCGCAAGATCTCGCTTCGCCGAGGCTGGACCTGAACCTCCCCCATTACAGGGAGCTGTTAATCGCAGGCTCCTACGGCTGCACCTCCTCCCAGAACCGGGAGGCACTGGAGCTGATCTCGTCGGGGAGCGTTGAGGTGGGCCGGCTGATCACCGAGAGGGTCTCCCTCGGAGAGATATCGAGGGGAATCGAGCACGCCGAGATGCGACAGGGGCTGAAGGCCGTGGTCGCCAATTTTGATGGGTGATATTCGTTGGACGACGCTATTGGTGCATTTGGATCGAAGCTGAACCGGCTGATAGAAGGCAAGAGCCTCACCAGGGAAGAGGCGAGGGATATGTTCTCTGCGGTGCTGAACGACGAGCAGCCGGACGCCCATCAGGGGGCGTTTCTTGCGGCGATCACCGCCAAGGGTCCAACCCCCGAGGAGATCGCTGGGGCGTGGGAGGCGATAATCGAGCTTGACACATTCAAGGTATCTCCCCGGGTCACAGGCGACCTCTTCGAGAACTGCGGGACGGGGATGGACGCCGTCGATACCTTCAACATCAGCACGGCGGCCTCCATCGTCGCTGCCGCCGCAGGGGTGACCATGGCAAAGCACGGGGCGAGGGCGATAACCTCGCGGTGCGGGACCGTCGACATCCTGGAGGTTTTGGGGGTGGACGTGGAGGCCGATCCCTCGGTCGTCACGAGGAGCATCGAGGGGGCGGGGATAGGGATCTTCAACGGCATGAGCCCAAAAGTCCATCCCGGGGGCCTTGGACGGATCCTCTCGAAGATCAGGTTCGGGACCATTTTGAACGTGGCCGGATCTCTCGCAAACCCCGCGATGCCGAGGAGGGGGGTGAGAGGCGTCTACTCAAAAGAGATGGTGTTACCACTCGCCGAGGCGATGAGAATGATAGGCTACAGAAGGGCGATGGTGGTCTTCGGCCTCACCGCCGATGGCGAGCGGGGGATGGACGAGGTCTCTCCCTCGGGAAAGACCTTCGTCGCCGAGCTTCGGGAAGACGGCCGGATAGAGACCTTCAACCTTTGGCCTGAGGACTTCGGGGCCGAGCCGATCGACGAGAGATATATTCTCCCGAGAGAAGATCGGATCGAGGAGGCGACCGAGCTTCTTCGGGTCCTCTCCGGCGAGGAGAGGGGGCCAAGGGAGACGGCGGTCTGCATCAACTCCGCACCCATCCTCTACATCGCCGGTAAGTCCAGGAACCTCTCGGAGGGGTTTTCGGCATCAAGAGAGATCCTCCGGTCCGGCAAGGCGATCGAGAAGCTCGGCGAGTGGGTCTCTCTCCAGAACTCTGATCCGGCGGCCGGGTCCGAGAGGCTCGAACGTCTGGTCGAGAGGGCTCTAAACTGATCCTGAGATGAGAGTTGGCTAGCACCATGGAGGTCGGAGGGCTGACCTCTCGTCCCGGTCGGGTCTCTTTCCGCCGGAACCCGGCGTTCAGAACTACCCCTCCTCAGGCCCCTATCTCCAGGACTCCCGAGACCTTCGCGAGGTACCGCTCCATGTAGGCGTCGCAGACCTCCCACTCGACGTCGACCTCGATCTCCGCCATGATCTCCTGGAGCTGGACTTTCACCTGGTCCCAGGTGTACTTGTTCGGAGACCTGCAAAGCTCCGTCAGGAGGCGCAAGGTGGGAACGAAGATCTTCTTGAACTCGGCCCGGATGAAGGCCATGAACGGCTCGGATAAGTCCCGATAGACGTAGGATCTCAGCTCCGCCAGAAGGTCGTACTGAGACTTGCAGGGGTCGTCGTAAGGGTCGACCGCCTCGCGTTCCCAGCGCTCGCCCAGCCTCTCGTACCCCTTTTTGATCATCTCGTCGACCCTCCTCTTCGCATCGCCGTCGCCGATCTCGGCCGCCAGCTTGTATCCTGTGAGCCGGAGCCGAAGGAGCTGGATCCTCCCCTCCTCGAAGGTGAGGTTCATGCTAAACGTTCTCAGGTAGCCCGCCATGTTGTCGAGCCTCGTCTCCGGATCGAAACTGACTCCCATCGCGTCACCACCCCCCGGACCCGGCCCCGTCTCCCGCGAGCATCCCTGGCCGGCCTCCGCTCGTCAATCGATAGAATATTCGTGACCCATTCATATTTGGTGTTATATATCTTCGCAGTTAAAGACCTTTTGCCTCGGATGAAAAAGCGACCGCTTTGTTGGGTCCGGCAATCAAGGGCATAAATTTATCCGAAGAGGGATCGTAAGCCCTCGTCGAGAGGAGGATTTTGAGGAGAATGGCGCCGGCATATTTCGAGATCATGAGGCCAGGGAACTGTCTGATGGCAAGCCTGGCCGCACTGATCGGCCTACTGGTGGCAGACAGCAGCCCCGAGCCCCTCACCGCATTTCTGGTGGCCCTGGCGGTATTCGCGGTGACGGGGGCGGGAAACGCCGTCAACGACTACTTCGACCGGGAGATCGACGCCGTCAATCGGCCCGGCCGGCCGATACCAAGCAAACGGATCAGCCCCGATCGGGCCCTCCTCTGGTCGATCACCCTTTTTTGCGCGGGGTGCATCTTCGCGCTCTTCATCAACCGGCTCGCCCTGGCCATCGCCATCTTCAACTCGATCCTGCTCTACCTCTACGCTCGGAACCTCAAGGTCACGCCCTTTGCGGGAAACCTCGCCGTCGGATATCTGACGGGCTCAACTTTCCTCTTCGGAGGAGCTGCCGGGAGGAACGTTGAGATCACCGTATTTCTATTCCTCCTGGCGTCGCTTGCCACCTTGAGCAGGGAGATCGAAAAGGACATCGAGGACGTGGCGGGCGACGTGGCCAGCGGCGCGAAGACCCTCCCGATCGTCATCGGCGAGCGGAGGTCGTCGCTTCTTGCCGCCCTCTTCGTCGTCGTGGCGATCGGTCTCAGCTATATCGCGCCGCTGGGAAGGGCGTATATCGTCGCGGTCACCGTCGCCGACCTCCTGTTCCTCGCGGCCCTGGCGAGGATCCTCCGGGGCGAGGCGCCGAAGGCTCAGAAGATGCTGAAGGCGGGGATGGCGGCGGCCCTCGTGGCATTTCTGGTGGCGGCAGCTTCGGGTATCGGATACATTTGAGCGGTTTTGTCATTCGATCGGAGAGGCGGGGAGTCAACGCCCCCCGAAGTGCCAACCCATCCCCATCTGTAAGAGTTTTTTTTATCCCTGCAGGATAAAAAGCCCTCACCGATGGGCGAAGTACGCGATGACCTCATCATCCGCCACCGAGTCGATCCGGACGAAGCCGTACCTCTCGAACTGGACGACCTTGTCGAGATCGTCCTTGATGCCCAATTCGCCGATCCCGGCGTCGACGCCGTCGGGCCGCATCACCCGCACGGGCACGCCGCCCGTCGGAGCCCAGTGGATGATCCGAAGCTTCATCTCCCTCGCCTGCTGGGGGTCGGTCCCGATCACACGCGCCCGGAGGGGATTGAGGCTGAGAATTTCGATGTTGCAGAGGTCTTTGAGCCTCAGGCTTGCTCCGACCTGGAGGTCTAACAGGTCCTCGGACGAGACCAGGAGCTTTCCTCCCGCCGGGATCTCTCGATATCCCATGTCCAGGGTCGGGTGGAAGGGGGCCTTCGCGGTCGATGGGACCTCCCCCTCGATCTCCATCGGAACGGGGTCTTTGACGAAGAAGCGCCGTTTCGCCTCCGGGTCGACGATCTTCCGGTTCTCGGCGTAGACCGAGTCCATGCTGATGCTGATGTCCGTCTCCCCGACCCCCAGGTCGATCATGAACTTCCGGAGCGCCTCGGCCCGGATCCCGCGCCGCCTAAGCGCCCTGACCGTCGGCATCCTCGCATCGTCCCAGCCCGAGTACTCCCCGGCCTCAAGGGCCCGCCGGAGGGCGCTGGTGCTGAAAGAGCCGAACTGGTGGATCTTGATCCTCCCCCAGTGGATCGTCGTCGGGTACTCCCATCCCATGTGGCCGTAGAGGTACCGTTGCCTCCGCTCGCTGTCCATCAGGTCTTTGCCGCGGAGGATGGTGGTGACCCCCAAAAAGTGGTCCTCGACCGCCGACTCGAAGTCGAGGAGCGGCCAGACCCTGTACCTCTCGCCGACCCTCGGATGGTCGGCGGTGACGATCCGAAAGGCGGCCCAGTCCCGGAGGGCTGGGTCCTTGTGGGCGATCTCCGTCTTCACCCTGAGCACCGCCTCTCCGGGGCCTAAGCCGCCGTTCATCATATCGTTCCAGAGGGCCATGTTCTCCTCGGGGCTCTGGTCCCGATGGGGGCAGGGCGTGGCCGCGTCCTTAAGAGCCTTGAAGGTCGCCTGGTCGCACCGGCAGACGTAGGCCCCATTCCTTCGGATCAGCTCCTCAGCGACCTCGTAATATCGGGGGAGGCGGTCGCTTGCGATCACCACCTCGTCGGGGACGGCGCCGAGCCACTCGCTGTCCTCGAGGTACCAGCCGTAAGCCTCGAGCATCGGCCTCTTGTTGACGGGGTCGGTGTCGTCGAAGCGGAGGAGGAACTTTCCGCCGTACCTCTTGACGTACTCGGAGTTGATGATGATCCCGCGAGCGGACCCGATGGTGGGCGGGCCGTTGGGGTTTGGGGCAAACCTCATGACGACCCCTCCCTCGGCCCCGTCGAGCTGCGGCAGCCCCTTATCCGGCTCTTTCTTCTCCCCAAGCTCCGCCAGAAGCTCCGGCGCGATCTCGGCGAGCCTGCGTTCCCAGACTTCGGGTCCGGTCTTCGCCACCTCGGCGAGGACCGATGCGACGAGGGGCGAGACCTCCTTCGCCCTCGCCCGAAGCTCCGGACGCTCGCCCATCAGCTTTCCCATCACCGCTCCCGCCTGGGGCGCGGCCCTGTACTTCACCGCGTTCTGAAGGGCGTACTTCTCTATGATCTCCCTGATATCGTCGGCCATGCAAGCCCCATCTCCTGATCGAAGATATCTTAAAGCTTCTCCAGCCCGTCCCGGATTATCGCAGCGTGATCGAAGGCGAGGGGCGGCAGGTTATCCGGTCCGAAGACCTCTGCGGACCTGGCGTCCGACCCCGCGACGAGTTTCCCCCTCCCCTCGGCGAGGTAAGTTATCGAGACGACGTGCCCACGAGGGTCGCGGTCGGGCTTAGAGTAGACCCCCACCAGCTTGAGGAGGGTGATATCCAGGCCCGTCTCCTCCTTCGCTTCCCGCCGGGCCGCCTCCTCGACGGTCTCCCCCACCTCCACAAAACCGCCGGGGAGGGCGTAAAAGCCCTGGTAGGGCGGGTTCTCTCTTCTTATCAGCACGATCCCCTCACCGAAGAGGATGAGGGCGTCTGTTGCGAGCAGCGGCGTCTTCATCAAAACCACAACGCTTATATAGACTTAAAGGCAGTGGCCTACCGAAAGGTTTATATTCGACAAATGACGTGCGTCAAATGAGCAAAAGTCGATGGACTTAGTCTCCCTCCTTTACCCTACATCCAATATCGGCTTTTGCGCTCTTTTCTCTTCACTTTATTTTCATAGTTTTCTATCGAACGGATTTTCGATCCTTTCGTTCCGCACCTCAGATATACCTGGCGAGCTTTGGGCTAGCCATGACCTTCTGCGTAGTTAAGATTGGCGGAAGTCTGATCGACGTCTCCAGGGATATCGTGAAGGGGCTCGTCAGCCTCTCGGAGGATGGCGACGTCTTCCTCGTGGTCCCGGGCGGAGGCCCCATGGCGGACCTGGTGCGCGGGATCTACAACAGATACCAGCTATCGGAGGAGACGGCCCACTGGATGGCGATACTGGCGATGGAAGAGTACGGCCGCTTTCTGGCGGACGGGACCCGTGCCCACCTGACCTGCGAGATCTCAAGGCCCGCCTCCGGAGTCGAGATCCTCCTCCCCTACCTACCTCTGATGCGAGACGACAGAGAGCTTGAACATTCCTGGGAGTACACCTCCGACTCCGTCGCCGCCCTCGTCGCCGCGAGGCTAAAGGCCGATCTCGTCAAGGCGACGGACGTCGACGGCGTCGTCCTGGACGGCCGGATCGCAGGAGAGGTCTTGCCAGAGGAGCTCATCGGAATAGAGACCTGCATCGACCAGGGGTCTCTCCACATTTTGAAAAAGTACGGCAGAAGCTGCCTCGTCCTCGATGGAAGAGACACCGCCCGATTCATCGCGAACTTGAAGGCGGGGAAAGGCGGAACCCTTATAAGAGGGCGAGGTGTTGGTCGGAGCGGTCCTGACGTAAGGGAAAGTTTATACCCTGGGATCGATCAAAGCACGTAGAGAGAGTAACATGACGGAAAAATCAGAGAGATGCATGTCATGCGGCGTAACGCTGATCGGGCCGGGTGGCGCCAGGTTCCCTTGCCCCAACTGCGGGGAGATAATAATAAGGTGCAACAAGTGCAGAAAGCAGAGCAACCCCTATACCTGTCCTAACTGCGGGTTCTTGGGACCTTGAGGTGACAGAATGGGAGAAGTTGCTGCCAAGCTGAAGATCATGCCCGAGGGCGCCGACACCGACCTGGAAAAGATGAAGGCCGACATAAAGTCCGTCCTTCCGGAAGGGGCGAGGCTTCATGGTTTTGCCGAAGTTCCCATAGCCTTCGGCCTGAAGGCGCTGATGGTCGCTGTGATCCTGGCGGAGGGGGTCACCGGGACCGAGGGGCTGGAGGCCGCCGTCGCCGGGGTGGCGGGCGTCCAGTCGGTAGAGGTGGAAGAGGTAGGGCTCCTCTGAGCTCCACCATTTCACAGTTTCTACTTGCGGGCTCGTAGATCAGGGGTAGATCGCTACCTTCGCAAGGTAGAGGCCGCGGGTTCGAATCCCGCCGAGTCCATCAAGCTGATTTTCATCCACGTTCCTTTCGTTCATCGATCTGCCAGATCATCTCCTCTTTCGTCCGTCGACGGAGATGGATCTCCTTCTGGATCCGGCCCTTCTGGATCCGACCTCTGCCCTTCTGATCTCCTCCGCCGTTTCAGTCCGGCAGAATCTCGCGTAATCGTTTCCAGGATCGAGGGCAATGGCACGCTCAAAACACGCGACAGCTTCCCGCCTTCTATCCAGCCTCAGGAAGAGAAAGCCCCGGTGCATCCAGGCTTCTGCGTCGGAGGGATCGATCTCGATCGCCCGGTCGATGGCGGCGATCGCCTCCATGTACCTTCCCATCATCCCGAGGACCAGGGCGGACTTCTTCTCCGCAGAGCTTCCCGGATCGATCCGGGCGGCTTTTGTATAGGCCTTAAGGGCGGGATCGAGGTTGCCATCTTTCAGGTGACCGTCTCCATCACGGATCAGACCTTTGAGCTCTTCTTTTTTGTCCGTTGAAGCGCTCTTCCGACGGGTGAAAACCGAGAAGAACGAGAAGCGCGAAAAAAGGCGGATGATGCCGCGACAAAAGGTCGCCATGCACGTCAGGGCTTGAGCCGCTTGATCTCAAGGTACTTCACAGCGCCGTCCTCCTGGCGGGCGAATACCATCTGTTTTCTGACGCTGTGGGCGAGCCTGACGGCCCGGGAGACGACGGGCCGGTGAAATACGTGATCCTCGGGGACGGAGTGGACGAGGTACTCGGAGTGGGGCACCTTCTTTGGGCCTTCCACCTTTTTGTAGACCCGAAAGTGGCTTCCGAACTTGAAGCCGGTCTTGACCACCAGGTTTCGGTCCCGGAGGTCCCGGTATACCCGGCGCTTCATATCGAAGTCCTCCTCGACGAGCCTCGCCCGTCTCGCGAACTCCTCAGGGTCGAGGGGCGCGCCGGTCCGATCGACGATCTCGATGATCCCCTTCTCCAGGAGGTAAGCCGACTCGACCAGGGAGAGCTGGAGCCTCCCGCCACCGAGCTTTCCGTAGAAACCCGATTCGTGGAGGAGCTGGGACGGCTCGGGGTCCCAGAGCATCACCCGGTCTTCCAGGAGGGTGGCGGTGCCGCCGTGGACCCCGACTTTCATCTCGCCCTTCAGCTCTCTATCCCTCGCCTCGTAGAACGTTATGTCGCTCTCCTCGTCGACGACCGCCAGCATCAGCCTCTTTCTCATCTGTCTTGCTACTTTAGCCGGCTCCACCAGCTTTTTGAGGGGGACCGGCTCCCTCTCGGAGATCACCTGGACGTAGAACTCGGCCGGGGTCTTGCCTGGCTTTCCGCCTCGAGGGTAGACCCGAAAGTCGGCGACCCCGGGCTGGACGTAGTAGCCCCTCTCCCGGAGGTCCTTGTAGACGACGTACCTGAACTCGAATCCCGCCTCCAATGACGTCGCCGCCTCGAAGAAGGACCGGAAGTCGAGGTCCTCGCCATCGAGGCGGACCGCGATCCTCCCCCGGTCCAGGAGGTAGGCCGCCTCCACCAGGGAGAGCTCGAGGCCGCCGCGGGCGGGCCTCCCAAAGCTCCCCTGCTCGTAAAGCTCCGCTATCCCCTCTTTTCCCAGGATGACCTTCGTTCCAGAAAGGTCGCCCGCGATCAGGTCGTCGGACATGAAAGTGTGGATCTCAGGTGGAGAGCTTGTCCGGCCAGACCCCGTGAACGCAGGTGAGGGCCTTGTCCACGGTGCTGTGAACCTTCTCGGCCGAGTAGCCAGCGCTGAGTAGGTAGGACTCGACGTGGTTGGGGACGGCGATCGACATCTGCTCGACCATCATCGCCACCTGGAGGATGGTGAACTCGCCGAGCTTGACGGGGATGATCGAGTCTGATACCAGAAGCTCGAAGATCTCGGGGCTGATGGGCCGCTCAAAGCCGGATAAGAACGCCTCCAAAATCTCGCTCGTCCACTCGTGCTTTCGTCCGCCATCGTCGACGTAAGGCACGACGACGACCTCTCTCGTCTTAGCCATGCTCTCGATGAGATCCTCTGGGGCGACATCCCCGTCGAAGACCAGGTTGAGGAAGCTGGTGTGGGGGACGGTGGTCGGGATCTTGGACGCCCTGATGCTGTAGGTCACCTCCTCGAAGACGGTCCCCGCGTCGGTCCCCTGGTGGCCGACGCCCTTGCCTATGGAGACGGCCGACGGCGATGCTCTGACGATGGTGTGGGGGTCGCCGTGCCTCCGGTCGATGTTGCCGAGGATCATCTTGAGGCCGAGGGGCCGGGCAGCAAGAGACGTCCTGCAGATGCCGGTGGTGTTGCAGCTGGTGCACTGGATCACCTTCGGCTTTGCCGAAAGGAACGTCTCGTAGTTCTCAAGCCCGAAGAAGAACTCTCGCTCAAAGTCGGCCTTCAGCTCGTCCGATATCTCGACGCCCTTCTCCTTCAGGGCCGCCATTATCTTGTCCCGGTGGGCCCCGCCCATAAGGGAGACCGTGCAGCCGGCGGCGAGCCCAGCCTCGACGTAAGGGGCCTCCTGATCTCCGGGGGTTCCCACCATGATGAAGTCGGAGTCCTCGAAGAAGTCGCTGTAGCCACCCTCTATCGAGAAGCCTGCGCCCTCCCACTTTGCCTTGTCGGCATCGTCCGAGACGTAGGCTTTGACGTCGCAGATCCTGACGAGCTTGCTCAACGTGTTCTTCGCTCTGCCGTGAGGCTGGCGGAGCAGGACGTTCAGATCGCCTCCGATTCCTGCGGCCTTCTTGACAGCGTCCAGGGCGAGAACCGTTCTCTTGTTCTCCGTCCCATCAAATCCTACGAAGCCTGCATTGGATTTCAATCTCATTCCTCCTTGAGAGATTTAAGAAATATCACGATATTAACCTTTCCTGCTAAAATCCCCGTTCAAGGACTTTCGAAGGTCTTGAGGATCCAGTTCACAACCACGACTGCGTTCTGGTCCGGAGAGAGCCCCTCAGCGTCCACCACAACCCCAGGGTTTACGGGCTCCTCGTAGGCGACGTTAACCCCAGGAACCGTCGCATCCTCCCCGCTGGCCTTCGCGTAGATCCCTTTTGGTGAGTAGACGGCCTTTCGTCCCCGCTCGCGTTCGATGCAGGCTGCGAGGGAAGCTTTGACGTAGACCTCGGCGAACCGGGGGACGAGCTCTCTTGCGAGATCTCGATACCTCCGACGGTTGGCGGTGGCGTCGACGATGACGTTCGTTCCGGCCTCCGAGAGGAGCTTGGCCATGTAAGCGAGGCTCGCGTAGACCACATCCCTCTCCTGGTCTGAATAGGTGGGCTTGGGGGTTATGACCCGACGGATCTCGTCCAGCTCCAGAACCTTGACCTTGATCCCCCGTTCTTCGAGCCCTGCCTTCACCTCTTTGGCGATGGTGGTCTTTCCGCAACCGGGAAGCCCTGTGAACCAGACAACCCAAGACATGAATGAAGAGAGGCCCTATGGCGAATAAATATCATTCCCTCGCCGGTTTCAACTAGTTTACCAGGAGGTTCGCGTTTTCGGATCGAGATCGCCGGTTTCGGCCGCCTGTTTCGGATTTTTTTCGCCGAGTACTTCGAAGAAAATATTCGATCGAACAAAAGATTAATATAAGTGTTCTTGATATATAGAGATGCAACGGGACATATCCTCCTCTGCATAGGGATAATGTGAGGTATAAAAATATGACCAATAAAAGAAACTTCGCGTTAAGAGACGCTGAAGGCAACGAAATCGGCGTTTTCACGGGAAAACAGCCGAGGCAAGCGGCTTTGAAGGCTGCAAACCGGGGATACACCGACATCAGGCTGAGGGAGAGGGGCACAAAGAAGGTCCACTTATTCAAGGGCGAGCGGAATCTGGTGGTGAAGCCGTCCAACGCCCCCGACTGGATGCCCAAAGAGATCTGGAAGCCGAACGTCAAGAAGGTGGGGATAGAGAAGCTGGACCAGATCTGAGGATCTCGTCCCAGGACCTTTTTTCGGTGGATCTCCGGCAGGCGGCTCTTCCGCCTGCCGCATCCTCACCCCACGATTATCCGGGCATCACCTTATTTGGCCCATTCCACCTTGTTTGACCCATTCGAAGTTGACCGTTTTTATTTTCGGGGACTCTCTTTTGGTCTCCAATCCCCTTGGTTCAGCGCCCACCATCCCCGCTCGTCATGCCGACGGCGCGTCCACGCTGAGGAGGATCCTGATCTCGCTCCCCTGGTAGTCGGCTGTCGTCCAGAAGACGTCTCTTGTCGTCCCGGATATCTCGTATCTGCCGGTGCCCGACCTCTCCATCTCCACCCTTCCTGCCACCGCCAACAGGTCCGGGAACGGCTGGAAGAGGGGGTCGGTGAAGGTGTTTCTTCCGATCTGCTCGGAGTCGGGATCGCTGATGATCGTCCCGTCGGGCATCATGGCCCAGATCTTGGCGGAGCCTTCGGGCTGATGGGGCGCGAGAATCGTCCCGAAGAGCTCGGTCGAGTTGACCAGGACCGTCACCGCCCCGATCAGCCTGCCCTCCTCATCGAAGATCGGCGAGGCGAAGTCCATGGCATAAAACCCCTCGACGCTCTCGATGTAGGCGAGGCCTACAGGCCTTCTGGTGGAGAGGAGTCGTTCGATGTGCTCCTGGTCGATTATGCTCGTCCCCGCGACATACTGATACTCCTCAGGCATGGCCTCCACGATGGTGCCGTTGAGGTCGACGGTTATGCAGTCCACCACCCACGGCCCCAGGCCCGCGAGGTCGTCGAGAACCTCCTGCGCCTCCGGGCCCTCAACGCCAGCATCGGTCAGGGTCAGGCTCGCGTCCAGAAGGGCCCGGTCAATCTCTGAAAGGTTCGCGTTGACGGCGTCGGTCGCCAGAACGAAGCTCCAGATCAGATCCCAGCTGACCTCTACATCATCCGATCCCGCATCCTCGCCGAGGGATGCGGGCACGAGGGATGTAAAGGCTGCCAGCAGCACCATACAGGCCAGAATTTTCGGCGTCTTTCTCCATAGCCTCATACAATCACCAACTTCTCTTTCGAAACGGTTGAGTTCTCTGGTTGAGTTCTATCTTTCTGAGAAGTTATCCTTTGCCGCCGAAAGCCGGATAGGTGATTGATCTTCCAAAGGGAAAAGTGATGAGTG
>Ga0116151_10001166_pt1 | contig 24393 bp, 23 predicted proteins | sample AD_UKC117_MetaG_FD_89893 | JGI IMG/M metagenome (GOLD analysis project Ga0116151, IMG submission 89893) | Active sludge microbial communities of municipal wastewater-treating anaerobic digesters from Hong Kong - AD_UKC117_MetaG | ecosystem: Engineered > Bioreactor > Anaerobic > Digestate... | reverse complement strand
GTAGGCCATCTCCTTCTGAAAGCCGTCTCCAAAGAACTTCAGCTTCGCTCCGGTATCAAACTGCTTCTCCGCCTCTGGTATGCCGTTGAATACCGCCGTGGTGGGGGCGGTGAGGACGCACTGGCCGATCCGCGATAGAAGAGAGTTCTCCAGGTTCTTGAAGCTCATGTTGCAGATCTGGATGAAGACGCCGGGCCTACCGTCCGGGGTCTCAGACCTCGTCGCAACCCGCTCGATCCCGGCCTCCGCCGGGCACATGATCACCGAGGTCCCAAAGCCCGTCGCCTCTCGGGCCGCCTCCATAGCCCACCGCTCGGTGATCGCCGTTATCAGAACCCGCGCCACCTTTATCGGAAAACCTTCCGCAAAGGTATCCTCAATCTCTACGCCGTTTATCTCCATCCAGTCCACTCCTCAAAATCAGCAAATACTATGGTTAAATTTCACAGTTTCAATCAGGCCCCGGATTGTATACCCCAAGCCCGAACCCATCATCGACCTCGAAAGCCGCTGCAGAGCAGACCGGCAGCTCAAACGACAGGTCGAATGCCGCCTTCGCCACCTCTTCGGCGCTCTCCCCAGCGACCCCCAGGGTTTCAAACTCCGTCTTCTCGTAGGTCGCAACCATGACGGCGGCGTCCTTCGAGAGGTCGAACTCCTTCGTCCTGATCTCGCCCTTCATCGCGATCCCGAGCCAACCCCGGTCTTTGACGACGACGCCGGCGATCCGTGGGGTGTCCATCTCGTCTCTCTCGTAGCCGTAAGCCGTCAGGCTGAAGGCGATGGCTTCGAGGGGGCGCGTTCCGTCTTTGATCTTCTCTGCGATCATGTCTGCCTGGGTCCCGTTGGCGACGACCGCCGCATCTCCGGCGATGCGGATGCAGTTGTATGCGATGTAGGGATTTCGTTCCAGGTCCTTCGGGTCCCTCGGCGATACCAGGACGGAATCGCCCCTGACCGAGGCCCGCCGGTTTGGAAAGGAGCGGGACGATACCCGGTAGCCCACCCAGGACCGACCTTTCGTCCTTCCTATGACCACTATCCTTCCGACGTACATCTTCAGTCTCCAAAAAAGAGGTTAAAAGGATGAGGGGACGATGTGCCCCTCAGTCTATGAGGCCGAACTTCTCGGCGTTGGCGTCCGCCATCGCCTGGATCTGGGCCAGAACCTCGGCACCGCCCTCGGCCTTGAAGAGGTGCTTATACCTCCCCTGGGTCTTCAGATAGTCTGTAACGGGTCTCTTCCTCCGGATCTTCTTGACGTCCGTGAGAACGCCGTCGGTGTACTCGTACAGAGGCCAGAGGCAGGTCTCGACGACGAGCCTCGCCTGCTCGATGGTGTCCCCGGCCTCGAAGGTCCAGCCGGTGATGCAGGGGGCGTTGATCTGGATGTAGGCGGGACCGTCAGCCTCAAGGGACCGCTTCACCTTCCGCCGCAGGTCGACGGGGTAGGCGATCGACGCCGTGGCTACGTAGGGAACCTTGTGGGCGACGGCGATGGCGGGCATATCCTTTTTCGGCCTCGGGTTTCCGAGGGAAAGTTTACCCGTCGGCGTAGTGGTGGTCTTGGCGCAGAAGGGGGTAGACCCGCTCCTCTGAACCCCGGTGTTCATGTAGGCCTCGTTGTCGTAGCAGACGTAGGTTATCCGATGACCCCGGTCGAACATCCCCGATATTGCCCCAATACCTATATCGAAGGTGGACCCGTCTCCGCCGATGACCAGGACGTTCGTATCGGTCTTTCCGAACCTTTTCAGGGCGATCTCCACCCCCGAGGCGACGGCCGCGGCGTTCTCGAAGAGGGAGTGAACCCAGGGGACCCTCCAGGAACTCTCCGGGAAGGGGGTCGAAGTGACCTCAAGGCATCCCGTGGGCGAGGCGACTATGGTGTTGGGCCCCGCGGCATCGAGGACGAGCTTTATCGCCGTGGGCATTCCACATCCTGCACAGGCCCTGTGGCCGGGTGCAAACAAACTCTCTTCCATGATAATCCTCCTAGAGACACTCTGGCTTCACGTCGAAGATCTCAAACTCCGACTCTATCCTCGCGTCCTTCACTTTCGACGCCTTCTCGACCATCGTTCTTATGTGCTTGATCCCTATGTCCCGACCGCCGAGGCCCACAGCAAACCCTATGATCGGCGTCCTGATGGAGCTGTTGTAGAAGGCGCCTTTGAGGTCGGTGAGAAGGGCGCTCTCGTACCCCATTGATACATCCTTCTCGATGACGGCGATGACGTTCGCATCCTTGAGGGCCACCTTGAGATCCTCCGTCGGGAAGGGCCGATAGCTTCTGATCTTGACGAGGCCGACCTTGACGCCCTCCCGCCTCAGCTCGTCGATCGCCTCTTTTATGGTTCCGACGATCGATCCCATGGTGACGAGAACGACTTCGGCGTCCTCTGTGGCGTAGGTGTCGATGAGGCCGCCGTACCCCCGGCCGAATATCTCCTCGAACTCCTTTGACACCTCTGTGATCTTCTTTTTTGCCCTCTCCATCGCCTGGAACTGGAGGTACTTGAACTCGGTGAACCAGCTGGGGTCGGCGAAGGCCCCGAAGGTCTTGGGGTTCTTCGGGTCGAGGACGTACTCGGGCCTGAAGGGCGGCAGAAATTCTTTGACCTTCTCTTCGTCCAGAAAGTCCACAGGCTCGTAGACGTGGGTGAGAATGAACCCGTCCATGCAGGACATGGAGGGGGTGAGGATCTTCGGGTCCTCGGAGATCTTGTAGAGCTGGGGCGTGAGGTCGATCGCCTCCTGGACGTTCTCGGCGTAGATCTGGATCCAGCCCGAGTCCCTCGCCCCCAGAGCATCCTGCTGATCGTTCCAGATGGATAGAGGTGCGCTGAGAGCCCGGTTCACCGTCGTCATGACGATGGGAAGCCGCATCCCCGATACGTTGTAGAGGACCTCGAACATCAGGGCGAGGCCCTGGCTGGTCGTCGAGGTATAGGTCCGCGCTCCCGCAGCGCTCGCCCCGATGAGGGAGGAGAGGGATGAGAACTCCGAATCGACGTTGATGTACTCGCAGTCGAGCTTTCCGTCGGCTACGAACTCAGAGAGGTGCTCCACGATGTGGGTCTGGGGGGTGATCGGATAGACCGAGACGACGTCGGGAGAGCAGCACCGAACGGCGTCGGCTATCGCATATGATCCTTCCACCACTTTCCTCATTTATTTCTCCTCCAGGACCATGGAGATCGCTCCCCGGGGGCATTCGTGGGCGCAGACGCTGCACCCCTTGCAAAAGTCCAGATCCGGTACGAAGTTGCCATCGATCTGGTGAATGCAGCTCTCGGGACAGTATATCTCGCAGATGCTGCACTTGATGCACTTGTCGTGATCGAAGACGGGGACGAAGGTCCTCCAGGCTCCGGTCTTGGTGATCTCGGTGCTCCCCGGTTCCACCACCATTCTAACTCCACATTTGCTCATCGAACAACCCCCTCGTAAGCGGTCTTTATGGCGGCGAGGTTCTTCTCCCCCAGGGCTCCGGAAAACCTGCCCAAAATGGCCTTGTTTATGCTATCGAGGCTCACCTCTCCGGTGGCGCCGCAGAAGGCGCCGAGCATAGTGGTGTTGACGATGGGCCTTCCCAGCTTATCGAGGGCGATCTTGGTGGCGTCGATGGTGACGACCTCCGCCTCCGTTTCAAGCTTCAGATCTTTGACGTTCCTGTCGGTGTTTATTATTATCTTGCCCTCTGGCTTGAGGCCGCTCGCCACGTCGACGACGTCCAAGAGGGTTACGTCCTGAACTATGACGTAATCGGGCTCGTATATCTGGCTCCTCACCCGGATCGGCTCGTTTGCAATTCGGGCAAAAGCCATGACTGGAGCGCCTCGCCGCTCCACACCAAAGGCGGGAAAAGCCTGGGAGTACTTTTTATCCTCAAAAGCCGCAATTGCTATCAACTCTGCAGCAGTAACTGCTCCCTGGCCACCCCGGCCGTGAAATCGAATCTCCTTCAACCGGCTGACCTCCTCATCGGCGTGAGGCGACGACAGAATATAGCCTTTTCGGAGATGGTGATCGACGGCGGCGCAACACCACATTTTTATATCCGACGGGCTCCTAGGGCAAAGAGTTTCACATGAAGGATGATGGTGAAGAGGAGAGCGTAAAGACGGAAGATGAGAGCCAGAGAGAGCTGCTCTTCGCGGTCAGGGCGGCCGAGCAGAGCCTCCCCGAGGGGACGAGCCCTTCGATCTGGGAGGTCCTCGCCTTCGTAGAGGGGATGGCCCCCTTCCTCAACAGGGGCACCCTGATCGAGCTCAAGTGCAAAAGCTGCGACAACTACGCTCCATCCTTCTTCTCCGGAGAGGACGAATTCGGCGTCGTGGAGCCCCGGGCCTACTGCCACGCCAAGAAGCAACCCCTCCACCACCTCAGCCTCTTCACCATAGCCAAGTGCCAGGATTACTCTCAGGATGCTCAGAGAGAGCTTTTTGAGCTGGCGGAGTCGGTGGTGGCCGAAGACCTCCGACCGGCCCTAGCCAACAAGAAGCTCTACGACAGGAACGCCTTTGCCAGCTACGATGTGGACTACAGAATAATCCAGAAGCGGAGCATGGTCTGCATAGAGTTCGGCCACGAAGACGACGGCAATTTCGTCGAGAGCGGAATCAAGATCTGCATCCTCAGAAGGCTGGACCCGGGCTTTGGCAAAGACTCCGCCAAGATCAAGGCGGTTCAAACGTATGGCAGACCCGTCGTGGTGGTGATTGCCGCCCGACAGATAAGGCGACAGATGGATATCGACGAGGTCTTCGAGAGGATAGCCGAGAAAAGAGAGATGGACATCGTCTATCTCTGATCTCTTCTCGGCTTCGATCACAAGTACTAAATAACTAATTGAAGGATGTTTATTCAATGGCAGACTGTGTAGTGCCCGATACGAGCGTGGTGATCGACGGCAGGGTTTCGGCCAAGGTCGCCTCCGGCGAGTATCTGGGCAAACGAGTTGTAGTCCCCGAGGCGGTGGTGGCGGAGCTGGAGGCCCAGGCAAACCACGGCCGCGAGACGGGGATCAAGGGGCTAGAGGAGCTGAGACGCCTCTCGCAGCTGGCAAAGTCGGGGAAGATCGAGCTGGAGTACGTAGGGGTGAGGCCCGACCTGGACCAGATCAAGCTCGCGGGAGGCGGCGAGATCGACGCCATGATCCGGGACGTGGCCCTGGAGATCGGAGCCTACTTCCTCACCAGCGACTCCATCCAGTCGAGGGTCGCCGAGGCTATGGGGATCGAGGTGGAGTACGTCCGACCCCAGAGGGAGGAGATCAAACCGATCTCCCTCGATAGGTACTTCACAAACGACACCCTTTCCGTCCACCTCAAGGAGGGGACCGTTCCCATGGCCAAGAGGGGGAAGGTCGGGGAGTTTAGCCTCGTCAAGACCGGTAACAGGAACATGACCGAGAGGGAACTCCGGGAGATGGTGAGGGAGATATTCGAGCGGGTCAAATCCGACCCCAACGCCCATATCGAGATGGAGAAGATCGGCGCCGCCGTCGTCCAGCTCGGCCCCATGAGGATCGCCATCGCCCGGCCACCCTTCGCCGACGGCCTGGAGATAACGGCGGTGAGGCCCGTGGCAAGGGTCGACCTGGAGGACTACCGGCACAGCGACGAGCTGAAGGCGAGGCTGAAGGAAGCCCACCGGGGGATAATGATCGCAGGCCCACCGGGCTCCGGGAAGTCCACCTTCGCTGCAGGTGTGGCCAAGTACCTCCAGAAGTGCGACTGCGTCGTCAAGACCCTGGAAGCTCCAAGAGACCTCCAGGTCCCGCCGGAGATCACCCAGTACGGACCCCTGGAGGGGTCCATGGAGGCATCGGCCGACATCCTCCTCCTGGTGAGGCCCGACTACACCATCTACGACGAGGTGAGGAAGACCAATGACTTCCAGGTCTTCGCAGACCTGAGGATGGCCGGGGTCGGGATGATCGGTGTGGTCCACGCCAATAAACCGATCGACGCCCTCCAGAGGCTGATCGGACGGGTCGACCTGGGGATGATACCCCAGGTGATCGACACCATCGTCTTCATCGAGAAGGGAGAGGTCAGCAAGGTCATGGACGTCGAGTTCATGGTGAAAGTGCCCGCGGGGATGACCGAGGCGGACCTTTCACGCCCCGTCATCGTCGTCAAGGACTTCGAGACAGGAAGGGCCGAGTACGAGCTTTACACCTACGGCGAAGAGATAGTGATCATGCCCATCTCTCCCGAAGGGAAGAAGCCCGCCTCATGGGACCTCGCCTCCCGCCAGGTCGAGGAGGAGATGAGAAGCCACCTCAAGGGCCCCTTCGAGGTGGAGATGATAAGCGACTCATCGGCGGTGGTGAAGGTCCAGGAGAACGAGGCGGCTCGGATCATAGGAAAGTCGGGAAAGAGGATCGAGCAGATCGAGAAGGCGCTCGGAATCCACATCGACGTCCAGACCTTCGACGGCCGGGAAGAGCCCCTGAAACCCCACATCGAGGATACCGGCCGCCACCTGGCTATCTGGGTCGGTGGAAAGCCCGGTGAGAGGGTCGAGATCTTCGTCGGGAAAGAGCCGGTCTTCACCGCCACCATCGGCCGGAGGGGGGACATCAGGATGGTGAAGTCCTCAGACCTCGCCAAGCAGATCATGCTGAGGCTGAAGCACGGGGAGAAGCTGGAGGCCCGGAAGATCCGGGAGTGAAGGCCACCCCGTCGCCTTCCCCCTTTCGTCTTTTTCTCAGTTCCCCTTTTTTCGCCTTCTTACCCGTCAACCCCTTTCGTCTTGAGATCCCAATGCCCTCTCATCCCCGTCGCCTGAGATTCCCCCCAGCCATCAATGCCAGGACCTTCAGGTCAACGTAGCCTCGTATCCCCACAAAAGCCATCGTCTCTGAGACCTTCAGATCCCGAGGGTCAGCCTGAGGGTATTTCTCAACGCCGGGGCGAGCCCCAGGGTGAGGAGGGCGAGCTTCGTCAGGTTTAAAAGCGACGGATCGTCCCGGATGGACCCATCGGCAAGCGCCAAAACGGGGATCAGGATCAGAAGCTTCAGGGGGTACATCACCAGAGCCGTCCCGGTGAGGTTGATCAGAAGGTTGGGGATGACGTGCTTCTCGACGTAGCCGAACAGGTCCACCCCGACGTAGGTGGAGCTGGCGTCCAGCATGTGAGAGAAGAGGATCAAAATATTCAGCCGATCCGAGAGGAAACAAAGCTTCAGCCTGGCGGCAAAGCCCCAGATCGCCAGGGTCACAGCCGACCCGAGGGAGAATATAAGGAGGGGCGTCCGGAAGCTCTCGGCTCCTCCCGAGGCGAGAAGGGCGAGGTTGACCCCGGTCCATAAGATGCCGATGGCGGAGTAGCCCGCCAGGTACCTCTCCTTCAGGGCCCACCTGCATAGGACTAGGCTTGTCAGTGTCACCGCCGCCACAAGTAAGTATATAAAAGGCGTTATGAGCAGGTACTTGAAGGGCGCAGCCACCAGCTCCGCGTCCTCGACTACCCGGAGGCTCGAACCCACCAGGATGTAAGGGGCGGTGGCGAAGACGAAACGCTCATCGAGGCTGATCTCGAGCCGCCGAAATAGCCTGATGATCAAAAGGAGCATGCCGCCCAGAATCAGAGCCCAGGTGACGGTGTTCACGATGTTGTAGCCCGAATCGCTGATGATGGGCTCTACATAGTACTTGTATATCCAGGGATGCAACGGGTCCCAGCTCCTATCGACGATATCCTCGACGGTTAATCTGCCGAAGGTGGTGGCGGCATGGTATATTTAAGGATCGTCGCCTGAGTGACTGGAACGGTGGAGAAAGAGCAATTGAGATAGATCAAGTGAGATATGGCAAACGGGATGGTGGCGGCGATAGAATGAATGGTGGCGACGATCGAATGAATTGTGGCGACGATCGAATGAATTGTGGCGACGATAAAATGAATGCACCGCCCGACATCAGTTCGCCGTTTCCAGGTTGACAAAGGCGCGGAAGATTTATATAGTGATGGTGGTGAAGGGAATTCGTCCGTTTTCTGATTTTAATTCGAGGTATTTAAATGGTCGAGGTGTTCAAAGGCACAACTACGGTGGGAATCGTCTGCAAAGATGGTGTCGTCCTCGCTTCGGAGAGCAGGGCCACCATGGGCCACTTCATCGCCAGCACCACTGCTCAGAAGATATACCAGATAGCCGATCGCGTCGGCCTGACCACCGCGGGAGTGGTCGGCGACGCCCAGTCCATCGTTCGGATGATCCAGGTGGAGTCAAGGCTCTACAACATGCAGAGGGGCGAGCCGATGACGGTCAAGGGTACGACCTCCCTTATGTCCAACGTCCTCGCTTCAAGGCGGTACTTCCCCTTCATGGTCCAGCTCCTTTTGGGCGGCGTCGACAAGAAAGGACCCCAGCTCTTCTCCCTGGACGCCCTGGGTGGGAACATCCGGGAGCAGAAGGTCGTGGCCACGGGCTCCGGCTCGCCGACCGCCTACGGAGTCCTGGAGGCGCTCTACAACCCCGAGATGACCGTCGAAGAGGGGGCGAAGCTGGGGGTGAGGGCCATCCACAACGCCATGAAGAGGGACTCGGCTTCTGGCGACGTCATACAGGTGGTCAAGATCACCAGCGGCAAGTATGAGGTGGTAGACGAACCCGCCGTGGAGAATATCCGGCAAAACCTCTGATTAAATAACTTTTTTTGGATGTGTATTTCATTGTCTGTTGAGGAAGTACTCCTTGAGCTCAAGCGGAGGGTGCAGAGCAAACTGCCTCCGAACATAAACGTCACCGGCATAGAATTCGAGGGCCCTGAGCTGGTAATATACACCGACGACCCGAGAAAGCTGGCAGACGATGGAGAGATCGTCCGATCCCTGGCAAAAGATCTGAGGAAGAGGGTGGTGGTGAGGCCTGACCTGAAGGTCCTGGCCGACCCCGAGGGAGCGGTGAAGAAGATTCAGCAGGTGGTCCCCCCCGAGGCGGGGCTCACCAACTACTACTTCGACGGCGAGACCGGCGAGGTGGTGATCGAGGCCGAGAAGCCCGGCCTTGTGATCGGAAGGCACGGTGCCACCCTCCGGGAGATCACAAAGCTGATCGGCTGGACCCCGAAGGTTGTGAGAACCCCCCCGGTCCGGTCTTCCACCATCGCCAACACCAAAGAGTATCTCCGGTCCGTCCAGTCCGAGAGAAAGGAGATCCTCAAGACGATCGGGAGGAGGATCCATCGGGACGTCGCCTCGAAGGACCAGTGGGTCAGGATAACCACCCTGGGCGGGTGCCGTGAGGTCGGCAGAAGCTGCATGCTCCTCTCGACCCCCGAGTCGAAGATCATCATCGACTGCGGCGTCAACGTCGGGTCCGACGACAGCGCCACCCCGTACCTCTACGTCCCCGAGGTCTACCCCTTAAACCAGATCGACGCCGTGGTCCTCACCCACGCCCACCTCGACCACGCCGGCCTCGTTCCGATGCTCTATAAGTACGGGTACGAGGGGCCGATCTACTGCACCCCGCCGACTAGAGACCTCTTCGTCCTCCTCCAGCTCGACTACATCGACATCGCTGGACGAGAGGGCAAAAGGATGCCTTACGAGTCGGCGATGATCAGGGAGGCCCTCAAGCACACCATCACCCTCAACTACGGCGACGTGACCGACATCGCCCCCGATACGAAGCTGACGATGCACAACGCTGGCCACATCCTTGGGTCTGCCATCTGCCACTTCCACGTTGGAGACGGCCTCTACAACATCGCCTTCACCGGTGACTTCAAGTTCGAGAAGACGAGGCTCTTCGACCCCGCCGTCCACTCCTTCCCCAGGCTTGAGACCCTGGTGACGGAGGCGACCTACGGCGGGTCGGGAAGCACCCAGCCCTCCCGGAAGGAGGCCGAAGCACGGCTTCTGAAGGTGGTGCGAGATACCATAAAGCGCGGTGGAAAGGTGGTAATCCCGGCCTTCGCCGTGGGCAGGAGCCAGGAGGTGATGATCGCTCTCGAGGAGGCGATCAGGAAGAAGACCCTCGACGAGATCAGCGTCTACCTCGACGGGATGATCTACGAGGCGACGGCGATCCACACCACTTACCCGGAGTACCTGAACAACGAGCTCCGGGACCTCATCTTCCACAAGGGGATCAACCCCTTCCTCTCCGAATGCTTCGTCCAGGTGGAGAACGCCAGTCAGAGAACGAACATCATGGAGGGCGACCCCTGCGTCGTCCTGGCCACCAGCGGGATGCTCAACGGCGGCCCGATCCTGGAGTACCTGAAGGGCCTCGGGCCCGACGAGAGGAACACCCTGGTGATCGTGGGCTACCAGGCCGAAGGAACCCTCGGCCGCCGGATCCAGAAGGGGTGGAACGAGGTGCCCCTCTCCTCCGAAGGGAGGACCCAGACCGTCAAGATAAACCTTGAGGTGGTCACCGTCGACGGCTTCTCCGGCCACTCTGACCGAAACCAGCTGATGGATTACGTCAGGAGGGTATACCCCAAGCCCTCGAGGGTGATCACAAACCACGGCGACGAGAGCAACTGCCTGGACCTCGCGAGCTCCATCTACAAGAAGCACAGGATACCGACGATGGCGCCGATGAACCTGGAGACGATACGCCTCGTCTGATCCAGGAAGGGCGATTTGAGGCTGTGGGCCTTTCATCCCGATCGGCCGAAAAGAGGGCGACAGATGGGATGAATATGGACGGCGGCCCGCCTTTGCCACATTAAGTTCGGCGGTTTCGTCCTCCGCATCGCAAGCGTTCGATAGGGTCCCTCGCGGGCCCGAGGCCGGGAATATGATATCAAGATGGCACTGAAGCGCCCATCGAGACCGAAGATATGATATCCAGATGGCACCGACACGCCCATCTGCCCCTCTCGATGCCTGATTTGGGCTCGGGCCTGCCGCACCATCTGCGATGGATTCTTCAAAAGATTTATCAAATTTGAGCGCCAATGGGCGAGCGAGGTTTTGTGCGATGGGAAAGAGAACTCGGATCATCAACGATCCCTCAGATCTTGTTCCTCTGCTCCTGGCTTTCGGTTCGGAAGTTCACAAACGGGTCTTTGAGGAGCTCTGCGAGGATTGGCGGACCGAGGCGGAGCTCTCGGAGCTCATGAGCGACGAAAAGGGGGTTCACAGGAGCCTCGAGCTTCTGAAGAAGAGCGGGCTTGTGGAGACGAAATGGAAGATGCCAAAGCCCGGCGAGAGCCCGGAGAAGGAGTACCACTCCAGCTATTCGAGGGTCCAGGCCAACTTCGTCTGTCCCCTGGAGGATCTGAGCGAGCTGATATATCTCACCTCGATGTCGGATGATGAGCTCCGGAAGGAGACCGAGAAGATCGAGGGACTCGTCGTCAAGGGCAACACCTCTCTCTCCAACCTGTCTCGGGAGCTTGATCTGAGCCAGGCCTTTATAAGAGGGGCTGCCAAACGAGCGAAGGGGCTCGCCGTCAGGGGTCAGCGGATCGAGCTATCGAAGGAAGAGGGCTGACGATGGTGGACGTTTTACAGAGCAAGAGAGACAGCTCGCGGTTTCAGATCCTGGTGGAGATCGCCGCAAACCAGCCGAACGTAAGGCAGAAGGAGGTGGCCGAACGGCTCGGGGTCACCCCCCAGGCGATCTCCGAGTACATCAAGGACCTGGTCGCCGACGGGCTCGTAATATCCGACGGCAGGATGAGGTACCGGATCACAAAGGAAGGGGTGGAGATGCTCCTGGAGAGCGCCGCCGAGCTGAAACGGTACGCACGGTACGTCATGGAGGAGATCATAAGCCACGTCTCGGTCTGGGGTGCCATCGCCGACGAAGATCTGGAAGAGGGTGAGACGGTATCCCTGGAGATGAGGGGCGGCCTCCTCTACGCCAGCCGGAAGGACGGCAGCGGTGCCACAGGCGTCACCATCGCCGACGCCCGGACAGGAGAGGACGTGGGGATCTCCAACCTCAAAGGGCTGATCAGCCTCAAAGAGGGGACGGTCACCGTCTGCAAGGTTCCCAGGGTCCAGCTCGGCGGGTCTAGGAACGTGAACCTGGAGGCCCTATCCGGGATGGTCACCGATAGCGAGATGGTGGGGGCCCTGGGGATAGAGTCCCTCGTCTCCCTGAGAAAGGTCGGCCGGGAGCCGGACGTCTTCTTCGGGGCGAAGGAGTCGGCGGTGGAGTCGGCCTTCCATGGGGTATCATCGGTGATCGTCTGCGTCGACGAGCAGGCTCCAAACCTCATGGGAAGGCTCGAGGCTGAAGGGCTGAAGTACGAGCTCGTCGACCTCACCATCACCTGACCGGGTCCGATGGCGATCGCGGTTCTGGCCAGGGCTGAGAAGGGACGGGTCCTCGTCCTCCCCCTCCGGGGGAGGAACGCCCTCTTCGAAGGGCATCTCCGCCTCCAGGAGACGCCCAAAGGCCCGAGGCCAAAGAAGTTTCTGATAAATAAAGACGGGGACGAAAGGTACCTCCAGCCCGACGACCTGGTGAGGCTCCTCAGGAAGGCTGGGGAGATCTTCATCGCCCGGGGCGACCCCGCCGTTGAAGGTCAGTTCGTCGCATTTCTCGAGGCTTATCAGCTCCCATGCCGGAAGGTATCAGTCTGCCAGCTCTGCCTCTCGGAGAAGAGGATCTTCACCCCCCTGGACAGAAAAGCCGTCCGGTTCAAGGGCGACCTGATCTGCGAGCGGTGCGCCCTCGAGGAGCTCCAGAGAGAGGCAGACTTCAGGCATCTTGGTCGGGCCGCAAAGCTCCATCTGGCGAGGATCCTCCTGAAAAGAAGAGACCTCGACGCCGTCCTCGGCCTCCTCAGCCTCGAGAGGCTCGACTCCGATCTCACCCGTTTCGACGAGATCCCGGCCGTTAAGGAGGAGGACCCCATGCCCGTCGAAGCCCTCGACCTTCCGGCCGAGCTGAAGAGCCATATTGCCAACAGGACAAAGACCCTCCTCCCGGTCCAGACGAAGGCGGTCCGCGGCGGGCTTCTGGAGGGAAAGAGCCTCCTGGTCGTCTCGGCCACCGCCACCGGCAAGAGCCTCGTAGGAGAGATGGCGGGGATCAAAAACTTCCTGGAAGGAAAGGGCAAGCTCCTATTCCTCGTCCCCCTGGTGGCCCTCGCCAACCAGAAGTACGACCAGCTCTCCCTCTATCGGGATCTTGGGGCCAGAACCTCCATCCGGGTTGGAGTCAGCAGGATCAAGCTCGGCAAGGCGAAGAGGATGAGCCAGGACCTCAACTCCGAGATCATCGTCGGGACCTACGAGGGGGTCGACCAGGTCCTCCGGACAGGAAGATCTCTCGGCAAGGTGGGGACGGTGGTGATCGACGAGGTCCACATGCTGGAGGAGAAAGAGCGGGGGCACAGGCTCTCGGGTCTGATCGCGAGGCTGCGGTTCACATTCCCAAAAGCCCAGTTCATCTACCTCTCAGCCACCGTAGGAAACCCGAAGACCCTCGCAGAGCAGCTCGGCTCCGACCTCATCGACTACCAGGTTAGGCCGGTTGCAATCGAGCGGCACCTGATCTTCGCAGAATCCCGGGAGAAGAGGGGGCTATTGAGAAGGCTCGTAAAGGAGGCGGCTTCGAAGACCTCCTCGACCGGGTACATGGGCCAGACGATAATCTTCACCAACTCGCGGAAGAACTGCAACAACCTCTCCGCGGCGATCCCGAACTCCGCCGCATACCACGCCGGGATGCAGTACGAGCAGAGGAGGAAGGTGGAGTCTCAGTTTGCCGAAGGGAAGATCGACGCCGTGGTGACGACGGCCGCCCTCGCCGCGGGTGTCGACTTTCCCGCCTCCCAGGTGATCTTCGACTCCCTCGCCATGGGGATCGAGTGGCTCTCTGTCCACGAGTTCAACCAGATGTTGGGCAGGGCCGGCAGGCCCGGCTACCACGATCGGGGGATCGTCTACCTCCTCCCCGAGCCCGGCAAGAAGTACCAGGGCGGGAAAAGCGAGTCCGAGGACGAGGTGGCCCTCCGCCTCCTCCGGGGCGAGATGGAGGACGTCCTCCCCGAGTACGAGGAGGAAGAGCAGCAGGAGGAGGTTCTGGCCAACGCCGTGGTGGCGAAATCCAGAGAGGATCTCGTCCGTCTCCACGGGCTGACGATCGGCCTTGACGACCTGAACTTTAGCCTTGCGGCACTGGAGAGGGCCGACCTCGTCCGGGGGATCTCTCCCACCCGGATGGGGCGAGCGGCCGCAGCCCACTTTCTCACTCCAGAGGAGGTGGTGGTGATAAGAAAGGGGCTCGCCGAGGAGAAGACGCCTCAGGAGGTGGCCGTCGACCTTGAGAGGTTTGAGGACATTTACCTCAAGGCGGCGGAACGGATCTCGGCCACACTGCGGATGCAGCTCTCGTCGAGGGCGCTTCACGGCTCGGTGATGGACCTCCTATCAAGCGAAGACCTCACAAAGCTCGACCCTAAGGTGCGCGAGGAGCTCCTGAACTTCGCTCGGGACTTCACCCGATGCGGCTGCAAAGACGCTCCCTACTGCGGCTGCCCCGAGAGGATGGTCTCCCTCAAGATCCTGGAGCTTCGGGCCGGGGGGGCGAGCCCGAATCGGATCATCCAGGATTTCACCGACTCTTACGGGATGTACGCCTACTCCGGCGACCTCATAAACTACCTGGACACCATCGTCCGCCACCTGGAGGCGATCGAAAATATGGCGCGGGTCCTGGGGAGAAGGGACGCTGCAGCGGAGGCGAAGAGGATCCGGGAGAAGATCGAGGGGTAAAATGTGATCTTCATCCCTGGATCTGGTAATCGATCGTCACTTCCGCCCCTTCCACCTCGTAGCCGACGGCCTCCACCAGCATCGACCCCTCGGCCTCGGTGACGGAGTAGGCGAGCTCCTCCGAAGAGCTGACGGTCAAAACCGTCGCATCTTTTGGGAGATAAAACGCCAGGTGGCACTCGTCCCACAAGCCTTCGGCCTCGAATTCCAGCCTCGTCTCTTCTCCCAGCATCGAGGTCAAGCCGTCGGTGAGGGCGTAGATCTCCCCCGTATCCTCGTCGTATTCGAGTTCGGAGCCCTCGAGGAAGTCGAGCTCCTCCAGCCGGTCGGTCTTCAGATAGCCGACGATGAGAGCCATCCCCTCATAGTCCAGGTATACGTCCAGGACGATGCTTCCCGACGCCTCTCCGGCCTCGCCGTCGTCAACCTCTCCACGGGAATCGGAGGCGAAGGCCGATGAGGACGAGAGGACCAGAAGGACGAACACGGCAATGAGAAGGCGAGACGACGCCGGAAGCTTCGAGCCCCGGTCGGGAGTTCGAAGCTGCAGATCTCCTTTAATCAAATCCAAAACCTCTCGGATAGAGGAGAGAGCAGGTTGGGCTCGTCGACCATCATATCAAAAACGTCGCCACCGTACCATCCGTGAACCCCGAGATCGGGACGTAGACCTCCGCACCCCAGGTCCCGGAGGATCACGTCGTCGAACTCTGGCTCAAATGGGCAGCCACTCATCCAGCATCCGGGGCAGAAGAAAGGCGGCATTCCAGCAGATTCAGGACTGAATCGGATCGTCTCCGCAACGGTGACCTTTCGGCACGGGCCCGGACAACCCGAACCCAATGACCCAAAACCCAATGACCCCAAACCCAGTGACCCAGACCAGTCCCCGATCCAACATGCTCCAAATAGTTCCGATCCGGCCAACCCATCCATCCAGTCAGGGCAGGCCGCGATCCCCAATCCAGGGCCGACGGACGAGGCCAGGACGAGGGCGTAGCTCCCGGCGTAAGGGCCGCTGAAGATCACCAGGCTTCCCGCGCCTATCTCTGATCCGTTCGCAAGGCTGGTCTGGACGAAGATCCTCCCCGCCAGCTCCAGCCCCGACTCTGGCGCGTCCGGGATGGCACACCAGCCCCAGACCGGCTCCATCAGGTCAGCCTCCAGGGTCGTGTTCAGCTCCTCCGATGAGAGGCTGAGATTTTCCAGGAGGTAGTGGGCGTGGCCGAAGCGGAGGTTGCCCCGATGGATGTAACCCTCTTCCGCCCCCTCGATCTCCGCCTTGATCTCCCCCAGGGTCCTGTTCTCGCCCAGGAGCATCCGAACCCGCGAGGGATCAAGCCCCCTCACCCGTTCCACCTGCAGCCTCACCGGAATCAGCTCGTCGGCCTGGCCCAGGGCGAGGCCCACCTCCGAAATGACGATCGATATCAGAACCGGCGGTCCCCCTCCGGTATGGTCCATATCGACAATTTGAGCAGCGACCAGGCCCGGCCCCCTCACCAATATCTCCTCGTGGTAGATCGGCTCCAACGGGAGAGGGTGACCCGCGTCCGCAAAGCTCACCAACATCAGGGTCATAAATCCCAGGAACAGGGTCCGGATCCATGGGTTCATGATCGACCACATCCTCTCTCTTCTGGCAGATCTTTCCGCTCCAGACGGCGTCGGATGGATGCATCTTCCAATCCGCATCTTGAATATCGGGGCAACTCCAGGTCCATCTCAAAGAGAGGGTCTGAGCCCTCGATCGCTCTCATCTCCCCCCCTGGCTCAGCCGCTCGGACAGCTCGATGACGTTGGTTCTGCCCCATTCCTTCTTGGTCACGATATTTCTCCTCTCCAAAGAGACGATGATCCCGGTGAGGGAGGATTTGGGAATCCCCGTCTCGTACCTTATATCGGCCTGGGTCATCTTCCCCTCGTGCTTGATCAGAGCCTCCAGCACCGACCTCTCCCTCTCAGTCAGGGTCTCCATCACCGCCGCCATCTCCCCGGAGATCGGAGCCTCGCCGGCCGCCTCTTCCTCGGGCTCTGCGGCAGGCAACCCCTCGGCCGACGGAGCGGCCGGGGCGGCGCTGGAGAGATCTGCCTGGTCCACCAGGACCTCACCTCCGCCGGCCTCTCGATATCCTGAGGCCGCCCTCGCCTCCTCGGATACGGCTGGTGTCTCCAAGGGAGGTGACGCCGGCCTCGCCGGCCTTCTGAGCTTGAAAACATAAAATATTACGATGACGATGATGCTTCCCGCCGCCAGAATCAGGGGGAGGAGGGAACTCTCCTCAGACTGGAGAGGCTGAAGAGGCTGAATGCCTGCAGCCTCGGTATCGGCCCCCGCGTCGACTACTGACTGGCGGTACTGGACGGTTGCGGTGGGGCTCGCGACGTCGTAGCCGTGGAACTCCACCACAAAGGATTCGCTGGACGAGGAGACGAGGTAATCGAGCCCTTCGGTCCCGGTGATGTTGCTGAGCTGGACGTTCTCCGTCAGGTAAAAGGTGACGTGGTACTCGGCGTAGACCCCAACAGCTGGGAGGATTATCTCCCAGTCGTCTCCATTCTTCATGGTGAGGGCGTTGGTCACCGCGTAAAGCTGCTGCGCGTCCTGGTCGTACTGATACTCGGAGGCGTTGAGAAAGGGAAGGCCTCCGATGCTCTTGGCATACCCGGTCACCAGAGCCTTGCCCGCGTCGTCCACATATATATCGAGGACGAGCCCCGCTGAATCGGAGCTTTCATTTTCGACGGCTCCAGAGCTGGAGCTGAGGAGGACCGCCACCATCACCAGGAGGGTAATTGCCCGCAGACCGAGCCAGTCTTTATCCGTCATCATTTATCCTTCGGCAACGCCGATTCCGGCCGGAAGTTGGGGTCGAATATATTTAAGATTTCGGCATCTTGAAGGCTTGAGGGCGAGCCCGTCCCGGAAATATGAGGCAGGCAGACATCAGATCTCACGATTAGACGTATAATTCATAAATGATTAAGTTCAACCTGGGACGTTCGATATGAGCCGAAAGTCTTCTTGCATCAGGATCAGATCAGAGAGAGTCACCCTACCGTTAGCCCTGCTCCTCCTGCTTCTATCCGCCATCACCCTCGCCTCGGGAGCCCTGGAGGCGAACGAATACGGCGAGATCGTGGAAGCGTCAGAGGCGACCGGACCGGAGACGTCGGTGGACGCCGCCGGCATTCCAGCCGAATCCGGAGAGTCGGGGGCCGGAGATGGTGGGGCCACGGAAGCGGCCGATGCGTCGGATTCCATCGATGAGGCCGATAACTCCGGAATGGACGCGTCGGAGAAGACCGATCCGACGGAGGCTAAGGAGACGGCAGACGTCGAAGGATCTGACGAGGACGAAGCGAACGGTGGAGAGTCGGCAGACGTCGAAGGACCCGACGAGGACGAAGCGGACGGTGGAGAGCCGACGACTGCCGAGGCGGTCGTCTACGTCATCAACAACGACGACGACACCCTGAGCATATCACTCTATATAGACTCGGAGCTTGTGGGCACCGAGGAGATCTCCAAGGATAAGGAGAAGAAGTTCGGTGACTACCAGCTTGAGGCGGGGTCCCACGAGTTCGAGATCAGCTGGTGGGATGACGACACCAAGAAGACCCACCGAGAGGAGCTGACGGAGACGGTGGAGGAAGAGACGGCGGTCACCCTCTACGCGACCCAGCACAAGGAGCCCGAAGAGCACGAGATCAACGTCATGTTGAGAAACGAGAACGATGAAGACCTGGAAGCCTACCTGTACATAGACGGCGAGTACGAGAAGCTGAAGACCGCCAAAAAAGAGAGCACCACCGACTTCGGCAAGTTCGACATCGAAGAGGGGACCCACGAGCTTGCGGTGAGGTGGCAGGACCCCGAGACGAACATCGAGTACGAGAAGAGGAAGACGATCCGGGTGGACGGGACGGACGCAGTGACCTTCTACGCCCCTGCAGGAATGAGCTTCGAAAGCGATGAGGTGGCGGCCCCCGCGACTAAATCCTCGAGGGCAACAAAAAGCGACGACGAGTCGGCTTCAACAGCATCCTCAAGCGAAACGTCGTCATCGGCGAAAGAGGAAGGAGAAGAGGATACTGCATCAAAGACCGAAAAGGATACAGCATCCGAGACCGAAAAGATCGATTCACAACGGGGATCTTCAAACTCCAACGAGGTCGGAGCCGCCGCTGACGGAATGGGGACGACCGCAGAAGAGACTGTGCGGTCCGGGGACGGAAGAGAGGATGACGGGGGCGGAGACGAAAGTTCCGATGCCGGTGGCGCCGCCCTGTACATATCGACGATCGGAGCCATCCTCGCCATATACATCATATTCTTCAGGCGTTGAGACGATGAGAGGACTCCTGGCCTGCCTGTTCCTGGCCTCGATGATCGGGGCGGCGGTGGAGTGGGGGGACCGGACCGAAGGGGAGCTCCGATGGGGTGAGACCCTTCAGATGGGCGAGTACTCCCTGGAGGCGGCGGACTTCACCCCCGAGGATAAGACGCCGAGGATGGTGATGCTGAACCTCCGCAAAGACGGCGAGCTCATCGCCACCCGAGCCCTGAAGTCGGGCGACTCCTTCTCCCTGGACGACGAGGTGATGGTGGTGGTCGAGGAGGTGAGGATGACCGATCGCCTGGCGGGCGGGTCGGCCGAGCCCCGGGCCGAGGTCCTCCTCCAGGTCCGCGCGGTTCCTGAACTTGTGATCCGCGTCGTCTCTGAGGAGGACTCCTATGAGGGTGGGGACCGGGTGAAGCTGGAGATCGAGGTCGAGAACGCCGGGATGGCGGAGGCCGAGGATCTGGAGATGGAGGTGACCTTTGACCCTCAAATCGTCTCATCGAGGTATACTCAATCGGATCTCGCCCCCGGCGAGGTCTGGGACGACGACCCGGATACCGGGGAGATCGACCCCATCGAGTTGAGCTTCGTCGTTCCGTCGTTTCCGGGGCCCCAGACGGTCCACGTCATGGCGACGGCCCATTACCTAGATTCCGAGGGCGATCTCCACGAGTCCAGGGGGATGACCAGCTTCGAGGTCTTCGGCCCCCTCAAGGTCTACAAGTACGCAGAAGACGAGATGAACTTCGGCGAGAGGAGCTTCGTCCACCTCTCCGTCAGAAACGTCGGCAACCGCTCTCTTGAGGTGGAGCTATCCGACTCTCCGGGCAGAGATTTTCGGGCGGACTCAAACCTCGAGTGGAACATGACCGTCCCCCCCAGTGGTACACAGACCGCAAGCTACACCGTCACCGCGAAGAAGCCAGGTTATGGTCAGATCCTCCCGCCGGCCGAGGCAGCCTACTCCATCGACGGGATGACCTACAGCGTCGGATCGGCGAGCCCGGTCATCGACGTCATCGGCCCTCTGGTGGAGGTCGAGAAGAAGGCCTCCTCCACCATGGTCAGGCCGGGCGAATCGGTCACGGTGACCCTGACGGCGACGAACGCCGGCAACCGGAGGACAAAGGTCTCGATGAAGGAGACGGTCCAGGCTGAGGCGAGCCTCACCTCCGGGGAGACGGAGCTCTCCCGCCTCCTCCTCCCCGGCGAGTCGGCGGCTCTGGTCTACGCCATATCCTGGGACGAGCCGGGGAGGTTTGAGATCCCGGCCACCGTCATCTGCTACCAGGACGACGACGGGACCTCCTGCAACCTGGAGTCATCGCGGCTGAGGATAACCGTCGAGGAGGAGGAAGAGCCGAACTCGACCTCGACCTCGGCCGCCGACCTGGAGGATGCGGGAACGCCGACGGAAGAAGGGGCGGCCTCTGACCCGGCAGGGATGGGGACCGGGGTTGGAAGCGATGAGGGACCAGGCGATGATGGGAGACCGGCGGGCGGGATAGCAGGCGATGAGAGAGGAGAGGGTGCCGAGAAAGCCGGACCCCTCCAGGAGGGGAGCAGGCCGGGTGGCGGATCGATCTTATGGGGCCTGTCGGCGTTGATCCTGATCATATTCGTGGCCTTGGATCGCTACCTGTAGATAGTTAATTTAAAGTGATTTGTATAAATATGCATTCCAATCCTGAGGGTGATCGGGCCGGCGCGGCAAAGGGTCCCGCCGGATGGGCGGTGGCGGTGGTGATCCGGGCGATTCTACTCGTCGCCCTCCTCCTCCACCCCGGCCAGGGCCAGGCACCGGACCTCGAATGGGAGAGGGTCCTGGGCGGAGCGGCCGATGACGGAGGGCTCGCCCTCCAGGAGACGAGGGACTCGGGGCTCATCGTCGCCGGCACCACCGCCTCGAAGGGGGCGGGAGGAGAAGACCTCTGGCTCTTCAAGACCGATTCCGAGGGAGAGATGGAATGGGAGAGGACCATCGGGGGGACCGGCGATGAAGAGGGATGGACGGTTTTGGAGATCGAGGACGGCTACGTCGTCGCGGGGGTGGCCGAGGCCGAGGCTCCGGGCACCGGCGGAAAAGACCTCTTCCTGGTCAGGACCTACTCCGACGGCTACGAGAGGTGGAGGCGCTTCTTCGGCGGGGACGCCGACGACTGGGGCGTATCCATGGTGGAGACGGAAGACGGATTTGTGATCGTCGGCCTCACATGCTCCTTCGGCTCCGGGGGGTCGGACGGCTGGATTTTGAAGACCGACTCCGACGGGAACGAGGAGTGGAACGTTGCCATCGGCGGGTCGAAGAACGACGGTCTCGCCTCGATCCTGGAGGCGGAAGACGGGTACGTCGTCGCCGGGACCACCGAGTCCTACGGAGCGGGGGGAGAGGATATGTGGCTCGCGAAGGTGGACCCCAACGGAAATCGGGTCTGGGAGAAGACCTTCGGAAGAGATGGGGACGAGAGGGCAAACCAGGTCCTCGATACGGAGGACGGCTACCTCGTGGTCGGGGTATCCGATCCAGCAGGCTCGGCGAATCGAGATCTCCTGCTTGTCAGGACCGATCTTGAGGGAGAGAAGATCTGGGAAGAGACGATAGGGAGCATCGGCGAAGATGGAGGATGGTCGGCCCAGGTCACCTCCGACGGCGGCTATGTGATCCTGGGCTATTCCAACGAGACCGGAGATCAGAATATATGGCTCGTCAAGGTCGGGGATGATGGCGAAGAGGTGTGGGACGAGACCTTCGGAGGATCGGGGTTCGACCTGGGAAGGTCGATAGTCTCGACGAAGGACGGCGGATGGGCGATGACAGGATGGACTGAGTCTGAGGGATCGGGGATGGACCTCTGGCTGGGGAAGACCGAGGGCGCCGGGGGCGCCTCATGACGGAAAGAGAGCGCCGCAAGACTATTCCGCCGGACCGTGCCGGCGGCGGGGGCAATCCGGCCGCCGAAGACGATGATGATTATGATGATTATGATTATGATTATGATAATGATAATGACGATAATGGGCTGGCCGAGGTGTACGAGCCCGCCGAGGACACGTATCTCCTCCTCGCCGCCGCCCTGGAGGAGGTGGACCCCGAGGATCTGGTCCTGGAGATTGGGTGCGGCCGCGGGGTCATATCGAGGAGCCTCGCCCCGAGGGCCCGGAGGGTCATCGCCACCGACGTCAACCCCTTCGCCGTGAGGAGCCTTCGGGGACGGCCGGGGATCGAGGCGGTCCGGGCCGACCTCTTCAGAGGGATCGGGGCGAGGGCGAGGTTCGACCTGATCATCTTCAACCCGCCTTACCTCCCCACCGAGGAGGACGAGGTTCTGGAGGGGTGGCTCAACTTCGCCTTCGACGGGGGAGAGACGGGAAGGGAGACGATCGACAGGTTCCTGGAGGGGCTGAAAGATCACCTGGCGCCCCGGAGAGGGCGGGCCCTCCTTCTCGTCTCCAGCCTCAGCGATCCCGAGAAGGTCCGGGAGAAGGCCGAAGAGGAGGGATTGGCCGTCGAGGTGGTGGCGAGGGAGAAGCACTTCTTCGAGGAGCTTCTCGTCCTGAGGCTCACTCCCCGCCTGAGCGGGACCGACTGACCGTCATCAGAAAAACGGGGCCGGGAGGGCGAAGTCGGGCTCGCCCACCTCCGGGTGGACGACGTCGATCCCCTGGCTCTCCATCGCCCGGGCGCGCTCCAAAACGTCCATCACCAAAAAGGGGGTCATCTCCTCTGCTCGTCGTGAAATCATGTCGTGGGGCTCCTGGACATAGTCATTGATTTGATATATCTAGCAAGATTTTATATCTCTAAGCAAATGTGATCTCACCCGCCCAAACATCGCTTAGGGGATCAAGGCAATGTGTGCTATAGCTTTTCAATTTTAGTATTTCTTTATTTAGTTTTATTGGCTCTATTTCATATACTCTTCTAGGTATTTTTGGATTTTTAGAAAATAAAAGGCATATTTCTATCCTATATGACATTTCACGAAAACGAAATCCGTTATTTCTGCACGTAAATTCTATATAGTCCATATTAATCGCGCTACCACTCTCAATGAGAATGGGTATTTTTCCAAAACCTTTATGCATCCAAAAAGTTTGTTCGGATGAGGTACGTGGATATTTATCACTGGGAGTTTCAATAATTTTTAGAAATATATTTTCTACAACTCCTGTAGAGCCGCCCGAATTACTTAAAATGAAACTTAATTTTATAGTAGGATTGGGCGATGATATATTTGGATGCGAGGAAACTGATAATGAATCTATCGGGCTACAAACAATAGCTGGTCCACGCAAATGTACCCAGAAAAGAGATATAGCTGCAATTAAAGCAGCAAGGGATACAGATTCAATATGTGAGAATAAGGTACTCAGCCAAGATTCAGATGAATATATTAGACGAACCATCTCCCCACCGATGATTGCGCCTAATATCAGCGAAATGAAACCAATTTGTACTGGATTCTGATTAATATAATTTTTCAATCTAGTATTTTGATCACTTAACCGTCTCCTCGAATTCGTTAAATATTTCATGTGATATTTCACCCAATAATTATCGATTTATGCTCCAACCCCTGAATAGCGCCTTTAAGAACAAAACTAAATTCCATCCTGCCTATTCAATCCTTGCGGTCGAAATATTGACATTTAAAAGATCCTTTCTCCAGCCAACTATCATCAGATTCTCTTTCACGATTTGTTGAACCGAGATCACTATAATTTATTCGTCTGATCCATAGCTGGATCTACTATCAGAAAGTTCATTAGGTGGCCTTCTTTTTTTACTGGCCCGACTTCACACCGACTCACCTCTCTTCCTCCCCCTTCACCCCACCTTCAGCTGGGCCTCGATCAGCTCGTCGAGAAAGCTCCTCCTCACCTCCTGGGCGTAGTCCCAGAGGTCGGCGCAGGCGTCGTACTCCCGCGCCCGCCCCTCCATCACCCGCACCAGGTCGAGGAGGGAGCCGTACAGGAGCGGCGCCGCCTGCCGCAGCCTCTCGTCGAAGGTGCTCGCGGCTTTCTCGGACACGATCAATCTGCACCCGCCGCCGGGCTCGTCCCAGGCCATGCACCCCGCCTGCAGGCAGCCCCGCGCCACGAAGGGGCAGGCTTTCGCCTCCGCCTCCTTCTCGCCCTCTCTCCGATCCGTCGCCATCTCCACCGCCTCCACCGCCTCTGAGCCGATTTCAGTTGTTCAGCGATGGTTATTGATGGCGGATGCTATATGCTATTTTTCTTCGATGTTGGAGGGGCGGAGGAGGGCTAGGGGGCGGAGAGGGAGGACGAAGAGCCAGCCCCCTTTCTCCGCCGCCCGGCCAGGGCCGATAGAAGGATGT
>Ga0116151_10001163_pt1 | contig 24410 bp, 23 predicted proteins | sample AD_UKC117_MetaG_FD_89893 | JGI IMG/M metagenome (GOLD analysis project Ga0116151, IMG submission 89893) | Active sludge microbial communities of municipal wastewater-treating anaerobic digesters from Hong Kong - AD_UKC117_MetaG | ecosystem: Engineered > Bioreactor > Anaerobic > Digestate... | reverse complement strand
TCGTTGGCAGTAAACTAAAGTGTTCCGTTAATAAAACAAGGCCCTGGTCAAAATCGTTGGCTTCCAGGGCGTCGACAATTCTTTCGTGATAGGTCCAGACGTCTACCCAATATTGGTAGTTGACAAACCGGGTGAGTTCCGACGCTTCGTAGGCGTCCCAGTAAGCAGACAGCAGCCCCTGGACAAACGGATTTTCCAGGCGGCTAAACGTCTTCAGATGGAATTTGCGGTGTTCGCCATTGGGTACGTGAACGGGTTCGCCGCGCAGTTTGCGCCAGGCGCTTTCAACCAGTTCACGCATGTCGCTTTTGTCGGTGGGCGTCAGGCAGACGACGGCTTCGTGCCACATGTTGGTTTCGATGGCCCGGCGCAAGGCGCTGAATTGGGCAAATTGGGTCTCCCCGGTGCCGAGGCTGAAGAGCAGACTGGTTAATACGGCGGGGGCAAAATCAAACGTTTCGCGTTGGATGCCAGTGCGCGTCTTAACGGAAACGAGGCCCAGGCTGCGGGCTACTTCGAGCTGCTCGCGCAGTTTGCCAACGCTGATGCCCAGGTCGCTGCTGATCTGGCTGAGGGTCGGCAGCCGATTGCCCGGTTCAATGCGGTGCTCGATCAAGTATTTCAGAAAGTCGGAATCAAGTTTGTGTAAATACATACGCCCGTTAATTTATCGAATAAATCGAATAAATTAGATCGATCGGATTATAGCAACCTCGGCAATATTGTACAATAGCCCGGCTATTTTGTTTGGAAGTTCTTAGCTTTAGTTAGGACTAAAGGCCTATTCGGCGGTGAAGTAAAGGACACGGCCGTCTAGCGGAAAGCGGTCTTTTTGCTTTTGTTCGGCCGGGTAACCGACGGTCAGAATGGCTTGTGGTTCCCAATCGGGCGGCAAGGACAGCGCCTGGTGGACGACGGACGGGCAAAACAGGGGGGCACAGAGCCAGCAGGCGCCCAATCCTAAGGCATGGGCGGCCAACAGCAGATTTTGCCCGGCCATGGCGACGCTTTGCGCGGCCATGATCCATTCGTTTTGTTGCCGGCGGCTGTCCGGGTAAGCGTCCATGTCGGCCATGGAAAGGCTGAGCAAAATAAGCAAAGGAGCGCTGGTAAGCCGCTGGTAGGAGCGACCGGCGTCTTTTTCGATGAGGTCCGGGGCCAGCTGATCGGCTTGCAAGTCGGCGCGCAGCTGGCGGCCCATGGCCAGGGCCAGCCGTTCTTTGGCGGCGGGGGTGGTGAGGACGGCAAAGCGCCAGGGCTGCCGGTTGTGGGCAGAGGGGGCCCAGGCAGCGGCGGTGAGCAGTTGGGTGATGAGGTCGTCGGGGATGGGGTCGGGTCGGTAGCGGCGGATGGACCGCCGGGTGGTGAGCCAGGTGATTTTTTCGTTCATGGGGGGGATGGTAGCGGGAAACGGCCGTTTAAACCACAAAGAGCCTTGCGATGGCAAGGCCCTTTGCGGGAAGAGGAGAAAAAAGGAGGAATTGGGGTATAAATTTGTATAATAAATTTTTTCAAAGCGTTGAAATCTTTTCCCAACGTATCTTTATTCTACTTGAAGACATGCCACCCAACAGGCAATTCTGTTACAATGATTTTGTAAACCAGTTTACAGTTGACGGAGGATTTTAGAGGAAAAGGGCGCGAGAATGGCGGATTTGCGGTGTGAGAATTGTGGGCAAACGGTGCTGCCCACGGATACGGTTTGCTGGCAGTGCGGTTGGAAGCTGCCGGTTCAGGCTGGCGATGGCCAGGCTTCATTGACGATTGAAGGCGAGCGTCCGATCTCGGTAACGGCCGTGTCCGCTTATGCCGGCCTTGCCCTGCTCACGATCCTCTTGCTGCTGGTTGTGCTGAAGGCGCTGGGCAGTTATCCGGTGGTGCTGCTGGATCCCCAGGCCCCGATCAAACCGGGCTGGCAGCTCATCACCGACCAGCGGCAAACCTTTACGCTGGAACTGCCGCCCGGCTGGACGTGGGCAGAAGACGACCTGAATCATCGCCTGGAACAGCGGCTGGCAGAAGATCCGGCGCTGGCGGCGGCCCTGGCTCCCTGGTCTGAGGCGGTGGATGACCTGGCTGTGCGGCTGCTGGCCGAGCCGGCGGCCGAGGCTGATGGGCTGCCGGGATTTGTGGTAGTCGCCTACAGCCGGCAGTTGGCGCAGGTGAGTGCAGATCAGATGACGGCTTTTTGGGCCAGCCGGATTGCTGCGGAAGATTTGTTGTCGGTGGCGGTGGGGGAGGATTTGCGGGGGCAGGCGAAGGGCACGGCCGTATTGGTAATGGAAGCAGCCGGAGAGGGTTGGATTTGCCGGCAGGAAGGGGTGATGGGCGATGACGGCCGTTTCCTGGTAGCCGGTTGCGCGCCATCGGACCAATTTGCAGGCCATACCCGCGAGTATGAGATTTTGCTATCCAGTTTCCAACTGCTCTTGCCGCCTTCTTGACGCTCCCCCACCCACCCAGTACAATGCTAGCCATGTCTAATTCTACACCCTCTCAGGCCGCTGTTCCCAAGCAATTTAATTATGGCGGTCAGGCAGTTATCGAAGGCGTGATGATGCGCGGCTCGCGCGCTTTGGCCGTCGCGGTACGCGATCCTCAAGGTAATATTGTCGTTCATACCGAGCCCCTAAACGCCAGGATTTATGGCAGCCGCGTCGCCCGCCTGCCCTTCGTGCGCGGGCTGACCATGTTGTGGGACGCCCTCGGCCTGGGCATTAAAAGCCTCATGTTTTCGGCTGAGGTGGCTATCGAGGAAGAGGATGCGCCGCAGCGCGATGGGCAGGAAGCCGGTAAGGTTTTTGAAGGCCCCATGCAGTGGGGGACGGTTTTGTTTTCCCTGACGTTTGCGATTTTGCTCTTTTTTGTTTTCCCCACCTTTGTCGCCCGGCTGGCCGTCAATCTCCTGCAAATGAGCCAGTACCACATTTTAGAGAACGTCATTGAAGGTCTGGTGCGCCTGGGGCTGCTGGTTGGCTATGTTTGGGGCATTGCCTTTATGCCGGACATCAAACGCCTTTATCGTTATCATGGCGCGGAGCATAAAACGATCAATGCTTACGAGGCTGGCGCGGAATTGACGCCGGCCAACGTGGCCCGGTTTCCTCTGGAACACCCGCGCTGCGGCACGGCTTTTTTGCTGACGGTCGTGGTCATCTCGATTCTGATTTACAGCTTTTTGCCGCCGCTGGGTCTGGCTTTGCGTATCGTCTCGCGGATTGTGCTGCTGCCAGTGATTGCCGGGGTGGCTTATGAATTTTTGCGTTATTCAGCCGCGCATCAGGATAATGCCTTTATTCGCCTGATCACCAGGCCAAATCTGGCGCTGCAACACCTGACGACGGCCGAACCGGACGAGTCGATGTTGGCAGTGGCCATTACCGCGTTTGAGCGCATGATGGTGTATGAACATGGGCAGGAGACGGTGCCGGACACGGCCGTGTTGATTGAAGCGCCGGCCGGTGGTGTGGCCACCTAGTCGACAAAGAGCTAAGAAGTTATGGCGACGCGAAAAAAAGCAGCGGAAAAACACAACGAAGCGGGCCTGGTCCATTTTGAAAATTGGGAGATGGCCAAGGCCACGGCCGCTTTTCAAGAAGCCGTCGACAACGATCCGGAAAACCCTGAGTATCTTCTCAATTTAGCCCGCGTGTATGCGCGCAGCGGCGACTACGAGCAGGCGATGAATTCTTTGGGCCGTTACCTGCAAGTGGAAACAGAAGGGGACGTCGCCGCCCGCTATGAACGGCTGTTTTCCTCGTCCCTGGATGAAGTCGAAACGTTGTTGATTGAGTCGATGCGCCAGCTCAACATGCCTATTGCCCAAATCGGCAAGGCGATTCAGATGTGGCTGGAATTTCGCATCATGATTGGCAGACGGCCGTTTCGCACCCCCAAACCGGAACTCTGGGCGGCCGGTATCACCTATGCCATTGTAAAAATTAACTTTATCGACCTCAAGCGAACTGACGTGGCAGCTGCCTACGGCATCAATGAACGCGCGCTCAAGGAAAAATACGAGGAAATCGTGCAGACCCTCGACCTGATGCCTGCCGATTATCGTTACTTCACCGGCGAGAAAAACCCGCTGGACAAACTGGTGGAAGCGGCGCGCCTCCTGGAAGAGCTAGACCGTAATTTTCAGGACGACGATTAGCCCGGCAATCCCCTATCCCCTAAAGCCCTTTCTTCGTCTCCAAGATCAAATTATCCACCACCGCTTTCAGCGCCTCGACATTGTTCTCATCGCCGCCATGCTGGCGGTAAACGGCCAACTGCCGGTCGGCGCTGGTGCCCTCCTTTAAGATGGTGCGCACATACTCCACTTCTTTCCGGCTGCCCAGATCGTCGACTACGTCGTCCAGCAGTTCCAGAAGCTCTTCCATCAAGAAGTGGAAGGGGATGGCTTCTTCGATGCCAAAATCGATCAATTCGCCGTTGATGCCATAGCGCACGGCGCGCCATTTGTTTTCGGTGATGTGCATGTGGCGGTAATGACGCCAGGCCATATTTTGCCGCCGCAGCTTCAGCAGTTTGGCGCAAATGGCCTGGAACAACGCGGCGATGCAGACACATTCGTCGACGGTCGTGCAAATATCGGTGATGCGAAATTCCAGCGTGTCGAACACGGGATGGGGGCGAATGTCCCACCAGATTTTGGCCCGCGTATCCGATTTGCCGAAAGACCCCACCTTGCCCAGTGTACGCTCGTAATTCTTGTATTCAGCCCAGGAGGTGAAGGAGTGGGGGATGCCGGTGCGCGGCAGTTGTTCAAACACCACGCTGCGGTAGGATTTGAGGCCGGTGAGACGGCCGTGCCAGAACGGCGAACTCGTCGAAAGCGCCAGCAAATGCGGGATGAAATAGCGCGCCTGGTTCATGATCTCAATCATCAAGTCCTTAGAATCCGGGTCGTTGCCAAACCCCACGTGCACGTGCATGCCAAAGATCAATAACCGCCGCGCCACGCCCTGCATGTCGTCCAGCAATTCCTTATACCGCACCCCCTCGGTAATCGACTGCTCTTCCCAGCGGGCAAACGGATGCGTGGAGGCAGCGGCAATCGCCAGCCCGTTTTCTGCCGCCATATCACTGACCGCCCGCCGCAACCGCACCACTTCCGCGCGCACTTCCTTCACGTTGCGGCATACGTGGCTGCCCACTTCCACCTGCGACTGCATAAATTCTGGCTTCAGGTTCAGGCTGGTTGGCCGTGATTGATCCTGCGAAATCAACTCGGTGATATACGAATGCAAATTGCGGCTCTCGGGATCAATGATCTGATATTCTTCCTCGACGCCAAGGGTTAATGGGGGGGTGGGCACAGACATGATTCATCTCCTGGTCTTATTAAATTTGTCCGGCTGTGGGTAGTGGGATAAATCGATACAGCGGATAGTTTAGATGGGATTGGGCGATGGTGCAAACCAGGAATTTGTCTTCCGGCGTCAGACGGCGAATGGGGCGTCTGACGCCGGAAATGGGTGAATTTCAGGCCCAATTTTGCAGAAATTCCACCAGCAGCCGCACCCCAAAACCGGTGCCTCCGGCAGGGACGTAACCGCGCTCACGCTCGGCCAGGGCCATGCCGGCGATGTCCAGATGCGCCCAGGCGTAATCGGTGAACTGCTTTAAGAAGATGGCCGAAGTCGCCACGCCGCCCATCCGCCCGCCGGAGTTCTTCATATCGGCTACGTCAGATTTGATAGCCTGGAAATAATCATCCCACAGGGGGAGGGGCCACAGACGCTCCTGAGTGGATTGGCTTGCCGCCAGCAGTTGGTCGCGCAGCGCATCGTCGCTGCTGAAGAGGCCGGCGCCCATGCCCAGGCCCAAAGCCACCACGCACGACCCGGTGAGCGTCGCCAGATCGATCACGGCCTGGGGTCGATATTTTTGGGCGTAAACCAGCCCGTCGGCCAGCACCAGGCGGCCTTCAGCGTCGGTGCTAATGATCTCGATGGTTTTGCCGTTGCTGGCGGTGATCACGTCGGCCGGGCGATAAGCCAGGGCGTCGGGCATGTTCTCGGTGCAGGGGGCGATGCCCACGACGTGCAGCGGCAAGTTGAGCAGGCCGATGGTTTTCATGGCGCCCAGCACGGCCGCTGCCCCGCCCATGTCCGATTTCATAGCGCCCATCCGCTCGCTGGGCTTAATGGAGATACCGCCGGTGTCGAAGGTGATTCCTTTGCCTACCAGGACGATGGTGTCCAGGTCTTGCCGGTCGGCGTTATGCTCCAGCACGATGAATTTGGGCGGAAAGCCTGCGCCCTGGGCCACGGCCAGGAACGCGCCCATGCCATGTTTGGCCGCCCATTTGCGGCCGCCGACGGTCAGGTCCATGTTGTGGTCTTCGGCGATTTGGGTAGCCACGGCCGCGAGTTTTTTGGGCGTGGCCACGTTGGGGGGCATGTTGACCAGGTCGCGGGCCAGACTGACGCCGGCGTTGAGGGCCACGGCCGTTGCCAATCCCCGTTCTATCTCGTCCAGCTTGCTGCCGTCATGCTCCACAAGGGTCAATGATTCAATCTCGTGGGGTTTGTCTGCCTTTTGGCGGGCGGCGTCGTAGGTGTAGAGCGCCAGCAGCGCGCCTTCGACAGTGGCCTGGGCGGCGGCGGCCGCTGGCAGTCCGGCGATGCCGGCTCCGTGGACAATGGTGGCGACATGCCGGGCTTTCAGCTCGCGGGCGCGTTTGATGGCCGCCGCGGCCGCCTGCCGTACGCCTTCCAGGGTAAACCCTTCCCGCTGGCCCAGCCCGACGACCAGCACGCGCCGCGCGGCAAGGGTCCCTCGCGGGTAAATGACGGCGACTTCGCCGGCCTTGCCGCTCAGGTCGCCGCCGGCGATCAGATCGCGGATGGCGCCATCCAGCGCCTGATCAATGGCGCCGGTAGCGCCGCCGGGGGCGTGGACGTCGTCGAACAGATTGACGATGAGGGTATCGGCGGAACTATCTTGAATACTGCCTTGGGTGACTTTTAAGTCCATGGGGATCTCCTTTGAGAAGATTGTATGAAAGTATGCAGGTAAAGGTGTCGAATTTTGGGGGATTGTACCGGGAAACGGCCGTTCCCGGTAGACAACTCGCCCCGCATTCGTTATCCTTCAAGCCTGGTTTCGATCCACAATCCGCCATCGGAAAATGGAGGTATGGCATGAAATTACTCATCATTGGTGGAACACGCTTCTTAGGCCGGGCTATTGTGGAAGCCGCCTTGGCCGCCGGACACGAGCTGACCCTCTTCAACCGCGGGCAAAGCAACCCGGACCTGTACCCGCAGTTGGAGCAGCTGCACGGCGATCGGGACGGCGGTCTGGATGTGCTGCGCGGGCGGCAGTGGGACGCCGTCATCGACACCTGCGGCTACGTGCCGCGCGTGGTCGGGCAGTCGGCGCGGCTGCTGGCCGACGCGGTGGACCAATACACCTTCATCTCCAGCATTTCTGTCTACCAGGATTTTGACAAAGTAGGGCTGGATGAAACGTACACCCTGGCGACGATGCCCGACGAGACGGTCGAAGAAATTACTGAGGAGACCTATGGCCCGCTGAAGGTGTTGTGCGAGCAAACCATCAGCGAGGTGATGAACGGCCGTGCCCTCCACGTCCGCGCCGGCCTCATTGTTGGCCCCCATGACCTGTCCGACCGCTTTAGCTATTGGCCGTACCGGGTGGCGCAGGGCGGCGACATCCTGGCTCCCGGCAACCCGGACGCCCCGGTGCAAATCATCGACGTGCGTGATCTGGCGGCCTGGACGGTGCAGGCCACGGCGCAAAAATTACGCGGTCCCTGTAACGCCACCGGCCCCGATTACCGCCTGACCATGCGTGACGTGCTGGGCACCTGCCGCCAGATGGTCGATGAAGAACCAAACTTTATCTGGGTAGATGAGACCTTCTTGTTAGACCACGACGTGGCACCCTGGACCGACCTGCCGCTGTGGATTCCCGGCGACGAGGCGGAAGGTTTTAGCTCGGTGGACTGCACCAGGGCGCAGCAGGCCGGGCTGACCTATCGGCCGTTGTTAGAAACTGTGCAGGATACCCTGACCTGGCTCAATACGCGCCCGGCCGATTACACCTGGCGCAATGGTCTCTCGCGGGAGCGGGAGGCGGAGTTGCTGGCGTTATGGACGGCTTCTGGCAGCGAGGCGTGAGGCTACCGATAAAAGGATAACAGGCAAAGCGATGATTGACATCTATCAGGTGGATGCCTTTACAGCGGAGCCGTTTGCCGGCAATCCGGCAGCGGTATGTGTGTTGGCGGCCGCGGCAGAGGCGGCCTGGATGCAGACCGTGGCAAGGGAAATGAATTTGTCGGAGACGGCGTTTTTGTCGCCGCAGGCGGATGGTTATGACCTGCGTTGGTTTACGCCGGCGGTGGAGGTGGATCTGTGCGGCCACGCCACGCTGGCCAGCGCCCACGTTTTGTGGGAGACGGGGCGGCTGGCTGCTGAGGCTGAGGCGCGGTTTCAAACGCGCAGCGGGTTGTTAACGGCCGTTCTCGCCGACGACTGGATCACCCTGAATTTCCCGGCCAAGCCGGAACAGGCTGCGGTCACGCCGCCCGGACTGGAAGCGGCTCTGGGCGCACGGCCGTTATACGTGGGGCGTAACGCGTTTGATTACCTCGTGGAGCTGGAATCGGAAACGGCCGTGCGCGACCTCCGGCCAGACTTCGCCGCGCTGCGCACTCTGGGCGTGCGTGGGGTGATGGTTACCAGCCAGGCCGAAACGCCGGGATTCGATTTTGTCTCCCGCTTCTTTGCCCCCGGCTCCGGTATCGATGAAGATCCTGTGACCGGTTCCGCCCACTGCTGCCTGGGGCCATTTTGGGCGGCGCGTCTGCATCAGACCGAATTCACCGCTTACCAGGCTTCGCCGCGCGGTGGCGTGGTGCAGGTGCGCTTGCAAGGCGACCGGGTCTTGCTGCAAGGCCAGGCAGTCACCATCCTGAGTGGATCGTTAACTGTGTAGACCTGACAGGTTTGCCAAACCTGTCAGGTCTGCGCTGACCGCTTGACAGGGTAACGGCCGTTGTTATACTTTTCTCCATCATTATTTCTTTTTGTCAGCGCTCGTCGTAGGAGCCAATTTACCTGAAGGAGATTCCCAAATGTCTGTAGCTGAGATTTTCAAAAATATGCCCAACAGTTTCAATGCGGAGAAAGCCGCTGGCCTCAACGCCAACGTCGTGTTCGATCTATCGGGGGAAGGCGGCGGCGCCTGGACGGTGACGGTGGCGAACGGCAAAGCCGATGTGTCCGAAGGCGCAGCCCCTAATCCCACGGCAACCATTCGCATGTCGGCGTCTGATTATGAAGACATGACCAGCGGCAAGCTAAACCCGATGATGGCCTTCATGTCCGGCAAGATCAAGGTCGAAGGCGATCTGAACACGGTAATGAAATTCCAGACGTTGTTTGGCATGGGGTAGTAGTCCGCAGGTAAACAATTGAACCTTTAAACGCTCTGGCCATTGCCCAATGGCCAGAGCGTTTTTGTTTGGGTTTACAGGTCCAGCACAATGTTTAGGCTGGCGAGGGCGGTGCGGGGGATGTCGGGGAAAACGGCCGTGCCCCAATCGTCGGTGGCGGCGGTGATCGTCTGACCGGCTGCGCGCAGGGTGACGGCGCGCCCACCGAGGTCGGGCCAGCTTTGGCCGGGCGGCTGCACCGTGATTTCTACGAGGCAGAGGTCGGGCTGTTGGCGGTCGGCGTAAGCCGCCAGGGTGAAGGGCACGGCGGCTGCGGCGGCCTGATCGGGGGTGAGTTCGAGGAGGCGGGGGGTGTAACGGCCGTCATCAACAGCGCGGGTGGCGGCCAACTCGGGTTGGGGCGCCAGCAGGGTAAGCAACGTGTCGTTTAGCTGCAAAGTCAATCGTGCGGCGCTGACTTCTAGCGCGGCCCGAAAAGCAGTCAGCCAGGGGGCCGGCTGGAGAAACGAAAGATCGGGTTCGGGCGTGTGGGCCGGTTGGGGCAGATGGCCTTGGGCTTCGGCCAGGGCGGTTTCGTAGACGAGGGCGTACGCTTCGGCGCAGGCGACGCAGCCGTCCAGGTGGACGGCCGTCCAGGCGAATTGTTGGCGGTAATCTTCGCCGTTTAGCTGGGCCAGGACGTAATCGTGCAGCTGCGCCAGGCAGCGCTGGCAGTCGGCGGCCGCGAACGGCCGTTGCAGCACTTCCAGCAGATCGGCCGCTCCTTTTTCCATCGAGTGATCCGTCATGGCAAACTTCCTCCGGTCTCTTTCTTCCTAAGTATAAGACGAACAACCAGGTCTATACCTTTCCTGGGACGTTCAGTCTCGTGTTTCTTCGAGAAATTGGGTCAGGAGCGGCCATTGGCGCAGTTTGGCGATATTTTTGGCGCGGGTGACCTGAACGTGGCTGGGTAGTACGTCGCTGCCGGCCAATTCGCTTTCGGCGCGGGCCAGGGTTTCGTCGTCGGAATCATCCAGGTAGCGGCCGATGACCACGCGGCGGGAGCGGTCGCTGATGGGGGCCTGATTGAGGAGTTGGCGCAGGGAAACGGCCGTTATCCGGCCAAAAACGCGGCCTTCCAGATGGTCTGGGTGGATGGAGTCCGGGTCGCCTTCCGGCAGCGGCTGCAGCCGTTTGCGGCGGCGCAGCTCGTCGATGACCAGGTTGCTGACGATGCGCCGCGCCCAGACGCGGAATGCTTTGGGTTCTTCGCAGCGTTGGAATTGCTGGTGGATGCGCAGCAGGGCGCGTTGAGCGCAGTCCTGGGCCAGCGCGTCGCCGTCCGGTTGGGTCCGGGTCATGGCGGCGGCGACGCGGTAAAGGTAGTGCCAGAGGGTACGATAGGCGGCGGTTTGCACGGCCGTGTCTGGGCTGCCGCAGGCGGTGTGCAGAGCGACGCTTTCCAGGGCCGGGTCGAGGTTGTGTGGTGGTGTCACGAGGCGATTGTCAGGTAGTTGGGCAGGCTGAACCGCTCAGTTTTGTAACTGGTGGATCAGGAAAACGAGGGCCAGAAGGATGAGCTGCGGTTGGCGGAAACGGCCGTCTGGCAGCAGCATCACATATTCCGCCGGGTCACCGGGCCAGCTAATCTGCCCGACGGGGTCGGCCAGGCAGTCGTCCATCGCCTGGGCATATGCCTGAAGATTGGCCGGGGCCTGGTCGCAGAGGACGAATTGGGGGGTGGAGGAACGGCCGTTTTGCTGCCCGCTCAAAGCCAGCCAGCGCTCTCCTTCCGTTTCAATCACAAAATACGGCAGAGCCTCCGGGTCATCCTCATCCGGCCACACAAGCTGATTAAAGATGGCGTACACGGCATGATCATAAATCAACGCATAACTGGTGCGCGATTGGCCGCCCTTGCTGGTAGCCTTCAGGCCGGGAAACTCCAACGAGGCCAGAGTCTCCCCCGACGGCCGGGAAAACCGCACCTTGCCGGCGTCGTTGGCCAACCACGGTGTGCCATAATCGGCCACCAACGACAGGCGGCTTTGCCCCACGTACAGATGACAGCGCTGCGTTGTGCTCGAATCTGTCTTTAGAAAACGGACCGTGTATTCCATATGGAGAGGATTGTACAGACCAACCAGGAAACCGCCAACAAGATTCACCGTCTGAACTGGGCCGTTTGCTTGCACAGCAGCCCACAAATTCATCCTTAAAATTTAAATCGCGCAGGCCACAATGTGCTATACTCGATAGTGCGGGATAACACAACAAATGGACCCGCAGCAGGTGGCAGATTACCGGCAACACGCTTCTCCAAACGGGCCGCCAACACGCAACAACCCACAAACAAACTATGACCGATCAACAGCCTTTTGTCCATTTGCACGTCCACAGCGAGTATTCTCTGCTCGATGGGTTGAGCCGCATCAACGACCTGGTGCAGCGGGCCGTGGAACTCAACCAACCGGCCATTGCCCTGACCGATCACGGGGCCATGTACGGCACGATGCCGTTCTACCGGGCCGCCAAAAGCGCCGGCGTCAAGCCCATCATCGGCATCGAGACCTATCTTTCCATGCGCGGCATGCAAGACAAAGACCCGCAGTTGGACAAAGAGCGCTACCACATGCTGCTGCTGGCCCAAAATCAGACCGGCTATCTGAACTTGCTGCAAATTGCCAGCGCCGCCCAGCTAGATGGCTACTACTACAAACCGCGCATTGACCGGGCGTTTATGGCCCGCCACAGCGAGGGCCTCGTCGCCACCACCGGCTGCATGGCAGCCGAGATTCCGCGGGCCATCGGCGCAGGCAAGATGAACCTGGCCCACGAGCTGCTGGGGGAATACCTGGACATTTTCGGCAAAGACCGGCTGTTCATCGAGCTGCAAGAGCACCACATCCCGGAGCTGACCGACATCAACAAAAAGCTGGTCGAGATGGCCGCCCGTTACGGCCTGGAAAAGAACTTCCTGGCCACCAACGACGTCCATTACACTCGCGCCGAAGACGCCAATCCCCACGAAGTGCTGCTGTGCATCCAGACCGGTTCCACGGTGGCGTCGCCGAAACTGACATTCTCTGACAAAGAGTATTACCTGAAATCGCACAGCGAAATGGCCGCCCTCTTTGGCGACATTCCCGGCGCGCTGAGCAACAGCCTGCTCATCGCTGAGATGTGCGACATCAATCTGGATCACGAGGGCTACCATTTACCAGAGTTCGAAGTGCCGGAAGGGTACACGGCCGACAGCTACTTGCGCCATCTGTGCGAAAAGGGTCTGGCCTGGCGTTACGGCGACACGCGCGCCCACAGCGACGAGGCACTGCGCATGCGCCTGGACCACGAACTCAACATCATCAGCCGGATGGGGTTTGCGACGTACTTCCTGATTGTGTGGGATTTGTGCGAGTGGGCGGTGCGCAGCGACGCCTGGTGGGAAACTCACGGGGATCCCTTCCCGTATGACAGCTACCAGGAATGGAAGGACAACGACATCTGGTGGAACGTGCGCGGCTCGGGCGCGGGGTCGGTGGTGGCGTATACGCTGGGCATCACGAGTATCGACCCGCTGGTGAATGGCCTGATTTTTGAGCGCTTTTTGAATCCGGGGCGCGTTTCCATGCCGGACATCGACCTGGATTATCCCGACGACGTGCGCGGGCTGATGGTGGCTTATACCAAGCGGCGGTACGGCGCGGAAAAGGTGGCGCAAATCATCACGTTTGGGACGTTGGGGGCGCGGGCAGCTATTCGCGATGTGGGGCGGGCGATGGATATGCCGCTGCCAGAAGTCGATTCGATTGCCCGGCTGGTGCCGGCCATCCCCGGCAAGCCGGTGAAGATCGAAAACGTGCTGGACAAGGACCACGAGTTTTATGCGGCGGAGTTGGAGGAGCGGTATAAGCGGGAAACGGCCGTTAAAACCCTCCTGGACACTGCCCGCAACCTGGAAGGGGTGGCCCGCCACGCCTCCAGCCATGCCGCCGGCGTCATCGTCTCCGACCGGCCGCTGCACGAATACGTGCCCCTGAACAAACCCACCAGCGGCGACGAAGGGTTGGGCGGCGTGGACCGCGTGACCCAGTGGCCGATGGAAATTGTCGAATCCATCGGGCTGCTTAAAGTGGATTTCTTGGGTCTGAGCACCCTCACCGTGATGCGCCTGGCGGCGCGGCTCATCGAGGAGCGCTACGGCACCGTCTACACCATGGACAACATCCCCTACGACGAGGGGCAGGTGGGGCCAGACCCGACGAGAAAGCCGGAAGCGCTGTTCGACATGCTGGGGCGCGGCGAGGTGGCCGGGGTGTTCCAGGTGGAAGGCGCGGGCATGCGCCGCCTGATGATGGAAATGAAGCCGCGCCGCTTCGACCACATCATCGCCGCCATCTCCCTCTACCGTCCGGGGCCGATGGAAAACATCCCCGAATACATCCGGCGGATGCACGCCGAAATTTACGACCACAAAGACATCGTCGAGTACCATACCCCGGCGCTGGAGCCGATCCTCAAAGATACCTATGGCATTCTGGTCTACCAGGAGCAGATCATCCGCATTGCCTCCGACCTGGCCGGCTACGAACCCGGCGAGGCGGATATGATCCGCAAGGCGGTGGCCAAGAAGAAAAAGAAGTTGATGGAGGAGCACCAGATCAAGTTTACGGAGGGCGCGATGGCCCGCGGCTTCAGCAAAGCGGTGTGCGACGCCATCTGGGGTGACATCGAATTCTTTGCCCGCTACGGCTTTAACAAAGCCCACGCCGCCGACTACGCCAAAGTGACCTGCCAGACCGCTTTCCTGAAAGCTCATTACCCGGTGGAATATCTGACGGCCATGCTCTCGGTAGAGCGGGACAATACCGACAAGGTGCGGCGCTATTTTGCCGAGGCGAAGAACCTGGGCATTGACGTGGCTCCGCCGGACGTGAATATGTCCGGACTGGACTTTACGATTGAGGATGGCGGGGAACGGCCGTTAATCCGCTTTGGCCTGGGCGCCATCAAAAATGCCGGAGCGGCTGCCCTGACTGTGATCCTGGAGGAGCGCGAGGCCAACGGCCGTTTCGCCAGCCTGCAGGACCTGTGCGACCGGGTAGATCTGCGGCGGGTAGGCAAACGGCCGTTAGAATTCATGATCAAAGGCCGCGCTTTCGACGAATGGGGCACGCCGGCGCAGTTCATGGATGCCCTGGACCGCATCGTCGGTTACAGCGGCAATACCCACGCGGCGGCGGCCCAGGGGCAGATGAGTCTCTTTGGCGGTTTGTCCGGCGCGCCGGCGCTGCAAATGGCCGTCGACCTGCTGCACCCGGCGGACAGCGTGGAGAAAGTAGACCACAAAGTGCTGTTGGAATGGGAAAAGGAAGCCCTGGGCGTGCATGTGTCGGAGCATCCGTTGGAACGGCCGTTGGCCCAGCTCCAGCCGCATACCAACCTGACCATCGGCGAGATCCAGGCCACCGACAACGGCAAGCAGGTGCGCATCGCCGGCATGATCAGCACGCTGCGCACCCTGACCACCAAAAAAGGCGATCCGATGGCCTTTGGCACGCTGGAAGACCTTGATCACAAAATCGACGTGGTCTTTTTCCCGCGCACCTGGAAGGAATTCCGGGATCTGGTAGCTGTGGACCAGGTGATGTTGGTGACCGGCAAGGTGCAAACGAAAGGCGACGACGTGAACGTGATCGTGGATAAAGTGCAAACGACCGTAGAAAATGGCGTTCCGGCGGATGATGAGGGCCAGTTGTTGGGCAACAGTTTTTCGCGGCGTCCGGTGAATGGTCATGGCAACGGCCGTCTCCACGAAGCGCCCCACGCCTACACGCCACCGCCCGCCCCCGATTACCCCGACGACCCGGAACCGGCAGACGATGGCGGTTTGCCCGGCCCGCCGCCGCCGCCCAATTTTGAGGAAGACAGCCCGGCCCGGCCGGTAGCTGCGGTGGCGGCTAACCGGCCACAATTCATGGAGAAAGGGGAACAATCGGGGGCTGCGGCGGCAACGGCCGTTCCCACCCCGCCCATAACTAACCAACCAACCAATAAACCCTCTCCCCCAATCGTCTTTGGCGATAAAAAAGCCAGCCGGGCAGCCAACAACGTCAAAACCGTCGTGGTGCAGATCAAACCGGTGGGTAACTGGAAAGATGTGTGCCGCCGGGCAGTGGAAGAGGCCGCCAAATACCAGGGAGAAGACACGCTCACGCTGGAACTGACCGGGCATGGCTGGGCCATTGATTTCCCCAACCAGCACACCAAAATCTGCCAGGACCTGATAGGAAATTTACGCCGACTGTCGGGCGTTGCCAGCGTCAAAGCGATTTGAAACTGGGCAAGATGGGTCCAATCCAGGAAGTTAGGACCCATCTTTAGGGCGATTCTAAGCCCAGGCGCGTCTGAGGATGCGCAGCCAGTTCCCGCCCATAATGCCGTCTACATCGGCCGGTTCATAACCGCGGGCCAACAGCGCGTCGCCGATTTTGCCCAGGTCGGCGATGCTGTCCAACCCGGCGGGAATGTGTTCCGCACCAAAACCGCCATCCAGGTCGCTGCCAATGCCCACGTACCGGGCGCTGCCCAACACCTGGCACACGTGGTCGATGTTGGCCACTACGTGGTCCAGCGTGACGGCCTCTTTGCGATCCCCCTTACGCCAGCCCGCCTGCAAAAACGCGTTGTACAACACTGTGCCGATCACGCCATCCCGCTCGCCTATGAGGCGAATTTGCGTGTCGCTGAGCTGGCGCGTGCCGGGAACCAGTGCCCGGCAGTTGCTGTGCGTGGCGACGGTGACGCCTTCGTAGCGTTCCAGCGCTTCGATGGTCGATTTTTCGCTCATGTGGGTCAGGTCCAGGATAAACCCCAGGTCGGCCATCACCTCCAGCAGGCGGTAGCCCTCTGGGGTCAGGCCGTCGTCGGTGCGCGTCCAACCGCCGGTGGCGTAGCGGGTATCGTCCCAGGCCAGCCCAATCAGGCGCAGGCCGCGCTCGTACCACAGTTCGGCCTCTTCCGGCTCGCGGATGGGATCGGCGCCTTCCATTAGCGGCACGATGCCCAAGAGCGGTGCGGGATTGTCCGCCGTATAGCTTTGCAATACGTCTTCCAGCAAGGTTTGATTGGTGACGAGGCGGAGGGATTGATTTTCGTCAGCCAGTCGATGATAGAAATCGAGTTGTTTCATGCCATAGCCAAAGGCTTCGTCGGCGTTATGGTAGACCATTTTGTCGGCCAGGGTGGGGATTTTGGCGTGGCTGGGGGTGACGAACAGCGTGCCAAAAATCAACCCCACACCGCCCTGGCGCATGTCGGGGAAGGAGACGGTGGCCTGGCCGCGTTCGCCGTCGGCGGCTTCTTGTTGGCGAATGGCGGCGACGGGCTGGAGGGGGGAACGGCCGTGATTCAGCGCGTTATAAGCGATATCTAAATGGGCGTCAACGATAAACATAAGGTTCCTTTGTGATGGTGCAGTCCATCAGCGTAATTTTCTTTCCAGTCGGATGGCGGCGTAACTGGAAGGCGTCATGGTCTTGTCGCCTTCGTACTTCAAAATTTTGGTGAACCCATTGCTAATCCAAAAGCGCAGGGCCGGCCAATTTTTGAGATAGACTTTGAGCCAGATGGCTTCATACCCCAGGGCCAGGAGCTGGTGGCACAAACCGTCGATGGTTTCACGGCCGTATTGCTGCTTTTGAAAGTCCGGGTGAAATACCAGGATGGAAATCCAGACGGTGTGCGGCTCTGGCGCGCCATGCGAGACGTGAAAATAGCCTGCTATCTCGCCGGTGGCCTTTTCTCGCACGCATTGGAGCTTAAACCGATAATCTTCGCCGACGGCCGTTTGGCTGCGGTTCACCAACGCCACCAGGTCTGCTAAGGGGACTTCTCGAAAGGTATCATCCCAGGGGGCGACGTAAGCGCAGGCTGAGAAAATTGCGTGTAGAGAGGAGACGTCTGGGGAACGGCCGTCTTCAATCACGAGTCGAGCAGTTTCCCATCGCGGCGGCAGGAGCAAGGGCTGAGTAAGGTCTGATCGTGTCATCGGCGCGATGAAGGAGAAAATCCAACCGGGAAATCGTCCCAGGGCTAGCGGATTAAGCCGCGCAGCGTTGCCAGGTTGACCGCATCCATCTCGATTTCGTTGCCTTCCTCGTCCTTTTCTGTTTTGGGCGTTTCCAGGTGGGCGGCATGTTCAGCCCACCTGGCGTCATTGACGAAGTTGGCAAAGCCAGCTTCGCCAATGAACCCCCGGCCAATGTGCTCGTGACGGTCTTTGTTTTCGCCCAGATCATGTTTGCTGTCGTTGAAGTGGAAAAATTTGATGTGCTCCAGGCCAATTACCCGGTCGAATTCTTCCAGCGTGGCGGCGTATGTTTCCGGCGTGCGAATGTCGTAACCGGCCGAGAAGACGTGGCACGTATCAAAACATATGCCCAGGCGCTTGCTAGAGCCGGCCCCGGTGAGCATGTGGGCCAACTGCTCGAAAGTACAGCCCAGGTTGGTCCCTTGCCCGGCCATCGTTTCCAGGCAGACTGTGACGCCGGGAGCGCTTTCCTCCGTTTCGGCCAGCAGGCGCTTTAAGGCGCGCACGATGTTATCCAGACCGCCTGCTTCGCTGCCGTCCACGTAGGAACCGGGGTGGAAAGTGATCAGCGGAATATCTAGCTGGCCGCAGCGTTCCACTTCCACTTTGAGCGCCTGGTATGATTTCTCCCACAAATCTTCATCCGGCGAGGCCACATTGATTAAATAGCTGGCATGCACGGCCACAGGATGGATATGGCTATATTCCTCGGCTGCTTCTTTGAACTGGGCGATGTCCTTGTCGGTAAGCGGTTTTGCCTGCCACTGACGGTTGCTTTTGGTGAAGATCAACATGGTGTCGCAGCCGGCCTCGTCGCCGCGTTTGAAGGCGGTGTAGGTACCGCCGGCCGTACTCATTTGTGCGCCTAATCGCATAGTTATTCCTTTTTCTGGACGTTGGTCTGGGCAGACTCCCGGTTTTGCCGGGATTGTCGCCGGTTACCACGTCATCTTTTCGGGCACTTCGCTGCCGAAGTAGCCGATGGATTCTGAGCCGTCTAAGGTATACACGCCGTGCCCGACAATACGCCAGACGCGTTTGCCGGCCAGGTCGACAATAAAATCGCCATCGCGTCGCCCGGTGGCCACGCCTTCCAGATCATACAAAATCTGCCCCCGCAGCACGGCAAACTGTTCACCTTTTTTATCTACTAAACCACGCATGTGTTTCTCTCCTTCAGTTGTTAGTTGTCAGTTGTTGGTTGTTAGCGGGAGTCAGGCACTACCAACAACCAATTATCAACTATCAGCTAACCACTGTTTCAAGGAATCGTGTAGGTATCCTGGATGGATCCGGCGGCGTCGGTGAGGGTGACGGTCTCTCCTGATTCCCACACAGGCGATTCCAAACCCCAAAACAGGTCGGTCGGGCCGTTGACGCCGGTTTCGGTGTGGATGAGGATGCCGGCGCCTTCGCCAAAGAGGGTGACCTGACCGAAAGTGTACACAAACCCGCTTTCGTCGCTGATCTTCCAGCCCACGAGGCCGATCTGGCGAGCGCCGGAGTTGACGATTTGCACGGCTTCGGCGGCGAGATCGCCGGGATTGGCGACTTCGCCGATGCGGACGACGGCTTCGCCCTGAGTGGAAGCGGCTTCGGTGGGGATGGGCGTCGGTGGGACGCCGGGGAGGGGGGTGTCTGTGGGCACGGCCGTTGGCGTGGCCAACCCGCCGATGGGAATGGTGAGCTGCTGGCCGACACTGAGAAAGTTCGGGTTGTCGATCCCGTTGGCGGCCATGATGTCTTCTATGGAGACTTCGTAGCGGGTGCTGATGCTGCCCAGGGTCTCGCCGGCCTGGACGGTGTGGATGGTGGGGCCGTCGTTGACGGCCGTTTCCTCTCCTGCTGTTCCGGAAGCTTCTTCGGCCAACGGCACGGTCTCTGCGCCGGTGGCTGCGCTGATGTCCGGCGTGGGGATAACGGCCGTGGCTGTCGCGGCGGCTATGGGTTCGGCCCCGTTGTCCCGGCTGTCCCACCAATACAAAATCGCCAGCACAACCGCTGCGGATACCAAAATATTCAACAAAAGGAAGGGCACCATCCGACGAAAAGACATCTGATTCTCCTGGGTGTGTTGAACTTATTGTACAAGATGCGGAGAGCGAGAGCTAGAGGATAGAGGTAGAGGATGGAGCTAGAGCTAGAGCTAGAGGCTGTTGCAGGCGAATAGCCTTGAGTTGGACTGGGAGCTAACAGCTTACAGCTAACAGCCCATCCCCTCTCGCTCTCGCTCTCGCTCTATGTTAGAATTTCTGCGGCATGACACACATTGATTACCTGGCAATCGGGCACGTAAGCAAAGATCTGACGCCGGATGGTCCTGTCTTAGGCGGCACGGTTTCGTTTTCTGGGCGGCTGGCGCAGGCGCTAGGCTGCCATACGGCCGTTCTCACCAGCAGCGGCGCCGATTTTGCCTGGCAAGATCAACTGCCGGGCATTGACTTGCACGTCGTACCGGCGGCGCAGACGACAACGTTTGAGAACGTCTACACGGCCCACGGCCGTATCCAGACCCTCCACGCCCAGGCCGCGCCTCTCCTGCCCGGCCACGTCCCCTCAGCCTGGCAGCGAGCCAGCATCGTCCACCTGGCGCCCATCGCCAGCGAGATTGATCCGGCCATGATCCAACTGTTTAGCAACAGCCTTGTTGGCCTGACACCGCAGGGATGGATGCGCAGCTGGGACGAAAACGGCCGTGTCCGCCCCACGGATTGGTCTGCCGCGCGCACGGTGCTGCCCTTGGCGACGGCCGTCATCGTCAGCCACGAAGACCTGCGCGACGAAGCCCAATTTGATTTGTTTCGCGAATGGTCGCGCCTGCTGGTGGTGACCAAAGGCTACAATGGCTGCACCATCTATTTTGACGACGAAATTCGCCACTTGCCCACGCGCCGCGCCGCAGAAGTGAACGCCACCGGCGCCGGCGACATCTTCGCCACCGCTTTTTTTATCCGCCTGCACCAGACGCGCGGCAACCCGTGGGAAGCCGGCCGTTTTGCCAACGAGCTGGCCACTCGTTCGGTAGAACTGCCGGACATCCCGGCCAAGCTGGCCGGCATCCAACAATTCATTCAGGAATCCTAGCCGAGAGCTATTTATGACCAAGATTTACGCGATTGTGAACCAGAAAGGCGGCGTAGGTAAGACCACCAGCGTCATCAACCTGAGCGCATACCTGGCCGGCAGCGGCCGGCGCACGTTGATGGTGGACATCGATCCGCAGGCCAACGCCACCTCTGGCGTTGGCGTCGATAAGACGGCTTTGACCACGTCCATTTATGATTTGCTGCTGGAACACGCGGCCGTGGCAGACGTTTGCGTGACGCGGGATGAGTTTAAGCTGGACCTAGTGCCCTCCAGCCCGGCGCTTTCCGGGGCGGAGGTGGAACTGGTCAACGCCATCGGGCGCGAATACCGGCTGCAAAAGGCGCTGGATGGGCTGAACGGCCGTTACGACTACATCCTCATCGACTGCCCGCCCAGCCTCAGCCTGCTCACCGTCAACGCCCTGACGGCCGCTCGCGACGGCGTGCTTATCCCTGTGCAGTGCGAATACCTGGCCCTGGAAGGGCTGTCGCAGCTCACCCAGACCATCGAACTGGTGCGCAAATACCTCAACCCGGCCCTGTCCATTCGCGGGCTGATCATGACCATGTACGACAGCCGCACCAATCTCAGCCGCCAGGTGGTGGAAGAAGTGCGCAACTACTTCCCCGGCAAAGTCTTTCGCACGATTGTGCCGCGCAACGTGCGCCTGAGCGAAGCGCCCAGCTACGGCCAGCCCATCAACATCTACGCGCCCACGTCGCCGGGCGCGCTGGCTTACAAAGTACTGACGGCCGAAATATTGAAAGGGGACCAGGTAAAGGAAACGACGGCATGACAAAAAAACATGGACTGGGGCGCGGATTAGGGGCTTTGATACCGACGGCGGATACGGCCGTTTCCAACGACGACATCCGCCTGATTCCCGTCACCAGTATCATCCCCAACCCCCACCAGCCCCGCACCGCTTTCAATCAGGATCAGTTGGCCGAGTTGGCCGCTTCCATCACCGAACATGGCCTCATCCAGCCGCTGGTCGTCACCCAGCAAGAAGGTCAATACATCCTCATCGCCGGCGAACGCCGCTGGCGCGCCGCGCAGTTGGCCGGTTTAGAGCAGCTGCCGGCCATCGTCAAAGAGGCTACGCCCCAGGCCATGCTCGAACTGGCCATTATCGAAAACATCCAGCGCGCCGACCTCAATGCCCTGGAAGAGGCGTTTGCCTACCAGCAGCTCATGGACGATTTTGGCCTGACCCAGGAAGAAGTCGCCAAACGCGTGGGCAAAGGGCGTTCCACCGTCGCCAACCTCGTGCGCTTGCTGGATTTGCCCGCCAAAGTGCAGCAAGCCGTTTTGGACGGCAAAATTAGCGGTCGGCATGCGCGTGAACTGCTGCGCCTGCCCACTCCGGAAATGCAAACCAACGCCCTCAACCAGATTGTCAAACTCGACCTGAGCGTGCGGCAAACGGAAATATTGATCGGCAATCTGCTAGCCGAGAAAAAACCCCGGCCCAAACAAAAAAAGACACTCCCACCGGAACTGGCCGATTTGCAGACGCAGTTCGAGCATTCCCTGGGCACCCGCGTCACCATCAACAAAAAGCGCAAGGGCGGTCAGGTCGTCATCCACTACTACTCTGACGAAGAATTACAATCCATTTACGAAGCTATTATCGGCGATGAGGCCTAGCGCCCCGTCGCGGCCCATTTTCCCCAATCCCAAAACCTTAACACTGGAAACCTTATGAATAACCAACAACTCATTCAAGAAAAAATATCCCAGGCCACGGCCATCCTCAACGAACTTCAGGTGCATGCTTGGCTAACATTTGTCCGCGAAACCACGCTCCAGCCAGATCCGGCTTTGGAACTCATCGCCGATCTGGACGTTACCTGGAAAACTGCGTTTATCATTCACCGGTCGGGGGCGCACGTCTGCATCATCGGCCATTTCGACGCGGAAAACGCGCGTAATCTGGGCGTGTATGAAGTCGTCGACTACCATCAGGGCATCAGCCAGCCGCTGCGCGAAGTCCTGACCCGCCTGGACCCGGCGCAAATTGCCATCAACTATTCCGAGAACGACGTGGCCGCCGACGGTCTGAGCGTGGGCATGTACCGCTCGCTGCAAGCCATTCTCGCCGGCACGCCTTACGCCGATCGCCTGATTTCCGCCGAACAGATTATCGCCGCCCTGCGCGGCCGTAAGAGCCAGGCGGAAATTGAGCGGGTGCGGCAGGCGGTGGACACCACCGAAAAGCTCTTCGACGAGGTGGAAGCCTTTGTCCGTCCGGGCATGACCCAGCGCGAAATTGCCGATTTTGTGCACGGCCGTATCGACGCCCTCAACCTGGACTATGCCTGGCCCAAACCCTTCAACCCCATCGTAACCTGCGGGCCGGAATCGGCCTCCGGGCATGCCGCCCCTGGCGACGTGGTCTTGCAAAAGGGCCACACGCTGCACATGGACCTCGGCGTGAAGCAAAACGATTACTGCTCCGACATCCAGCGCATGTGGTACGTGCTCGACGACGGTGAAACGGCCGCGCCGCCGGAAGTGCAGCGCGCGTTTGACGTCGTCCTGGGAGCCATCAAAGCCGGCGAAGCCGCCCTACGGCCTGGCGTGCCCGGCTGGCAGGTAGACGCCGCCGCCCGCGCCCACATTGTGGCCAACGGTTACCCGGAATACATGCACGCTTTTGGTCACCTGCTGGGCCGCGTGGCCCACGATGGGGCCACTGTGCTGGGGCCGCGTTGGGAACGTTACGCCGGCATTTGCGAACTGCCGGTGGAAGTGGGGAACATTTTCACGTTGGAACTGCATGTCGTCGTGCCGGAACGAGGTATGATGAGCCTGGAAGAAGACGTCCTGGTGACGACTAACGGTGTTGAATATCTCAGTCAGCCGCAAACCGCGCTGCGTTATATTCGCTGAGGCTGAGACAGGCAAAAAGGTAGAACACAGATTATGTGGTTGTTTCAAGAAAAGCCAAACTGGAAAAATCCGTTTTACACGCGCAACGAAGAAATCGCCAACAGCCTGACCCACGGCATAGGTGCGGCGCTCAGCGTGGCTGGCCTGATTACCCTGGTGGTTTTGGCCGTCCTGTATGGCGACATCTGGCGCATTATCAGCTTCAGTATTTACGGCAGCAGCCTGCTGTTGTTGTATCTGGCTTCTACGCTGTACCACAGCCTGCAAAGCCCACGGGTGAAGGCGGTGCTGCGCAAATTCGACCACGCGTCGATATACATTCTGATTGCCGGCACGTACACGCCGTTTCTGTTGGTTAGTTTGCGCGGCACGGCCGTTGGCTGGACGTTTTTTGCCCTGGTCTGGGGCATGGCCCTGGCCGGTATCGCCTGGAAGATGTTCTTTCTGGGCAAACTGGAGGTCATTGCCACCATCCTCTACGTGCTGATGGGCTGGATGTGCGTTCTGGTTTTTAAGCAGATGATGGCCGCCATCCCCCCCACCGGTCTGGTTATGCTAATAACCGGCGGTGTTGTATATACGTTGGGCGTCATTTTTTACGCCTGGGAAAAATTGCCTTATAACCATGCTATCTGGCACCTCTTTGTGCTGGGGGGCAGCATCTGTCACTTCGTGTCGATTGTGACGCTGCTCCAGCCCCATTGACGGCTGCCATAGTTGGAGTGGTACGGCCGTGCAAGCCATTCTGGTTGTTGCCAATCCTGACGAACGCGACATTCTCAGCTTTATCCTGAAGCATGCCGGGCTGGCGGTAGCCAACGGCCGTGATCTGCACACAGTCACGGCCAAATGGCTGGAGCGCCCGGCCGATTTGATTGTGGTGGCCGGGAAAGACGGCCGTCAGCTCCAAAGCGACCT
>Ga0116151_10001158_pt1 | contig 24526 bp, 26 predicted proteins | sample AD_UKC117_MetaG_FD_89893 | JGI IMG/M metagenome (GOLD analysis project Ga0116151, IMG submission 89893) | Active sludge microbial communities of municipal wastewater-treating anaerobic digesters from Hong Kong - AD_UKC117_MetaG | ecosystem: Engineered > Bioreactor > Anaerobic > Digestate... | reverse complement strand
TATCTTGTGTTTTAAGTTCCTTTGATCAATAAATACCATATAGAGATCTAGCTGGGTTTCATGTGAAACCAATTGATTTTCTGATTTATACTCAGAAATTGCTGAAAAACATCGCTTTATTTTCTCCTGGGTCATATTCTCGGCCGGATTGTACATGTCTTGATTTTCCAGACCCTCAGTTGTTTCACATGAAACACTTTTGACTTCGATAAAGTGAATCACGCCTTCTTTACTGGCGATAATATCAATTTCACCTGATCGAGTCGTGTAGTTTCTGTCTATTATCCCGAAACGATTATTTTCAAGCCATTTTGCGCATATGCTCTCACCATATTCACCTATTTTTTGGCTTTTCGACGTAAATTGTTTCATGTGAAACATTATATCACTACGACCTCTTTAAAAGAATTTCATTCAAAATCAAGATGTTTCATGTGAAACATGGCTAATTCTTTCGAAAATCGATTAAAAACGTTTCGCATGAAACGTTTTTCACGTGAAACATTCATTTTCTATATTTTTTGATGTAAAAACAGGCTTATAAAGGACATTATAAAAGACAAAAGTTTAATGTCTCTTTGTCTTTTATCCCCCTTATACCCGAAGTTTTCCACAGTTTATATCAAAATAAAAACAACATATTTCAAATCGCCTTATACGTTAAGGCTTTTTTGTTGGTTGTTTTTGATTCTATTTCTTGGATCTATTCTAATAAATTGTGTCTTTTTGAGAGGTGTTGCGTACCTACTTGATTACGCATTTTTTAAATATTGTTGTCACGGTTTCAGAGCTTATATTTTCATCCGCTTTACTCTTGAATATGGATCGACAATCTTGATAAAAGAAAAAAAGCGCCTATACTGGTGCCAGCTTTGATCAAAAGCATTTCCACCTGTGGTGAAATGGATATCACAACGGTCTTCGGAACCGTTATTCCAGGTTCGAGTCCTGGCGGGTGGACATAAATCATCGAGTACGTGACACGCAGTGTTGCGTACTCTTTGATTTACTTCACCCGCCAGGACTCGAAAAGAGGGAGCTGCGAAGCCCAAGCGTTCTCGAAGAGACGCTTGGTAGCGACCGGCGGGGTCGAGCGAATGAGGTTGCAGCGAGGCCCTCGCAGTGGCCGAAGCGAAACCCATGAGGGTGACCGAGTCCTGGCGAAATTCTGAGAAAACATCTACTCATTTTACTTGTGACCGAGTTCTGCCGAAATCGCGGAAGATTGCATCGTAATCTATCTGTGACCGATTCCTGGCGTTCTTATTGAGTTATTGCGACCTAACACCAATAGCGTTACAATCTTTACTATGACTTATAATTTACACCCCATTATCGTTCATTTTCCGATCGCTTTTCTTATTCTGTATTCATTGATCGTAATCCTGCCGGTTAAACGTTGGTTTCCACATCAATCATGGAAATTGACTCGACTCTTGTTGGTAGGTCTTGGATTCCTGGGGATTCTCGCCTCGATGTCGAGCGGGGAAGCAGCACAAAGCTTTACTAGTGGGTCTCGCGAGGTTGTACACGCCCATGAAGCCTTTGCCAGCGCCTCGTCGTGGTTCTATGGCCTTCTCCTGGCAGGGGAAATTCTTCCCTTCATTGCCGGCAAGGTATTGCCACATATTCCTCGCCTTGCATGGTTGTTTACGCTATTGAACAAGGTGTTACGAAACCAGGTGATCGTATGGCTCCTTGCTTTGGCTGGTTTTATCGCACTGACTATTACCGGCATGTTGGGTGGAGTCCTCGTTCACGGCACCTCGGCCGATCCCTTGGCAGCACCGCTCCTCAATCTCCTCGGCATTAGCTAGGATTTTTTATTTATCCGAAGCTCAATAATTGACAATTTTATAATATTAACTAATATAAAATCGAATTAACCTTAACAATAATAACTATGTCTGACAAAAAAATACCCATAGAGGAATTAATCCCAGAGCATGGTTGGTCGATAGACGATCAGCGGGAAGATTTCATCGTCTTTAAAAAAGATGACGTTGAACTCGAAGTGTTGGTATACCGCCAATCGGTGAGTCCTGCCTATACTTGTATTGAACTATTTGCTGACGAGGACGATCACATACATTTATGGAAGGGAGATTACGATTCTCGAGATATTCTCTTCCACGAACAACCCGACTTGCCTCTGGAAAAAAATCAGGATGGTTTTTACCTCCTTGAAAATGTTATTGATTTCCTTGATAAGCAAGGGGCAGTGGTAGATCATGGTGCTGAAGGCAAAGAATTTTTACGCTTTGGTACCGGCACCTGGACGAGTCCCGAGGGCGAGACGCGTTTTTCCGATGTGAAGATTTATCGCAACACGGTCATCTATACCAGTATGATCGATGGATTGACCAGGTGGTTTCACTTTGAATCAGGGCAACCGTGGAAGTGTCAAAACGGCAAGACCGCATTCCAGACCTTATCCTTGGTGACTTGTTCATGTGATAATTTTAAGGCGGTTATGATTACCCCCAAAGGCGAAGAAACCAAACGAATGGTCCACGATGGGGATTGGGTTATCCATCCCTCTGGCAAGACTGGTTTCAAAGCCTTCGCACCCCAAGGAGCCTGTCGTTTTGTAGTCTTGTTTGATGAAGAAAATCCTAATTTGGCAGCCGTCTATCATTACGAAACCAAACGTTGGATGCTTTCCCCAAAAAACGAGTCTTGGTTTTTGATCGAATCAAAGGAGGTAAGTTTTACCGAGGATCATCCTGGTGGTTTCAATATTAAAAACTACCGTACTGACAAGTATTTAAATTTTAATTTTAAAACTGGTATATGGAGTGAGTCTGACAGTAGTCGTCTCAAGCCAGTGCCAAAAGCACGATTAAATTTTAAGACAAAAAGATGGAAACAGCTGGTTTAACAGCTGAGAAAACGGGGGCACCAAGCCCCCGTTTTTTATTTACATCGAATCTAAAATCAGTATGGTGGTAAGAAACGTATTGTTTCATTTAAAAAATAAAATATATGCCAAAAAAAGTATTACCAAAAAGGTTTGACTATCAACTCCTAACCTCTTTTCTTAAACAAGAAAGTTGGTTTGAGGTTGGTTCCAGGGAAGAAAATCAATATCTAGATGAGATTGGAATTGATCGATATAACCCACCTCGTCAACAAGAATCCGCTCGATCTGACCTTTTTATTAACTATAATATCAAGGGTTATCATGGTCTTATTCGTACGAGCATATCGTCTACGCCTACGTATCAAGTTGCAAAGTCAAAACCTGCCTGGGTTCTTATTGTTTTAGGTGGGAATAGTGAAAAGATTTATTCAAGTCAACCAATCCACAGAACCAAAAATTTCTTGACTAATTTACGCCATGAATCAATTATTATTCAGACTGCGATTAAAGAAAGACCAGCCAAAGAGGGTTGTGGCTATCTTGAGCTTCATAAGGTTTCGGCGCGTCTGTATATTTGGGTAAAACCAGGTACCACCGAACGGGAATATATGTTTCATGAGCCTTTTTTTAAAAAGCTACCTAGGGAAACCCAGCTTTATCTCAATAGAAAACTTTCGAAAGACAAGTACTATAAGAAATATTGTGATGAACACGGTATTGAATACGGTTCAGCTTCTCGTTTAAGAAGAAAATGGGAAAAGAAAACTGAAACTGCTTAGAGTAATAAAATAAAACCCCGCACGCAGCGGGGTTTGTTTATTTAGAGACTTTGTGTTTATATGAAAAAAACAAAATTACACATATGAAAAAAGACATACAACCAGGTAAGGATATCTTGGAATCTGTTTTGGGCAATTATGCACGTTATGGCATGACGAAATCATTTTGTGAAGCCGTAATAGCTGATAAATTTCTCTTTGAAGCCGTGCTAAAAGGAAATTTAAAGATAAAGCCTCAATCAATCCGAGAGAACGACCTCTATAGACGTGAGGTACTAGCTAGTCAACCAAAGGGATTCGAGATCGTCCGGGCGACATGGAAACAAGTGAACATTTCAACCAGTATTCATGGTCACCCGCAGTTTGCGTATTACCAAGTGTTATCTGGACGTTACCGAATGAAATTTTTTACACCGGTTGAGGGTGAACCAGGATTTGTTAGGCCAACAGGAAAGGAAATTTTACTGGATTGTTACACCAATCCCATCTTTCACTCGCTTGCTGAGAAAAAAACTTATCAAAACGCCATCCACACCGTGACCCCGATTGAACCAGGAGAGACGCTTCTGATTTATTCGGAACCGGCTGACCGTGGAGAATGTTTCCAATTAAAAATTTAACCCATATTAAAAACCCCCGCACAGCGGGGTTTTATTAAGTCTGTTCCCACATAATTTCAAACAGTTGCTGGTGCATATTGGCGATGTAGGGATTTTTGATGACTGTTATCTTAATTGACTCAACGAGTTCATGGATAATAATAGTATCTTTCCTAATAACAAGATTAGTATTAAGTTCAGTTTTTGGAGGAAGAATTTTTATTTCTTCATTTAGTTCTTTTTCAATTTTTTGGTGTGATCGAGCTGTCTTTGAATCCTGCAACAAGAGCTTAATGTTAATATTAAACTTTGCTCGTTTTTTAATGAAACTCATGAAAAATTCTTCATCAAGTTGTAGCCACTTTTCCGGATTACTGATAACGTAGTAGTTTTCACCCCAGGTGATGTCTTTAAGAATATCACTATAAATTTGTTTCACAGCTTCAATTCCATAGTACTCACGGATAAAACCCTGAACCCCATCAGTTTTGTAGAGGTTCTCAAGTTCAGGCATGATGTTTTGTAACGTTACCTTTTGTCGTTCGATGATCCCCTCGATTTTCTCTGGGTGTGCTGCTCGGTAGTAGGTTTTCCACCCACTCTTCTCGGTGAACATGAGCCCCTTTTTGATGAGTCGATCGACAATGTCGTACACGGTCGTTCGTTTGATCTCTGAGTTTTTTGAAATCTTTAAAATACTGGTCTTGCCAAGCGATAGGGAGGTGAGATAAATCACCGCCTCTTTTTCCTCAAGTCCAAGTGATATGAGTTTTTCTTTCAAATTATCCATAATATGTCGATAATAACGACAACATAAAAATCATTACTATATATTTACTATAGTAATGATTTTTATAAAAAAGTCGACATTTTTGACGGTATTTAAGACGGGCTTTAAAATTTAAGTAAATCACTTTAAAAATTGAAACATGAAAACTAAAAAAGAATTAGAAGAAATAGCTGATCGTTATTTTTTAAATATGGATAGACTAAAATTTCTCTTTACAGAATATTGTGATAATAATAACCGAAATGTAATTCCAATTTTGGAAGAATCGGCCGATCATGATAAACCTTTGTTCGATTATAGAATATTACTAAAGAAGGAAATTGATTTAGAATTTGAAGCTGGCAATTTTGATTACGTTGATGAGAAGGGAATAAAATGGATAGAATATTATGAGGAAAATATTCAGCACATAAAACTTTTTGACACCTTATTTGTTTCAGTAAAAAAATGGAATCGTCCTAGCCTTACTGAAAAAGCATTTAACATTATAGAGAATCTAGGAAATTTTCCTTTTGGTGTAATTTTGGCTATTCGTATGAATATAAACGATAAGAAAGTTAAATTTGAAAAATTAACCCAAGATAATGGTCAACAAGAAATTTTAGATCGTTATTTAAAACAAGAAAACCCTATTAACTAGGGTTTTTTACGCCAAATATTTCGTGATGTCATCTTTGGTCATGCCGATTTTCTTGCCGGGGTTAAGGATATTTTTCGGATCAAGGATGTCTTTGAATAGCCCTGCTGGCAGACCCATTATATCATATTGTATATTATCATTCAATGGTTGTATATTATCTGTTTACTATTTTAGATAATATGTATATAATTTGTGTATAATTCATTCATGTCTGAAAAGTTTGAAAAACTAAAAAATAATATTCTTGCTATGGTAGAACGTCGAGGAAACGTGACCGCCAACCAATTAATCGACGAGTTTGGCTTTTCTCGCGCCTACATTTTGAGAGCCGTCACTGATCTCATAAAGGATCGAGAGATATTTAAATACGGTTCAACGCGTCGCGCTCGGTATGTTTCGCGAAATTATCTTGCGCAACATTCAAACTCGGAAATATTCTTGAGGCGATTCAAGAATAAAGGCCTTGAAGAGCATGTTGTTTATGACGAACTTCGAAACACTTTTCCCGACTTCAAAAAATTGACTGAACAGGTGAGGAGCATCCTCTTCTATGCATTTTCAGAAATGCTCAACAACGCCATCGACCACTCGCAATCTGATTTCATCAATGTTTTGGTTCACCGCATGGACGGATACCTCGAGTTTACGGTTGAAGATTCAGGTATCGGAGTTTTCAGGAATGTTAAAGATACCAAGGGCCTCGCTAGTGAAATTGAGGCGGTGCAAGACATCCTCAAGGGGAAGACGACCACCATGCCGAGGCTTCACTCGGGCGAAGGAATCTTCTTTACTTCAAAAGTCGCCGATTATTTCGTTCTTGATAGCTATGGCTATCGGTTGACCATTGATAACGAGGCGGATGATGTGTTTTTGAATACTGCTGTTGAATCGCTTGCCGGTACAAGAGTAACGTTCCGAATTTCATTAAATACGGTGAAGCATCTCAGTGATGTGTTTGCCGACTTTACTAATCAGGCCCCGGGAAGCGACTACGGTTTCGATAAAACCGAAATTCGGGTTGAACTCTACGCTCTTGGCGGTATCCATGTCTCACGATCACAAGCACGTCGAGTGTTAAGCGGTCTTGAAAAGTTTCACGTTATTGTAATGGACTATGACAATGTTCCAACGGTTGGGCAGGCTTTTGCCGACGAGGTGTATCGAGTATTTTTAAAGCGATATCCAGACAAAATTATCACCAATGAAAATATGAACGAAGGTGTCGCTTTTATGGTGAACCGTGCTATCAAAGAAGCAGAAAAAGAACACCGATAAGGTGTTCTTTGGCAGGTGAAGTCTGTTGCTACGCCAAGTATTTCGTGATGTCGTCTTTGGTCATGCCGATTTTTTTGCCCGGGTTGAAGATATTCTTTGGGTCGAGGATGTCTTTGACTTTCTTGAACAATGAAACCACTTCGGCACCGAACATATCAACAAGGTAAGGGGTTCTGACGATACCGTCGTTATGTTCGGCGCTGATGGATCCGCCGTAACGAAGCACCAGTTCGTAGACACGGTCAGAAATTTCGACGATACGTGCTTTGTTTTCGGGCTTGTTCATATCAACCAGCGGAATAATATGGAAGTTTCCGTTCCCGAGGTGGCCCGCAATGGTGTAGACGAATTCGTCCTGATATTCATCGAGGATATCTGCCAGTTCTGGCAGGTATTCGGGGAGGTGTTCCGGATTAACCGCGATGTCATCAATAAAGGGTGCCGTTCGGGTGCCGGAACCCGCGGCACGCGACGCCTTTGAATGCTCGGTCAATAGTTTGAAACTGTCATGACGGAAATCCCAATACTTTTCAGCGGAACGTCCTCGCGCGATAAATGATTTCAAATGAGGCATCGAGGTTTTCAGATCTGCCAGCTCGGCGAGGACTTCCTGGTGGACCGTGGCTGCATTCGCATCGGCACTTTCTGCCAGGATGACAAATTTCGGCACGCCACCGGTCATCGCCATCCAGAATTCTGGCAAGAACCGAGCCGCATAGGTGATCGCTTCAAAGAATCCCTTGTCTTTCACAAAGTCGCGGAAGAATTTAATCCCGATCTTAAAGGTATGATCATCGTACAGTTCAATCGTATCAAGGTCATGCCGTGATAATACCTCGACGATTTTTGGCAGGTCGGCTAGATCTCGCGCAAACATCACGATCATCTCTTCTTTGTTTTCGTGGGGAACCAGTTTGTAGGTGATTTCCGAGATGATCCCGGTCGTACCCTGGGCCCCGACAAACAGTTTCGTCATGTCAAAGTATCCCGTTCCTGATTCAAAGGCTTTGATCGATGGCGCTGAAACCAAATCCCACAACAAATATCCCGATGCATTTTTCGAGGTATTTGGCCGCGCTGATTGGATTGTCTTCCAATTATCTTTTACCAGGCGATAGGTGTTTTGCGCAACATCAGCGAGGAAGGTCTTTTTCGAGGTCAGACGACGCAGTTCGTCATAGGTCAGCGGTTTGATTTCGTATTCGTTACCGTCGGCGAGGATGACCCGCAATGATTGTACGAAATCTTTGTTTTGCCCGTATTTCAGAGACTTTTCACCTGCACCATTGTTCGCCACCATACCGCCAAGCGCACAGAGTTTCCGCGAGGCGGGGAAGACCGGCATAATGAAGCCCTTGTTCAAGGTGCGTTCCTCAAACGGAGTGTAGCCCATGCCCGGTTGTGCGGTTGCGGTACCAGCGATCGGGTACGCGAATCCACTGCGATGAGTCTGAGTGCCAAAGTCACCCACCTCGATTCCCTTGAATTCGTTCATGTATTTAGTGACGTCGACAATAATTGAATGATTGAGTGATCCACCCGACATACCTGATCCAGCGGCACGCGCCGTCAGGGTCAGTTTATCTCCGCCACGAGTATTAACATCATTCACATAAGTAACCAGTTTTTGTAGATCATCGGCGTCTTTCGGATACACCACCAGATCAGGCCTAATCGCAAATAATGACCAGTCAGTCGCATGGGACGCGAGGTCGCTTACTGATGTTGTGGCATCGCCCTCTAATAATTCGGATAATTCTTTTCTCACCAATTCGTAGTTCATGAATGAAGTATACCCTACAACGTTTTTGCAACAAAAAATGCTCCACCGAGGTGGAACATTTAATTATTCGTTGACGAGCCCATAAGCACGATACCCCTCGAGTTGTGCTGGATGGATTTCATCGGCTCGAGGTAGCCGACCTCCTTTTTGCATGGTTTCGGTGTTTCCGATCAAGGTGTAGTTCGGGTGGACGAGCACCCAGATCATTGGATCCCCGACGGAAACTTCGCATCGCTGATGGTGATCCATCAGAAATACGACATAGTTTTGCATTTCGAAATCAACGACTTCTTGGCTGATCCCATGTTCCTCGTCTGCCTTGAATTCGTCAAAATGATTGATCGTTCCATTTCCATCAGTTATTGACTGAAAGAGACTTGTCCCCTTTCGAAAAAGAGGAGTGAAGGAATCAACGAATTCATGCCTCTTTTTTGGATTACCAAGGTAATAACCAACGAGGGTATAGGTTTCTTTTGGGTTCATAGATGTTGTTTTTAAAATTCATGTTTATTGTAAATATTATAAATAATATGTCAATTTATAAAAAGCCTCCCACAATCGGGAGGCCAAATCACGTTCTTTATACTTGAAACAAACCAAGTTCCTTTTGTACCAGTATCTCACGATATCAACCACATGACCAACAATACTTGAATAATCACATGACACGTGTAGGATGGACCAGAATAAAAAACCAAATAATACCATGAAAAATCACAATCATACTAAAACTGACATCGCAAGGTTCAAAAATATCTTCTCTCTTTTTAAGGGCATCGTATCTCACCTAGAGATGTTCATAGATGAAGACATCCAAGAGGAAGATAAAATTTTTTCATCAAAAAGGTGGAAGAACTCAGCACCCTATTTCGTAGAGATCGTTCAGAGTTATTCCGTCTTGCGAAAACGATAACCGCTGATTTGGTCCAACCTCTTAACGAGTGTTATCAATTCAACGAGTATCGTTTGCACCACCTCAAAGAAGCGGAGATCAAAAATTATGTACAGCGGTACAATGATCAATTGACGATCATCCTTGATTTTCTTAAAAGGGAAGAGGATAGGAAAAATCTATCCGCATGGATTCAATCGACGATTCGACGGAACGAATTGTATGAAGCCGGTGTCTACGATGAAAAAGAAATCGAAGAATTGAAACAAGAACGTAATAAATATCTACCAAAATTTTTAGAATTCTTTGGTGCATCAGAACAAACAAAAGCCTGACGATCCTCGGGCTTTTTTGTTGCCCAAATATTAACCTTACCTATACTGTGCCTATGGAAACCAAGGGTCTACAAGTCAAGATTCCCGCGGGTGTTGTTCGCGCCGTACAAATCCTGAAGGACGCAGGGTTTGAGGCTTTTGTGGTGGGCGGATGCGTGAGGGATCTTCTCCTTGATCGCGAACCTTCGGATTGGGATTTGACGACGAACGCGGTGCCGAATGACATCATGCGCGTGTTTGAAGACGCCGGTATGCGCGTCGTGTACGAAAACACCTTTGGCACGGTAGCCGTTATCGACAAGGACCTTGACCACAACGACCCCAGCTACGCGATTGAGGTGACCCCCTACCGTACCGAAGGGACCTACAGCGACAATCGTCGCCCTGACGAGGTTGCGTTTTCAACCGATGTTCACGAGGATCTGAAGCGTCGCGACTTTACCATAAACGCCTTGGCCTATGATCCGATCGATAATGTGTTGATCGATGATTTTGACGGCCGTGGGGACCTTGCCGCCGGCACGATTCGCACGGTCGGTGACGCGAACGAACGATTTACCGAAGACGCGCTGCGGATTGTTCGCGCGGTTCGATTCTCGGCGCAACTGGGATTCGTCTGGGATATGGATACGGCCGGGGCCATCCGTGATCACGCTGACCGATTAGTAAATATTTCAGCAGAACGATTGCGCGATGAATTTATGAAAATTGTCGATGCGCCCTTTGCGATGGATGGGATTAGCAGTTTGCATACCTTTGGTTTACTTTCCCATATTGCGCCTGAACTCGAAGAAGGTATTGGCTGCGATCAGGGCGGGGCGCACGCCTACGATGTGTGGACCCATGCGTTAAAATCTCTCGAACACGGCACCAACAAAGGTTATCCATTATATGTAAAATTTGCCGCGCTCTTTCATGATGTCGGCAAGCCGCGAACCCGTCGCGAGGCGAACGGACGCGGCACCAAGGAATGGACCTTCTATGGACACGAGGTTGTGGGTGCCAAGATGGTCCGTGAAGTTACAAAGCGGCTTCGCCTGTCCAAAGAATTTTCTGACAAGGTCTACAAACTGGTTCGCTACCACATGTTCTTTTCTGATCCTGATGCCATTACCTTGTCAGCGGTTCGGCGCATGGTCAGGAACGTGGGCCAAGATTTGATCTGGGACCTCATGGACCTCCGTACCTGTGACCGCATCGGTACCGGACGACCCAAAGAAAAACCCTACCGATTGCGCAAATACCACGCCATGATCGAAGAAGTCATGCGTGATCCGATCAGCGTCGGCATGTTAAAGATCAATGGGGATATCATGGTGGGCGAGATGGGACTAGAGCCCGGGCCAAAGATGGGCTGGGTATTGCACGCGCTTCTTGAAGAGGTGCTCGAGGATCCGAAGTTGAATACCCTGGAATATTTACGAGGGCAAGCCCTAAAGCTTTTTGATCTTCCCGAAGAAGAGCTCAAAAAGCTCGGACAAGCCGGCAAAGAAAAAAAAGACGAAGAAGAATTCCGTGAGGTGAAAAAACTTCACAGGAAACACAAGGTGGATTAAAAAAGCCAGCTATTGCTGGCTTTTTGTTTTGATGTTTTGGCAAAATGAATCTCGCGTTTTGTTGATATTCAATTCAAAACGAATTTTCTCCAGTACCTCGTGCCCGTTCGGATAATATAAATTCAAGAGGCTGTTTATGAAGGCTATCTGGTGGTTTGTGTAATAGAAGGACGTTAGCAGACTCAAAAAATCAATCTTTGTGTAGGTATGTTTTACCATAACCTCACTGCCATAATCATTCACGAGCGATTGAACATATCCGGTATCCCCTAAATTTATAATGGTAGGAGATGAATCATATTCATCATTGATGTGTTTTATGATTTCAAGCTCATCTTTTCTCGTAATGTTATTTCTCAGATCTTTTACAGCAAGATTGAATGCAGCAACTTCCATAGGGAGCAGGTAATTCTCGCCTCTATACATCGTGTAACGCGCAATGGTTTTATACATCGCATGATAAAAAGAAACTAAAGAAGTATCCATGGTTTAAGGTTTTTTTACGATAATACAATTATTTAATTATCTAGTCAATTCAATCCCCACTGGGCAATGGTCTGACCCCGTCACCTGGTCGTAGATAGTGGCTTCTTTGATGCGGTCTTTGAGCGACGCTGACACAAAGAAATAATCAATACGCCAGCCGACGTTACGTTCCCGGGCACCGGCTCGATAGGACCACCAGGTATATTGGACTTTGTCAGGGTAGAGGGCTCGCCAGGTGTCGATGAAACCAGCATCGAGAAGGTTCGTGATACCTTCACGTTCTTGGTCGGTAAAGCCGGGGCTGCCGGGATTCTTATCAGTCGTACGGTTCGCATCAGGGCGGGCGATGTCGATGTCCTGGTGGGCGGCGTTAAAGTCACCACAGGCGATGACGGGTTTTTTCCCGTGCCTACCGGCAGGCAGGTTTTCTAATTTCTTTAAATGTTTCAAAAATGCGACGTCCCACTCTTGGTGCCGTAGGTTCAATCGGGCAAGGTCAGGTTTCGCGTTCGGGGTATAGACATTCACGAGGATGAAATCGTCGAATTCAGCGTTCATAATGCGCCCCTCGTCATCGATGGGTGAGTTGTCCATGCCAAACCAGACTTTTTTTGGCTCTATCTTTGAAAAGATGGCGGTCGATGAATATCCCTTTTTCGTCGCACTGTGATAGTAATCAAAGGGGTAGTCGGGGAAGGTGGTTTCGTCCACCTGGTCGGGTTGTGCCTTGGTTTCCTGGAGGCAGATGATGTCTGGCTGTTCTTGTTGGTTGAAAAAATCGAGCGTTCCTGCTTTGTCTTTCCAGGCCCGAAATCCGTTTACGTTCCACGAGATGATGTGCATGGGTCTATCGTACCACGGCGGGCCGATTTATATTTTGACATTTTCACCGGGTGGGGTAGTATTGTTCTTAAATTCAAATTATTTTTTAACCTTTTAAAACTGAACATTATGCCAGAACATGCAGCAGCAACATCAATGCAACAAACACCCCCTCCAGGAGGGTGGGATCAAAAAACCCGCTACAGCGACAAGGAATTGGGAGAATTCAAGTCCATCATCATGGAAAAGCTTGAAAAAGCCAAGGAACAATTGACCCTGATTGAAAGTGCGTACAAGAATGATAGCAATAACGGAACCGATGATACTTCGCCTACCTTCAAGGCCTTTGATGAAGGCAGCGAGGTAATGAGCAAGGAGCAAAATTCGCAATTGGCCATCCGTCAGGAAAAGTTTATCCGTGACCTAAAGAATGCCCTTATTCGCATCGAAAACAAAACCTATGGCATTTGCCGAGTCACTGGGAAATTGATCAATCCTGAACGGTTGCGATTGGTTCCGCATGCTACCTTGAGCATTGAGGCCAAAAATAACCAGACTAAGATTTAAAAAATTCAACTGAAAAACCAAAAGCAATCTCAACCACAACCAGGATTGCTTTTATTTTTTGGTGTAGATAAAGGTTCCTCTGTGATACGATGTCTGCATGAAGAACGATTACCAGGTAGCGGTCGTAATCAGCGGGGGCGGGATGTTGTCAGCGTACAGTGCTGGTGTGATTGCTGACCTCAGGACTTATCTCAACCCCGATGTTGTGATTGCAGGTTCAGGCGGCTCTGCGATTGCGGCTTTTTATGCTTCGGGGAAACTCACGGATGAACAAGAAAAACGCGCATGGACCCAGGAATTGGCGACTGATCAAATGATCTCGCCGCGTCGTCTGGGAAATATTTTTGATACTGATTATTTGATCGACGTTATTCGTCATCGGATTCCGCTCGATATCGATGCAATACAACATTCGAATACCATCCTTGAAATTAGTGCACTTTCGAAAAGGACTGGTGAACTTCACTACTTTGATGCTTCTCGCAACCTCTTTGATGTGATCCAGGCTAGTCATGCGGTGCCATTCTTGGCTCGACCAATTCCGATTCATGGTGAACTTTTTGGTGATTCATTTCTTTCCTCCTACGTTTACGGTCACATCAGGCGAGTACTTGATTTTCATCGTGTTGATAAGGTGATCGTGGTCAATGCCATCTCGTTTTCTCGATGGATGTTGTTTGTTGAATTAGCAATTGCCTGGTTGTTTGCCTCGCCTCGCTATTATCGTGCCTTGAAACGTCAGATGAAAAACCTTCGTCGAGATTATCGGGATTTCGTGACCAAGGATTACCACAACAACCAGGTGTTCTTTATCGAACCTTCACGTCCCACTGGCATTACTTCTATGACGGTGGATGGTAATAAATTGTGGCGAGCCTTTGGTATTGGAAAACAGGATGCTCACCACTTACAGAAACAGATCAAAAATTTTTTATCGAATAAATAGCCACGACCCTCGACAGGTCGTGGCTACTTTTTCCGTATCAGGGTAAACAGCAGTGTCACTGCGTCCCCCGGGTCGGACTGGGTGTTATAGGTTTCGTATTGATGTTCGATGATGTCGAAATCATCGCTGAATAAATGGTCAACCTCAGCCTCGGTAAAGAAATGATAGTGCACGCCGAATTTGGTGAACTCGCCATCGCTCGATGCGCCCGGATTCCATCCTAGGAACCGCGTCGTCTTTCGGGACAGCGACACCTTCAGCATATATCCACCAGGTTTCAGTACGCGTGCGACTTCGCGAACATAATCATCCCACAGGTCATGGGTCAGATGCTGCAGGGTGCCGACGTCAGTCACCAGATCAAACCCAGCGTCAACAAATGGAATATCAAGGACGTCCGCGACCAGGAATCGTGCGCGGTCTTGGTAGCCTTCATCGCGGATCCGATCGTTGGCTTTTTTCACCACCTCTTCGATGTAATCGATGCCAAGGACGCGATATCCGAGACCGACTAATTTTGCCGCCCATAGCCCACGACCCGAACCAACATCGAGGACCAGGGAATCTTTTGGTAGATCAGGCAGCATCGCCTCGGCCCTGAATCGGTAGGGAAGGTGCGACCAAATATCGCTACCCGTTTGGTAGGCGAACTGGAAGTATTGTTTTTGCACCTCGGGCGTGTGTTCCATGTTGGTTAGTATATCAGAGGAAGGGAGGGTAAAGCGATTTGATTTTTAATACCAAAGACGTATAGTTAGCGTAAATCAATTTTAGGTCATAACCATGAAAAAATTTATACCTGAATACCTGATGTTTTACTTGCTCATAGTTTCTCTGTACGGATTCTTGGGACAACTTTCCATCATCGAATTTTCGCTTGATATATTCTTGGGGTTGTTTGTTGTTGGATGTCTTGCGGCTTATCTTTTTTATCTCTTCGGCGATATTTTTGATTTGGAAGTACACGAACAGGATTATTGTTTATATGACGAACCGGAATTGCTTGAATTGCAACAACTTTCACATCTCTTTGAAGAGTTGGGAATGCAAGAGATTGCGGATGATTTTTCGAGGGGATTAAATCAAAAGGTTAAAGAACAGAATCGATTGGGTTCGACTCGTTACAACGATTCAAGTTACGACGACGATGACGGAGATGTCTTGGCATAAAGGACAGCACAAGCTGTCCTTTTAACATGTCTCTTATGTCCTTTTAAAACACCTTGTCCTATATCGCGTTTTACCGTTTCACCGATTATTTTTTATTGTGGAACTTTTTGTGTACCTCGCGCAATTGTTTATCGGTGACGTGCGTATAGATCTGCGTGGTGGCGATGTTACTGTGCCCCAGCATGACCTGGACACTGCGAATGTCAGCACCGTTTCTCAGTAGATCGGTGGCAAAGGAATGCCGAATCGTATGCGGCGTAACCTTTTTCGAGATGCCCGCCTCGATCGCAATTTGTTTCACCAAGCGTTCCACAGAACGGCTAGTGAGGCGAAGGGTTTCGTTTTTTTCTTCACGTTTCACAGCGCCGGGTCCATCCTGTACGAACAAAGCCTCGTCCATATCGGTTCGGTTCTTCAGGTATTCAAGGACAGCGGCGCGCGCCTCGGGACTGATAAAGACAATGCGCAATTTGTCACCCTTACCTCGAACGGTTAATTCGTCCTTTGAAAGGTCAAGGTCACGGTCGAGCGAACACAGTTCAGAGACACGCAATCCCGTCGAGAACAACATGTGCATGATGGCATAGTTTCGGGGGTGTTTCTGCGCGACCTCTAACATTCGGGATAGTTCCGTAACATCGAGGTGATCAACATCCCGCGCCTCGGTCTTGGCGAGTTCAATATGGTCAGGGCTGTAGACTTTGTGTCCGACCTTCATCAGATATTTCAAGAACATGCGGATCGCGATCAGGTAATAATTCTGGGTACGACGCTTCATCGTGCCTGATGCCTGGCCGCGGGTTTTGGTTCCTGGCTGCCGGTTCAAATGCAGGCGGAATTGACGAACCGCCTCGGCATCGATGTCCGAGATGTTTTTTACGTTCGCAAATTCAATAAACCGCGTCAGGTATTGGCGATAGTTTCGCACGGTTTTCAAACTGCGACCCTTTTCAATTTCGAGGTATTCAAGAAAGCGCTGGAGAGCATCGGTAATCTTCATAGTCGTTATAGGATGATTTCATTATACCCTGAAAATATTTTGCGACCTTACCGTACATGACTGGTATATTGACAATGATTATCATATGTGTATAATATAATCAAATTCATTTTAAAAATTGAACACGATGAAAACAGTAATTGCCTTATGTTTGGGACTGTTTGTCCTAACTTCCTGTACCAACGGTAGCGAGAAATTAGCTACTCAGGGAGAGAACCAGGAAGATCACCTCTACCTAACCAACGAACAGATGTCCAAGGTCATCGTAATACCCGAAGGGGTATTCAACGAAAAGTACAGCAACCTCGACAACTGGAGAGCCTACAAACTAGGGGGGATACCTTACGTTGTTAAAGATTCCACTAACCTCACCTTCGATGGGTGGTATCAACAGCACGTTACCTACCAGACCAGCCTCAGATTTAATCCGGAACTAGGTCAGCAGGGAAAAAATGTGGACTCTGTTGACCTGGTACCTCAGGACGAGGCTGAAATTGCCTGGTTGGTGATGATCGTTATCTTTCTCTACTACCTACTCTTCGGTAGGTGGGTAGCGGTGTCAAAAAATGATCTTGTGCTTGTGGCTGCGTTTGTGCTTGTGGCTGCGGTTGCGGTTACGCTTATGTTTGCGGTTCCGGTTGCGCTTGTGGTTGTGGTTGCGCTTGCGCTTGCGGTTGTGCTTGTGGCTGCGTTTGCGAGTGTCAAAAGTTCAAAATACACCTTCTTTATTGGATCGGCTGTGGCTATGGTAGCGACCTGGTACTTCTTTAACACCTACGTTTTCTTAGTACCTACGGTTGCCGGACTTGTCCTGGCGCTGCTGTGGTACCAGTTAACAAAAAAGAAACCACGAGAAGGACTTGAACCTGGCATCATCTAAAATCTCATATTAAAATTGAAAAACCGCTAGCAGCTGCTGGCGGTTTTTTGTTTTCCTGTATTAGAATAGCTATATGAATCACGAACCCAGCTCGCACGCACTGACCCCGCCCCAAATCCTCCTCGATGATATTGTCGCACTCGACGTTTCTTTCATTGACTTTGACGGTAGGGAAGGGACTGGCGTGATCGAAGTACACAAATCAATTGCGGACGATGTTCGCGATGTCTTTGCCTTGATGCACCAGATGAAATTCCCGCTGCAATCCGTTCGGCCCATGTCTGAATTCGATTATGATGACGACGCATCGATGGCGGCGAACAATACCAGCGCGTTTAATTTTCGGACGGTGACGCTGGATCCCACGCGGCTGTCCCTGCACAGCTACGGTCTTGCGATTGATATCAATCCGAAAACGAATCCGTATATCAACGGCGACCGGGTGTTATCCGAAGGTGCGACCTATGATCCTGCGGCGGAAGGTGCCTTGTATTTGGGTCATCCCGTCGTTGAATTTTTTACCTCGCGCGGGTTTGTGTGGGGCGATGCGTGGGACAAGCCGTACCGCGACATTCAACATTTTCATAAACCGTGGAATGATTCTTTCGAAGAGCGGTATCGATATGAGGTGGAAAAAACCCTCACCGAGCATCAGATAAACCTGGAGGCGATTGTACCGAAGGGTCGATGATTGCAAAAAAAGCGACCTGTGGTATCGTAGACCCGTTATGTTAACGACAAAAAAGAAGCAGGACGTTATCGCGGGTGTAAAAACGCACGATTCCGACACCGGTTCACCTCAGGTGCAGATTGCACTTTTGACGGAACGGATTCTGGAATTGACCGAGCACCTGAAGGTCCACAAAAAAGATATTCACTCACGACGCGGATTGATCAAGATGGTTGATACGCGGCGTAAACTCCTCCGAAATTTCAAGAACAAGGATTTCGAAGGATACCAGGCTTTGATCCAAACCCTTGGCCTCAAGAAGTAGACGCGAGACGCGTTTATTTTTTTGCCCTCTCAGGCTACAATAGGAACATGGATTCTGACGCAGCTAACAACGACAAAAAAATCACCTGGACCAGGCAGACAGGAAATAGTGCGGGAAGCGCCACATCAACACCGGCAGCAAACCAAGCCCCTACTGATCTTCCTATTGATCCCGTTGATCTGAGCACCCGGTTTGCAGACAAGACATCGGTAGCCAAAGGGACCCCAACCTCGAGCAATGATATTGATGCCCTGAAGGGCGAGATCGAAGCGGCCCTCAGTCGGCAAAATGTTCCTGCCGATGATCCGAATCAGACGGTGGTACGACCTCGCAGTGATCGCGCGATTGACCTCGACGCCCCTGATTCGTTGGTAGATCGTGGAACCCAAGATTCATATACTCCATCCGAAGCACCTGCCCCCGTTGAAGTATCGCCATCACCTCTTGAAAAGAATCAGTTGGCGGATAATGTCAAACAGGACGAGGCGGCCCTCGTCGCATCGCTGAAAGGTGACATCCAACGCGAAGTGTCAGCTGGACGTGAGGATGCTTTGAACCAGGAAGCAACACCAGCGTCAATCCCAGAAACAAGCCAAGACGACCCGGCTCGTGGCGTCGGTCAGACCTATTACAGCGACCTCTCGCGAGCGATGAGTTCAAACGAACCGGCCACCATGTCAGAATTGATCCGAAAGGCTCGGTTCGAAGAAAAAGAATCAAAGATTCTCTCGCCAAAATCAAAGAAAAACATCGCCTTTATTGCTGGGGCGGTGATCTTGTTGGTGGCATCGATCGCTGTTCTTGGTTCAGTATTTCGTGGTGAGCCAAAAGTAGAGTTCATCACCGAAGAGCGCGTTTCGTCATTGGTCAGGTCAAACCTCGATACGGGTATCAATACGACCGGCCTCGAGTCAGCCCGCATCAAGGGAGCCATTCGTGACGTGATCGAAATGAAAATCCCCGAAGACGCCGTGAACCAGATCTACTATGTCGAAGAAGACGGTCTTGGAAACCTGCGTCGCTTGGGATTGAAAAATATCTTTGAAAAGACCGACAGCCAGGTACCAACCCTTCTCTACGATAACGTCGAAAACACCTTTACCCACGGGGTGTTCAAGACCGACAAGAATTATCCGTTTATTGTCATGAAGGCACTGTCGTACGATCGCGCCTTGCAGGGAATGCTCGAATGGGAACCAACGATGATTGATGACCTGGCGCCGTACCTCGACTTGCCGCCCGAGGCAACCGACCGCAGCCTCCTTAAAGACGGATTTGAAGATGACCTTATCCGCAACAAGACCGTGCGCGTCGCGAGGTTTCTTCCGCGCGAAGTTGATCGTCGCGGCATTCTTGATTTCTTGAACGGAGGAGGTGATGACACCGATACTGGCGGTGAAGGCGAGAACCTTGGTCTTATTCATCGGATTCAGGTGGCGCTTGGTATTGCTGAACCTGCCTATGCCCAGGATTTGAATTGGGATTTTGGCGGTGGAAATGGTGGTGATAATACACAGCGGGTGTGTTACAACGACGCCTTTCCAGGACAGACTTTTGGCCCCGAATTTGAAGAGCAAGCGGGTTATTATTGTGTGAACGTAATCTCGGGAGGTGACACGATTGGACAGATCAGTTCGGTTGACCCTGTCTGCTTTGATCCCGTGACGGGTGATCGCATTGACCTTAATGGTACGATGAATCCAGCCTGGTTCTGTTTTGAATCCTACCAATGTTATCGGTATAGCTGTTTCCAAGGAGGCGTTGATATTGGACCAGGCAACGAAGGCGTCCCTGGTGCGACGTGTCGCGAGGTAACCGAAGAAGGTCCAAAATTCTACGAAACGGATCCTCGCTATAATCCAGCCGTTGATGCGGGACAAAAGATTTGTCGACAGTTTACGGGACTCTTGAGCCTTCAGAACATCAATTCGGCGTTATTGTGTTTCGATGAATCGGGTCGTTACCTGCCGAACTACACTTCACCTGATGCTGAGGGAGGTATCACCTGTATTACCCCGATGAGTCGACAGGAAACGATTTGTGTCAGTCGTGCGGGTGACCTGGTACCACCAACGTTCCCAGGTGAAAAGTTGTGTTTCGAGCCGCTGGCGAACGCTTCGACCAGCATCGACGTGAACAATCAGTGTGCTGACCTGACCTTGATTGAAATCCAGCAACGCCTCATGTCGGCAGCGTTCGAGTTGCGTTTCATTGCCGAGATTGGCAGTCTCTTTGGTCTTTCTGATACTGACGTCAATAATCTGTACCAAGCGGCAGCGACCCTCGAAGATCTTGCTTACACGAACGTGCTGCAGATTGATGTGGTGAGGGAGACCGCATTCATTCTGCAGCAAATCGAGGTGATTCTCGACACTATTGATCCGAACCAAGAGCTTCCTATTATTGGACAGAACGGCGGATTAAACCTCTACGGACACCTGAGACTGATCATCGACACGGTGAAGTGTGCGCTCGGTATTGGTAATACCCTCCAATGGAGTACCCTCGGTCAAATTCCCCAAGGCATCACCATCTATGCGGGACAGATTCTTCCCGAGGTTGAACCGATTCAGCAATTTCTCGTCTTGGTAGGTCTCATGGATCCGGTGTCGGTGACGGGGGCGCTTGACCTGGTGACCCAGGATGCGATCTCGCAATTACAACTCGCGAACGCGCTTGAGGTAACGGGAATTATTGACCCTGACACCCTATTGTTGATTCAGGGAATTGTAGAAGGTCAGGGATCAATCTATGGAGACGAAGCAATCATTAACGATTACTTTGTGACGACGGGTGGCATCCTCGATATCGATGGACAGATTCTGACCCTGGGTGCCTACAACGATACCGTCGAGGCCCTGCAGGTGCTTCTCTATGCTGAAGGTTACGACATCCTGACGATTAATGGCCTGTTTGATGGATCGACCTGTCGTGCAGTCCAAGCCTTCCAGGCCGACCAAGGACTTGAAGTTTCAGATGATTTTCCATGTACGGTAGGAGATGAAACCTTGGAAGCTTTGAACCAGATCATCCGCGATGGCGGATACCTGGGATCGGGATTTGTGTTAAATCCGCAAGGCTACCTCGAAGGTACGGGAACCCTCGAGGGTACCTACGGCCCGGGGATTGTCGACTTTACCTTGAACCCAGCCGATGCTGATTCATTGAACGAGGGTGATGTGGTCTTGCTCTACACCTTCCTTGATGAAGAGACGATTTTGATTGCGCGGGATCAGGTGGTGATTGATGAAATAATTAGGCGTCGAGCCTTGGACGATATTTTCGAATAAAAAACGAGTGGATTTCGTTGTTGACTGCGAAACTTTTCTTGTCACGGTAGGTATACTACCGCTCCAAGAAAAGTTTCTGGTCGCCTAGAACCCCATCTCGTTTTTTATTTGAAACCCTCAGCTTGACTGAGGGACTCTAGAAAAAAGAGCCTTAATCAGGCTCTTTTTATTTTTCTTAAAAAACACCGGAGTGATAGAAGTTAAGTTCGCGGATTTTAGTGTCGATCCTAACACAATTACCTCTTGGTCCCTTAATTAACTTTGTACGTGTTATCCTTTGATTTCCCTCATCATCTTTATCTTCGCGGATTATGGAAACTAGATCATTTTCATTATCAAATTCGAGTTTAAATTTCTTCTCACCCCATTCAAACGTCCTCAAGAAATGATGACCATCTTTTTCAAAGAATTTTTCGACTATAGAATAACTGCTCCCCAGGAAATGGTTTAGTATATCTTCGATGTCTCCGATAGAATATTTAGAAACATTAATTCTTTTCATTTTTTTGAACCACTTCGATCTTTTATAAGATTTAATGAGGCTTTTTACTATTATATAAAGGATTAGACTACAAAATAGAGCTATTCCAGAATATATTAAAAATACTTCTTTATTTATAATTTAAATTGTTTTTGATTTTCTATAATTATTCATTTTTATTTAATTTTAGCAAGATCTAAATTCAAACATCATGCTAAATTTTTTGTTTTTAAGAGCATTTAACCTTGATTCAGAAATCTTTTTTAGCTTGTATTTTCACCAATACAGGTACACCCCCACACCAATAAAAAAACAATTGTTTTTTTATTGGTGTGGGGTACACTCATCATATGAAAAATACCGACAAACAGCGGGATATTTTATTACAGCAGCTCGTCAATATCGAAGAAGACCTCGACGCTCTCGGGGTCCGAGATGAAAAGGGGGACTGGATGGTTAGGCCTGACGAGGGTGACGGCACCAAGGCTGATCCTATCGACAATGCCGATATCACCGAAGACTTCGAAGAAAAAGTCGCCCGTCTCGACGTTCTTGAACGGCAGTACACCCAGATCAAACAGGCTATCGACGCCATTGACGCAGGTACCTACGGCATCTGCGAGGTGTGCGATGGAAAGATCGCTGAAAAGAGGTTGGCTGCGTATCCGGCGGCTACCACCTGCATCGACCACGCAAACTAAAGAGGAATTCCAAAACAAGCGAACACCTTTGTCGTCTACGAAAAAAGAACGTTCACCGTATGTAAAATACGCCTCACGTTCTTTTTTCTTGTCTCCGCGGTCTTCATCTTGTTTTGAAATTCCTATACATTTCTTACTTTCTCGAAAAAATACTTGCCGCCCCGTACTTCATCTCATTTTGAGATTTTTATAAAAAATACCTCGTTGTAGGTGTTTTTTGTCTTGTCCGCACCCTTAGGAAAATAATCTATTATTTTCCTAAGGGTGCGGGTATACTGTTTCTGACATGAAATTTGCCAAGGTTTACAGCGCGCAGCCCGAATACCTTCGCGGGCAGGTGGTTCAGGTCGAGGTTGATATCTCGCGTGGACTTCATGCCTTTTCAATCGTGGGTATGGCGTCAAAGGCCGTCGACGAGGCGCGCGATCGCGTCGGGTCGGCGATTAAAAACTCTGGTTTTACCTCGCCCAAAGCAAAGAACGAAAAACTGGTGGTGTCCTTATCACCCGCCGAATTGAAAAAAGAAGGCGCGTACCATGACCTTGCGATCGCCCTTGGATATCTCTTGGCAACGGGGGACCTATCCTTTGATGCGACGGGAAAAATTTTTGTCGGTGAACTGTCGCTGGACGGATCGGTGCAGCCGCTATCGGGTGTCTTGCCGATTACACAGGCTGCCAAAGACGCCGGCATGACCGAAATCTACGTCCCCTATGACAATCGCCTCGAGGCTGCCTTGGTTGATGGCATTGACGTGTATCCCGTCAGGTCACTGCGCGAACTGATTGATCACCTGATGCCTGTTGAAGAGGGTCGTCCAGTTGTCCGCATTCCCGTCCAACATCGCACCCAGGTTGAAATTGAAGAACCCGTTGTTGTCACCGATTTTCGCGACGTGCGCGGTCAGGCGGTAGCGAAACGCGGCCTTGAAATCGCGGCCGCCGGTGGACACAACGTTTGCATGTTCGGACCACCAGGAACGGGCAAGACGATGCTCGCCCGAGCCTTTACCTCGGTCTTGCCAAACCTTGGCACCGACGAGGTGCTGGAGGTTACGGGGATTCACAGCATCGCGGGGACCTTGCGGAATCAGACTTTGCTCAGTCAGCCACCCTTGCGAACGCCGCACCATACGTCTAGCTACGTTGCGGTGGTGGGTGGCGGCACGAACCCGCGTCCTGGCGAGATTACGCTCGCTCATCGCGGGGTCTTATTCCTCGACGAGTTTCCTGAATTTGATAAAAAGGTCCTCGAGAGTTTGCGACAACCATTGGAAGATCGCATTGTGACCGTCTCGCGTGCCAAGGGAACGGTACATTTTCCCGCGGATTTTACCTTGGTCGCAGCAATGAATCCCTGTCCTTGCGGATTCTCTGGATCAGATCATGGCATCTGTCGTTGTAGCGCGCATGACCTTGCCCGGTATCAAAAGAAACTCTCAGGACCCATTGTCGACCGCATTGATATTTGGCTGCCCGTCGAACACGTTGCCTATGACGAGCTAACTGGGCAGGCGATTCATGAAGGCGAATCATCTGGCGACGTTCGCGCCCGCGTTCGCGTGGCAAGAGATATCCAGGGACGCCGCCTCGGCAGCGGGCGATTAAATGCATCACTATCGTCCAAAGAAATCCAAACCGAACCACTTTCAGCCCAGGTCTTGGATATTTTGAAAC
>Ga0116151_10001155_pt1 | contig 24566 bp, 23 predicted proteins | sample AD_UKC117_MetaG_FD_89893 | JGI IMG/M metagenome (GOLD analysis project Ga0116151, IMG submission 89893) | Active sludge microbial communities of municipal wastewater-treating anaerobic digesters from Hong Kong - AD_UKC117_MetaG | ecosystem: Engineered > Bioreactor > Anaerobic > Digestate... | reverse complement strand
TCCCAGGTGGAGCTGGAGTACCTGATGGCTCGGGGCCTCTCCACCGACGAGGCGACGAGCGTCATCGTGAGGGGTTTTCTCGACGTCGAGATCAAGGGGCTCCCGCCGGCCCTCAAAGAGGAGATCCAGAAGATCACAAAGCTTGAGGAGATTCACGGCGGCTCCTGAGGCGAAAGCCTAGCCGTCGATTTTTAAAAATCAGATCGTCGAGGAGAACTCGGAGGCGACCATTCCGGGGAGGTCGTCTCTGTTCATTTCGGTGACGACGAAGAGCCGGAACTCCTCTTTTATCCTCACCGCTAGGGGGTGGCGGGACCTCATCTGGACGACGACCAGGATCGGCTTTAGAGAATCCAGGGCCGCCTCCACCGCTCCGGCGAACCCGTCTGAGAATAGCTCCATCGGCCCCACCTCGTCGATCACCACGAGGTCCGCCTCCCGGACTGCCCGCTCGATCGCTTTCGCCCCGATATCTTCGAGGGCGGCGAGGTTGATCCTGTACCTTCCGAGCTTCGGCCCATCCCCATCGGCCGAGGCGAGGGTTCCGACCTCGCCAGATTGAAGGTCAATAAGCTCAAATCCGACCCTCTTTTCACCGAGCCTGACCTCCCTGGCCAGGACGCCTCCCACCCTGCAGCCGAGCCGGTCGAGGACCCTCATCACCAGGGTCGATTTTCCTACGCCCGGAACGCCGGTTACGGCAACTCTTTTGGGCATATCTCAGACCTCACCCGCTCTACAAACCTGCTGAGGCTCTCGACGTCCTTTATCTCCCGGCGGACCATCCGTTTCAGCCGATCCCGCGTATCGAGGTCGACCTTGGCTCCGGCGGACCGCAGGTACGTCTCCATCTTTCCTGCCAGCTCCTCCCCGGCCCGGTCCCAGTCGGTGAGGACGACGACGTTTCGGTAATCCCGAGCCGCCTCCTCGGCCACCTCCAGGGCGGGCCTCCGGGCGGCCCGGATGATCGGCCCACTGACCCCCAGGTCCCGGAGGGATCGCTCGTCCCTCTCACCCTCGACGATGATCGCCGCCCCCTCTCCCGAGGCCTCGACGAGCTCTGCGACAAGCTCCTCAAGGGATTCGGGGTTGAGGCTCGGTCTTCTCGGCCTGGGTTCGCGGTTGCCTCTCCGGCCGCCACGAATCCACCCGCTCATGGGGTCGAACTCTCCTTTCCTGCCAGCTTCCTCTCGGCCTCGTCCGCGTCGACCCCAATGACCAGGACCACCTTCCGAGAGCTCTTCAGGCCGGCTGCGACCTGGACCCGATCGGCGCCGATCCCGAAGATCTCCGCAAGGGCCCGTTCGAGCTGGAGGTTGGCCTTCCCTTTCGTCGGCTTTTCGGTGAGCTTCGCCTCCAGAGCCTTTCGCCAGGGGTTGAAGCCGGTGGGGACGAGGAGGCTCGTCGACCCCGGAGCCACATCGAACCTGATGAGAACCCCCCGGGGGTGGGGGTCGATCGCCTCCCGGATCCGAGGGGTTTCGGTCATGAAGAGAAAAAAGCATCCGGCGCGACTTAAAGCTTTGCTCACTCCGATGGCGAGACGCAAAAACTCGCATCCGTCGACGACAAAATCGCAGATGAGGGGCAATATTAAAATAACCTTGAGACCATTACCACCAAGGTTTTCATGCAGATTAGGCAAGTTGTCGTCCTGGCAGATGAATCTTCAGAGGTGAACGATCTTCTCCCCGGCCTGGAAGCGAGGGGACTGTTGGTCCAAAGGTCGAGCGCCTCCGAGATCCTGGGAGAGATCGCCTCCGCCGGTGGGAGGTGGGGTGGACCTGACCGCCTCGTCCTCTGCGACGAGGGCTTCGATCTATCGCCTTTTGCATCGTCGATCGTCGGAGCAGCGGTGAAGAACGGCTGCGGCGTTCTCATCGGCGAGGACGGGTGCAGAGGGGTCATCGAGGATCTGGCGGCCTCAGGCGAATTCACCGAGGAGAGGAGAAAAGAGCTCGCCGCCGATGCTTTATACCGTTGCATATCGAAGGAGGCGGAGACCCTCCGGTCTCTCCAGGGGGACGGTCCCCGTTACGTCATCAAGACCTACGAGAAGGTGCAGGATCTGAGGTACGGGGAGAACTGGCACCAGAAGGCCTCTTTATACTCGAAGCCCGACGGCCTCGGCCTCCACAGGGCCCCCAAGCTCTGCGGGAAGGAGATGTCCTACAACAACGTCGTCGACGCCGAGGCGACCCTGGAGATGTTGATCGACCTGATGGAGTACGACGGGGTGAGGGAAGATCGGACCCTGGCTGTGATCGTCAAGCACGCCAACCCCTGTGGCGTCGCCTACGGCAATGGCAGGATCGAGGCTTATCGGAGGGCCCTTGCCACCGACCCCAAGAGCGCCTTCGGCGGCGTCATAGCTTTCTCCGAGCCCGTCGACGCAGACCTCGCAGAGGAGATGCGCGACCACTTCATCGAGGTCCTCTTGGCTCCGGGCTACGATCCCGAGGCCCTGGAGATCCTCCGGGAGAAGCCAAACCGGAGGATCTTGGACGTCAGCGAGCATCTTTCCGGTCGCGACCGGCTTTACCAGGGGCGTTCGTCTCGAAGCGTCTTCGGCGGCCTATTGGTCCAGGATTACGACACCGGAGACATTTTGGATTGGAAGACGGTGACGGAGCGGCCCCCCACTTCAGACGAGACGATGGCTCTGCGGTTCGCCTGGAAGGTGACCAAGTACGTCAAGTCAAACGCCCTCGTCTACGCCACCTGCGACCAGACCATCGGAATCGGCTCGGGCCAGGTCTCTCGGGTGGACTCGGCCCGGTTCGGGGCCGAGAAGGCCGAGGAGCACGGGCTGGATACGAAAGGGACTGTTGCCGCCACCGACTCCTTCTTCCCCTTCCGGGACGGCCTCGACCGGACATTCGAGGCCGGGGCCACCGCCGTCGTCCATCCGGGCGGCTCCATCAGGGATGCTGAGGTGATCGAAGCTGCAAACGAACACGGTATGGCCATGGTCTTCACGGGCATGCGCCACTTCAGACATTGAAGAGGAATCAACTTTGAAGGCCGGGGCCGGAAGAACCGGGACATCACCTGCTTGGGCTTTTGCCTCTCTCTCAATTCTGATCCTTGCCCTTGTGGGCCTTGGAGGAACGGCATCCTGCGAGATGATCTACGCCTCCGACGACCTCCAGGCGGCGATCGACGGGGCGGCGGCCGGAGACACCCTCATCGTCTCCGCCGGAGAGTACGAGCCCTTCACCGTGGATAAGACTCTCACCATCCAGGGCGTCGACTGCCCTTCGGCTCGGGCCAAGACTCAGGAGCCGGCGATCACCATAAGGGCCGACGGCGTCAGGATCAAGGGCTTCAATGTGGAGGGGGTCCCGAAGAACCAGGACGACAAGTTCAGATACTACATGGACCTGGAGACCAGAAAGCCCCAGTACTCCCTCAACCAGCCAAACTCGGGCGTCCTTGTTGATGGCGACGACGTCGTCTTAGAGGACGTGGCGGTGGTGGGGTCGCAGGCCGGCATCCTGGTCAAAGATGCGAGAAACATCACCATAGTCAACTCGTCGTTTTTGCGATGCCAGACCGGCCTTGAGATCCAGGAGTGCATCGGCGGCAGAATAGAGGGGTCTGTCTTCCAGGAGTGCGAGAAGTACGGGGCCTTCCTCGAAGGCTCAGAAGATCTCTCCATCAGGATGAACGAGGTCGTCGGCAACTCCGGGGCCGGGATGCTGCTGAAGGAGTCCGCCGGCTGCTCCATCGAGAATAACGAGTTCGTCGAGAACTGGCATGGGCTCTTCCTCTGGAACTCATCGTTCTGCCGGCTGGTGGAGAACGACGCCCATCAGAACGTCTACTACGGAATCATCGTGGCCTCGGGGTCAAACAACTCGGTCCTGAACAACAGCGCTTCCAAGACCGGTGGAGGCGATCTCGGCCTCCAGGGGATTGGGATCAGCGTCCAGGAGAACAGCACCTACAACCTGGTGGCGGGGAACGTCCTGGAAGAGAACCTCAACGGCCTGGACCTAATGAGGGGTTGCAGGTTCAACCTGATATTCGCAAACGAGATCTCCGACAACAGCAACGGGATCCGGCTTGACAAAAACGATAACAACCTGGTATACAAAAACAACTTCAGGGGCAACCTAATCTCCGGCTACGACAACGCCAGCCACAACTTCTGGAACGGCTCCGTCGGAAACTACTACGACGACTACTCCGGCCGGGATCGGGACGGCGACGGGACGGGGGACGACCCCTACTGGATACCGAAGGGGAGCAGCTGCGCCGTCGACTGGCGGCCCCTGATGGAGCCCGCCGACCCGGTGGTGGACCTCGAGGCTGCCAGGGAGGAGCTCGCCCAATACGCCACCTACAACCCCGAAGACGACCTCCCCTACAAGATCGACAACGATACCATCGTGATCGGATCGAAGCCGCCCGATACCGAGAAGTGGTGGGCCTAAGTCCCGATCTTTATGGGCTCGGCGATCGATCTGAGGGTGGCGATGGCCGAGAGGGCGGCGAGATAGCTGGTCTTGGGGTTTCTCGGCGAGGGGACGTTCTCGACCCTGGTGGTGATCCGGCCGAAGTCCCCCTCGGCGGTTATCTGATGGATGTTGACATCGACGCCTGGATCTGCCACGATCCTGACCATCACCCTGGACCCCCGGGCGGTGAGGCTCAGGGTCGCGGCGACGTTGACGTTGGCGGGGAAGGCACGGACCGCCTCTTCGGCGGGCCCCTCGAATATCACCGTGGCCTTGGAGATTCCGTCCAGGTCGATCTTCTTCTCCTCGATGTAAGGCGCGCCGACAAACCCTTTAGGGTTCTTGGTGGTGGTGAGGGTGACGAGATCGATTCTTCCCGCCCCCGCAGACTTCAGGCCGTCGAGCCCCGATATCGCCCCCGAGGGGAGGTAAACCCGGCAGCTGCGATCTTTTGCCAGCCCCTCTACCATCCGGCGAAGATCCTGGTCCATGAGGGCGCCGACGGACATGATCATGAGGTCTCTTCCCCTCTCCAGGGCGGCTTTAGCCACCCCGGCAACCGCCCTCTGAGACGCCGCCTCCACCACGAGATCGGACCTCTCCACCAGAACCTCCAGGTCCGATATCATCGGTTTTGTCTCAAGACCCTTCACCAGATCTCTTGCCCTATCCTCGTTGCGATCGAAGACCGCCACCAGCTCAGCCGCGACATCTCCGCGGTCTATGGCTTTTGCGATCTCCATCCCGATCGCGCCACAGCCAACAAGCCCTATCTTCAGAACCATCGGAGCCTATAAATCGATGAGACAACAAAACTTTTGCGGTATGCTATCCTCTGAGCTGGAGCGGTTGGTGAGTGAAGACCTTGGGCCGATGGACGACTCAAGCTCAATAGTTCCAGAAATTAATGCGAAGGCTGTGATCCTTGCCAGGGAGAAATGCGTCGTTTCCGGGCTGGAGGAGGCCGACGATATCCTCAAGTATTTCAGGCTAAATGGAGACAGGCTCGTCCCGGAGGGGACCGAGATCGCCGCGGGCTCGAGGGTTCTGGAGATCCGGGGGCAGGCGAGGGGTATCCTCCAGGCCGAACGGCTGATCCTGAACTTCATGAGCCGGATGAGCGGGATATCCACCCTGACCAGGGAGTGCGTCGGCCGGGCGGGGGAGGTCAGGGTCGCCTGCACCCGGAAGACCACGCCCGGCTTTCGGCGCTTCGAGAAGAGGGCGGTGGTGGTGGGCGGGGGCGATCCCCATCGGTTCGATCTATCAAGCTCCGTCATCATCAAGGACAACCACCTCAAGCTGATGAGCCTCGAGGAGGCGATGGCGGCTGCGAGGCAGAGGGCCAGCTTCACCAAGAAGATCGAGGTGGAGGTGGAGCGGCTGGAGGACGCGGTGAAGGCGGCCCTCCTCGGGGCGGACATAATAATGTTCGACAACATGAGCCCCGACCGGATCCGGGAGGGGGTCCATCTTCTGAGACGCGAGGGTCTTCGGGACCGGGTCGTGCTGGAGGCGTCAGGGGGGATAACGCCCGAGAACCTCTCCGAATATGCATCATCGGGGATTGACGTAGTCTCCATGGGTGCCCTCACCAGATCGGCGAGATGGATCGACTTCAGCCTGGATATAGAGGTTTGATCCGGGAAGGGTTGTTGATAACGACAGTAAACGTTATATCGATCGTTAAATTAACCAGGTCCAAGTTCGGTGAGTTGGAATGCGACTGATCTATCTCTTGATGCTCGCTCTTGTGGCGATCCCCACCATCCTCGCGCCGACGGCGATGGCTGCTTCCGACGATGATGATGGGGACGAAGAGGAGGAGATCATCTCCCGGGAGTTCTCCCTCAGGGTCGGGGAAGGGGTCAAGATCGGAGATTACCGGGTGGAGCTGATAAGCGTAGTATCGGTGATCGACGGGCTGGTGGAGGTCAGGGCCTGGAAGAGGGTCAGCGACTTTGAAGACTGGAGGGTGATGGAAGATTTCAGGGACGCCAACTTCGACGAGGGGGCGGAGGACGGCGGCCTGACCCTCACCGTGACTGAGATCTTCGACGAGGATACGGTCAGGATGAGGGCGGAGTACAGGTCTGATTACGGATACCCCAAGAAGTACGTCACCGAGAGGGCGATGGCCCCTAAGAACCTGCCCAGGCTGGAGGTTTCGTCGACCCTGGATAGAACCGATATCAGCGCAGGAGACGAGGTGAAGGTTACGATCACCGTGACCAATGCCGGAAACGACACCGCCCGGGACGTCCTGATCCAGGACTCTCCGCCTCTCCCATCGTTCAGGTATGTGGCAGGATACCCTCCCAAGATCAAGAACACCCTGGAACCCGGCGAGACGGACGTCGCCGTCTACTCGATGGTGGCGGCCGCCGAGGGGGAGGTGGAGATCCCGGCGGCGGTGGCTCGTTACTCCGACTCGAAGTCGACGGTATCCTCCGCTAGCTCACAATCCCTTAGCTTGACCATAAGGCCCGAGAGGAAGCCGGATCTGGTCTTTGAGGTCGACTCGCCCGGGCCCATCGCGTTTGGCGGTCAGGGGACGATCAACGTCACCGTCAAGAACGTGGGCGATGCTTCCGCTTACCGGGTGGAGGTGACATCTGAGGTCAAACCCGACGGGCGCCTCGAGATTGCGGAGGGGGGCCTCGATGAGAGCTTCTACGAGATCCCTCCGGGGGGATCTGAGAGCTACACTGCGACCGTCCTGGGGTCGCGGAGCGGAAGCTACAAGATCGACCTTTTGGCCAGCTTCCAGGGCGACGGGGATGTGCTGCAGAAGACGGCGGCCTTCGAGGTGACGGTTATGGAGAGGGAGTATAAGTTCCTCTATTACCTCCCCATAGTGCCAGCGATCATAATTGGGATCTGGCTCTTCAGACGGTACAGAGAATATAAATATTAAGGCGGAGTCAGATGATACATCGGATGAGACGGGCCCAAAAGCCCGGAAGACGAAATGATCATGATATCACAACGCCGCCTGGCGCCGGCATGACGCCTTTGCAATTAAGTTATCTGGACTGAGATATATGCTGAACGTACTGATGCTGGGGATCGGCCAGTGTGGGAACCGGATACTCGACGCCGTCAACAGAGAGGCCTTCGGCGGGTCCACAAGGCTGTCCAAATACTATTCTAGGCAGAAGTTTCCCAGCAGGGTTGAGACCCTGGCCATAAACACCGCCGTCAACGACCTCAAGGAGATGAAGTTCACCGCCGCCAAAGACCGGCTCCACGTCCCGAACCTCCACGGGGTCGGAGCCAATCGGGGGATAGGAAAACAGGGGTTCTGGGACAACCGCGAGATGATCATGGACGAGATCGAGCGGAGGGGGGACTTCGACGTCGCCTTCGTGATGACCTCCGCCTCCGGGGGGACGGGGTCCTCCTTCACGCCGCTGGTGGTCCACGAGCTGAGGGAGAGGTACAACAAAATCACAGTGATCCCGGTGATGGTCCTCCCCTTCAGGGAGGAGGGGTCGATATACCTCCAGAACGCCGCCTTCAGCATGAGGGACATCATGGAGGTGGAGTCCGACGGGATCATCCTCGTCGACAACCAGTACCTGAAGCGGCTGAGCGGCGACATCAAGACCGCCTACGACAAGATCAACTCCATGGTGGCGGAGAGGCTCCTCTTCCTCATCGAGTCATTGGACAGCGAGATGCTCTCGGTCACCGATCTCGGCGACTTCAAGACTGTGATGAAAGGGGGCCTTGGGATGGGGACCCTCGGCTTCTACGAGTCGGACAAGAAGACCGCCTCCCTCACCTCGGCGATCGAGAGCTCCCTCAAGCCCAGCGGCCTCCTCTACCCCGCCGACGTCTACGAGGACGCGGCGAGGGCGATGATCATAATCCAGGGGTCAAGGGACTCCCTGGACGTCGACGAGATCACAAAGTCCGTCGAGAAGCTCTCGGCGAAGATCGGCCAGGTCTTCAAGGGGATCGTCATAAAGAAGGGGAGGCCGAAGATCCTCTCGGTCTTCACCCTGGAGCAGGTGCCAGACCTTGAGATGCTCTACGCCCAGGCGGCCCAGGCGATCCAGGAGGAGAAGAGCCGGAAGACCAGGGCCAAAAAGCAGCTGGACGACGCCTTCGCCTACATCGAGGACCTGGAGGAGGTCTACTAGACCCTCTCCAGGCCGAGTCTGGGCGGGAGGCGTCGAATCGGTGGCCCGGTCGTTATTTGATTATTCTGCCCTCTTTTGATCCCTCTTCTACCTGCCGCTTACCTCGCTTTCCGTCGAAAGGAAGGTGCCATCATATCTTCTCATAGTCTCCGGTGAAGCGTCATCTGGATCAGCGTCTTCATCCTCGGGCAGAAGGCAATCGCCTGGGAAGGCAATCGCCTGGTGACGGTCCGCCCTTTACCCGTGCGGCTGTCGAGGTCCGTCGACGGCCCCGTGGTCGGTCCGGTCCGGGCGAGCTCAGAGATCGAGGTCGGCGAGCCTTCGGAGTGCGAGTCCACAGCCTGCGGGCTGTGGAGCCCGCCCAACTGGGAGTTCGAGTACGTCGGAAGCTATGCGGGCGACCTGACCTGCGCGGATCTGAGCTGAATGATCTGAGCTGAACCGAGGGAGGCCTTTGCCCCGCGGCCTCGAATGAGGGCGGGGCACCCTCTCACGCTTCATATGTTTTGCGACATCTTGGCATCGCATCGGTCTTTGAAGCAAAAACAGATATAAATCGGGTCGCTTGTTTTTTGCTGATTATCTAGGGCCCTTCATCCATATGGGTTGAAGTGTGGACTGAACCATCTCGGCTTCACCCTGCGGCAAAGCTGCAGAGCATCTTGCATAGTTGCTCTTTTTGCGTCCCAGCTGTGGAGATAATTTCGGCAGGATGAGGATATGCGGGGGTTGATTAAAAAATATGGGGGGAATCGGAGCCTTTCAGCAATCGACTCCCCTGCAGGGGCATAATTTCGGCTCGCATACCGGGTTCTCGTGGAACTTCAGCTCCCTTTGCAGCTCGAACTCTCCTGAGAAGAGGTCCCTCCTTCTGATATCCTTGTAGAATATCTTGTGGAGGCTCGACTGGGTTCCCCAGGTGCCGCTGAAGCTGTTGAGGGTGTTCACCCCGACGGTTTTCCTGATGGTGGAGTTGCTGGTCTGTCCCAGAAACATCGTCTGGTCCGCCTCCAACCGCCTGACGCTGAACGTCTCCTGGACGTCGGCCCCTATGCCGCCATAACGTTCTATGGAGCTGATGGACCTCCTGCCAACGAGAGGAGTCTCGCCTTCGAATTCGAGCTTCGTATTCTCGAAGAAGTTCAACTTATGGAGTGTCGTCCCGTTGTTGTCGTCGCTGCAGTTGGGAAGCGGCCTTATGAGCTTGTTCGGCTCCTGGGAATAAACCTGAGCCGACTCCATACCGATATCGCCCTCCCCGAACATCTGGTTCTGATAATCCATGGCCAGCTTCTTGTCCATCACCGAAGTTCCGACGTCCACATATCCGGTCCCCTCAACGAGCTGGCTCTCGCAGAACTGCTCGTACTGGTCCGGCTCGTCGTGAATGAGGCGGCAGTTTCCGAAGTCCAGGTCCGTCCAGTTTGGAGGTACCGTGACACCCTTCGGCTTATGGGTGGCGAACCAGTAGATCTCGCCATCGGGGGCTTCTTCGTCGAAGACGTACCTGCCGGGTGGCAGGATGCAGATCTCCCAATATCCGTTGCCGTTGGTGGTAACTCTCCATCGGTTTGATGGATTCGTCTCGTCTTCGACGATGATCTTCCAACCGCTGAGATACGGTTCGCCAGGGTCGTGGGTACCGTTCTGGTTCTTGTCCCAGTACTTGTGGCCGGATAAGCAGTGTATCCCGGTGTTGAGGAAGTCGATATCTGTTGCGTTTTCTGAGGTGATATCTACGGCATCATGATATCCGCCCGGAGGATTTGTCGGCTTCCAGCCAGCTTTCACCACCTCAGAGACGTTGTACTTCCCTGGGATGAGGTTGCAGATCTGCCAGCGGCCGCCGGCATCGGTGGTGTCGTTCGGCTCGCCGGGATCGAGGATGCCGCTGTCGTTCAGGTCAACGAAGATCGTCCAGTTTTCGAGCGGAGAATCTGGCGCATCTTTAATCCCGTTGCCGTTTTTATCCCAGTACTTGGTGCCTGAGATGCAACGGTCGCCTCGATTCAAGAAGTCCAGATCTGATTTGCTGGAGTTTGTTATCGTAATGGTGTGACAGATGGGACTTCCGGATCCGTCGACCGGATGAGTCTGAGTCCATCCATCCTTTTCGACTTCACAGACGGTGTAGTTTCCTGGGGGCAACCCGCATATCTCCCAGTATCCCGTCTCGTTGGTCTCATTCTGCCAGGTATTGTTCCCGTCTACGAGATGGTCGATGTCGTTCAACCGAAGCTCGTAGGACGGTGCCGAGCCAGCCGTCTTCTCGAATGCAATCTGATCCTCGGCCCAAGCTCCCGCCCAGGAGATCAGTAACGTCAGAATTGCTGCGGTGATCCTCCGAGTCCCCGCAGAGCTGCTACTCCCTTTCATTGACTATATCATTCCCCCCTTCGATTTAGTGCCTATGACGTCCGACTTCATCTATCCAGCTGGAAGCATCTGGACTGGGAAGCTGAGATCTGCTTTTAGCCCGCCCTTCTCGAGCCAGAAACCGACTCCCAACCATTCCAGATGGTAGCTCCAACCATGAAGCCAGGAGCACTTATTTAGTGTCCCTCTTCAGAGATGACCTCCATCAATCAAGATCCTTCTGAATATGTGGCCACACAAAGTACTTAACATTTTCTGGAGGACTTCCATCGCGACTTGAGATGGACTTGGGATGGGTTTTTATTAACTCATCGGCACTCCTCTTCATATTTAAAAGATTTGTCTATTATTAAATATGTTATCCGGCATAGGATTGCGATTTGTTGTTTTTATATTTGTTTGACATGGATATCTTCTCTCCATCGCTACGCGAAAAATTTAAATATCACATGTTACTATAATTATCTGTAAGACGGATCCAAGATAAGATCAAGTCGGAGGGAGTAGCCAATCCGAATATATCATCAGACATGATCGGAATGATTGAGGAGGGGGGATGTCTATATCAAATTTTGACTCAACCGCTCACAGAAATATCGGTGGGGCGGTCATCGGAATTTTCGGAATAGGTAGCCATAAGCAGTTGCTTTCTCTGCCATCTCACGAGATGACGGCGATCTCTGAAGGAGGCTCATGGATATGAGCATATACAAATTTATCTTGCTGTTAATCGCTTCTAGTTTGGCCATCTCGCCCTCTTTGGCAGAGGTGGAAAATGTGACATACTGCGATGCTCTCAACATCGAGGGCTCGGACTGGACGGGAAACCACACTCTTCAGCTCTTCGATCCGATTCAGGGCGAACTTCTGGGCGTCACCCTCACCGTCGGCGTCGAATTGGTCCAGAATTTCAGCTGTGAGAACACCGGCTCCGCACCCCAGACGGTCGACTCGAACACTACAGTCGAGCTCCTGGTCGAAACGCCCCGGTTTGGCCCGGTCTCAGTCGGCGCCACCGTCCTGATCGAGGAGGAGCTTGCCGGCTTCGACGGCGAAGAGGATTACTCCGGCCCTTCGGGCAGGACCCTTGATGGCCTGACGAACAGAAGCTCGGTGACCCTTGAGTACGCCGACCCATCCGATTTCATCGCCGCCGTCCAGGGCGAGACGATCTCGCTCCCGGCTTCAGCAACGTATATCGGAAGCGGGACGGTTCCCGGCAACTCCATCACCATGGCGACGGGCTCGGCAGAGTCTCGGGTCTGTGTGACATATACGTATGAGCCGAGGGGCTCAAGTGTTGGAGGGATCTGAGGATGAATCTCAGAATGTTCTTATTTTTGCTTTCGGTGCTCGCTATGATCGTGGGCCCATCGGCTGCCGCGTTGAAGGAGGAGGTTCACTGCAGCAAAATTCCGTATTCTGAAATAACATACCATACAAATCACACCCTTCCCCTATTCGATTCGAGCAAGGGGATTCTGGTCCGAGTAGATCTGAACCTCTCCATAAATGGGACACAATTTGTCAATTTTACATGTCTGTCAAGCGGTTATACTGGCAATGTTACAACCACAACCTACTTCCATGACATCGTAACTATGATGGATGGATCCAAGCTGGAAGCAGAGGTAACTAATACGACTATTCATCATGTTTCTGGATCTGGTGATCCACCCCGGGGGACACCACCGACCGGTTTCAATTATAGTTTGACAGGAAATGACAATGCGTCAGCGTACTACGTGAACTGTGAGAATCTGCAAAACTTCACGTCAGCAGCTCCTGGAGAGAACAAATCTTATCCAGTCAGCAGTGATGGCAAAGGTACGTGGGTTGGTCCTGCCAGTGCTATACTAGTTGTTCAGACCTATGCGGATAGCGTGATGTGCGTCAAGTACACCTACGACGATTCGAAGCTGAACATCACCAAGACCGGGAACATCTCGGGCCCTGCCGGGGTCGGCGAGGTGATCGACTACGAGATCGAGGTCTGCAACCAGGCGACGGTCAACGTCTCCAACGTCACCGTTCGCGACAGCCTCTTATCTGGAAGCCCGTTCTCGGTAGGGACTCTGGTCCCCGGAGGGTGTGGGAACGTCACGGTCGATCTGAATTACACGGTGACCCCCGACGACGTCTGTCGCGGCTGGATCAACAACACCGCCAACGCGAGCGGTGATGCCGAGTGCGGCTATTTCATAGGTACCGATAAGAACGCCACCTGGAACGTGAGCACGACCTATAACTCTTCCATCAACATCACCAAGACTGCGAACACCACCGGTCCCCTGAGGTTGGGCGAGGCCATCGAGTACTACATCCGGGTCTGCAACACCGGGGACATCACGGTTTACAACGTGACGGTCAACGACAGTCTGACGGGAGGTCCTTACAACTTAGGAACGCTTGATCCTGGCGATTGCGCGAACGTCACCCCGGACCCGAAATACACCGTGACCGTCGGCGACGTCTGTGGCGGCTGGGTTAACAACACCGCGAACGCCGCCGGAATAGATCACTGCGGCTATCCGGTCAGGACCAAGGCGAACGCGACGTTGAACGTGACCGCCAGCTACGATGCGTCTATCAACATCACCAAGACGGCCAACACCTCTGGTCCCGTGTCGCCGAACGAAGAGATCGAGTACACGATCAGGGTCTGCAACACCGGGAACACCACGAACTACAACCTGACGATCGTGGACAACCGGACCGGAATCCGCGATATGGGGACTCTAAACGTCAGCGAATGTAAGATCTGGTATCCGATTTACACCGTCACCGAGCTGGACATCTGCAACGGCTCGATCAACAACAGCGCCTACGCCATCGGTGAAGACATCTGCGGCAGACCCGTAAGAACAGGTCCGGCTTTGGCCAACGTATCGGCGGGGTACAACTCCTCGATCAACATCACCAAGGTCGCCAATACTTCCGGTCCGGTCTTGCCGGACGACGAGATCAAGTACACGATCACCGTCTGTAACACCGGGGCCCTCACCGTCGACGGCGTGGTGGTCCACGACAACCGCACCGGCGACCACCCCATCGGCACGATCAACGTGGGCCAATGCGTGCCCGTCACGGCGATCTACACGGTCACAGAGCTTGACATCTGCAACGGTTCGGTGAACAACAGCGCCTACGCGACGGGTTACGATTACTGCGGCAAACGAGTGGGGGCAGGTCCGGCCTGGTCGAACGTCTCGACGGAGTACAACGCTTCAATCAGCATCGCCAAGGTTGCCAACACCTCCGGCCCCGTCTCGCCTGACGACGAGATCGAGTACACGATCACCGTCTGCAATTCCGGGACCCTCACCGTCGACGGCGTGGTGGTCCACGACAACCGCACCGGCGACCACCAGATCGGCACGATCAACGTGGGCCAATGCGTGCCCGTCACGGCGATCTACACGGTCACCGAACAAGACATCTGCAACGGTTCGGTGAACAACAGCGCCCGGGCGACCGGCACCGATTACTGCGGCGACCCCGTGAGTACGGACGTTGCATGGTCCAACGTATCCACGGAGTATAACTCGTCGATAAACGTCACCAAGGTCGCTAACACCTCCGGCCCCGTATCGCTGGACGACGTGATCGAGTACTCGATCACCGTCTGCAACACCGGAAACCTCACCCTCTACAACGTCAACGTCGACGACAACCGAACCGGCGGGTATAGCGTGGCCAAACTTGAAAAAGGGGAGTGCAATGTGACCCGCCAGACCTACGTGGTGGTCAAAGATGATCTATGTCAACCGATAGTGAACATCGTCGTTGCTGAGGCTACAGATGCCTGCGGCGATCCCGTCACCGCCAATGACTCGACCGCGGTGGACACGGTCTGCTACCATTGCATATCCGGCTCCAAGTACTGGGACAAGAACGGCAACGGTTTCAGAGACGATAACGATCCTCCGCTCGGAAACTGGACGATCTTCGTCGACCTGAATGACAGCGGCATCCTCGATACCGGCGAGCCGAACGACACCACCGATGCCGGCGGCCACTGGCAGATCTGCAACCTCATCCCAGGAAAGTACAACGTCTCTGAGGTGGTGTTGGAGGGATGGAGGCCGACATATCCTCCGGGCGGATATTATGATCCCGTCAATATAACCACTGAAAACGTGACCGGTATCGACTTCTGCAACACCGGGATATACTGCCTATCCGGCCACAAGCGCTGGGACAAGGACGGCGACGGGGTGGTGGATCCCACGGATGAGCCTCTCGAGAACTGGACCATCTTCATCGACGAGGATGGAGACAGAACTGCGGACCCTCGTGAGCCCGTCACCACAACGGGTGGTGACGGGTTCTGGAAGATCTGCAACCTGCCACCAGGAAGCTACACCGTCTGCGAGGAGACGAAATCAGACTGGATTCAGACATGTCCCAGAGGACCGGATTGCTACTCGGTCGAAATCGTCAATCGAAGCTCTATGAGCCTGGAATTCCTGAACTATAGGCATGAGAGACGGAACGAGGATTTCATTCGGCTCGGAGATCAGACTGCTCTCGCCTGGGATATGAGCTATGTAGACGGCCTTGCCAATAACAAGATCGAGATCGATAAGACTCAGACCCAGAGAGAGAGCTGCTCGGGGACCGATCTATTCAATTTCGGGAACATAACCATCGAAGATCAGGCCGCGAACTCGACAGGCCCGGGAACTTCAGGAAACGAGGTCAGGATCGTCACGAGCCAATCGTGACGACTCCCAATTTTTAAAAATCAAAGAGCGACCGCTGGTCATCAGCCTTTTTCTCTACATGCTCTTCCCTGAGCGAGACGCTTCCATACCTTCCGCCGCCGCCGGGTTTCACCATCACCTCTCCGGACCTGAAGGCCTGGATCGCCTCGACGACCCTATCTTCGGCCGAAAGCTCCGAGAGGTCCGCCTCCACCAGAACCTCGATCTCGCTTCTTCCCCTGACGAGCTCGTTCCAGACCTTCTGGACCTTTGCCGAATAGACGCTTTTGACTCCCAGGGCCATGGCGATGATCTCCGCGAGAGGTATCAGATGGAGGTATGGGGGGCGGTGGTCGGGATGGACCGGATCGGGGCCGTCCGCCAGCATCTCCACCCTGTCTTTTACACCCAGCTTGATCAGACCCCCGCATTCGCACCTCCCCCTCCTATCGGTCATCTCTTGGGGTGAGTAATGCGTGTAGCATCGCGTACACGCGGTCCGGTTGTACTTCCCCTCGTCCGGCCAGAAGCCGACGTTCAACGTTGGGCGGCACCCGCCTTCGCGGGCGATCGCCCGTCTCAGATCCTCGAAGGATATATCCTTCATCTCCATCTGGTTGAACTCTCTTCCCAGCTTGTTCGGCCAAGGAGAGTGGGCGTCTGAGTTTGTTAGAAATGTCCTCTCCCTCAGCTCGGCTATCCGGTCGGCGTAGTCGGAGTCGGCGGAGAGGCCCAGCTCGACGTAGATGATCTGGTCAGCCCGATCCTGGTAGCAGTCCCCAAGGGACGGATAGTGGGCGTACATCCCCGTCCAGGGGGTGAAGGCGTGGCCTGGTCCTATGAGACAGCCCGCCTCCAGGGCGATGTCTGCGATCTCCGGCGGGGTCATCCGGAGGGTGGGCCTCCCGTCGGAGTCGAGGCTTGCTCCCCGGCCCAAGAACGCCTCCCGAAGCTCCGTAGCCTTGGAGAGGTCAGGGACGATTATGAGATGATGGACCTTTGCCGAGTCCTCCACCTCAACGGTGAGGACGAAGGCCGTCTCCTCGAGCCAGAAGAGCCCTTCCTCTTCGGGAAGCTCTCTCACCTCCGCCATCCATCTCGAATGGAGACAGTCCCCGGTTGCCACCACCCCGATCCCCTTCTTGCCGGCCTCTTTCGCGATGGTGGCGAGGTCCATCTTGCTGGAGGTGGCCGCGGAGTACCGCGAGTGGATGTGGAGATCGAGGTTGACTTTCATCGTCGGCTATAACAGCCGGTTCGGGATAAACCATTTATCCCCAGGAACGAAACATTGGGCGGTGACTTCTAACCTCAACGATATCCTTGAGAGATTCGCTCGCGGCGAGATCTCCCTGGACGCTGCCGCCCGGGAGGCAAACCTCCTCTCCTATCGGGAGGTGGGGAAGATGGCCAAGATCGATCCGAGCCGGGTAGACAGGATCGGTGTTCCCGAGGCGATCCTGGCGGAGGGGAAGAGCCCTTCAGATCTGGTGGAGATAGCCCTCTCCTTCCTGGAGGCTTCGAAGATGGTCCTCATCACCAGGATCTCATCAGAACAGTACGCAGCCTTGAGACGGGCTCCGCTCCCGGAAGGCTCTGAGATCAGATGGGAGGAGAGGGCGAAATCGGCGGTGCTGCTGAAAGAGCCTCTGCCCGGGCCTTCCGGGGGGAAGGTGGGGGTTCTTTCAGCGGGAACCGCCGACATCCCCGTCGCCGAGGAGGCGAGGGTGACCGCGGAACTGTTGGGATGCGAGACGGCGGCGGAGTATGACGTCGGGGTAGCCGGAATTCATCGGCTCTTCCCGTCCCTGGAGAAGATGCTTGATATGGATGCCCTGGTGGTGGCCGCAGGCCGGGAGGGAACCCTTCCGGCAGTGGTGGCGGGTCTGGTGGAGATTCCCGTGGTGGGGCTTCCAGTCTCCACGGGATACGGCGCCGGTGGCAGGGGTGAGGCCGCCCTCCTCTCCATGCTCCAGTCCTGTTCTGTTATGGCCGTGGTCAACATCGACGCTGGGTTTGTGGCTGGCGCTTTTGCCGCAAAGATCGCCAATCGTGCTGCCAATATGAGAAATATGTAATGGCAGTCTTGAATTAGTGACCGGAAAACTATTTATACAATCAGCCAGAGGTATACACACGAGCGGGTAAACTGATTTTTCACTAACCCCCACTCCCCTACCCGCTCACACCTACTTTTGTCGGTGATAAGGATCATCCAAACCTTCGGTTAGCCATGCTGTTTTATTTATAAACTGTTCCTACTAAAATCCCGCGACATAGATATCTTAGGAACAATATTGATTAATGATTTAAATTTTATCGAGCCGCCGATTCTGAGGTGATCGTGTCACATCGAGTTCCTCCCGAGAGAGGATGATCTGTTCCGCCTCTATTGCCCGGGTCGGTGGAGTCGGTCAGATCGAATCGTCGCTCTTCGAGTGCTTCGGTTTCATCGCTCTTCGAGTGCTTTTCCGTTGATGACGGCGACCTCGATCAAGATTCCGCTCTGCCGGCAATAATCCTCGATCCGTCTCCTGGAATGCTCCACCATCCCACCGTTTGTGAGGATGAGGACCGCGTCTCCACAGAGGGCCCGAAGTATGGTCTTGTCTATGACGTTCGACGCTATATCTGCACAGATCCCATGCCTTTCAGCGAAGGCCCTGCTTCTGGTTCCCATCACCCCCACAAGATCGATCGTCCCATCCTCTAAAAGCCCGTCCAGCTTTTGATCGTCCTGGCGGTCGGTGTTGTAGACGATGACGCGGCCAATCCTCGTCGGTCGGTGCAGGGGCTCCACCACCGCTCTGCCCCCCTGGAGATGGATCACCCTCACCTCTCCGGATTGATCGAGGAGCGGATCGCCATTCTCGGTCCGGCCGGGGTATATCGTCTCTCCCACCTCGGTTCCGGAAGGAACCCTCATCCACCGGAGGTCCGGCGGGCGGAGGTGGCCCACCAGCTCGGGGACGTTCCTCGGCTTTTTCCCGGGTGGTGCCAGCTCTCTCTTCGAGATCTCGTCGTAGACCTCCATTATCATGGGCTGCCTGAGCCCCGATCCGAAGATCAGCCTCGAGTTTCCGAAGATCTCTTCGGGCCTCCCCTGATCTGCGACCTTCCCGTCGGCAAGGAGGTATACGCGGTCAGACCACCGGTAAGCCAGGTCGACGTCGTGGGTGGATATGATTATCGTCGTACCCCTCTGGTTCAGCTCCTCGAGTAGTTCCATCACCTCTTCAGAGCCTGCAGGGTCGAGGTTTGATAGGGGCTCGTCGAGGATCATCACCTCGGGGTCCATCGCCATAACCCCGGCGATGGCCGCCCTCTTCTTCTGGCCGCCGCTGAGGTGGTGAGGCGGCCTATCTTTCAGCCCCTCTATCCCCACGTATTCGAGGGCGAGATCGACCTTCTTCTCCACCTCGCTCCTGGCCAGACCGAGGTTTGCAGGGCCGAAGCCCACATCCTGGCGGACGGTGGGGGCGAAGAGCTGGTCGTCGGAGTTCTGGAAGACTATACCCACCCTCCTCCTCGTCTCCCGGAGGGAGCGGGGGTCGTATCGGATTGGCTTTCCACAGAAGAGGACCTCGCCTCCGGAAGGACGGAGGGTCCCGTTCAAGAGCAGAAATAGGGTGGACTTTCCCGAGCCGTTGGGCCCGACGAAGGCTATCTTTTCGCCCGTCTCGATTCTGAGGTCGACCTCCCGGACGGCAGGGGTTCCGTCGGGATAGGTGTAGCTGAGGTTCTTCGTCTCCAGAAGGCTCATCGTTTCGCCTCAGAACAGGCAGGTTCCTCGCGAGAGGTAGGCGAGGGCTGCGATGATGGTGACGTATCCCGAGGCGGCCAGAAGCTCCTGGATCTTTATGGGCCTATTCTCCTCGAAGAGGGAGAGCTTTCCGTCGTAGCACCTCGCGTCCATGGCGATGTAGAGCTTCTCGCCCTGCTCCCAGGTTCTGAGGAAGAGGGATCCCGCCAGGATGGAGAGGGAGTTGATAGAACTTTTGAATCCGTCGTATCCGAGCCTCATCGCCTGGGCGTGCCTCATTCTGACCGCCACCTCGAGGAAGACGAAGATGTACCGGTAGATCATCATCGAAAGCTCGACGAAGGAGTCTGGGACCCTGAACCCTTTGAGGACCGCAAAGATCTCGACCATGGGGGTTGTGAGGGCCAAAAAGAAGAGGCAGCACATCCCGCTGAGTGTCCTGGAGACGACGAGGAGAGAGAGTTCCGCCCCCGCGGCGCTGGCTCCGATCTGGTGGCCCAGGAGGTTGAAGGAGAATATATCCGGTCCGGACCCGAAGAAGAGGAGGATGATAGCAGCCCCGAAGAGGGCGAAGCTCAGGGGGGCGAGGATCAGCTCGCCGTAAAATCTGGCCGGGATCTTTCCGAATCGGATTGTGGCAAGGCTCATGGACAGAGCGATGAAGAGGGGGGCCACGGGCGAGGTCGAGGAGACCCCGACCAGGAGGGCCGCGGCCACAAGGCCTAGCTTCAGCTGGTTGTTCTTGTTCCGGAGGGGGCTGTTGAGGGCGTAGTCGTCCAGGAGGGTGGCGGGCAAGGCTCATTCCTCAGCAACGTGATGCGGCTCGGCGGATTGTCTTCCCCGGTAGTAGCCGAAGAAGTATCCGATTATGATCGCTCCTATCGCCGCCTGGAGGCTGAAGAGGAGGCTCTCGATCTCGCCGCTCGGCGGCTCAAGTATCGGCTCAAACCAGGGCTCGTAGGTGCCACCGGTCAGCTCTTCGATCACCCCTTCCGCCTCGCCGTCGGCACCGCCCCATTCGGCTCCGGTGTTCGATCCGGCGACGTAGAGAAACGCGGCCACAAATAGCAATATCACCGTTCCGGCTAAGAGCTCTCCTTTCATGCCGAGATCACCTCCCTCAGCTTTCCGAGCCTCTTCTCGTCGATCACCTTCAGCCTCACCATGACGTCCCCCCTGACCTGGATTATGTACTTGAATACCAGGGCGGTGACGACCCCCTCAACGATGGCTAAAGGAACCTGGGTGACGGCGAAGACCGTCCCGAAGGCGTAAAAGGACCCGAGGACGCCGCCTGTAGCTGACGGGAAGGCGAGGGCCAGCTGGATTGAGGTGACGAGGTACGTCGCCCAGTCAGCAAGGGTGGCAGCGAGGAAGATCGAGACGTAGAAGTTGAGGTTCGACTTCGCGCATCCCCTGTAGACCAGGTAGGCGACCACCGGCCCCGCGATCCCCATGGAGAAGACGTTGGCGCCGAGGGTGGTGATCCCGCCGTGGGCGAGGAAGAGCGCCTGGTAGACGAGGACTATCAGGCTAAGAACCGCGGTCAGGGCGGGGCCGAAGAGGATGGCGCCCATGCCGGTCCCCGTTGGATGGGAGCAGGACCCGGTGACCGAGGGGAGCTTGAGGGAGGAGAGGACGAAGATGAAGGCACCTGCGAGGGCCAGGAGGGGGAGGGTCTCCCTCCTCTCCTTCACGAGCCTGTTCATCCTGTAAATTCCGTAAACAACGACGGGGAGGGAGAGGGCGTACCAGATCTCCCACCAGGGATGGGGCAGAAAACCTTCCATGATGTGCAAATTATCACTTCCTACTCGGGGGGTGGTTCTCAACAGCGAGGTGGGAGATCATGCCTTATAAAGTTTGCTTGAGATGGGATCAATTAACTTTATTTGAATCCTGAGAGGTCGACGGGGACCTCGCCGATCAGTTCGATGAACCCGTCCCGGTAACGTGCAGCGAGGGCGATCGGCTCAACGCCGCCTGCTGCAGCGGCCCTGAGGGCGGCGCCGAAGTCTGGGTCGGTCTCGTCGTTGGGGATGAAGACCCTCGCGTCCTCCCTCTGGATGACGAAGACGATTGCAGTCCGGTAGCCCTGCTGACAAGCCACAAGAAGCTCCATAAGGTGGCGGCGACCCCTCTCGGTGGGGGCGTCGGGAAAGAGGGCGACCCCGTCTCGGACGAGGGTGCAGCTCTTCACCTCCACAAGACAGAGCTTCTCGCCTGCCAGGAGAAAGTCGAGCCTGCTATTGCCAAAGGACGGTTCGGACTTCACGAGCTCGTATCCCGCGAACTCCTGAATATCTCCGGATTCGAGGGCGACCCGGATGAGTTGATTTGGAATTCGCGAGTCGACAACCACAACCCCGCCTCCAATAACGACGGCGAAGAGGTCGAACTTCGTCTTTCGTCGGTCCGGTCTCTTCGCAGGGCCGAGGAGGAGATCCGCCCCGGGTACCAGGAGTTCTTTCAGCCTGCCGGGGTTTGGAAGGTGGCAATTGAGCTTTTCAGTTTCGCTCTCAGTTTCGGCCGGGCCTTCCACCAGCTCGGCTCGGACCGAGAACCTGCTCGTCCTGGAAAGAAACTTCCCTCTCACCATCTCCCCCTCGATCTTAAGTCGGGCGACCATTATTTTCGCCCTATGCCGAGAGCCCTTAAATATGGTGCAGTCCCTCTCTTCGGCCATTGAACCGGATATTCAACGTCAGCGAGCTGAACTCGCGGATCAGAGAGAGGCTCACCACCGACCATCGGCTCTGCGACCTCTGGGCAAGGGGTGAGCTCTCAAACGTCGTCAACCACCGATCGGGCCACCGGTACTTCACCCTCAAGGACGGGGACGCTCAGATCTCCTGCGTCCTCTTCCGCGGCAATTGCGGCGGCCTCGACTTCGAGCTTGAGAACGGGCAAAACGTCCTCGTATTCGGCGACGTGGAGTTCTACCGACCTCGAGGTCAGGTCCAGATCATTGTGAAGGTCGCAAGGAGGGATTCCGGCCTCGGGGAGAAGCACCTGGAGCTGGAGATGTTGAAGGAGAGGCTCGCTGCCGAGGGGCTCTTCGACGCCGAGAGGAAGAGGCCCATCCCCGCCTATCCGGCCTGCATCGGGGTCGTCACTTCCGCCGACGGCGCGGCGTTGAGGGACGTTCTTAGGGTTATCGGGTCCTGCCCCGCCAGAATCGTCATATCCCCCGCTCAGGTACAGGGGGAGGCTGCCCCGGCGTCCATCGCCTCGGCCATATCCGCCCTCCAGGGGACCGCCGACGTCATCATCGTGGGGCGGGGCGGGGGCTCGGCCGAAGACCTCTCGCCCTTCAACTCGGAGCAGGTGGCGAGGGCGATCTCTCAGTCCACCCCTCCCATAATCTCGGCCGTCGGCCACGAGACGGACGTTACCATAGCCGACTTCGTCGCAGACCTTAGGGCTCCGACCCCATCGGCGGCGGCGGAGATGGTCCGCCCTGACGTCGAGGGGCTGAGGGAGAATCTGGGAGGGATCGAGGCGAGGATGGTCCGGTCCCTCTCGGTGAGCCTGGAGCGGAGACGGGAGAGGTTCGTCGACCTCGAGAGGCTCCTATCGGGGAGGAGGATGCGGGGGATCGTATCAGAGAAGAGGCAGAACGTCGACCGGGCCCTCGACCGGCTCGCGTCGGCGGAGGACCGGTTGGTCGATCAGCTCGCCGGAAGGCTGGATCTGGCAGCAGGAAAGCTCGATTCCCTCAGCCCCCTCTCGACCCTCAGGAGGGGATACTGCATCGCCCTCAGCGATCGAGGCTTAGCGAGGCGCGCCTCGGATCTGGCCTCGGGCGAGCTATTTGAGCTGGTCTTCGTCGACGGGAGGCTACTCTGCCGGTCGGTTGGAGAGAGGGCGGATCGATGCAACGGGTTTTGACGGAGGTGACGGAGATGGCGGATTCGAAGGATGCGGGATCGAAGGATGAGAGGTCGGATGATCTGAGCCTGGAGGGGTCCCTTGAGGAGCTTGAGGGGATCGTCCGGCAGCTCGAAGAGGGGGACCTGACCCTCGAGGAGAGCCTGAAGGCCTTCGAGCGGGGCGTCTCCCTTGTGCGGAGGTGCAACGCCCTCCTGGACGGGGCGGAGCAGAAGATAGAGATCCTGACCGGGGAGCTCCCCGAGGATCTTTCACGGTGAGAAGAGAGAGATGAGCGACGGAAGCAGCGTCTTCACCAGGCGGACCGTATCCCTCCTGGAGGCGGGGGAGCAGGTCAGAATCGTCGTCTTCGGCGACTCCATATCGGCGGGGTTTGCGGTCAGAAAGGGGTTTGACCACTTCTGGATGGGGATGCTCAAAGAAAAGTATCCCAACGCCGTGATTGCCCTCAATAACGAGGGGGTCTGCGGGGACACGACCTTCGACGGCCTGGCGAGGCTCGACTGGTCGGTCGTAGCCCACGCCCCGGACCTTGTCACCGTCAACTTCGGGATAAACGACATGTATTCGGGGATCCGGCTCGGCGAGTTCAAGAGCAACCTGATCGAGATCGCCGAGAGGATCATCGAGGGGTCGAAGAGCGAGCTTCTCTTCCTCAGCTCCGAGCCCCTGACCACGCCCAGGTTCGATAAAATCGTCCTCAGCTACTACCAGGTCCTCGAAGACGTAGCCGAGGAGATGGGGGTGGGGTTCGTCGACGTCTATGGAGCCTGGATGAGGCGGGTTGCAGGCGGCGTCCCCCTTGACTCTCTCATCCTCCCGGGGCTCGACCACCCGAATGAGGCCGGGTACAGAATAATCGCCGAGGAGCTGATGCGCTTCTTCTAGTCATCCAGCTCTCCCGGCCCGGACCCCGGCGGTCCAACTTCACCCTTCACCCTCCACCTTCTCATCTCACGTTTTGCCTTCCATCTCGTCGACGAAGGCGTTCCACCTCTTGACGTCGTTCACCTTCTTCTTCACCACCTCTCGGCCCACGTCGGTCTTGTGCTCCTTCCTCTCCAGGATCTCCTTGAGGTCCATCAGAGTCCTGATGACGGCGGCGGTCTCCTCGAAGAGCCGGTGGGCCTCCTCGCGGGTCAGCTTCTCCTCTTTCAGCCTCTCCTCGTCGCGAGTCTCCTTCGCCTTGAGGACCCGGATCAGCTCTTTTATCTCCGTC
>Ga0116151_10001153_pt1 | contig 24611 bp, 20 predicted proteins | sample AD_UKC117_MetaG_FD_89893 | JGI IMG/M metagenome (GOLD analysis project Ga0116151, IMG submission 89893) | Active sludge microbial communities of municipal wastewater-treating anaerobic digesters from Hong Kong - AD_UKC117_MetaG | ecosystem: Engineered > Bioreactor > Anaerobic > Digestate... | reverse complement strand
AGATAGTGAACCTGACCTATGAGTGTCACTGAGGAAATTAAAAGCCGACTCGATATTGTGGACGTCGTTTCCGAAACCGTCAACCTGCGGAAATCGGGACGTTCTTACGCAGGCTTTTGCCCCTTCCACCCCAACACGCGCACCCCCGCCTTCTACGTTTTTCCCGAAACCCAGACCTGGCACTGCTTTGGCGCCTGCGCCGAAGGCGGCGACCTCTTCTCCTACGTCATGAAACGGGAGGGCATGGATTTTAAGGAAGCGCTGCGCGTGCTGGCGCAAAAGGCGGGCGTAACCTTGGATGAGGCCCAGCCGGTTGACAAAGCGCAAAAGGCGGCCGAAGATCGGCTGGGCGATTTGTTGGCGGCGGCGGCCGAATACTTTTACCAGCTATTGCTCCACGCGCCCCAGGCCGAAGCGGCGCGGCAGTACGTGACCGGGCGGCAGCTCAGCCCGGAGACTCAGGCCCATTTCCAGATAGGCTTTGCGCTCGATTCGTGGGATCAGTGCCGCACGCACTTTACCGCCCAAGGCTACACCGACGACGATTTGCTGGACGCCGGCTTGTTAACCGAGAACCCGGACAAAGGCACCCGGTATGATCGGTTTCGCAACCGGCTGATGATACCGATTCGGGATGGCAACGGCCGTATCGTCGGCTTCGGCGCGCGCACCTTAGATCCGGACGGCGTGCCCAAATACCTCAATTCGCCCCAGACCAAGCTGTTCGATAAAAGCAACCTGCTGTTTGGCCTCGATGGGGCCAAACGTTCCATCCGCGAAGCGCGGCAGGCGGTCATCGTCGAAGGTTACATGGACGTGATGCAGGCGTGGCAGGCCGGTTTTCGCAACGTCGTCGCCCAGATGGGCACGGCGCTGACGCAGGAGCAGTTGGGCCAGTTGAAGCGGCTCAGCAAGCAGTTTGTCCTGGCGCTAGACGCCGACGCGGCCGGCGCTAAAGCGACTTTGCGCAGCCTGCAAGTAGCCCGCGAAACGCTGGACCGCGAATTGGACGTGCGTTTCGACGCCCACAACTTGGTGCGCTACGAAGGGCGCTTGCAGGCCGACATCCGCATTGTCACCCTGCCGGAAGGCAACGACCCGGACAAAATCATCCGTGAAGACCCGACGCAGTGGCCGAAGCTGCTGGCGAAGGCCCGGCCGGTGGTGGAGTACGTCATTGCCGTGCTGACGCAGGATTTGGACCTGGGCGATGCGAAAGCGAAAACGGCTGTGGCCCAACAAATTATCCCCCTCATCGAAGATATTCAGGACCCGGTGGAGCGTGACCATTACTGGCAGCGCCTGTCGCACACCCTGCGGGTTGACGAGCGCGCATTGCGTCAGGCGCGCCGCCCAGAGCGCAAACGCCCGCCAGCCGAACACACCAGTGCGCCCCGGAGGATTGTGCCGCCCCCGCCCGAGCCACCAGCGGAAGGCGAACTGCGGGTAACGGCCGTGCTCGGTCAAAACCTGACAGCCACCAAAAAGAAAGAAGACTTTTTCCTCAGCCAGGTCCTGCATCATCCCCGCGCCTTGGCCGACGTTAACCTGATCCTCGATCAGGCCGAGCAGCCCGTGGTGGGGCCCAATGATTTCACCGCTTCAGAAGATCGCGCCCTCTGGCTGTATGTTTCCGCCTGGAGCGACCGCGGTGCGTTTGTCACGATTCAGGATCTGTGCGATAGTTTAGATTACCCATTGCTGGATCGAGTGCAAAATCTGCAAACGTTGTCCCCCACACTCGATGCCAATCTGGATCGTCTGGCCGATCAGCTTGTTTTGGCCGTGTTGGATTGGCGCATCGAAAAAGCCCGCCAACTTCGCACAGACCTGCAGCGCTTCGTCGCTGACGCCAAACAACAAGGCGATTCAGATTCCTACCAGGAATACCTGGTGCGCTTGCAGGAGCTCTCCGTGCTCAAACGACGACTCGATAAGGCCAAAAATGCTTTGTCGGCCACCAGCAAGCGTCGTGCGGAAGATGCTGCTCTCGGTCGGTATTAACACACGATTGGAAGCGCAGCCCGAAAAGGATGAGCGAGAGTGAGCGGCCATCGGGACAATCGAAGACCCATCGGCTGATGGAAGGATTTCAGTAGGCGGAGAATATGGATTTAGAACCTAACCTGGATGACGAATTAGATGACTTACCAGAAGAAGAGGAAGCATTTCTGGATATCGAAGCGCTTGTCAAAAAGGCGCGCCGCTCGCGCCAGATAGACGAGGCAGATGTGCAGGCGATTTTGGCTACGGCTGATGAAGATCAGGCGGGTCAATTGTATGATCGTCTGCAAAAAATGGGCATCCGTGTCGTTTCGGCTACCGGCGAAACCGTCGATGACCTGGGCGAGGCGTCCAATTTGCTAAAACCAGGCCTGGATGACGGGCTGGATGACGTCGACAATGGGGCATATTTTGGCGGCGAAACGGAAGACGATCCGGTTCACACCTACTTGAAAGAAATAGGCCAGGTGCCGCTGTTGACTTCCGAGCAGGAAATCTGGCTGTCTACCCAGTTAAAAGCGGCCACGGAGATGGACCGGCTGACCAGAAGCCTGGCCAATGAAGACCCGGAAGGATCACGGATCCATTTTCGCCTGATGATCGCCAATTACGAGGAGCTTTTGCAGGGTTGGCAGCGTGTTTTGGCGGCCAGCGCCAAGCTGGATGTGCCGCCGCCGGAGTTTCCCCGGCTGGTTGAGGAAGCCCAGGGTTTGCGGCAGAGTTGGCAAAACGGCCGTGAATCCTACATCCGCGCCTACCTGAACGATGGCAACTGGGGCCAGGACGAAATCTGGACCGAGTTGGCCGAAAGCTGTTTCACCGTATTTACCGCGCTCTATCTGCTGCCTATCAATCGCTCCCGCATGGTCGGGGATTATTACGCCGAGAACGGGGTTTTGCCAGACGTCGAATACTTCCGCACCCGGATGGAAGAAGACGACGTTGCCCTAAAATATAACGAATTTATGATTTACCATTTGGCCGAAGAAGCGAAAGTGAACCTGACTCGGGCCAATTTACGCCTGGTGGTCAGCGTGGCCAAGCGGTACATGGGGCGCGGCATTCATCTGCTGGATTTGGTCCAGGAAGGCAACGTTGGCCTGCTGCGAGCCGTAGAAAAATTTGATCACACCAAGGGGTACAAATTTAGCACCTACGCTACCTGGTGGATTCGGCAGGCGGTCAGCCGGGCCATCGCCGATCAGGCGCGCACCATTCGCATTCCGGTTCACATGTACGAGACTATCAACAAGATCGTGCGTATGCAGCGGGAGCTGGTGCAAAAATTGGGCCACGAGCCATCCGTCGAAGAACTGGCGTTGGAGCTGGACTACCTGACCCCGGACGAAGTTGAGACCATCCGCCGCTCGCTTGAAACCGATGAACCGTTGGATCCGGTGTTGAACCGCAAATATCGCCAATCTGTCAGCAAAATCCGCGATATTTTGCGCATTTCTATGGACCCTATGTCGCTGGAAACGCCGGTGGGCAACAGCGAAGAAGCGACGGAATTTGGCGACTTTATCCCCGATGAGAGTGTCGTGGAGCCGGTGGACGCAGCCTCCAAAGAGCTGCTGCGCGAACAAATCCGCTCTGTGCTTAGCTTTCTGAGCGACCGCGAGCGGGAAGTGTTGGAAATGCGTTTTGGTTTAAATGACGGCAAAGATCACACGCTGGAAGAGGTGGGCAAGAGTTTTGGCGTCACCCGCGAGCGCATACGCCAGATCGAAGCCAAGGCGCTGCGCAAGCTGCGCCACCCCAGCCGCAGCAAGTCGCTGCGCGATTATTTGACTTAGCGACTTTTTTATTAGAAAGTTGATAAAAACCGGTACGCAATGGGCGCTGCGGCTGCCCATTGCGTATTTTTTATGCCAAAATAGGGGAAATGTGGTCGACTTGATGGGCGAAACGGCCGTCAACAAACCAGGTGATGGCCGGGCTTATCTTTTGCTAGACCCTGTCGCTTGTGATAGAATGCACACGCTTTGACGAGGCTAGCCTCAACCCAAACTCAGGTAAGATGTAAGACGCCTATGCCAAACCAAATACTCGTAGATTATCTTCCCCTGGCGGTACTATTGGGAATTGCGCTTTTTTTTGCATTGCTGCTGCCGATATTATCGCTCAATTTAGGCCCGAAACGGCCGTCCTGGCGCAAACAAGCCCCTTACGAATCCGGCATGACGGCTATCGGTGAGGCCCAGCGCCGTCTCCCTGTCAAGTTTTACCGCATCGCTGTACTGTTCATTTTATTCGACGTAGACATCATCCTGTTGGTGCCCTGGGCCATGACCTTTCGTGATTTAGGTTACTATGGCCTGGCCGTCATGTTCATTTTCATGGTCATGTTTATCCTGGGGGATGTCTGGGTCTGGAAAAAAGGAGTACTCGAATGGGAGTAGAACAAAAACTTGGCAACCTCGGCGTTGTCACCTACCGTTTAGAAGACCTGGTGAATTGGGGGCGTACCAATGCCATGTGGCCCATTTTGTTTGGCCTGGCCTGCTGCGCCATCGAGATGATGGGTTCCCAGGCGGCCAGCTACGACGCCTCCCGTTTCGGCATGGAACTAAATCGGCCGTCCCCCCGACAATCCGATCTCATGATCGTCGCCGGGCGTGTGACGCGCAAAATGGCGCCCGTTGTGCGCCGGCTTTACGATCAAATGCCCGAACCCAAATGGGTGGTGGCCATGGGCGACTGCGCCTCTTGCGGCGGCATCTTCAACAACTACGCCATCGTCCAGGGTGTAGACGAAATCATCCCGGTGGATGTCTACGTGGGCGGCTGCCCGCCCCGTCCCGAAGCGCTCCTCGACGGCATAATGTCCCTGCACGAAAAAATCCGCAATGAAAAATTAGGGGATTGGGCCTGATGAACTTAGATGAAGTCGTTGTAAAAAAGATTGAAGAAGCCTTTCCTGCGGCCCTCGAAGAAGTCAGTGACTTTCGAGACGAGCGCACCCTGTACGTTCGAAAAGCAGACCTCAAACAAGTTTGCCAGCTATTGCGTGATGATGCTTCCCTGCAATACAACTTCCTCACCGATATTTGCGCCGACGACATGCTCCCCGATTTCCCACGCTTTGCTGTCAATTACCAGCTTTACTCAATCCCGCACAATCATCGGCTGCGTTTACGCGTCCTCGTAGAAGACCCGGAGGATGGTCCGGAAACCGTGGCCTCGCTTTGGGCCATTGCCACATGGCTAGAGATGGAAGTCTGGGATCTGATGGGCGTTCGATTTAAAGGGAACACCAGCCTCCGCCGCCTTTTCTTGCCGGAGGACTGGCAAGGACATCCCTTACGCAAGGATTACCCTCTCGGCTACGAAGAGGTCCAGTTTTCCTTTAATTTTGACGAAATCAACGCCAAAAAACCTCACGCAACCAAAGACTAAGAATCAAGTTTCAGAAATCAGCCCAGAACATTTTTCAGGCTGCTGAACGTTGAACTAGAGGTAATTATGACTCTTTCTGCTGGAGGAGACGCCATCCAAGAATTAACCCTTGAAGAACTGCGAAACAAGGTTGGTACTGGGATGGAAATTGAAGATGCTGAAGAGCACATGCTGCTGAGCATGGGGCCGCAGCATCCCAGTACCCACGGCGTATTGCGGTTGTTGGTGGAACTGGATGGCGAAACGGTTGTTAACCTGGCCCCGGACATCGGCTTTTTGCACACTGGCATCGAGAAAAACATGGAGGCCAAGACGTACACCAAGGCCCTGGTCATGACCGACCGCATGGATTATCTCTCGCCGATGTCCAATAACCTGGGTTATATCCTGGCGATAGAAAAATTGTTGGGCGTTGAAGCGACCCCCCGCGCCCAGGTAATTCGGGTGATTCTGACCGAATTACAGCGCGTGGCCAGCCATTTAGTCTGGCTGGGCACGAGTGCGCTCGACCTGGCCGCTATGTCAGTGTTCCTCTACTGCTTCCGCGAGCGTGAATACATTTTGGATCTGTTTGAAATGGTGGCTGGCCAGCGCATGATGGTTAGCTATTTCCGGCCGGGTGGTTTATGGCGCGATGTACCCGAGGAATTTGTGCCGGCTGTGCGCCAGTTTTTAGATTTTATGCCCGCCAAGATCGCGGATTATGAAGCGCTGCTCAAAAATAACCCGATCTTTTTGGGGCGCACTAAGGGTGTCGGTGTTATTTCTGCTGAGGACGCCATTTCCTGGGGCCTGACCGGCGGCAGTCTGCGCGGCTCTGGGGTTAACTATGACGTGCGCAAAGCTACGCCCTACTGCGGCTACGAGGATTACGACTTTGACGTGCCACTGGAGACTGATGGGGACGTGTATGCCCGATACCTGGTGCGTATGGAAGAAATGAGGCAAAGCTTGCGCATCATCGAGCAGGCTTTGAATAAACTGCCAGACGGCCCGGTGCAAATTGCCGACCGCAAAATTGTGCCGCCGCCGCGTTCTGAATTGGGCCACAGTATGGAGGCGGTCATTCATCATTTTAAGCTGTGGACAGAGGGATTTAGCGCCCCGGCTGGTTTTGTATATCAGGCGATTGAGTCCCCACGCGGCGAATTTGGTGTTTATTTGCGCGGCGATGGCGGTCCTAAGCCGGCGCGTGTACACTTCCGTGCACCGTCTTATGTTAACCTGGCGGCCCTGCCGCGCATGGCTAAAAACCTGTTTGTGGCGGATGTGGTGGCCATTATCGGTTCAATCGATATTGTGTTGGGTGAAATTGATCGTTAGTGCTGCCCCGGCATATAAGTGGAGAAGACCTTGATCGCTGAAAAGTATTCCAAAGAAATTGAAGGGATTCTGGCGCGGTTTCCGACGAAGAAATCGGCCGTTTTGCCCTTGATGCATCTAGCCCAGCATGAATATGGCTATCTGAGCGAGGCTGCCAAGCGCGAGGTGGCGGAAATTTTGGATCTGGACCCAACGCACGTGTTGTCGCTGGCCGGCTTTTACTCGCTCTATTACGAGGAGCCGGTAGGCAAATACGTTTTGGAAATTTGCAATGACCTGGCCTGCGCGCTGCGTGGTGCGGACGATTTTGTGGAAATGGCCAGCGGCAAATTGGGGATACCGGTAGACGCCACCACCGAAGATGGTCTGTTCACGTTGAAGACAGTCATGTGCCTGGGCGCTTGTGATCGCGCGCCGATGCTGCAATGTAATTTGCGCTTTGAAGAGAACCTGGACGAGGAAAAGTTTGATCAGTTGTTGGCCCGGCTGCGTGATGAGGCGGATGAAACGGCCGTTGTGCCCAAAATCATATCGTACGCAACCCGCGATTGACAGGTTGAGGTGAAATTTATGGCTCATCTTTTGTTGCGTCACCGAGACATTCCCGATCTGCACAAGATTGATGTTTACCAGGCGCATGGCGGCTATGACGGCCTGCGGAAAGCCATTGCCATGGATCCGCAAGAGGTGATTGGTGTGGTGCGCTCGTCCGGGCTGCGCGGCCGCGGCGGGGCAGGTTTCCCGACCGGCGTCAAGTGGAGCTTTATCCCCAAAGGCCCAGGCGACAAATACGTGGTTATCAACACGGACGAATCGGAGACTGGCACGTTTAAGGACCGAGAACTGTCGGAGAAAAACCCGCATCAGGTTATCGAGGGGGCCATCATCGCGGCTTATGCGATTGGGGCTAAAACGATTTACAACTATTTCCGCGGCGAGTTTATGGACGCCGGGTATGCCATGGAAGATGCCGTGCGCGAAGCCTACGCCGCCGGTTTTCTGGGCGAAGACATTTTAGGTAGCGGATTTAGCTGTGATTTTTACTGCCATTATGGAGCCGGGGCATACATATGCGGTGAGGAAACCGCGCTGATTAACTCGTTGCAAGGCGAATTAGGCCAGCCGTGGTCGAAACCGCCGTTCCCGGCCGTAGAAGGTCTATATCGCAAACCCACGGTGGTGAACAACACAGAAACCCTGGCCAACGTGCCGTTGATCTTGGTGAACGGCGCTGAGTGGTACACTGCCATGGGCACGGAAAAAAGCCCCGGTGTCAAAATTGTGTGCATGAGCGGGCACGTGGAAAAACCGGGCAATTATGAAGTGGAGATGGGCGTGACCTACCGCCAGTTGATCGAAATGGCTGGCGGGATGCGCGGCGGCAAAAAGTTCAAGGCGCTGCTGCCTAGCGGGGGGTCCGGCCCGGTCATTACGGAGAAGGCGTTGGACGCGCCGATGACCTACGAGGGGTTGACGCCGCATGGTTCGGTGATGGGCTCGGCGTCGGTGATTGTGATGGATGAGACGACCGACATGGTATGGGCGGCGCTAAAGATGCTGCACTTCTTCAAACACGAGTCGTGTGGCAAGTGTACGCCTTGCCGTGAAGGCACTTTTTGGATGGAGAAATTGCTCCATCGTATTTATGAAGGGCATGGGACGCTGCAAGACGTGCAGACGTTGGAGAGCGTGGCCAACCAGATTGGCGGGCGGACGCTGTGTGCCCTGGGTGATTTTGCGATTAATCCTGTCCTGTCGACGTTGAAGCACTTCCCGGAAGAGTATCGGGCGAAGGTGCAAGGATCGGCGAATGGGCAGGTAAAGAAGGCGGCGGCGCGCACGGCCGTTCCCTCTTAACCCTGGAGTTGAGATTACCAGATGAGTGATCTGATTACCCTGACCATCGACGGCGTGGCCGTGAGCGTGCCCAAAGGCACGCAGATCGTCGACGCCGCCAAACAAGTAAACATCGACATCCCCGTCTTTTGCCACCACCCCAAACTGGAGCCGGTGGGAATGTGCCGCATGTGCCTGGTGGAAGTCGGTTTGCCGGTGCGCGATCGGGCTACCGGTGAACTGTTGACCAACGCCGACGGGTCGCCGCAGTTGAATTTTGGCCGCGGTTTGCAAACAGCCTGCACGGTGCAGGTCTCTGAGGGCATGGTGGTGCGCACAGCCACCGAACCGGTGCTTGAAGCGCGCAAGTCGGTCATCGAGTTTTTGCTGACCAGCCATCCGTTGGACTGCCCCATCTGTGACAAGGGCGGCGAGTGCCCACTGCAAAACCTGACCATGGAACATGGCGCCGGCCAGAGCCGGATGCATTACACCGACAAATTGAAGCTGGCCAAGCACGTCCCCCTGGGTGATTTGATTTATCTGGACCGGGAGCGCTGCATTCAGTGTGCGCGCTGCATCCGGTTCCAGGAAGAAGTGGTGGATGATCCGGTCATTCGTTTCCACAATCGGGGGCGCAGCCTGGAAATTGTAACGATGTCTGAGCCGGGATTCGACAGTGTGTGGAGCGGCAACACGACCGACATTTGCCCGGTGGGAGCGTTAACGACGGCCGATTTTCGTTTCGGCGCACGGCCGTGGGAGTTGACCCCCGTCGCCAGCATTTGCCCGCACTGCCCGGTGGGCTGCAACACAACCATGAGTACACGGCGCGAAGCGGTCGCCAACGGCCGTACCGTCATCAAGCGCATCATGCCGCGGCAAAATGAAGCCGTCAACGAAATCTGGATTTGCGATAAAGGGCGCTTTGTCCACCACTTTGCCGATTCAGGTGACCGCCTGACGCGGCCAATGATCCGGCAAAACGGCCAACTGGTCGAAACCACTTGGGACGAGGCGTTGGATTACGTGGCCGGGCATCTGCAAAAGCACAGCCAGGCTGCGGCCGGGCTGGCCGGCAGTCACCTGAGCAACGAGGATTTATTCTGGTTCCAGCGCCTGTTCCGCGAAGGCTTGAAGAGCCCGAACGTGGACCTGGCCAAACGTAAACTGGCCGGCGGCGACGTCGTGGCCCAGGTGGGCCTGGCCAGCAGCAGCAACCTGAAAGATTTGGGACCGGGCGACGCCATTTTGGTGGTGGCGACGGATTTGCACCAGGAAGCGCCGGTCTGGTGGCTGCGTGTCAAGCAGGCCGCCGACCGTGGCGCGAAGCTGGTGGTGGCCAACGTGCGCCCCACCCGACTGGACAAATTTGCGGCCCACGTTGTGCGCTATGCGCCGGGGCAGGCGTTGGCGGCCATCAACCAGTTGGTGAACATGGCCAAGGTAGAGACGGATACGGCCGTTACCAACGACATCGTCGCCGCCGCCGCTGCGCTCATTCAGGCCGAAAATCTGGTGGTTTTCTACGGCCGCGATGGGCTGACCTACGACGAAACGGACGCTCTGGCCAGGCTGTTGGGCAATTTACTGCTCATTGAAAATGGTCATTCTCACGCTGGACGGCCGCACAGCGGCCTGGTACCTGTCTGGCCGCAAAACAATACCCAGGGCGCCTGGGATATGGGTGTTCATCCGGCTTATGGACCGGGCTACAAACCGGTCAAAGAGGCCGGGTTAGACGCGACGGCCGTTTATGCCGGCGTGGCGGATGGCAGCATACACGCGCTGTTTGTGGCCGGCGCTGATCCGATTGGCGATGGGCAGCTGCCCGACCGCGGCAAACTGGACTTCCTGGTGGTGCAGGAGCTGTTCCTGACGGAAACGGCCGCAGCCGCCGACGTGGTGCTGCCCGCGCAAAGCTGGGCGGAGCGCGAAGGCACCTTCACCACCGGCGAACGGCGCGTGCAGCGCTATTACCCGGCGATTCCTGTAGTGGGCGAATGCCGCCCCGACTGGCAGATTCTGGCCCAGATTGGCGAGCGTGTCGGCCTGGGCAAACCCGCCTTCGCCGCCAGCCTGGCCTTCAAGGATGTGGCCCGTGTTGTGCCGCAATACAAAGGCATGGATTATCGCACCCTGGCCCGGGTAGAGAAGCAGTGGCCGGACGTGGGCGGCGAAGATCTGTACTACGGCGGCAACGCTTATGAAAACCGTTGGGGCCTGGGGCAGCAGTGGCCTGCCGCCGCCGAAAATGGCGCGGTAGCTCATTTTGAGGTTCCGGCCGTGAAAGCGGCGCAAGTGGACGGGCTGCAGATGCTGCACACGGCCGTGTTGTACGAGCCGGGAACTTTGGTAGACCAATCGGCCGTGATCGACTCACGCAAGGCCCGGCCTACGGTGATACTCCAGGCCGAAGACGCGGCCCGACTGTCTATCGCTGATGGCGAGCCGGTGGCGGTGACGGTGAATGGAACGGCCGTCTCGGCGACAGTCAGCATCAGCGACCACACGCCAGCCGGCCTGGCATTGGTAGCCGGCGTGCCCTGGTGGCCGGGAACAACTGCGGCAGAGATTAGGAAAACGGCCGTGGCCCAGTTGGCCGCCGACTAATCACGGAAGAAAAAGAGGACTTCGCATGACAATTGGTCAAATTGCTTTATGGGGCTTGGTTGTAGGTTTCGTCATGTCGATGGTGGTAATCACCGGCTTTGCCTACACCACCCTGCTAGAACGTAAAGTCCTGGCCCGCATGCAAGCGCGTGTGGGGCCAAATCGCGCCGGGTATATCCCCATCCCCACGCGCGGCGGGCGAGAGAAAAAATTCCTGGCCGGGTTCATGCAGCCGGCCGCCGACGCGGTCAAGCTGTTTTTTAAGGAGGACCCAACGCCCGCCAAAGCTGATTGGTTAGTCTACAACCTGGCGCCCATGTTGGCCGTCATTCCGGCGATTATGATTCTGGCCGTCATTCCTTGGGCCGGAAAAATCCCTGGTCTGGTTCCGGCGCAGTACGATTATTTTGCCATTGTGCCCGGTCTAAATGTGGCCGTTTTGTTTGTGCTGGCGGTGACCTCTATCAGCGTGTATGGCGTCGTCCTGGCTGGCTGGGCCTCTAACAGCAAGTACGCCGTCTTGGGCGGTATTCGCGCCTCGGCGCAGATGATTAGCTATGAACTGGCCATGTCCCTGTCTGTCCTGGTTCCGGTGATGATTGCCAATTCGATGGACCTGGGGGTGATTGTGGCGGCGCAAAAGGGGCATTGGTTTGTCTTTTTACAGCCCGTGGCGGCCATCATCTTTTGCATCGCCGCTCTGGCCGAGTTACAGCGCGCCCCCTTCGACCTGTTGGAAGCGGAACAGGAGTTGTCGGCCGGGTTTAACGTGGAGTATGCCGGTATGCGCTTTGGCATGTTCTTTATGGCTGAGTACATGAAGATGATTTCCTTGAGCGCCATTGCTGCTACGCTCTTTTTTGGCGGTTACCGCGGTCCCTTTGTCGATCAGGTTCCGATTTTGGGATTTGTCTACCTGTTTATCAAGATCTTTATCGGCCTGTTCATAATGATCTGGATTCGCGCCACCTTCCCCAGGCTGCGCTATGACCAGTTGATGTTGTTTGGCTGGAAGGTGCTGCTGCCGGTGTCGGTCATTAATTTTATGATCGTGGCTGTTTTTATCGTATTGGCGGCCGAAGGTGTGTTTGCCCCGATTGCTAATTTCTTTGGCTTTTAGCGGAGAAACGTTATGTTTGAAACGATTTTAGAACTCGCCAGGGGGATGGGGATTACGCTGAAGCACTTTTTTCAGCCGCCGGTCACCATCCAATACCCGGAAATTAAGCGTCCGGTCCGTAACCGCTTTAAGGGACGGCATGAATTAAAGCGGTATGACAATGGCCTGGAGCGCTGTATTGGCTGCTCTTTGTGCGCTGCGGCGTGTCCGGCTGACGCTATTTTTGTGGAGGCGGCGGAAAATACGGACGAGGAGCGGTATTCTCCGGGCGAACGGTATGCGCGGGTTTACGAAATCAACATGCTGCGCTGCATTTTTTGCGGTTTTTGTGAGGATGCCTGTCCGACGCAGGCGATTGTGCTGGAGCATAATTACGAGCTGAGTTTTTATGATCGGCAGAGCGCCATTTACACGAAGGATATGTTGATTGTGGATGTGCCGATAAACGGCCGTCCCACACCCCAAACTGTAGAACCCGGCGTATTCACCAAAGCAATCCCGGAGATGGAGAATCCGAAGTAATCCGAATCTCCCGGACTGTTGGCAACGTGGGGAAACGGCCGTGTCCGGTTAACGAATTGAAGGCGATTTCATATGGGCAATCCAATTATTTTTCTTTTGTTGGCGGTGGTGGCGATTGGCTCGGCGATTGGTATGTTGACCAGCCAAAATGCTGTCCACAGCGCCCTCTACCTCGTGCTAAACTTTGCCACAATTGGCATTTTTTATATCGTTCTCAATGCCCCGTTCATTGCCATGGTGCAGATCACGGTCTACGCCGGGGCGATCATGGTTCTGTTCTTGTTCGTCATCATGTTGTTGGGTGCAGAGCAGCTACGCGGCGTCACCGACGTCCATGGGGGTGAGCGGGTTCATCGTGCTGTGGCCGGGCTGCTGGCGGCCGTTCTGCTCTTGGCCAGCGCTTTGCTGTTGTTCCAAAGCGAGGCTCCAACAACCGCTGCCCCCATGCTAGATACCAGCCCAACTGCTTTAGGGCTTCGTCTGTTTGCCGGTTACGTCTTTCCTTTTGAAGTAACCGGGCTGCTTTTGCTCGCGTCCATGATTGGCGTATTCATTTTTGGTAAAACGAAGAAGAGAGGTAAAGATGCCTGAGGTCACGATTGATTGGTATATCGCGCTCAGCGTCATCCTGTTTACCATCGGCTCTCTGGGGGTGCTGCTGCGCCGCAACGCGATCATCATTTTCATGTCTGTGGAAATGATGTTGAATTCGGCGAATCTGGCTTTTGTGGCCTTTGCGCGCCACCTGGGCGACCTGGATGGTCAGGTGTTGGTGTTTTTTGTGATTACGGTGGCGGCGGCGGAAGTCGCCGTGGGTTTGGCATTGATTGTGGCCATTTTCCGCACCAAGAAGACCATCAACATCGACGATATGAACTTGTTAAAGGGATAGCCCGGTTATGAATGCTTATGGATTAGCTCCCTTGCTCTTATTGTTTCCGGCCTTAGGCGTGCTGTTCAACGGGCTGGTTGGCCGGCGGTTTGTCGAAGCCGACGCCAGAGTCGGCGAACGCTGGTCAGGTTGGGTTGCCAGCCTGATGGCTATCAGTTCGTTTGTCGTGGCTGTGTTGCTGTTCCTCACCTTGCAGGCCAATGAATTCCACGCCATGGTCGTGCCGATTATGGATTGGATTTCCATTCCGGCGGCTAATTTTTACGTCCCATGGGCTATTCGTGTAGACACCCTGTCGGTGACGATGATGCTGGTGGTCACCGGCGTGGGGTCGCTCATTCACATCTACGCCATTGGCTACATGCACGGCGATCCCAATTTCTCGCGCTTTTTTACGTATTTCAACCTGTTCATCTTCTTCATGTTGATTTTGGTATCGGGCAGCACCTATCTGGTGTTGTTTGTGGGTTGGGAAGGTGTGGGGCTTTGCTCGTTTTTGCTGATCAGCTTTTGGTTTGACCGGACGAATGCGGCAGGCAAGGCGATGAATGCCGACGCTGGTCGCAAGGCGTTTATCGTCAACCGTGTGGGCGACTTTGGCATGATTTTGGCCCTCTTCCTGATGTTTTGGACGTTCCGCTCGTTGGAGTTTGGGACAGTGTTTGAAACGGCCGTTGAAATGTTCCACAGCAACCACGTCGTCGAATTCGGTCTCTTCTCTGCGCCCATTGGCGTGGTCATCACCGCCATTACTGCCCTCTTCTTGCTGGGCGCCACGGGTAAGTCGGCCCAGATTCCATTGTACGTCTGGCTGCCAGACGCTATGGCCGGCCCGACGCCTGTTTCGGCGCTGATCCACGCTGCCACCATGGTTACATCTGGCATCTACCTGATTGTACGCAGCAACGTGCTGTTTGAGCTGGCCCGCGAAAGCGGCCCGGTCATCTTTGGCGTGATTTCGTCGCCGGACCTGGTGGCGCTCATCGGCGCATCGACCGGTTTGTTAGCCGGTTTGATCGCCTTCACTCAGTTCGACATTAAAAAAGTGCTGGCCTATTCCACCGTCAGCCAGCTTGGCTTTATGATTGCCGCCGCTGGGATGGGTGCTTACGTGGCCGCCATGTTCCACCTGGTGACACACGCTTTCTTCAAGGCACTGCTCTTCCTCGGCTCCGGGTCGGTGATTCATGGCATGGAACATGGCCACCACCTACACGCACATGGCCACGGCGATCATCACGAAGATGTGTTTGATCCACAAGATATGCGCACGATGGGCGGTTTGCGGCACAAAATGCCCACGACGTTTTGGACGTATTTAATCGGTGCGCTGGCCCTCTCCGGTATCCCGCCGCTGGCCGGGTTCTGGTCCAAGGACGAAATCCTGGCCCATGGCAACGAGCACGCTATCCTGGTGTATGTGGTGTTGGCGCTGGCGGCCGTTTGCACTGCTTTTTACATGGGCCGTCAACTGCACCTGACTTTCTTTGGCGAACCGCGTCACGAAGCGGCCGAACATGCCCACGAAAGCCCGCGCCTGATGACCGTGCCGTTGATGGCCCTGGCTGTTCTGGCGGTTGCGGGCGGCTTTTTGAACCTGCCTTATCTTACAGCCAGTTTGGCTGAAGCTAACGGTAACCATCCGGCTGGCATCTTTTTGGGGCTGGAAAGCTGGTTAGAGCATTCCATCACCGCTTTTGAATTATCGAAAGAAGGGATAATTCATCTGCCGCATACGCCAATCGTTTTGTCGCCCCTGGTGGCGGGCATCTCGACGCTGCTGGCTTTGCTGGCTTTGGGTGGCGCTTTTTACGTGTACCGTAATAAACCGGAAACGGCCGTCGATCCCGATCCGCTGCAAAAGCTTAAGCCTTTGTGGTGGTTCCGCATCCTGCCGTTTGAAACGTTCTACATGAAATTTGTCGTGCCGCCGTTTAACCGGCTGGCTGACTGGCTGGCTTTTGCCGTTGACTGGAATTTCTGGCACGATTTTGTCCATAACAACATCATCCGCGATATGTTTGTGAGTTTTGCCACGTTCCTGGCGGATGTGTTTGATAAATTTGGCGTTGACGGCACGGTGAACGGCATTGGCAGCGTGACAAAGGGTTTGGCTGGCGTGATCCGCCGGACTCAGACCGGATTTGCCCGCACCTATGCCCTGGGCGTGTTCCTGGGAGCTGTTGCCCTGTTGGCTTACTTCTTATGGGTGATTTTTTAGCCGCTGGCTGCCGGCCATAAGCTGATAAATAGGGACTTAGGAGAAGCAATGAGCATTTTACTGACGATTTTGGTTTTCTTCCCGCTGTTGGGCGTGCTGGCCATCCTCCTGGCCGATCGTGGCAAAGGGGAATCGGACAATGTGATCCGCTGGATTGCCCTGGGGACCAGCCTGATTACTCTGGTGATTTCGGTGGTGGTGCTGGCGAGTTATGACACGGCCGTTGCCGGCTTGCAGCTCGTCGACCGCATTCCCTGGATTCCGGCCTGGGGCATCCAATACTTCCTCGGGGTGGATGGCCTGAGCATCTTGATGGTGCTGCTGACCGCTTTCATCAGCGTGGTCGCTATTGCCGCGTCCTGGTCGGCAATCGACCAGCAGGTCAAAGCCTATTACATCTTCATGCTGCTGATGGAAGTGGGCATGATGGGCGTTTTCCTGGCCCAGGACCTATTCCTGTTCTACATCTTCTGGGAATTTACCCTCATTCCCATGTACTTCCTGATCGGCATTTGGGGCGGCGGCGAGCGGGTGTATGCCTCCATCAAGTTCTTCCTCTACACGATGGCCGGCTCTCTGCTGATGCTGCTGGCGATTCTCTACATGGGCATCACCAACGGCACGTTTTCTGTGCCGGACCTCATCGCCGGGCGCGCGGCGTTTGCCGATGCGCAGCATCTGCTCTTCCTCGGCTTTGCCATTGCGTTTGCCATTAAAGTACCGGTGTTTCCGTTCCACTCCTGGCTGCCAGACGCCCACACGCAGGCGCCGACGGCCGGTTCCATCATCCTGGCCGGTGTGCTGCTGAAGATGGGTACGTATGGCTTTGTGCGCTTTAACCTGCCTCTTTTCCCGCAGGCGGCGTTTGATTATGCCCCGGCGATTGCCGTGTTGGCGATTATCGGCATCATTTATGGAGCCATCGTTTCCTTCCCGCAAAAGGACGTGAAAAAGCTGGTCGCTTATTCCAGCATCAGCCATCTGGGTTTTGTGATGCTGGGTATCTTTTCTCTCAATGCCGCCGGTATCCAGGGCGGTATCCTGCAAGGGGTGAATCACGGTTTATCCACGGGCGCATTATTCTTCCTGGTTGGGGTGATTTACGAGCAGCGCCACACGCGTCTGATGTCGGAGTTTGGCGGCTTGTGGAAGGCGATTCCCCTGTTTTCGGTGTTGTCGTTGGTTGTGGTGCTCTCCAGCATGGGGCTGCCCGGTCTGAACGGCTTTGTGGGCGAATTCACGATTTTGTTGGGGTCGATGGGCGCCGAATCATTGGGCACACATCCCTGGATTTTCACGGCTTTTGCCGCTTCGGGCGTCATTCTGGCGGCCGTTTACCTGCTGTGGATGTTCCAAAACGTCTTTATGGGGCCGCTGGATAATCCCAAAAACAAAGAACTGCGTGACGTGAACACGCGCGAACTGCTCATCTTCGTGGCATTCTTGATCTTTATCGTTTGGATTGGCGTTGCCCCGTCAGGCTACTTTAATTTGATGGACAGCTCTGTATCCCATCTGGTCAGCGACATCAGCGCCACGGTGCTGGTGGGACAATAATTTAGAACGATGAACGATGAATGATGAACGCAGAACGCGCATCGTTCATCGTCCATCGTTCATCGTTCGCCATGTCCCCCGTTTATTTTGTCCACATTAGCGATACCCACCTTGGGCCTACGGCCGTTTCCCCCGATCATCATGGCGTTTATCCCTGGCCGTGCGCCGACCGGCTGGTAGACATCATCAATGAGCTGCCGGTGCAGCCCGACTTTGTCATCCACACCGGCGACGTGGCCTACGACGCCGATCCGGCGGCTTACGAACTGGCCGCCGCCACCTTCGCCCGGCTCCAGATTCCCATCTATTACGTCAACGGCAACCACGATGACGTGGGTTTTATCAAAGAATGCCTGCCGATGGGGCCAAAAACCGACCTCAGCGACGATCCCGACACGTTGTCGTATGCCTTTGAGGTAAAAGGTGAGCGTTTTGTGGTCGTAGACACGCGCGGCCCGGACGAAATTGACCCTCAGGGCTTGTTCTCCGAAGCGCAGTTGGCGGTGGCTCGCGCCGAGGCGCAGCCGGACGGCCCGCCGCTGACGATTTTTATGCATCACCCGATCTGGCCGCTGAATTCGGAGTGGATGGACGCGAATATGCTGGTGAGGAACGGCCGTCTCCTCCACAATATCCTGCTCCCGGCCCGCGACCGCCTGCGCGGCGTGTTTCACGGCCACGTCCACCAGCCCATGCAAACCGTGCGCGACGGCATCCTTTACAGCAGCGTCGCCAGCGCCTACACTCAGTTTGCCGCCTGGCCCGGCGACGTTACCGTACGCCACGCCTTCGACGACGAGCCGGGTTATGCCTTCGTCCACCTGCTGCCGGGACAAACCATCATCCACCAGCACACCTTTCCCCGGCCGGAAGGGAGATTGAGTAGATGACTATGATTCAAGTTCGCGGCGCTTGCCCCCATGATTGTCCGGATACCTGCGGCCTGATCACCGAGGTGGAAAACGGCCGTGCCGTCAATTTCTACGCCGACCCCGATCATCCCGTCACGCAGGGCTGGTTGTGCGCCAAGGTACGGCCGTATCTCGACCACGTGTACCACCCCGACCGGCTGACGCAGCCGCTGCGCCGGGTTGGCCCGAAGGGCGGCGGCCAATGGCAGCCCATCACCTGGGACGAAGCCATCGCCGAGATTGGGGCGCGCTGGCGGGCGATTATCGCCGAGTACGGCGCGGCGGCCATTTTACCCTACAGCTACAGCGGCACGCTGGGCCTGGTGCAGATGAGCGTGTGCAACGGCCGTTTCTGGAATCGCTTAGGCGCCAGCCGCTTAGAGCGCTCGATCTGCGGCGCGGCCGCCGAGTTGGCCGTCGAAGCCACCCTGGGCGCGCGCCGCACCCCGCGTTACGAAGATGTGGCCCACAGCAAGCTGGTCATCGTCTGGGGCCACAACCCGGTCAGCACCGCGCCCCATTTCATGCCCCATTTAAAAGACGCGCAGCGCAGCGGCACAAAGCTGGTGGTGATTGATCCGCGCCGCACGCGCACCGCCAAAGGCGCCGACTGGCACATCGCGCCCAAACCGAACACCGACGGAGCGCTGGCCCTGGGCCTGGCCCACGTCATCGTGGCCGAAGGGCTGCACGACGAGGCGTGGCTGGCGGCGCATACCGCCGGCTGGCCGGAGCTGCGCGCCCGCCTGGCCGATTATCCGCCGGACCGCGTAGCGGCCATCACCGGCGTGGCGGAAGCCGACGTTGTCAAACTGGCGCGCCTTTACGCCACAACTCAACCGGCGCTCATCAAAATCGCCGATGGCTTGCAGCGCCACCTGAACGGTGGGCAAACGGTGCGCGCCATTTGTGCGCTGCCAGCGCTCACCGGCCAGTATGGGCGGCGCGGCGGCGGCCTGGCTTATTCGGCCAGCGGCTATTTGCAGTGGGATGGCGAAGCGGTCAAAAAACGGGCCGAGTGCCCGCCGCCGGCGCGCGCCGTGAATATGAACCGGCTGGGCGCGGCGCTGCTGGGTGAAGTGACTGATCCACCGGTCCAATCATTGTACGTATTTGGTTCCAATCCGGCGGCGATTGCGCCCAACGCGGGGCAGGTAGTGGCCGGGTTGCAGCGCGAGGATTTGTTTACGGTGGTGCATGAGTTGTTTATGACGGACACGGCCGTTTACGCCGACATCGTTTTGCCCGCCACCTCGCAGCTAGAACACGCAGATTTACATAAAGCTTATGGCCACACCGTGCTGGCCTACAACGCCCCGGCCATCCCGCCGCTGGGCGAGAGCAAGAGCAATTGGGACGTGATGGGCTTGTTGGCACGGGAAATGGGCTTTACCGAACCGTGGCTGTACCAGTCCGCCGATGAGGTGATTGACGAAGTGCTGCGGGCCACGGCCGTGACCAATCCCGCCCTGGCCGACATCACCCTGGAACGCCTGAAAGCCGAAGGTTCGATTGAACTGCATTATGCGCCCGACGTGCCGTTTGCCGACGGCCGTTTCCCCACCGCCAGCGGCAAGGTGGAGCTGTTTAGCCAGGTCATGGCCGATTTGGGGCTGGACCCGCTGCCGGGTTACGTGGGCAGCGAGGACGATGGGGGGAACGACGGCCGTTTTGCCCCCGATGACGCGCTGAACCTGATCACCGGCGCGGCCCATCATTTTGTCACCAGCAGTCTGGCCAACCAGCCCGGCCTGCTGGCCCGCGAAGGCGAGCCGTTCGTGGAAATCCACCCGGACGATGCGGCGCGGCGTGGGATTGGGCACGGCGAGATGGTGGTGGTGGAAAACGGCCGTGGCTGGTGCGAACTGCGCGCCGTCGTCACGGATGCGGTGCGGCCTGGTGTGCTGGCCTCGCCGAAGGGCAGATGGAGTCGGTTGGGCAACGGCCGTAACGTCAATTGGACCACACCCGACGCCCTGGGCGACATGGCCGGGCAGAGCACGTTTCACAGCAACCGGGTGTGGGTGCGAAAAATGGCTGGAGATTAGAGACTGGGGATGGGAGATGGGAGATTCACAGTCTCTAATCTCCTGCACGGCCATGAAAAACCTGATCCTTTGTGGTATCATCGTGAAATTAAGAGCAAACAAAAAGGTTAACGACTATGTTTGAAGCGCCTGCAATTGATTGGTATCTAATTTTGCCTTTTGTCATTGTCGCTGGCTGGGGCGTCTTGTTAATGTTTGTAGACCTGTTCATGCCTGAAGATCGGCGGTCCTGGGCGCCCTGGTTGACGATCGTCGGCTTGTTTGCTGCGCTGATAGTCAGTCTCAGTCAGTGGAACAACGGCGGCGGCACGTTTACGGCCGTAGGCGAAACACCCATGGTCGTCGTCGATAATTTTGCCGTTTTCCTCAACGTGACCCTGTTATTGGCCGGCATTCTCAGTTTGCTTATTTCCATCAATTTTTTGGAAGGGCAGGCGTTGGATAAGCCCACCTATTACATGCTGCTGCTTTTCTCCATCAGCGGCATGATGTTGATGGGCATGGCCAACGATTTGATATTGATCTTCGTGGCGCTGGAACTGCTCTCGATCCCGTTATACATTTTGTCTGGTTTCGCCTGGCCCAAACTCAAATCAGAAGAGTCGGCGTTGAAATACTTTTTGCTGGGCGCATTTTCGTCCGGCGTCTTTGTATTTGGCATTGCCCTGACCTACGGCGCGACCGGCACAACGTCGCTGCCGCAGATTTTTGCGGCGATCAGCGTGAACAGCGCTCTGGGCATTGGGGCGATTGCCTTTTTGCTGGTGGGGCTGGCCTTTAAAGTAGCGGCCGCGCCTTTCCACATGTGGACGCCCGACGTTTACGAGGGTGCGCCCACCACGGTGACTGCTTTTATGTCGGTAGGGGCGAAGGTGGCCGGGTTTGCTGCCTTGCTGCGCATCATGACGGTGGCTTTCCCGCACATCGGCGATGCCTGGGTGGGGGCAGTGGCCATTCTGGCGACGCTGACGCTCATCGTCGGCAATGTGGCGGCGATTGCCCAGACGAACATTAAACGCATGCTGGCTTATTCCAGCATCGCCCACGCCGGCTACATTTTGATTGCCGTGGCCGCCAGCGTGGGCAGCCCGGATGGGGTGAGCGCGGCGCTGTTTTACATGTTTGCCTATTTGTTCAGCAACCTGGGCGCTTTTGCCGTGGTCATTGCCATGGAGCGGCAGGATGATCAGGGAACGGCGTTGGACGATTACAAGGGTTTGTGGCGGCGCAGCCCGGCAATGGCGCTGGCGATGGCCGTGTTCATGTTGTCGTTGGCCGGTATCCCGCCAACGGGCGGGTTTGTGGGCAAATTGTTTGTGTTCCGCACGGCCGTTGAAGCTAATTTAGTGTGGCTGGCGATTGTGGGTGTGGTAACGGCCGTTATCTCTGCATTTTACTACCTGCGGGTGGTGTATCTCATGTTTATGTTTGAAGGCGAAGCGCAAGTGGACGCCAAACCGGCGCTGCGCACGGCCGTGGTGATCATGGTGCTGGTGACGCTGCTCATCGGCGTGCTGCCCGGCGTCTGGTTCGAACTGGCGCGGCAGGCCGGTTTGAGCGGCATGCAGTTGTTGGCCGGCGGCTAAGACGCATTCATCGCTAACGAAGGAAAGCGAATAGCCAGCGGACACCATTCCGCTGGCTGTTTTTTGTTGCTGTCCCACCGGCTAATTTTGTGTGAGCGGCAGGCGGTGAAACCAGTCGTCGTCGGTCTGGGGAGTGGAACGGCCGTCGGCCCCATCCGGCCCCAGGCTGTGAAGCCAATAATCGGGCTGGTGCATCATCTCCGCCAGCCGCTCGTTGGGCGTGCTGGCCGCCGGTCCCGGCTGGCCTGTGTCCACACAACCCCCAGACGCTTCGTCTGGCACACATTCGTGCGGCGGCGGCAGGCCATAAGATAGGAAATACAACTGCCAGGCGGCGTCGTGGCGGCAGACCGGGTCCAGCAGGCTGCAAAAGTCTGGCGCCATCTCCGCATAGACAACCTGGGCCTGGAGTTCGGCCGCGCCTTCCTGCTGTACGGTTTCATCGGTGAGCAGCGATGAGCGGTACCATTCCACCAGCACACCTCGCGGCAGCAGTTCGTCGATGATTTCTTGCCGGATTACCGTGCCGGTTTCTTGCCCGTCCAGGTAGGTTTTGGGAAACGGCGACCAGAAGGGGTCCAGGAGCGCCAGGCGAGTCGGCAGCAAATTGGGCGGCACATCTCCGGCGGCGATGCCTTGCGCCAACTGCACGGCCAGGCGCACGGCCATCTGGTTGCCCAGGGAGTGCCCGGCCAGCCGGATTTCCGGCCCGGAATAATCGGCCATGGCGGCGAGGTAGGCCTGGTAAAAAAGCTCGGCGGCGCTGACGGTGGGCATGCCGGCGGTGTGGAAATTACCGTCGGCGTCCCGGTAGCGCATGGCTGCCTCCTGGTCGGCCGTCCAGATTTTATCTTCGGCCACCCAGACCAGGTCTTCATCGGCAAAAGGATGCCAGTAGAAGATGCCGACGTTCCAGCCCGCTTCGACCCAGGCGGCGGCTAAATCCACCGGATCCTTGCTGTCTTGTTCGCTGTCGGCGAAGGTGACGAGGAAGGTGGGCGGCGTGGCGACCTGGTCCGGCAGCCAGCCGTGAACGTAGATGATGGTAGGGCGGGTGGCCTGGAAGTAGGAGTTGGGCTGACCGGGAACTGCTTTTTGGGAACGGCCGTCAGCCCCAAACCACACCAGCCCATACTCCGGGGCAATCTTTGCCGCCGACGGCCGTGCGCTTTGCCGGTTTAGAAACAGCGCCGTGGCCCCCAGCACGCCGATGATCGCCAGCGCCAACCAGGCGCTCCGCCCAGGTTTTTTCAAAACGGCACTCATTCGGCTGGCGGCGCTTCGTGCAGCAGATCCAGCAGTGTGGCGTACACGGTATCCGCTCGCGGGTTCGACGTGCGGTCGATGATGTTGTGGGGGTAGCCATCTTCGCGGGGGAAAACGTAGACGATCAGGTTTGCGCCCTTCTCCTGCCACAACGCTGTCAGCTCGTCGGTAATGCTGTTGTTCACGGTGGTATCGTTGTCGTTGGTGACGACGATGAGTTCCGTGACGGCCGGTGGGGTGGACTCTGCCTGCCGCAGAAGCGTTTTGCCAAACAGCATGGCATTGGCCACCCCGCGCGAGGACTGTCCCCGGTAAACGTGCTCACGCTGCGGCTCCGCCGGGTCGGTGGGGTTAAAGTTGGGCGCTCTCGAAGCGAAATTCAGCAAAAAATAATCCACAAAGCGGGGCAGGCGGCCAATGCCAAACATAGGCGCGATGGACATCACACGGGTCACGTCGGGCCGGTTTTGGGCGATCCAGGAAGCTACGGCCGCGCCAACCGACAGCCCGACCACGTCGATTTCGTCGCCTAACCCGGCGGCGATGTCGATGGTGTCGTCGGCGTAATCGCGCATCAGCTCTGGCGTGGCGTAACGCAGTTCGCCGACGGAGCCGCTGGCCAGGCCGTGATAGGGCATGCGCAAAATCAGGACGTTGTAGCCTTTGTCATACAGCAGTTGGCCAAAATCTACCCATTGGAAGGGTGAATTGGTCCAGCCGTGAATGAGCACATAAACCTTTTCGGTGGGCTGCCCGTGGGTCATGAGGACAGACGCGGATTTGGGACTCATGAGGATGCCTTCTTCGGCGGCGGTAACGGCCGTAAACCGCTCGATGGCCTCGTCATAACTGGCGACCGGGTCGGGCGAAGACGGTAGATCGGGCACCGAGACGGGAATCATTCCCAAGACCAGGATGATGCCCAGCAAGACCAACAGCACGATACCAACGATTTTTAAACCTTTTTTGACCATCACCTTGCTCCTTTCGCAGGGGGTTATTATGCGCGGTTTGGCTGTTGTCTTTAAGGCAGTCGGCGAAGCGACTCGCAGTGTTTGCCTGTTGACCGCGCCAGAGGCCCGCACCCATCAGCGGTCATTGATACAATGATCTTCGAGATTGTCAAGAAAGGATTGCTTGCCTCGGCAATGGCTCACGGCCGTTGGCAGGGTTAGCGGCCGCGAACGGCGTGATAAGGGCTTAAGCTTCGATGGCGCCCAAGGATTTGAGGGTTTCGATTTGCGCCGGGGACAGGCCCTTAGCGTCGGTAATATCCATGCCTTCATAGGGGCCGGGTTGGGTCACAGTCAGGT
>Ga0116151_10001145_pt1 | contig 24735 bp, 25 predicted proteins | sample AD_UKC117_MetaG_FD_89893 | JGI IMG/M metagenome (GOLD analysis project Ga0116151, IMG submission 89893) | Active sludge microbial communities of municipal wastewater-treating anaerobic digesters from Hong Kong - AD_UKC117_MetaG | ecosystem: Engineered > Bioreactor > Anaerobic > Digestate... | reverse complement strand
GCTTGCGAGCCCCTCGTCGATCTTCCCCAGGTCGACGAGGGCAACGCCTCGATTGTTCCAGGCGAGGTAGAATGATTGATCGGCCTCCAAGGTCGAGTTGTAAGCTTCGATCGCCTCTTCGAGCCTTCCCAGGTCGTACAGAGCCCTACCCCGATTGTACAGGGCGAGGACGAAAGAGGGGTCGATCTCGACGGCCCGGTCGTAACATTCCAGGGCCTCTTCGATACTCCCGAGATCGTGGAGGGCGAGCCCCTTGTTGTTCCAGGCGAGGGAGTAGTTCGGATCGATGGCGATCGCCGAATCGAAGCTCTCGACCGCCTCCTCGTACCTCCCCAGGACGCCGAGGAGGAGACCCCTCTCGTTCCAGGCGGCCTTGTCTTCGGGGTCGACCAGAAGAGCCCCGTCGAGGCGCTCGACCGCCTCATCGGTCCTTCCCAGAGACCGGAGGGCGTCGGCAGCCCCCTTCCAGGACCCTGATAGGTTTGAGTCAATCTCCAGAGCGGAATCGAAGCAATCGAGGGCCTCTTCGTTCTTTCCCAGCGCTCGGAGGGCGCTCCCCTTATTCTGCCAGGCCTCAGCGAGGTTTGGGTTAGAATTGAGGGCTCGGCCAAAACAGTCTATTGCCTCCTCGTACCTGCCTAAAACCCCCAGGATCAGGCCCTTGTTGTTCCAGGCCCTCTCGTTATTGGGATCTATCGCCAGAGACTGGTTGTAAGCCTGAAGGGCCTCATCGATGCTGCCGAGAAAGGATAGGGCGTTTCCCAGATCGTACCAGGCTTTTGCGTTCTTTGGATCGATCTCGAGGGCCCGATCGAAGGACTCTGCCGCAAGCTCTCGATCGCTCAGGTTGTAGAGGGCTATCTCCCCCCGGAAGATCCACGCTTCGGCCTGGTCCGGATCGATCTCGATAGATCTGTTCAGGGACTGAAGGGCCAGGTCGATTTTTCCCTCCTGATAAGAGCGGTTCGCCTCTTCGAGATGGTCGAGGGCCGACGGCTCATCGCACTTTGCGGGAGCTGCCAGGGCGAGGACGAAGGTCAGCAGGAGAAGAGCCCCGATTCTCATGGGCGCCTGATGCCTCTCGTCTTCGATATATCTTTTGGTGGCCCCTCTGCAAGGCCCGCCGGACCCAAGGTAGATCGCGGGCCGAGCTTCTTTCTTCTACTACGAGCTGAGCTCGATGAACCTGTCGTAGGACTCGACGGCCTCCTTGTGCCGGCCCAGCTTGTAGAGGTCGTCTCCCTTCCGGTTCCAGATCTTCGCGTCGTCGGGATCGAGGGCCAAGGCTCGGTCGTAGCTTTCTACAGCCTCCTCGTATAGGCCGAGGCCGTCGAGGGCCGTTCCCCTGGTGTACCAGACCTCGGCGAAGTCTGGACTGATCTCCGTCGACCGGTTGTAGCTCTCCACAGACTCCTGGAGCCTGCCGAGGTTCTGAAGGGTCTGGCCCCTCTCGAACCAGATCGTAGCATTGGACGGGTCGATCTCCACCGATCGGTTGTAAGATTCCAGGGCTTCAGCATACCGACTCATGCCCAAGAGTATGTGCCCTCTCCTCGCCCGGGCCTCGGCAGAGGTCGGATCGATATCTGCCGCCCTCTCGTAGCAGGCGAGAGCCTCTGCGCTCTTCTCCATACCCTCCAGGACCGAGCCCTTCCGGAGCCAGGAGGCCGAGTCCGAGGGGTTCGCCTGGAGAGCGCCGTCATAGCAGGCGAGGGCATCCTCACCCCGCCCCAAACCCTCGAGGACGGTCCCTTTGCCGTGCCAGGCCTCCGCTCGGGACGGATCTATGGAGATCGCCTCGTCGTAGGAGGCGAGGGCCTCCTCGAACCTTCCGGCACTCGTGAGGGCGAGGCCCCTCTCATACCATGCCCGGGCATCCAGGGGATCGAGGGAGATGGCCCGGTCGTATGACTCGATCGCATCGACGGTCCTCCCGGCCTTTGCCAGGACGCCGCCCCTGCCGATCCAGAAATCCTTCTCCGAGGAGTTCATCACGATGGCCTGATCGTAACACCCTATCGCCTCGTCGAACCTCTCGAGGCCGGTGAGGGCGAGGGCCTTGCCGCTCCAGGCCTTCGGGTCCTCAGGGTCTATCTTCAGGATATCATCGTAGCAGACGAGGGCCTCCTCGAACCTCTCCAGGTGGCGGAGGGAGTCGCCCTTCCCCTTCATGGCCTCAAGGTCCGTTGGATCGTTCTTCAGGACCGCATCGTAAGAGACGTGGGCACCATCGTAATCACCCAGCATGAAGAGGACGCGACCCCGGCTCCGCCATACCCCTTCATAAGAGGGGTCGATCTCGATGACCTCGTCGTAACATTCGGAGGCGTTGACGAAATCGCCGAGCATCTGGTGGGCCAACCCCTTCTGGTACCAGGCCTTCGCCGCGAGGGGGCTCACCTCTATCACCTTATCATAGCAGTCTATGGCCTCGTCGTACCTGCCAAGACTGTAGAGGGCGTCCCCTTTATCGTAACGATCGATCTCGATGAGCCTGTCATAGCAGTATATGGCATCCTCGTACCTGCCAAGGCTCGAGAGGACAACACCCTTGTTGTACCAGAGGGAGACGTCCGAGGGGCTGATCAACAGAGCCTGGTCGTAACATTCGATCGACTCCTCAAATCGCCCCAGGTCGTAGAGGGCGAGCCCCTTCAACCGCCATACCTCGGGATAAGAGTCGTCGATCTCGATGACCCGATCGAAGCTGTCGACGGCCTCCTCCAGCCTGCTGGCGTTGTAGAGGAGAAGCCCCCTGTTGTACCAGACGTCCGGGTCGTCGGGATCGAGGGCGATGGCCCCGTCGTAGGATTCTACCGCTTCGTCGTACATCGAAAGGCCAGAAAATGCGTCGGCTCTGCCGCGCCAGGCGTCGACCCGGGAGGAGTTTATGGATATCGCCTCGTCGTAACAGGTGACCGCCTCCTGATACCTCCCCAGCCGATAGAGGGCGACCCCTTTGTTGTACCAGGCGTTCTCGTAGCCGGGATCGACCCCGATGACCTGATCGTAACAGCTCACCGACTCGTTGTACCGGGCGAGGCCGTAGAGGGTGTTGCACTTGTTGTTCAAAACGTCCTTCCGGCGGGGGTCCGACTCCAGGGCCTTATCGTAGCATCCCAGGGCCTCCTCGTACCTGCCTAGGCGACTCAAGGCAAGCCCCTGATTGTACCAGGCGTCGCCGTTAGCGGGGTCGGTCTCAAAAACCCTGTCGAAGGAGACGATCGCCTCCTCAAACCTCCCGAGGCCGAAGAGGGCGAGCCCCCTGTTGTACCAGACGTCCCTGTAGCCGGGATCTATCTCGATCAAACGGTCGTAAGCCTCCACCGCCTCCTCACCCAGTCCCAGCCGCTGAAGGACTATCCCCTGGTTGTACCAGGCGTTGGAGTAGCTCGGATCGATCTCTACAGCCCTCCGATAGCAGACCAGGGCTTCATCGAATCTGCCCAGGCTGAAGAGGGCGTTCCCCTTGTTGTTCCATACGGCGACGAGGGACGGGTCGATCGCTATCGCCCGGTCGTAGCACGCGATCGACTCGTTGTACATGCCGAGGCCGAAGAGAGAGAGACCCTTGTTGTACCAGGCCGGATAGTATTGGGGATCGATCTCGACGGCGGCGTCGTAGCATCGATCCGCCTCCTCTCCCCTTCCCAGGCTTGCTAGGACGATCCCCTTGTTGTACCATACGTCGGTGCTGGATGGGTCGATCGCTATCGCCCGGTCGTAGCAATCCAGGGCCTCCTCGTACCTCCCCAGGCTGTAAAGGGCAAAGCCCTTGGCGTGCCAGGATGCAGCGTCCGATCCGTCGATGGTGATGGCGAAGTCGTAACATTCGATCGCCTCGTCGTACCTCTCCATGCTGCTGAGGGCGAGCCCCTTCTGGTACCAGATGTCGCCCTGGGCGGGATCGATCACCAGCGCCTCGTCGTAGGAAGAAACCGCCTCCTCGTACCGTCCTAGGCTGTAGAGGGCAAGCCCCCGCGCCCGCCAGAAGTCCGGGTCGGTGGAGTTGAGCTCGATGGCGCGGTCGTAAGATTCCAGGGCCCGATCGTACATCCCCAGGGCCTGTTGGACGAAGCCCTCGCTGTACCAGATGCGGGGGTCCGAGGGGTCGATCGCCAGAGACCGATTGAAACACCCCTCAGCCTCATCAAACCTCCCGAGATCGCTGAGGATGTACCCTTTAAGGTTCAGGGCGTCCTGATAGGCTGGATCGATGTCCAGAGACTTGTTCACATAAAGAAGAGCCAGATCGTAAGATTCGTTGGTGTAGAAGCCTATGGCCTTCCCGAGCCATCCTCCAGACGGGTCATCTCCGGCGGCCAAAGGTGCGGAGATCGCGATGATGAGAATTGACAGGGCCAAGAGCTTCATGGCCGATTAAATCGTTCTATTTATCGATATATTTTGTGGTTTGAAAGAAGGGTGCCGGCGTTCAGCATCTTTTTCATCAGAATGGCGGCCTTCCCGGGGCCGTAGTACCCCTCGAGGAGGGCGACCTTCTCGTAGCCCAGCTTCCCGTAGAGGGAGACGGCTTCCCGGTTCTCCACCGAGACCTCAAGGATGATGGCCCTGGCGCCAAGAGATGCGAGCTCCTCTTCCAGGGCATCCATCAGCCTCCTGCCGACGCCCTCTCCGCGACGTTCAGAAAGGACGTTCAAAGTCACCACCTTCCCCCACCCGCCGCTGACGAAGCCTCCGACGAAGCCGAAAAGGGCGCCGTCCTCGGCCACCAGGGTCGTCGCCTCCGCGACGAGGAAGGAGACGGTCTCGGGAGGGAAGGCGAGGTCCGGGGAGAAACAGGCCCTCTCCGCGGCGAGGATCGAGGGGAGGTCCCCGGCCTCCGCCCTCCGGATCCTCATCTACTGATCCTCATCTCCAGAGCCTCATCTCTTCCCCGATACCTCTTTGACGACCTCGGTGTAAGCGCCGAAGACGGCGGGGATGTCGATGGTCCCGACGACGTCCACTACCCCCATCGCCGCGATCACTTTTCCATCCCGATCCAGTATGGGGGCGACGGATACGGGAACGCCTCCGTAAACCCCGCTTTTGGGCACCGTCCTCGTGGCCTTCCCCGAGGCCATCACCTCTTCGAGGATCGGCCCCGAATACTCCTCGTCGAGGACCTTCCCCTTCTCCACCCTCACACCGGGGGCTTCGAGGCTCCTCATGGTGACGGGAAGCCCCAGGATCTGGTTCGCGGCCAGCGCGATGGGGGCGAGGTCTTTTGACCCCGACTTCTCCGAAATTACCAGCTCAGCCATGGTTGAGTTTCAGGCTCTAATTGCTGATATAGTCTGCCCCTCAGCGCCTTCGCAACCTCAGAGCTTTGCGACCTCACCGCTTCGCGAGGAACCGGGCCTGAAAGCCGTGGTACTTGGCAAACCCCTCGGCGTCCCTCTGGCTCAGGGTCTGGCTGTCGAAGGAGACCATCTCCTGGTCGTAAATGGCGTCCGGCGACCGCCTTCCGACGGAGAAAGCCCTTCCAGAGGAGAGCTTCATCTTGACCGTGCCGTTCACCCTCTTCGAGCTCGCATCGACGAAGGCGGAGAGGTCGGCGTAGAGGGGATCGTTCACAAGGCCCATGTAGGCGAGCTCCGACCAGGCCTCGTCCACCATCGCCTTGAACCGCAGCTCCGCCCGGGAGAGGACCAGCCGTTCCAGGTCCTGATGGGCGTTGAGAAGGACCGTCGCCGCCGGGTGCTCGTAGTTCTCTCTCGCCTTCAGCCCCAGGACCCGGTCCTCGACCATGTCGGTCCTGCCGACTCCATGCTCTCCCGCAATCCCGTTAAGCTCTGAGATCAGCTCGACGCCGTTCATCCTCACGCCGTCGAGGGCGACCGGCACCCCGCGAGAGAACTCTATCTCCACCTTCCGGGGGGGGAGCCCTCCCTCAGGCGACCTGGTCCAGGCGTAGATCTCCTCAGGTGGCTCGAAGAAGGGGTCCTCGAGAAGGCCGCCCTCGATGCTCCTGGACCAGAGGTTCTCGTCGATGGACCAGGGCTTCTCCCGGGTGACGGGGACGTCTATCCCGTGGTCTCGAGCGTAATCGATCTCCCACTCGCGGCTCAGGTCCATCTCGCGCATCGGGGCCACCACCCTCATATCCGTCGCCCTAAATATCGCCTCAAACCTCAGCTGGTCGTTTCCCCTCCCGGTGCAGCCGTGGCCGAGGGCGTCGGAGCCGAGCTTTTTTGCGATCTCCACCGTCTTTCTCGCTATCAGGGGCCGGGCGATGGCGGTGCCCAGGACGTACCCCTCGTAAGAGCCGTTGGCCTTGATGGCTGGAAAGATGTAGTCGTTGACGAACTCATCCTTCGCGTCGATGACGAAATGCTCGTCGCTCAGCTTCTCAGCCCTCTTGTTTCCCCTCTCGATATCCTCCTTCGGCTGGCCCACGTCCGTCAGGACTGTTATCACCTTGTCAAAGCCGTAATGCTCCCGGAGGAGGGGGATGCAGACCGACGTATCGAGGCCTCCGGAGTAGGCAAGGACTATAACTTCAGACAATTCAATATCACCCGGGGCCTACTCGGCGATCAGTTATTTTAACTCTATGGCTCGGACGATCGATAACTCTATAACTTCTCGGCCGAGATTGGCCTTTTGATGACCCCTCTACTGAAGACCACCGCCCTGACGGTGGACTACGACCAGGATCGGAGAATGCTCCTGGCCCGAGGAGCGATCTCGGTGCTGGTCCAGCCGGCTCTGAACAGGATCAACCAGAGACTGGCCGAGGAGAAGCCCGCCCTGGTGAGGGAGAACGACGTAGTCGCATCCACCTGGCTTCCACCCATCCCCAGCGGCCCCTTCAAGAGGCTCGTTCTCAGCGAGGCAAAGATCGCCATCGGCAGGTTCGTCCCCCAGACCGTGAGCATCGAGGTCACCAGGAACTGCGGCTGTGCTTGCGATCACTGCCTGATCAAAGAGGGCGAGGGTGAGCTTTCGGCCGACGAGATCAAAAGGATCGTCGACGAAGCCCTGGACCTCGGAGCCTCCATCATCACCTTCACCGAGGGAGACCCCCTCCTCCGGGACGACGTCTTCGAGCTGATCCGCCACGTCGACCCGGAGCGAGCGGTGGTCAACCTCTTCACCCCTGGCCTCGAGATGACCCGCGAGACGGCACGAAAGCTGAAGGATGCCGGCCTGTACAACATCCTCATCGGGGTCTACAGCACCGATCCTGCGGTCCACGACCGGATCCGTGGCGTCCCTGGAGCTCACGAGAAGGCGATCGGTGCCATAAAGATGGCTCTGGACGCTGGCCTCCTCGTCACCATGTCGACCCACGTGAAGGGCGACGATGTGCCGGATATCTTCGACCTCTACGACCTGGCAACAGAGCTTGGGGTCCACGAGTTCTCGATCTGGGAGGGGATCCCGAAATCCCCCGAGGAGCGGCTCACCACCATAGACCGGGAGACGATACTCCGGTTTTACAGGAAGGTCAACCGCACCCCCGGTGGCCCCCGAGTCTTTTCCTCCACCTACTTCGAGGGTCAGATGCTGGGATGCATGGCGGGACGCCGCTGGCTTCATGTGGGCGTTGACGGCAACGTTAGGGCCTGCCCCTACATAGGCGACGTCGTCGGAGACGTTCGAGAGCGATCTCTCGAAGATATATGGAAGGATATCAGAAGTTCGGGCGAGTTTGATGCTTTTCGATCTGACTGTCCGGCCCAGACCCAGAACCTCCCCTGAGGGGCCAGCGGCAGACGGACCCTGGTGAGGATCCCCCAGAAAGGAGCAACGGGCCATCCCTTTCTAGCCATCCTCCCCTGAGTCGGGACCGTTCTCTTTCGCCCCATTCCCGCGTCGGCCATCTCAGTCCCTCGGCGTTCCGGTCCATGCCCTCATATCGGGGACAGATCTGGCTGGTTACATCTCATCTCAAAAGTCAAGACCATTGGCTTCTGTGTCGATCTTCCGGGGCGAAAACCTGACCAAAAGATCAGAAGCCATCGAAATTCCGAGAAACCGCCGGAATTCATTTTGGATCGATGACTATAAAAAAAGCGGTGGAAAATTATTAGTACATACATGATCATCTTTCATCAAGAGGATTGGGCATGAGCGTCATCAGAAGTCTAAAGATGAACTTTGCCGTCTGGATAAAAGGGATCTTCGGCAAAAAGAGGGCTCGAATTGGCATATACGGTCCGCCCAACGCCGGAAAGACCACCCTCGCAAACAGGATCGTCAAGGACTGGAGCGGGATGGATATCGGCGGAGTCTCCAACATCCCTCACGAGACGAGGAGGGCCATGAGGACGGACGGCGTGATGATCAACGCCAACGGATCGAGCGTCGAGCTGGACATAGTCGACACGCCGGGGATGGCCACGAAGATCGATTTCAGGGAGTTCATGGCTTTTGGGCTGGAGGAGGAGGAGGCCAAGAGGAGAGCCAAGGAGGCGACTGAGGGGGTCATCGAGGCCATAAAATGGCTGGAGGACCTGGACGGCATCCTTCTGGTGATGGACTCCACAGAGGACCCCTACACTCAGGTGAACGTAACGGTGGTGGGAAATATGGAGGCGAGGAAACTCCCTCTCTTGATCGTGGCCAACAAGATGGATCTGCCCAAGGCCTCTCCTTCCAGGATCAAGTCGGCCTTTCCCCAACACCCCCTTGTACCCATCTCCGCCCTGGAAGGATCGAACATCGATGAGCTGTATGCAGCCATAGCGAGGCACTTCGGGTGAGATGATGCGGGAAGTACAGATGGATCTGATCTCGGCCGAGAGGCTGGAGTCCATGTCCTCCATGGAGAAGATCCGGCTCATACTGAGCAAGGTCAAGAGGGGAAACATCGTGGTGCTGGAGCTGGGCCTGACCCCGGAGGAGGAGGTCAAGCTGATCGAGATGACGATGACCGAGATCCGCCTCGACGAGTTCTCCGGGATAGAGATCGAGAGCTACCCCGTCAAGAACGAATCAACATTTATAAACAAGATCCTCGGCAAGCCCGGGTTGAAGACGAGGATGACCGTCATCGGGCCCGCAAACCAGCTCCGGACCGTTGAGAAGGACAAGTACCAGATCAGCACCAAGGTCTCGGTCGGTGACTGACCAGCATGCCCCACATGTGCACCCGATGCAGGAGCGTCTTCGAGGACGGCATGGACGTCCTGGAGGGATGTCCCGTCTGCGGCTGGAAGAAGTTCCTCTTCGTCAAGTCCAGAGATAAGATAGGAGAGGGTCAGGGTGCGCTGCAGGCTTCCCAGATCGGTGGGACCGATAAGCTCCGGCCGGAGGCCGCCGATTCGATTCGCGAGAAGGATAAAAAAGTTCCGAGCCGGGATAAGAAGGCTGGTCGTCCCGAAGGAGGACGGAAAGAAGGGGCGGTCCGGAAAGGGAAGCCGAGAAAAAAGGGGAAGGGAACCCTTGGATTCTTCGATCTGGATCCGAGAACGGAGAGATTAAAAAACCCGCCCGAGCAGGCCGAGCAGGGATCTCAAAAACGCAGTATCGATGAAGACAAATCGCTGGAGAGCATCAGGATGCCGGAGCCGGGCACCTACGAGCTGAACCTCCCGTCCCTCTTCGAGCGAGAAGAGCTGGTGATGGCCATAAAAGAGGGAACCTACCTCATAGACCTCTCATCGGCCTTCAAAAAGTCCAAAAAGAGCTGAAGCCGATCATCCCGTCTGTTCGTCCCGCTCCACCTCTACGACCATCCTCTTCCATTGGGGATCCACTCCCCGCAGCGACTCGGCAACACCCGATACGACCTTCTCCATGATCTCCTGGGTGAAGTGGTTCATGGGGATCGCGGTCCCGTCCACCACCAGCCTGACTGTCAAAATTGCTCCACTCCCATCTCAGAAGCCGATCCGCTCAAACTGGAGTCCTTCGATCTCGTGAAGGCCCGGTTTGGGGCCTTCACGCTCCTCCGAAGATCGAGAATTCCGGAGTCCAAGTCGTCACCTGAGAAAGGGTCCTGTTGCTCTTGGATATAGAGAAGGGCGGCGTATAAACCGTTACCATCGATAGGGTCCTGTTGCTCTTGGATATCGAGAAGCCGGGCGTGACGGTTATGGGGTTTGAGGCGCCGATCTCCAGGGGCTCCATGCTGGAGCCTGCAAAGGTTCCGAAGCTTCTGCCCAGGGTCCTCACGTCAACGGCGTTCATGGTGGTCTTCGGCACGTCTGGGGTGTATGATATGACCATGGGGGTCATGCTGGACTTTATCTCCGCCTTATCGTCTAAGGTGCTCAGATCAATAGGAGTTTTGGCTACTGCGCCCATCCCCACCAGGAGCGTGGCGATGATCAGTGCCGTCAAAATTATTTTCATGGATAACCTAACCTCCCTGTTCTTATGAGGCGGGTCTTAGAATTATTACCATTTATTCCTTTTGATGAGGGGCGACAGGCTATTTTGCAGGCCGTCCCCCCATCCCTGAAGGGGGAGACGTTTGAGAAGACCCAGGGACCTGGACGGATAATCGGGCTTATCAGAAGGTGTAGCCGAAGTGCCTGACGGATAATCGGGCTTATCAGAAGGTGTAGCCGAAGTGCCTGACGGAAAATCGGGCTCACCAGAAGGAGTAGCCGAAGTACCTGGCCGCAAATACCACCCCCGTCACTATGATCAGGACTCCGAAACCTCCCGTGATCCACTTTCCAAAGGCGATGTACCTCTCGCCGATGGCTCCGCAGAAGGAGCGGGAGAAGGTGGATATGGGTATTATGGGAACGCCGTGGCCCACACCAAAGACGAAGAGCAATAGACCGCCGGTAATCGGGGATACGTTCTGAGCCAAGAGCCAGATGAGGACGGGAAAGACGAGAGATATGGCGCATGGGGCCCATCCCAGGGCGAAGAAGACCCCCAGGGTGAAGGCCCCGACGAAGGCGGAGTACTTGAAGAGGCCGACGGAGATGTTTATGAACTGCTCCATGATGCTCTTCTTCATCCTCACCTCTTCCTCGACGCCCTTTCGGCGCCGGAGACGAACCGTTAGCGGCTCCAGTATCTCGCCGAGGGGTTTGAAGCTGGATACCCCCAGGATTATCATCAGCACCCCGGCAGCCAGATCGAAGAACCGGGAGCTTCTCACGAAGATCCCCAGGTTTGATATGAACAGGCCGATGAAGAAGAAGACCACCGCCATCCCCAGGGTGAAAGCCACCCCTATCAGAAACCCCTCTCTTGGCGAGGAGTTCCCCCCGTCGGGGGCCAGTATACTGCTTCGATGAGACGTCATCAGGTAGCTGAAGACGGCGATCAAGAGGGCGATGGAGCAGGGTGCAAGGGACGTTACGATCCCAAGGCCGAACATCCCGACGAAGGTCACCTCGCGGGGGGCGTCGAGGGGCCCGCCTGCCCCGGGACCAGCCTCAACGTCTGCGGCCCTATCGCAGGCGCTTTTGAGGGATTCGGCGGTCTTGACGCCTTCCACCATCCCTTCTCCCATGAGATAGACTTGATATACCTCCGAGATCCGGCCGTCATCATCGACGATGATTAATGTGGGGTTGGCAAATCCGCCATGCCGGCTCCAGTAATCGATGTACTTTCCGGCTGCGGGATAAGGATCGAAGTCCTCGATCCAGGACCAGGGGATCTCGACCCCCCACCAGGATTCGGCGAGGGTTCTCCCATCCTTGGAGTAAGGGTTCTTCCTCAAGTTTATGGTTACAATCTCAGCGTCCGGATTCGCCCTCGCCAGCCTCGATAGCTCTTCGACCTGGCCCCTTATAGCCTCCTCACATTCGATGCAGATGGGGACCTCTATGTTTGTTATGTGGAGGATGAGGGGTTGACCCCGGAGTTCCGAAAGCTTGACGAAATTCCCGTCAATGTCCAACGCCTCGAAGTCCGGCGCGAAGCCTTCGTCCCCGGGCGCGTCCGACGCCGCGAACGAGGGTGGAATAAGGCAGAATATCAGGAGGCAGAATACAAGGCAGGGGAGGACCAGAAACAACGCCATGCCCTGGATCGGGGCCTTCGTTCCCGCTAGGTTCACAGATCTCGCCGTCCTCAGCCCTCGGAGTTCTCTTCGTAGAGGACGATGGCGTCGTTGAGATACGATCTTATCCGCTCCTCTCCTCGCGAGCCGAGGTAGCTGTGCCAGGCTACCTCGAGATCGCCGTCGTCTCCGGGTGCGAGGGTCAACAGGACGGTCACAGGAACATTTCCGGGATCGCCTGTCGGATCGTAGATCTCCAGTGCAGTCCAGGTCTTATCAATATCATCATCGTAGAGTACGTCCAGATAGGAAACATCGTCGCCTAGATCCCTCAGAACCTCTTGTATGTCCTCCTCCTGCTTGATGCAGGCAGAACAGCCCGAGCTGTGGATCAGCATGATCAGCGGCTTCTCCTCCAGCGGATCGAGGGCCCAGGTGGGGTGGTCCACCGCGGACCCGGCGTTCGGATGCTGATCGGGGTACTCTATCCACCAGTCCTCAGGACCTGATCCGATTGTGTGGGCCAGGACAGATTCACCCATGGCGGGCCCGCCGAGATGGGCCGCCAGGATGACGGCCAATGCGAGATTGATCGCGTCGATAGACGACAAAGTTCCAGCTCCAGTCGCTCGGAATGCCATCCGGAGATTTAACTTCTTTTCTCAGGCCTCTCCATCCCAATCGACCCCCACCCTCTGCCCTCCTTCACCGGGGGGGGCATTCGGCAGAAGATCGCGATCTATACTTGCTCAGCTCCTCCTGGACTTTGAGGCTCTGCGAAGGACGACAACGTTGATTCGACCTCCCACTTCCGATCCGCGGCGCTGGAAGGAGGGGCGGACGCGCCATGAGGGCGGTATTCACCAGGGCATTTATGGAGTCCGACCGAATCAATGATAAATATGGAGATCGAAGGAGGATCGTTCTTGAGATGGGCCCCCGATAAGGGGGAGCTATTGAGGGATTGGGGCGAAGAGAACTGCTATATGCCAAAACAGGAGCAGAGGATGCGAAATCCGACTTCAAGGCCGAAGGCCGGGAAGGAGAGGATCGCGATCATCGGAAGATTATAACCTGAGGGCTGAACGTTCTTTCTCTCGAGCTTCTGCTTCGAAGGGCTTTCATTTAAACGGAGTTATGATCTGGATCATCTTGTGGAGGAGATCGGTATGCAAAATGAAGTAAGGCTTTTATCAAAGATTATGGCGGTAATGATGCTCGCAGCCGCCCTGGTGGGCGGAGCTTCTGCATGCGCCAGCTGCGGCGCCGGAAGTGCCTCAGGCTGGGCGGGAGCAGATTCTATGGGCATCTCCTGGGCAGATGAGCTCTCGAAAACGACCACCTCAGAAGAGACGGTCTCGGAAGGCGAAGGGGGGGAGGTTGGGGCATTATCGAACGAGCCTTTGCCGTCCATCGCCCCTTCGGCGCTATATGCCGATCAGATCGGTGAAAAAAGGATGGTAATGGCCTACGCCGGAGTCCCCGGGGAGGCCTCTTTCATCGAGGGATCGATTCTCCTGCCCCTCGATCAGGTCTTCGCCGATAATGGAACCCTGAAGTCGCCCGACGAGATCGCGCTCCTCCTCGGGGCAGCCGGGATCAGCGAAGTCGATCCCCTGGTCATCTACGGGGACAATTTCGTATACCAGACCTTCGCCTTCTGGGTCATGAAATACCTGGGCCACCAGGACGTCGTCCTTCTTGAGGGGACGAGGGCCGACCACGTGGCTGCGGGGCTCGAGTTCGTCGCGACCCCCACACCCAGGGCTGGCGCCGTATACAACCCGGAGCCGAACCTCGGCCTCCTCACCGACGCTCTCCCCGCTGATGGGCAGCTAGTGGACGCCAGGAGCCCCGCGGAGTACGCCGCCGACCACCTGGACGGGGCGATCAACATCGACAGCTCGGCGATCCTGGATGCGGATGGCCTTCTTGCCGACGACGAGGCTCTCGCCTCTGCCTTCAGCGGCCTCAACCAGGAGAGACCGGTGGTGGTCTACTCCAGCGGAAAGGGAGGCGTTGCCTCGATAGTCTGGTACGCTCTGTACACCCATGGGTACGACGCGAGCCTCGCCACCATGGAGAGCCTGAGCTGAAGGCCAGATGAGGAGAAGGAGGACGATCTTTCAGGGAAGAGGACGGCCCGGATATCTGGGATCTGGGCCGCGGCCTCTGCCCACTTGCGAAGCTCCAAATTTTCGCCCAGCACGATCTGGGCCCATTTTTTGAGCCATTCCTTGCGAGAAAATGAGGCAACCTGAAGCGTGATCATCCCAGGCCAGCCTCTTTGAAGAGATCTCCGGTCGGAATCAGTTATTTATTTTTTATCCAGAATCTTTATTATATGATATCCAAAATCGGTCTTCACGGGGCCGACCATCTTTCCCTTCTCCCCATCGAAGGCGGCCTTCTCGAACTCGGGGACCATCTTACCCTTGCCGAACCAGCCGAGGTCGCCCTTGTTCTTCGCCGAGGGGCAGTCGGAGTACTTCCGGGCCATCTCCGCGAAGCTTTCGCCCTTGTTGATCCTCTCGATGATCTCCTTCGCTTTCTTATCTGTTTTTACAAGTATGTGGGCTGCGTGGACCTGTTTCGTCATGGACGGTTTGAGAGGTCGGTCTGGATAAAAAGGTTGTGATGATAAACCGCCCAAAAGGTGGCGGTTACCCCTGCAAGGATGTTCAGCTTTTTGTTTGCTGGAGAGGCTCCCGGAACCTTCGGGTCTCGTTTAAGTCCTGGATGACGCCGATCACCCTGGTGGGGCGGCCGTTCCCATCTTTCGATACCACTTTCCCTCGGCCGTGTATCCAGACCCAGCGCCCGTCCTTGGACATCATCCGGAGCTCCGTCTCACAGTATGGGGTCAGCCCCGCCAGGTGGTCGTTGAGGGCTCTTTTCGCCTCTGCCCGGTCGTCGGGATGGATGAGCCGGCCCCAGATCCCGAGAGTTTTCTCCAGATCCTGGCGGGAGTAGCCGAGAATATCGGCCCATTTCTCGTTGAACGTCTCCTCTCCCGTCACCAGATTCCAGTCCCAGATCCCCAGTTTTCCTCCCTCGACGGCCATCTTCAGCCGCTCCTCGCTCTCTTTAAGGGCCTCTTCAGCGACCTTTAAATTGGTTACATCCTCTCCGGACGACTGGAACTCCACGATCGTTCCGCAGTCGTCCAGGATCGCCCGGTCCGTCCACTGAAGCCAGCGCACATCGCCTTCGGGCAGGATCGCCTTATGAACAGACGTCGTTGTAGGTCGATCTTTGGTGAGGGTGGTCATCTTCTCTATAATCCTCTCTCGGACCTCTTCGGGCACCAGGCAGAAGATGCTCTGCCCGACGAACTCCGTTCGGCTCTTTTTAAAGTAGCGGCAGTAAGCTTCGTTGACGAAGGTGATCGTCCCGTCGGGGAAGAAACGACAGATCAGGTCGGTCTGCCCCTCCACCAGGGCTCTGTAGTTCTCCTCGCTCTTCCTCAGCTCCTCCTCTGCCTGTAGGCGGAAGATGGCGTTTTCGGTGATGGCGGCGATCGTCTCGAGGGCGCTGCGTCCCGAGAGAGGGACCTCGTCAGAGGTGTGAGTTCCGACGCTGTAATAACCTATCACCCCTCCCTCGTGATGAATGGGGACCACGGCCATGGCACGGAGCCCCTCCTGCTCGCGGGCCTTCTGGAGGGGGAGGCTCTTGTCCTGATACCCGATGTAGATCGGCTCTACAGCCTTCGATATCAGGGATGTGCTGGGGTTTCGCCTTCGTTTTGATATCGCCTCGAGGTATTCAGGGGAGAATCCCGTTGAGTGGATGAGGACGTAGGTACCGGTGGCTCTGTCCAGAAGGTACATGGTCCCGCAGTCTGTCTCGGAGACCTCAATAGCCGCATTCACGCAGAGCTTTAGAGCCACTGATAGAGATGTCGCCCCTGAGAGCTTCAGGGCCAGATCCCGCTGCACCAGATCCGCCTTCCTCGCCTTCTCCCGGCCCGCAGCCTGCCTGATCTGATGGGATAGCTCTGTGAAGAGGACCTTCGGGTTTCCGTCCTTTTGCATGTAATAGTCGGCGCCCGAGTTCAGGGCCTCGATCACCACCTCTTCGCGGCTCTTTCCGGTGAAGAGGATGAAGGGGATGTGAGGGTCCCGGCTTCGTACGGCCTTGAGAAAGGCGATCCCGTCCATCTCGGGCATGGCATAATCGGAGATTACCACATCGTAGGGCCTCGTCTCGTCTAAAAGCCGCTTGAGGGCGTCGGCCGCCGACTCCGCCACATCGACCTTGATATCCCCGGCCCTCTCGAGGAATATGGCGGATACCTCCAGAATTGAGGGGTCGTCGTCCACCATCAGAACCCGGATCATGAAAACCTCAAGAATTGATATGCCATCTCGGAATCGCCCCTGCAGCCTCTTGCGCATCTCTCCGACTTTTCCAATCTAGATTACTCCACAATCATCGAAGGCGCCTAAACCCCACCGCTCCCAATGACTTGTCAAGATCTCCGGTCTGTTTTTCAATCTACTTTTCGTTTTCCCTCCATCAAGCTAATAACCGGTGAATAAAATTTTTAGATTCTGGATTGTATGTTGGAAAATGTCTAAAGACCGCCCATCGGGCAGAGCGATTGACCGTCCCGCCCGTACGCGCCACACTCCAAGAGGGAAGAGACGTTTGCGGCTCCTTTCTCGGGCAATATCGGAGCCGCGACCTCCGGCCTCGATGAAAGGTCGCCTTTTGGGGAGGGCGGCAGGGAGGGGCGGGATGGAAAGCGACGCGGGAAGGTTGCAGGACTATTCCGCCCCTCTTCTTCTCCGACCCTCTCTTCTCACTCGCCCTTGTCCTGGATCGCGGTGGCCATCTTCGGGCTCAGGTGGGCGTCGGGGGAGGCGTCGTAGACCTCGCCCTTCAGGAACTTCTCCACCAGGTCTCGGGCCACGAAATCGGGATACTGGATCGGAGGATGTTTCATGGTGTAGGCGGATATCTCGATCAGGGGGCCTCCGATATTCCTGTCGATGGCCAGTTTACAGACCCTGATGGCGTCTATGGTGGACCCGCCGCTGTTGGGGGAGTCCTCCACCGAGAGCCTCAGCTCAAGATTTATGGGGACGTCGCCGAATATCCTCCCCTCCATCCTCAGAAAACAGATCTTGTTGTCCTTCTGCCATGGGACGTAGTCGGAGGGGCCGATGTGGATGTCGTCGGCCATGAGGGGGACGTCCAGGACCGACTGGACCGCCTCGGTCTTGGAGATCCTCTTGGACTTGAGACGGTCCTGGCTGAGCATGTTCAAAAAGTCGGTGTTGCCGCCAGTGTTCAGCTGGTAGGTCCGATCGAGCTTGCATCCCCGGTCGTTGAAGAGCTTGGCGAGGGTTCTGTGGACGATGGTGGCTCCGATCTGGCTTTTGACGTCATCTCCGACTATGGGGACGTTCGCATCTTTGAACTTCTTCGCCCACGCCGGATCGGAGGCTATGAAGACCGGCATGCAGTTCACGTAGCCTACGCCGGCGTCCAGGGCGGCCTTTGCGTAGAAACGGCTGGCCTCCTCGGAGCCGACGGGCATGTAGTTTATCAGGACCTCAGCGCCGCTCTCCTCCAGCTCCCTGACGACGTCGCAGGGCTCCAGGTCCGAGACGATGAAGGTCTTTTCGTCGTCGTATGTGTGCATGTGAGGGGCAACTCCGTCTAGGACCGGCCCCTTTTTCACCTTCACGCCCATGAAGGGGACTTCGGAATAGAATGTCTTTGTGCAGTTTGGCGGGGAGAAGATCGCCTCGCTGACGTCCTTTCCCACCTTCCTCTCGTCTATGTCGAAGGCTGCTACCACCTCTATGTCTCCCGGCCTGTAGCCGCCAACGGTCTGATGCATCAGCCCTATCCAGTTATCATCATCTGAATTTTTGTAGTATTCAATTCCTTGGATGAGAGAGCTGGCGCAATTGCCCAAACCGGCAATTGCTAATTTTATCTTTCCCAATCTCGTCGCCTCCCAAATTCACCTGAAGTAGTAAAGCTTGACGTGCTACCGAGTATGCTACATTTCTATTAGATAAACCTATAGGCCATTGCCGACGTCGTAATTCATCCTTTCAGAGGGCGCGGTGGTCGCTTTTTTCTGCCTTTTTTTCTGCCTTTAAGGCTGGCGGTTTCAGCTCGGAGATCTTCGGGTCGAATGAGGACCTGAACCGTCGAGAGGATCTCCCGTTCCATCGCAAGCCCCCTTCTCATCCGTCGCCACTTTCCGTCAGCCTCTCGACAATAAGCCCGTTCAGGACAGAGAAGATCAACAGGTAGAGGGTGAAGATGAGGGTGAAGTTCCAGCCGAAGTAGTAGATGAGAAGGGGGATCATCGGCACCTTGATCGCCCGGGCGTATAGAAAGGCCGCAACGAGGGAGGCTCTCATCCCCCCTTCTCTGAGATCTGCGATGAGTGGGTACCAGACGTATATGGGGCCTGAAGAGAGGACGCCCCCCACCAGGGCGAAGGTCCACCCCTTCAGCCCCGACCCTTCTCCGAGCATCCTCTTCGCCATTCCGGGCTGGATCGCCAGGTTCAGAAGGGACATGATCACGAGGACGAGGGCCAGGATCGGGAGGACGCTTGATAGGAGGCTGGCGAAGACCGAGACCGCCCTCAAAAAGAGGTCGAAATCGGCGGCGGCAACCCCGATGTAGAGGGCTGCCAAAAGAATAAGAAAGTGCTTTGCTGATGGGGTTCTGATCGTCAAGGCCAGATCAGCCCCAGGGTGACGGAGGTGAGGATGGCCACCAGCACCGCCGATAGGAAGGCGGCTCCGTTTCTGATCATGGCGAACCTATTTCCCAATATTGTCGCCTCGGCGGGCAGCTGCAGCACGCCGACGGTCACCCAGGCGGCTATGAAGGCCGTCACCGCCAGAAGGCTCACGCCCTGGTCTATCAGCTCTCCGCCGACGATGTAGCTGGTTATGGGGTTTCCGGCGGCGATGCTCCCTATAGCTGCCCCGATCAGGGGATCGAAGATCTCGTTCCCGGAAAAGACCTTCGCATAGAGGGACGACGGGACGAGGACCAGAATAAGAGAGATGAGGAGCATCACCCCGATGAGGACCGGAAAGACGCGGGCGAAGCTTGCGGCGGTCTTCTTCAGGGATGCTGCGATATTTTGAGATTTCGCACGTTGGGTTTTCCTCTCTTCTCTCTTTCGCCCTTTCCCATCCTTCGGCATCTCATCCCCCAGCCTCTCCTGCTCCATCTCACCTCATCTCTCCGAGTTATCGCTCAGGTCCGTCCGGGGGTAGGACCCCAGAACCTTGGTCATGGCCGCCCTCTCCCTTATACGAGCCAGGGCCTCCTCCACGAGGGGGTCGGAGACGTGCCCCTCAAGATCGATGAAGAAGTAGTAGTCTCCAAGTCCCCGCTTGCTGGGCCGCGACTCGATCTTGGTGAGGTTGATCTTCCTCTTGGCAAACTCTCCCAGAACCTCCCAGAGGGCGCCGGGCGCGGCCCGCTCCAGGTATACCGCCAGGGACGTTTTGTCTCTTCCGCTCGGCCCCGCAGCCTCCCGGCCCACCACCGCAAACCGGGTGACGTTCTGGTCTGAGTCCTGGACGTTCCGTCCTATCACCGAAAGGCCGTACCGTTCTGCGGTCTCGGCGTCGGCGATCGCCGCCATCTCTGAGAACTCGCCGGCGAGGCGGGCGGCGTGGCTGGTGGAGCCGGTGGTCCTGAGCTCGGCCTCGGGGAAGTTACGTTTGATGTAGCTTCTGCACTGGGCGAGAGCCTGAGGGTGAGAGAGGATCACCTTCACCTCCTCAGCCCGCCCCGTCCCCAGAAGGCAGTGCCTCACCGCGAGGTTGATCTCGCCGGTGATCTTGACGTCGCGGCTGAGGAGGGAGTCGAGGGTCATCCCCACAGACCCCTCCAGGCTGTTTTCCAGGGGGACGACCCCCCGGTCCACCTCGCCCCCCTCGACGGCGGCGATCACCTCCTCGAAGTCCCGGAAGTAGCGGAGGCTTGCTTGTGGGTCGAACCGTTTCGCCGCCTTCTCCGAAAAGGTTCCTTCCGGCCCCAAAACCCCGATCAAAAGGCTCATCTCATCTCACTTAGAAGCTCTTTTGCCCGATCCAGGTTGATCATCTTCTCGGCCGCCATCTTCGCCGCCACCGCCTCGATCTCGTCGCCTTTTGCCCCCGCCTCGACGGCGACGTTCCGAGCGTGTAGCGACATGTGACCTCTCTGGATCCCCTCGGTGGCGAGAGCCCGGAGGGCTGCGAAGTTCTGGGCGAGGCCGACTGATGCCAGGATCCTTCCGAGGTCGTCGGCGGACTTGAGCCCCAGGATCTTCATGTTGGCCCGAGCGACGGGATGGACCCGGGTCGCGCCTCCGACGGTCCCCACGGCTACGGGAAGCTCGATGGTGCCAACGAGGTCGCCGTCCCTGTTCTTCTCGTAGACCGAGAGGGATCGATAGGTTCCGCTCCTGGCGGCGTAAGAGTGGGCTCCGGCCTCGATGGCCCGAGTATCGTTTCCGCTGGCCATGGTCACGGCCGTCACCCCGTTCATTATCCCCTTGTTGTGGGTGGCCGCCCGATAGGGGTCGCTCTCGGCGAGGGCGCTGGTGAGGACGATGGCGTCGACGACCTCGGGCCCCCCAATCTCCTCGGCCTTGAAGACGGCACTTGCCCGGGCGAGCCTCAGGTCGGCGAGGTTCGATATGATCCTCAGGTAGACCTTGCCGCCGGTGATCTCCTCGATGAAGGGGGCGAGGGCCTCGGCCATGGTGTTGACGGCGTTGGCGCCCATGGCGTCCCTGCAGTCGACGAGGAGGTGAACAACAACCATCGGCCCTTTCCTGGTGTTGACCACGTTAGCCTCGACGCCGACGACGCCTCCGCCGTATCTGACCAGCATCGGGTCCTTCTCGTTCGCCCGAGCCGCGATCTCATCGGTTCGTGCCAGGATGGCGAGCCTCGCTCCGTTGGGGTCGTCTGTCCCCGTCACCTGGATGAGGGCTCTCATCACGGGCCTTGTGCTGCTGGTGACAAAGCCTCCGCCGGCGATGGCCATCCTCGCCCCGTTGCTGGCGGCGGCGATCACCGAGGGCTCCTCCGTCGCCATGGGTATGAGAACCTCCCGCCCGTCGATGACGAAGTTGGTGGCGATCCCCAGGGGGATCGCAAAGAGGCCGACGACGTTCTCGACCATCTTGTCGGCCTGGCCGAGGGATAGGCCCGACCCGCCGATCGCCTCGACCTCCTCGTCCCCCAATCCCACATTCTCCGCCACGATCCTCAGCCGATCGGCCGCTGGAAGCTTATAAAACCCCGTAATTCTCGACGTATTCAATATAGCAACCTCCACAAAGCCCTGATAGAGGAGGAAGCTCGTCATCAGAGGGGAAAAACTTTATGCAAGCCGGCACTTCTTTTTTCTTGTGCAAAGATCGTCGCCCCGCAAGATCGAAGAGGAGATCGGAAGGCTCGAGGAGGCGGTGGGGAGGCTCAGCCCCGTCCAGAAGATGCTCCTGGGGACCGACGGCTCCGTGACGACCCTATTGGAGGTCGTCACCGGAAGCCCCGTCGAGATCGAGACCCTTGTCCAGAAGGTGGTGGCGGCAGACGAAAAGACGGCTCGCGAGCTGGAGATCGCTCCCGGAGACGAGGTGAACTACAGGGTCGTCAAGCTCAAAAACTCCGTATCGGGAGAGACCCTGATCCACGCAGCATCCTTCACCCCTCTGAAACGGCTCGAGGACCGGTTTCGAAGCGACCTGATGCGGGCGGATGTCCCCATCGGGACGATCCTCAAAAAGCACCAGATCGAGTCGAGGCGCGACCTTTTGAGGGTCAGAGCCATAAAAGAGGCGGGAGAGATGAATCGCGTCTTCAACGTCTTCTCCAAAGAGCCGATGCTCTCCCGGGACTACAAGATCATCAGGCACGGCGCGCCTCTTATGGCCATCACCGAGACCTTCCCCTACAACAACTTTCAGGACAAAAATAGGGTGATCGTCCAGACCCCCTCCCGGATCCACATCACCCTCACCGACCTAGCCGGTGACCTGGGGCGCGTCGACGGCGGCGTGGGGGTGGCCCTGGACGAGCCCTCCATCGTGGTGGAGGCGGAGAGGGAGGAGGAACTCACCATCCGAGGCGAGAACGCCGACCGGGCGAGGGCCGCAGCACAGGCCGCGATCGACCGGTTCGACCTCGGGGGCGCAAAGATCACTGTGAGGTCCAGCTACAAGCAGCACGTCGGCCTCGGCGGGGGAACTCAGCTGGCGATGGCTGTAGGAAAGGCGCTTTGCGAATTGTACGGCTGGCCCGCATCGGCCCGCGAGATCGCCGCCGCCGTCGGCAGGGGCGGGACGAGCGGCATCGGGGTCGCCGCCTTCGAGGGAGGCGGGTTCATCGTCGACGGCGGCCACTCCTTCGGACCGGGAAAGGAGAAGACGGACTTCCGCCCCTCCTCCGCATCATCGGGGGTCGCCCCTCCGCCGGTGATCATGAGGACCGAAATTCCGAGGGACTGGAGTTTCGTCCTGGCGATGCCGAATCTGCCGAAAGGCGCCCACGGCAGGAAGGAGGTGGACGTCTTCGGCACCTTCTGTCCAGTGCCGAAGGGCGAGGTGGCGGAGCTTTGCCGGCTGATAATGGTGGGGATGATGCCCTCGGTGATTGCGGGGGACCTGGACGGCTTTGGTGCAGCCATAAACAGAGTCCAGGAGCTGGGGTTCAAGAAGGTGGAGGTGGGGCTCCAGCACCCGCTCGTGCGAAGCCTCATGGAGGAGATGAGGGCGGCAGGAGCCGCCGGTGCCGGCCTCAGCTCCTTTGGGCCGACGGTCTACGCCGTCGCCGACTCCGGGGCGAGGAATATCGAGTCGGCGGCGATGGAGGCGATGAGGGACGTGGGGGGAGAGGTAGTCGTCACCCGGTCCCGGAACTCGGGGGCGAGGATGAGGTCCGCCTGAACTTCAACTTGAATTTAATTTACATTTATAAAAACGAGATGATCAATGATGAGCGAGATTCAAAGGCTTCTTGAACGGCTGAGCAACGCCCACGGGATATCCGGCCGAGAGGGGTCGATCCAGGAGATACTCCGCGAGGAGATCGGCCCTCTCGTCGATGAGATGAGAGTCGACAAACTAGGAAACCTCGTCGCCACCAAGAAAGGCGACCGACCATCGGTGATGATCGCAGCCCACATCGATGAGATCGGCCTTTTGACCAAGTACGTCGACGAGAAGGGGTTCATACGCTTTGTCACCATCGGGGGCTGGTTCGATCAGACCCTATTGAACCAGAGGGTGATCATCCACGCCGATTCGGGCCCGATCTGCGGCGTCGTCGGATCAAAGCCCCCTCACGTCATGAAGCCCGACGACCGGAAGAAGCCTGTCGAGATCAAGGACATGTTCGTGGACGCCGGATGCGCGGACCAGGACGAGGCTAAGGCTCTGGGGATCAAGCCCGGAACCCCCATGAGCATCGATCGGAGCTTCGCAAAGCTTGCGGGGGACAGAGTGACGGGCAAAGCCTTCGACAACCGGGCCGGGGTCGCCATCATGATCGAGGCCCTGAAGCGGACGAAGGCGAAATCCACGATCTACGCCGTGGGGACGGTCCAGGAGGAGGTGGGGCTGAAGGGGGCGAGGACGAGCGCCTTCGACCTCCGGCCCGACGTCGCCCTCGCCACAGACGTCACCATCCCAGGCGACCATCCGGGGATCGAGAAGAAGGACTCGAATCTAGAGATAGGGAAGGGGCCTGTGATCACCATCGCCGACGCCTCGGGCCGGGGTCTCATCGCATCGGAGAAGGTAGTGAATTGGCTCGCCGAGACCGCCGCGAAGTTCGACATCGCCGTCCAGATGGACGTCTCCGGCGGCGGGACCACCGACGCCACCGCCATCCAGCTGACGAGGGAGGGAATTCACACGGGGCTCATCAGCGTCGCCACCAGGTACATCCACTCTCCAGTCGAGGTTCTGAGCACGAAAGACCTCGAGGCCTGCGCCGAGCTGATCGCCCGAGCCCTGGAGACGGCTCCGGAATACTTCAAAGCTGAGTGATCGGGAAGCAGAAGTCTGCCTAGACCGCCCGGAAGTCGGCCGGGACCTTCCGGTCTGCCGACCGCTATTTTTCAAGATAACCGAAGCGTCTCGAAACGAGCCGCGATCAAAAAGAGAGACGGAAACGTCCTCCCTCCAGGGAGGACGCTGATCTGTCGGATTAGCTGCCGCCTATGAGGCTGATGACCGTGTAGGCAAGGAGCGTTCCGACTATGAAAGTCACCGCAAAGGCGGGATATGCGATCCCTGAGGAAATCATCTCGACTGCCATCTTAAATCATCTCACTACGAGGACTGGGCAGGTAGCCCAATACAGAACCTTCTGGACGACGCTTCCGATGAGGAGCTTCGTTACGCCGCTCTCACCGTGGCTCCCCATGACGATCAGATCGACTCCTTCAGTCCTGGCGAGGTCGACGATCATGTTGGCGGGTGCCCCGGACTTGACCATCGTCTCGACGGCGACGCCAGCGTCATCGGCCATCTTCTTGATCTCGGCGACGGCCTTCTCGCCGCCGGCCTGGAGCTTGGCTTCGATCTCTTTCTTGTCGGCGCCCAGCTGCCTCACGGCGCTGGCCACGACGACCTCGTTCACAACGTAAACTCCGAGCACCTTCGCGCCGGTCGCCTTGGCCAGGTCCACGCCGTGCTGTACCGCGACCTTAGACTTTGCGGAGCCGTCTGTAGCAACTAAAATCCGATCGTACATTTTATCACACCTCTCAAATCTCCCTACAACCTTCTGCACCTTTTGAGTTTATCCATTACG
>Ga0116151_10001139_pt1 | contig 24756 bp, 24 predicted proteins | sample AD_UKC117_MetaG_FD_89893 | JGI IMG/M metagenome (GOLD analysis project Ga0116151, IMG submission 89893) | Active sludge microbial communities of municipal wastewater-treating anaerobic digesters from Hong Kong - AD_UKC117_MetaG | ecosystem: Engineered > Bioreactor > Anaerobic > Digestate... | reverse complement strand
GCCGGAACCGATGAGAACCCATGCCGAAGTCGCGGGCATCGATGCTGAGCGGATCGCTTCTGGACTCGGTTGGATCTACCTGCGTCGGCCATTCATCTCGAAGCAGGGGCTAAGTATTGACAACAGAAGGATATGGATGAAGGGAACTCCGACTCCTCTCAAGAATAGTGGCGACTACCTGCCGAGGTACGCGGCTGGGTAGTCGCCACAAGGTTCGAGGAACTAAATAAAGCTCAAGGATTCTGACACTTGTGCCGATACTTGAAGAGGAGTCGGGTTTTAAGCCGTTTCGGCCCATCCGGGACCGTCGCGCTCCTACCCTACTCTACGATAATCGGCTTCGGACGGTAAGACTTTAGCGTCGCCGCATGACGAAAGGAGGAAAAAGGCGACCAAGGACCGGATCGGCCGTATCGAGACGCGGAACAAGGATGCTCCGCGTACAGACACAAGGAGGAAGTCATGATCATCAACCACAACATCAGCGCGATGTACGCCAACCGCCAGCTCGGCGTCAACGGCCTATCCGTCGACAAGGGCATGGAGAAGCTGTCATCCGGCATGCGCATCAACCGCGCCGGCGACGACGCGTCGGGGCTGGCCGTATCGGAGAAGATGCGGTCCCAGATCCGCGGCCTGAACCAGGCTTCGAAGAACGCGGCCAACGGCGTATCGTTCATCCAGACCACCGAGGGATACCTGCAGGAAAGCCAGGACATCCTTCAGCGCCTCAGGGAGCTGTCGATCCAGGCGGCCAACGGCATCTACACCGCCGAGGACCGCATGCAGATCCAGGTCGAGGTATCCCAGCTCGTCGACGAGATCGACCGCATCGCCAGCCACGCCCAGTTCAACGGCATGAACCTGCTGACCGGCCGCTTCGCCCGCGAGGACGGCGAGAACCTGGTCACCGGCTCGATGTGGTTCCACATCGGCTCGAACATGGACCAGCGGGAGCGCGTGTACATCGGCACGATGACCGCCTACGGCCTCGGCGTCAGGCAGATCGGTTCGGACGAGATCGTGTCTCTCGAGTCGCCCGACGGCGCGAATAGGACCATCGGAGTCCTCGACGAAGCGCTCAAGAAGGTCAACAAGCAGCGCGCCGACCTCGGAGCCTACCAGAACAGGCTCGAGCACGCGGTCAAGGGCATCGACATCGGCGCGGAGAACCTCCAGGCCGCCGAGAGCCGCATACGCGATACGGACATGGCGTCGGAGATGGTCCAGTATACGAAGGACCGGATCCTCGTCCAGGCCTCGAGCGCGATGCTCGCCCAGGCGAACCAGAAGACCGCTTCTGTCTTGCAGTTGCTCCAGTAAGGGGATATACTAAACAGAGGATACGGCCGTCCCCTTCCCCGCTCGGGGAGGGGACGGCTGACAGGTCTTTGACAAACACCCTCGTGCGCATGCCGGCGGAGATGCCGGCCCTCCTTTCGGGAGGACCGGTTCCCCCGCCGTATGGGGCATGAACGGACGGGAACGGGCGCGAGAACACGAAATCCCGGCCTCGACGCCATGCGCGCGGGACGCGCGGCAAGGAACGCCGCGCAGTTAGTCCTGCAAGGAGGGTCATATGATCATTAACCACAACATGAGCGCGATGTACGCCAATAGGTCGCTGGGCGTTACCGGGGTCGAACTCAACAAGAACATGGAGAAGCTCGCTTCCGGTCAGCGCATCAACCGCGCCGGCGACGACGCTTCGGGCCTCGCGGTCTCCGAGAAGCTCCGCGGCCAGGTTCGCGGCCTCAACCAGGCCCAGCGCAACATCGAGAACGGCGTTTCATTCATACAGACCACGGAGGGCTACCTCCAGGAGACGCAGGACATCCTGCATCGCGTGCGCGAACTGGCCGTCCAGTCGGCCAACGGCATCTATACCGCCGAGGACCGCATGCAGATCCAGGTCGAGGTTTCCCAGCTGGTCGACGAGATCAACCGGATCGCCAGCCACGCTCAGTTCAACGGCATGAATATCCTGACCGGCCGCTTCTCCAAGGACGGCGGGCAGGTCATGCAGCTGCAGGTCGGTGCCAACATGGATCAGAACGAGAGGATCTTCATCGGCACGATGACCGCCACGGCTCTCGGGCTCCAGGGTGCCCAGGGCGCCGAGGGCATGATCTCCATCGAGGATCCGGAGAAGGCCAACGCCTCCATCGGCAACCTCGACGCCGCCCTCAAGACGGTTTCGAAGCAGCGCGCCGACCTCGGCGCCTACCAGAACCGCTTCGAGATGGCTTCCAAGGGCGTCGCGATAGCCTCCGAGAACCTCCAGGCCGCCGAGAGCCGCATCCGCGACACCGACATGGCCTCGACGATGGTCGATTACGTCAAGAACCAGATCCTGTCCCAGGCCGGCGGCGCTATGCTCGCCCAGGCCAACACCAGGACCCAGTCCGTGATGCAGCTGTTGGGTTAATACAACCGTTCATAGATTCTTTGCGGAGAGCTTCCTGGACGTCGTCTTTCCGCGACGGAGTCTGATCTGACCGGAAGGGGGGAGATCGCGCCCTCCCCTCTTCATCTTTACGAACCGGGCGCGCCCCCGCGACAGGGAGTCGGAACGGGAGCGCTCCCATAGACAGGAGGAAACGTATGGCAATCGACGTTTCAGCCGTATATACGCTCCCCAACGCCGCGTCGGCAGTGCAGCAGGAAGCCGCTAAGCCGCGCGCCAAGCCGGGCGACGTGATGAGGACCGAGCCTCCCGTATCGATGGACACCATCATCGGGGAGCTCGTGGACGTCAGCGCCGCGTTCAATAAGCGGCTATCGTTCAGCCTGAACGAGAAGCTCGGCCAAGTCGTCGTCAAGGTAATCGATACCGATACCGACAAGGTAATAAGGGAAATTCCGCCCGCCGAGCTTCAGCACGTAAACGAGCGTATACGGGAGGTAATCGGCATCCTGTTCGACGAGAGGGCGTAACCCGGAAGGAGGGCCTCGAGGCCCCATGTCGGATATCAGCATCCCCGGCGTCACGAGCAAGTACGATACCGCCAAGATAATCGAGGGCCTGATGGCCGTCGAGCGCATACCGCTCACGCGCTCCCAGGAACGCCTCGAGGAGATACGGCTCCAGCGGACTACCTGGCTCGACCTTAACCGCCATATGTCGTCGCTCAGGGAGAGCGCCCGATCGCTGTTCTCGTTCCAGAACCCGTTCAACGAGCGGACGGCCTCGTCGAGCGACGAGACGGTATTGACCGGCACGGCGACCAGGGAAGCGATCGAGGAGACCAAGTCATTCGTCGTCAAGCGGACGGCGAGCGCCGATCGCTTCATGTCCGACGCCATCGCCGCCGACGCGAAGGTACCCAAGGGCGAGTACTCCTTCTCGGTAGGTGATAAGACTATACGCCTATCCTACGGCGGCGGGTCGATCAAGGACTTCGCCGACTCGATTAACCGCAAGGGCGGCGAGACGTTGCGCGCCCAGCTCGTCGCCGTTCGTCCCGACCAGAGGGTGCTCGTCATCGAGTCGCTCAAGACAGGCAAGGATAACCGGCTGGGTTTCGGCGGCGCCGCGGAGGAATTCGCGCTATCGGTCGGGCTCGTCGAGAAGGCCAGCTCGACGCTCAAGGAGCTGCCGACCGACAGGCCAGTCCGCTTCGACCAGCCTCTCGACTCGTCCAAGGCTTTCCAGAAGGACGGCGCCCTCTACCTGGCGCCCGGAGCCGAGGCGGCGCTCAAGCTGACGTCGCCGAGCCGGAGCGAGGGGCTCGTCCTCGAGCTCGAGGTCGAGCTCAGGGACCTCCCGGGCGGCGAGGAGGCTCCTTCCGGCCCGCCGCCCGGCCCGGCCGTCCCGTCGACTGGAGCCATAGAATACGAGGGCATACGCATCGATTCGGCCCCGTCCGAGGCAGAGCTGCCGGCCTGGTCGCCGCCCCCTACGCCGCCGCGGCGGGACGACCTGGCGCCGCTGTACCTGATCGACGGTTCCGGCCGATCCGTCCGGCTGCCCGAGCTGCGGCCAGGCGACGGCTTCGAGACGATCACCGTGCCGCTGCCGGCCTACGTCGACTCGTTCTCGGGCGTCGGGCTGCGGAACGGCAATACCGGCCGCGAGCTGCGCGTCCGCTCGGCTCGCGTCTACGACCCGACCGAGACCGCCGGGCTGCGGCCCAAGAACCCGGTGCAGACCGCCGGCGACGCCGTCGTCGTCATGGACGGCATCGAGGTGACCCGACCGGACAACGCCATCTCGGACCTCGTGCCCGGCCTCACGGTCAACCTGTGGCAGGCCTCCGACGATCCGGTCAAGCTCAAGGTGGAGCCTAACCGCGAGGCGGCCAAGGAAGCGGTCATCGATCTGGTGGGCAACTACAATAGGCTGATGGCCGAGCTGAATATCCTCGCGCGCAAGGACGAGAGCGTGCTGGCGGAGATCGAGTACTTCACCGCCGACGAGAAGAAGACCTACGCCGAACGTCTCGGCCTGTTCCAGGGCGATACGACGCTGTCGCAGCTGCGCACGAGCATGCAGCGCACGATGATGGACGCGTACCCGAGCGGCGGCGGCATGGACCAGCTGGCCGCCTTCGGCATAACCACCGACTCCAGGCGCGGCGGCTCCTACGACGCGGCTAGGCTCAGGGGCTACCTCGAGATCGACGAGGCCGCCCTCGACAAGGCGCTGCAGACGAGCTTCGGCCGGCTCAAGAACCTGTTCGGCTACGACACGGACGGGGACCTGCTGATGGATTCCGGCGCGGCTTTCAGGCTCGACGCCTTGATGAAGGCGTACGTGGAGACCGGCGGCATCGTCACGACGAGGACCAACACCCTCGACTCGCAGATCACCCGCCAGCAGAAGGAGATCGAGACGCTCGAGGACAAGCTCGCCAAGAAGGAGGCCGAGCTGAAGCGTCAGTACGGGCAGATGGAGGGCGCGCTCGGGCAGATGGAAAGCACCTCGAGCGCGTGGGATAATTTCAATACGAGCCAAGGCAAATGACGGCAGGCAGGAGCGATCGATGGAATTCTTGATGAATGGGACGGCCGCCGAGGCGGCCATATCCGGGCGGACGATAGGCGACGTGCTGGCCGAGCTCGACGAGAGGGCCGAGGCGATGGGCGCGATCATAGTCGAGGTTGACCTGAACGGCCGCTCGCTGAGCCCCGAGGAGCTGGCCGAAGCCTGCGCCGGGAGCGCAGACGGGCCGGGGACGGTGAGCCTGATCGCCGAGAGCGCGGCCGGGCTCAAGGCACGCGGCCTCGAGTCGCTGCTCGAGCTGGTGCGCGCCGCCTCCGAGGCGACGGCCTCCGGCGACGACGAGGCCGCCGCGTCAGCCCGGGCCGCCTGGAAGTCGTTCCAAGCAGGGTTCGCCGGCATCTTCTCCGCCGAGGAGGCGTCTTTCGTCGAGGCGTTCGGCGAGCGCCTCGAGCGCGGCGCTCCGACCGCCGAACTGGCTCGCCTGTCGGAAGGCATGACCGCCTTCTTCGGCGAGCGGCTCGCCGAGCTGCGCGACCCGGAGGAGGCGATGCTCGCGGCGGCCCGCATCTTCGACGCCATCAAGGACGACCTGTCCGAGGTGCCCGTGCGCCTGCAGACCGGCAAGGACGCCGACGCCATGCGGACCATGGTGCTCGCCGTCGAGCTGATCAACAAGACCGTACGTATCATGCCTGAGTACGCCCGCGAGTCGGCCCGGGCCCCGACCGAGATATCCGGGGTCGCGATACCCGAGTTCTACGGGCAGCTGAACGGCGTCCTCAAGGAACTGGCCCAGGCCTTCGAGGATAAGGACGGCGTGCTCATAGGCGACCTCGCGGAATACGAGATCAGGCCGAGGCTCGATTCGTTCTACGCCGCCGTCCGGGCGGCCGTCGGGGACCGATGATGCCCCCCTTCGAGGCTCGCGTCCTCCTGGCCCAGGCGTACTGGAAGCAGGAGAACCCGGCGGACAGCAGGAATTTCCTGATAGTAGCCGGAGCCTTGATCCTGGCCCTCGTGGTCTACTCGTTGATCAAGAACGCCGTCGCCGGCAAGGGCGGGTCGCTCGGGCAGATGCGGCCGCAGAACCTGTCCGGCGGCGCCTTCAGGCGGCGCGCCGAGGAAGCCGGCTTCTCCTCCGCGGAGGCCGAATTCCTCGAATTCTACGCCCGCAAGCTCGGCGTGACGAGTCCGCAATCGGTGTTCGGCAGCAAGGCGCTGCTCGACGCCTTCATGCGTAACGCCTTCAAGTACATCGAGCGCCACGCCGAGACCGAGGAGATGGCCGAGGAGCAGAAGCACCGCCTGTTCGCTATACGCGAGGCGCTCGGATCCCGGTCGAGCTCCGGGTCGGCCCCGCGCTCGAGCAGGCAGCTCAAGCCAAAGACGCCGCTGTCCATCGTCACGGCCAAGGAGGCCCACTACTCGTCGATCCTGATCGTCAACGAGTCCCGGGCTATGTACATCGAGCCGGCCCTCGACGCCTTCGGCTCGCCGATACGCGTGCCGCGCGGCTCCAAGCTTACGCTGTACTTCTATTCGGGCAACCACGTCGGCTACAGCTTCCAGTCGCGCTCGCGCGGCATGGTCGACATCGACGGCAAGAAATTCCTGTCCATATCGCACAGCGACCGCATCAAGCCGCTGCCCGCCAGGCGCCACCAGCGCAGCGAGGTCAGGCTATCGGGCCGGTTCTACCTGGTCCACGTGCGGGCGGCCCGCGACAAGGGCAAGGTCGTCAAGACGGTGCAGGTCGAGCGGGCGGCGGTCGCCGGCATCATCACCGACCTCTCCGGCGGCGGCCTGTCGCTCCAGACCATGAGCCCGGCCAACGTCGGAGAATTCGTCAAGGTCGAGTTCGACCTGGGCGCCGGCCAGCGCTCGGCCTACGCGTCGGTCGTACGCGTCAGCAAGACGCGCAACGGGGCGCTGATGCATATGAAGTTCGTCAAGGCCTCGCGCAAGACGATCAACGAGATACGCTCGGTCGTCTACGGCTACGACTGACGCCGCCCGGCGTCGTGCGACGCATCCCGTCGCCGCGCGACGGGTCGCACTTGACCGTCGGAGCCAACGTACATACAATTTCAACGATGAAGATAGTCGAGCTCACGAATATCCTGCGCAAGGAAACGCATATCTACTACCGAAGGGAATTCAAGGCCGACGCGGTCGTCGAGATCATGCAGCAGACCAGGAACGTCCCGGTCGAGTTCGTGCTCGAGCACAAGCCTACCGGCGGCGTCGACGTGAGCGCCACCGTCGTCGTCGACCTGGATTACCCGGTGATGCCGTTCATGTCCAAGCTCAAGCTGTTCATTTCCGACCTTGATAAGCGCGGGGCCCTACCCTGATACGCCTCGAGTGCCCCGACGTCGAGTCGACCGAGCGCCTCGGCGAGCGGATAGGAGAAGCAGCCCCGTCCGGAACCGTCATAGCGTTCCGCGGCGGGCTCGGCGCGGGCAAGACCGCGATGTGCCGCGGCATCGCCCGCGGCCTCGGCGTCTCCGCCCCGGTGACCAGCCCCACCTATACCCTGATCAACGAATACGACGGCGACAGGCCGTTCTACCATTTCGACGCCTACCGCCTGTCGTCCGCCGACGAGTTCGACCAGCTGGACGCCAAGCGCTACTTCTACGGCGACGGCGTCTGCGCCGTCGAGTGGAGCGAGCGGGTCGCCGAGGCGATGCCCCCCGACGCGGTCGTGATCGACATAGAGCCGTCGGACGACGGCTCCCGGGTCGTCACCATCAGCGGCTCGGCCCTCGAAGGGGCGCTGGCGTGAACGTCCTAGCCGTCGATTGCTCCGGGGACGTCCTGTCGGTCGGCGCCGGTCGCTCGATCGGGAGCGGCGCGCGCGGCCCCGAGGCTCCGAAGCATCCGTACCGGGAGGAACGCGGCCATAGCCACGCAGCCGGCCCGGGCTTCGCGAGCGTCTCCGTCGACGCGGGCTTCAGGCACGCCGAGCGCGTGATGAGCGCGGTCGAGTACTGCCTCGGCGAGTCGGGGCTGTCGCCCGCGGAGCTCGACCTGCTCGCGTGCTCCGGCGGCCCGGGTTCGTTCACGGGCCTCCGCATCGGCATGGCCACGGTCAAGGGCCTGTCGCTAGGGCTCGGCAAGCCCTTCGTAGCGGTACCGACCCTGGACGCCATAGCGGCAGACTGGGAAGGCGCGTCGCGCATACTCGTGCCCGTCATCGACGCTAAGCGCGCCCGATTCTATTTCGCTATCTACGACGGCGGGCGCCTCGTCGCGGGCCCCTTCGACGACGGCCTCGCCCGGCTCATCGAGCTGACCCAGGCCTATCCTGAGGCGCTGTTCGTCGGTCCGGACGCCGACCTGCTCGAGTCGACCGCGATCGAGCGGCCCGGCTTCAGGATCGTCACCGAGCGCAGGCGATCGCCTATCGCGGCGATGGCCAGGCTGGCGGTCGGCATCTACGAGCGGGACGGCCCGGCCTCGAGCGGCTCGGGCCTCGAGTACCTGCGCGGCAGCGACGCCGAGGAGGCCGCCGCGGCGACGGCTGGCCGCCTCTCGGCCCCGAACGGAGCCGTCCCGTGAAGCCCCGTGACGAGCCGGAGCTGCTCGAGGAGCTGGAGCCGGTCGAATCGCTCGACCAGTCCGAGCCAGCACTCCCCATAGAGCTCGACGCGCCGGCGCCGGCCAACGCCGGAACGCTGAAGCGCATCGTCAAGGACCTCGTCTCGTCGTACTCGCTCGTCCCGATCCCCGTCGCGATACTCGACGGATCCCTGTCGTTCCTATACATGAATCAGCCGTTCGAGCGGCTGCTCGAGTCGTTCCACGCGAGCGGTAAGCCGACCCTGCTCGGCGCGATAGGGCGCTTCCTCGACCAGGCCCACGCCCGGGACCTCTACATGGCGATCAAGGACCCGAGGCGCGGCTATAGCTGGCACGGCCAGATCAGGCTTAAGGCCAAGGACTCGAGTAGCGTACTCGCCAAGACGACGATCATGCCCTTCAGGCCGGACGCGGCGAGCGACGGACGCCCGATGGCCTGGGTAGCCTTCCTCGACGACGTGACCGAGGAACGCAACGCGCTGATCCGCGGGCTCTTCTCCAGCCTGCTCGAGGCGTCGAAGCTCAAGGACAACGATACCGGGCGCCACATAGAGCGGGTCAACCTCTACGCAGAGAGGCTGGCCGAGGCCCTCTACGAATCGGGCCAGTGGCCCGAGGTCGACGTCGACTTCGTCGAGAACATCGGCTTCCTGGCGGCCATGCACGACGTGGGCAAGATAGGCACGCCGGACGACATCCTGAACAAGAAGGGGCCGCTGGACGAATTCGAGTGGAACATCATGAAGGAGCATACGATCAACGGCGCCTTCATCCTGTCGAGCTACCCGAACCCGATGGCCAAGCAGATCGCCCAGTCGCACCACGAATGGTGGAACGGCACCGGCTACCCCTATAACCTCGTCGGCTCGATGATACCTCTGCCGGCCCGCATCGTCGCCCTGGCGGACGTCTACGACGCGCTCAGGATGAAGCGCAGCTACAAGCTGCCGTTCGACCACGCGCGCGCGTCGCTGCTGATAGTCGCCGACGGAGGCAAGCACTTCGACCCCGATATCGTCGAGGTGTTCAAGCGCCTTGGCACAGACTTCGACGCTATCTTCAACGACAACGTCGACGCGTAGGGCCCTAGCGAGCCCTTCCCGATTCCCACTCGGCGATGAAGCGCTCGTAGGCGTCTATCGTCGCCCGTATCGATATGTCCTGCAGCTCGCCGCGGCCGACCCAGTCGTTGCCGTCCTGGATATAGAGATGCTTGAGCACGCCCCTCGCGTCGTCGGCCGAGAACCCCGGATCCTCGGCCCGCTTGCGCTCCAGGCTGGCGAGCGTCTCTGAGTACGCGTCGTCGTACGCCTTCTCTTTCCATTCGATCGATGACACTGCGGCTCCTGAGCTGTATAGATACGAAGAGGCCGCCCCGTGGGGCGGCCTCTTCTACGATGTAGCGGCGGGGGGGATTGAACCCTCGACACAACGGATATGAGCCGTTTGCTCTGCCGACTGAGCTACGCCGCCATTCGTGACGCCCGCAATTTATACAGAACGGCGCGTCTTTTGTCAACAGCCGAGGTATCGGAACCCCGATCGCTAGGGCATCGCCCGGTCAGCGCCTGGCCTCGCGGTTGCGTTCCGCCAGTATGGCCAGTCCGTCGAGGGCCAGGTTCGGGATGAAGCGCGTATAGCCGGCGCTCTCGAGCACCGACCGGCCGGTTTCGTCGCCGGTGCCTATCACCATGGCCGGCCCGCCCATCTCCGCAGACATCAGCTCGACCACGCGGTTCACGAGGCCGCCGTAGCCGAGCACGATGCCGGACTGGAGCGATTGGGCGGTGTTCTTGCCTATCGCCCTGCGCGGCACGTCGAGCCTGATCTCCGGGATCTGGGCGGCCGAGGCGCGGAGCGATCGGGCGGCCGTCTCGAGGCCCGGCGCTATCGACACGCCGAGCAGCTCGCCGTCATGATTGACCGCCGAGACGACCAGGGCCGCTTCGAAGTCGACGACGATGACCGCCTCGCGGGCGGCGGCCTCGCTCTCCGCTTCGCAGCGCGCGGCGACGCAGCGCGCTGCGACGCACGAGCAGACTATATCGCTGCCTAGCTCCGAAGGGTTATCGGTGCGTATCTTGAGCCCCGTCCTGGTGCCCGGTCCTACGATCGCCGTATCGATGCCGAAGGCCTCGCGTACCGCGTGGACGAGGCGGGGCGTGAGCGCCGGCACGACGCACGACGCCCAGGCCTCGTCGACGGCCGAGGCCGGCAGTCCCGGGCCTATACCGGCGCGGGCCGCCGCCGCCTCGAGCAGGATGCTCAGCTCGTCGGCGCTGCGGTCGACGCCGAGGCGCACGATGGCCTTCCACTCGTCGCCGTCCTTAAAGCCGGCCACGACGCCGGAATTCCTGGCGTCCAGCGCCAACAGCACGGCTCAGTCCTCCTCTTCCGATAGCCTGGCCTTGCCCCTGACGCTCTCGATGCCCCTCCAGGCGCTGACTACCGAGCTCGTGAACACCGCGGCGGCCGCGGCCTCGACGAGGCCGTTGGACAGGGCGAGGGCGGCGAGGGCCGCCGGCAGGGCGCCCGGATCGACGCCGAACAGGCCTGACAGCTGCTCGGCTCCGACGAGGCCTAGGGCGAGCAGCACGAGGACAGTGTTGACGATGCTCCCGACGGCCCCGGCGAAGCCGGCGGCTATCGGCGACGCCTTGCCCCTGAACAGCTTGAAGGCGCCCCAGGCCGCGGCCGCGATGAACAGGCGCGGCAGCACCGACACGAGCGGGTTCGCGAACAACGGGTCGAGCGGCCCGACGGGGGCCGTGGCCGCGCGCACCAGGCTAGTCACGCCGAAGACCAGCCCGACGGCCGTGCCGGCGAGCGGTCCCTCGATCACGGCCGCTATGATGACCGGGATATGCATGATGGTCAGCGACGCTCCGCCGAACCACGGCAGGTAGCCGAGCGGCGTCACAGCCATGACCGCCGAGACGGCGCCGAGCGCTCCCGCCACCACGATCTTCCGCACGTTCGATCGTTCCATAAACATTCCTCCGTTCGGGGTACGCGCCGCTCTAGGCGGTCGCGTCCTATAGCTTATCGCGCGGATCTGTCCGCGCGCGAAGAACGACGAGAGGGGCTATCGGCGCCGGCCCGTTCACCGGCCTCCGCCGATAGCCGCCGCTACGGCCGGCCCCGCCAGGGCCGCTATCGTCCATAGCAGGGCGACGATACGGGCGAGGACGTCGGCCGCCCCTCCGGCGGTATCGACGTAGCGCGTCGCGGGCCCCGTACCGTAGCATCGGGCCTCCATCGCCTCGGCCAGGGCCTCGGCCCGCTCAAGGGCCCTGATGGTCACCGGCACGAGCAGCGGCAGGTAGGCCTTGGCCTTGCGTATCGGCCCGCGAGCCCCGGCGCCGAAGTCCGCGCCCCTGGCAGCCTGGGCCTTGACGACCGACTCGAATTCGCCGGCGACGATCGGTATGAACCGGAAGGCCACCGCGATCATCAGCGCGAGCGGCCTGGCGGGGAAGCCGACCGCGGCGAGCGGGGCGAACAGGTCCTCGACGCCGCGCGCCGTATCGCCCTCGCTGGTCACCGAGGTGAACAGCCCGATAGCCGTCATGATCGCGACGAAGCGCAGGCCCATCGTCAGCACGGCCACCGCCTCCCGCGCCGTCACCGATACCGGCCCTATCGCCGCCAGCACGAGGCTGCCGTCGTTCGGCCAGGCGATGAGCAGCTGGACGGCCGCGGCCAGCGCGACGAAAGGCAGGACCGGGAGGATGCCGCGCAGCAGGAAGCGTATCCTGACCTTGGCCAGCGGCGCCAGGACCAGCGGCAGCAGCGTCACCGCCGCGACGACGACGGCCGAGCGCGATACGCTCGCCGGCAGCAGCACCGCCAACAGCCACAGGTACTTCGTCGACGGCGACATACGATGGACCATCGAGTCCGACTCCACGTAGCGTCCGATGGATACGTGCTTCCAGAACTCCAGGCCCTTCATCGCGACGCCTCGCGCAGCTCGTAGGCGAAGGGGCGCTCGACGCCCCAGGAAGGATCCCAGCCGTCGCCGAACACGAGCCCGGGCGGGCCGAACGCCGCCACCGCGCCGTCCCGCATCACCGCTACCATGTCGGCGAGCGCGGCCTCGTCCATCGAATGGGTCGACATGACGACGGTCCTGCCGCTATCGGCGTACGAGCGTATCAGCCGCATCACCTCGCCGCGGGAGGCCGGGTCGAGGGCCGAGGTAGGCTCGTCGAGGAGCAGGGCCTCCGGATCGAGGGCCAGCACCGACGCTATCGCCAGGCGCCGCTTGCGGCCGCCGGACAGGGTCCGCGACAGCCGGTCGCGGTACTCGGCGTACGGGAGGCCCGCCTCGTCCATCGCCGCCCTGCATCGCTCGACCAGGGCCTTGCCCGACAGCCCCTGGTTGCGCGGGCCGAAGGCTACCTCGTCGCCGGCGTACAGCTCGAACATCGCGGTCTCCGGCCGCTGCACGGCCAGCGGGGCGCGCATGCGGACGGCCCGCAGGTCGGTCCCGGGCTCAGCGGTCGGCGAGCCGAGCGACACGACGACGCCCGAGTCGGGCAGGGCCAGCGCGTCGAGGAGCTGGAGCAGGCTCGACTTGCCCGAACCGGTCCGGCCTATGAGCGCGGTGATCGCCCCGGACGGCAGCTCGAGCGTCGCCGAGTCGACCGCCAGGCGCTCGCTCTCGGTGCCGGCCAGGTAGCGCATCGTCGCGCCGCGCAGCGAGAACGCTGATCCTCGAGACGAACCAACCGCCGTCGCCTGACGAGCGGCCGACGAGTCCGCGAAGCGCCCGGCGGCTCCCGTTCCGGCTCCCGTTCCGGCTCCCGTTCCGGCTCCCGTTCCGGCTCCCGTTCCGGCTCCCGTTCCGGCTCCCGTTCCGTCTCCCGTTCCGGCTCCCGCCTCGGCGATCCTTCGCCCGAGCCCGGCGGCGCCCTCCCCTATGACCGGCTCGAGCCCGAACTCGATCGCGGCTTGGTACGATCGCGGCAGCCCGAGCCTGTACCGGGAGGCCTCGCCCGAGGCGAACAGCCCGGCCGGGGTCCCGTCATAGACCACCCGGCCCTCCGACAGCGCCAGCACGCGGGCGGCCCTGGCCGCCTCGTCCATGTCGTGGGTCACGTGGATGACGGCTATGCCGGCCGCGACCAGGCCGTCCATCAGCCTGAGCACGTCCTCCCGGCCTACCGGGTCTATCATCGAGGTGGCCTCGTCGAAGGCCACGGCCCTCGGCCGCATCGCTATGGCGCCGGCGACCGCCAGGCGCTGCTGCTGGCCGGCCGACAGGAAACGGGGCGACCGGGAGCGTTCCGACTCGAGCCCGACGTCGCGCAGCGCGGCGGCCACGCGGTCGCGCATCTCCGGCCTCGGTACGCCGAGGTTCTCGAGCCCGAACGCGACGTCCTCCTCGACGACCGAGGCGACGATCTGGTCCGGAGGCGACTGGAATACGATGGATAGGGCCCTGCGGGCGACGGCCCTGCCCGCCGGCTCTGACGGATCGGCGCCGGCGACCGAGACCGCGCCGGCCGGCGGAGCGATGAGGCCGTTCAGGCAGCGGACGAGGGTGCTCTTGCCGGAGCCGTTGGCACCGACTATCGCGAGGTACTCGCCCTCGGCGAGCTCGAGGCTCACGTCGGACAGCGCCGGGACCTCGGCCCCGGGATAGGTATAGCTGAGCGATCGAACGCGTATCAGCTGCATACGCGCCTCGGGAGGCGCGCGAGGGGAGCGATCATGGATTGTCCTCGCGTCTCGGTCCGTTTACCGGATCCAAGCGTGATCAAAAGCTACGCAGAAGCCGGCCGTATGTCAAGCCGCGTCGTCGCCCCTGGGCGATCTTCGCTATACGTCGTACTATCGTCGCCATGAGATGCAGGTTATGCGGCGCCGAGGCGGCCGAATTCGTCTCGGGCGGAGCCGGTTACGGCGAATGCCCCGTATGCGGCTACATCGGCTTGGAGCCGTCGCGACTGCCTTCGCCCGAGGCGGAGGAGGCCCGCTATCGACTGCACCGTAACTCGCGGAGCGACTCAGGCTACGTATCGTGGATTCTCGAGTTCGTCGAAGCCGTCGAGCCGTACCTGCGGCCGGGCGCGGAGCTGCTCGACTTCGGCTCGGGACCCGAGCCCGTACCGGCGGCCCTGCTCCGGGAACGCGGCTACTCTGTGCTCGCGTACGACCCGTTCTTCGCCCCCGGCGACGGCTGGCGATCCCGGACCTGGGACGCCGTCCTGGTCCACGAGGTCGCCGAGCACCTCGCGGAGCCGGGAGCGGCGCTCGCCGAGCTGGCGGCCCTGCTCCGCCCGGGCGGCGCCCTATGCGTCCGCACCCGGTTCCCGCCCGCTGACCGGGAGGCGTTCGCGCCCTGGCGCTATAGGATGGACTCGACCCACGTCGGCTTCTTCCGCCCCGAGACCTTCGACTGGCTGTCGGCTCGGCTTGGCCTGCGGGCCGCCCTCGTCGAGCCTCCCGACCGCGCGGTGCTCGTCAGGCCGGCCTAGGGCTCGAACACGGCGACGAGCCGCCCGCAGGCCTCGGCGGCGACCGCCTCGAGGTCGTAGGCCCCGTCGCGCAGGCACCAGTCGTAGATGGTGCCCCTCGAGAAGCGCAGCACGAACGAGACCACGTAGTCGGCGTCCAGGTCGGAGCGCAGCTCGCCGGCGGCCTGCCCCTCGGCCACGATGCCCCTGAGTATCCTCGGCAGGGACCGCTCCGGGGAGACGAAGAAGCGCGTGCCGTTCTCGAGCTGGCCCTTGTAGACCTGGCGCATCATATCGATGCCGGTCCGGACGGCGTAGCGCATCTGATGGGCGACGAACTCGACGATGCGTCCGGGAGCGTCCGCCGACTCGAGCTTCCCGGCCACCTCGTCGTCGAAGTAGGCGTCGCACTTCGCGTAGCCCTCGACGATCAGGTCGCCCTTGCTCCTGAAGTGGTGGTAGAACGAGCCCTTCGCGACGCCGGCCATGGCGCAGATGCGGTCCACCGACACCTTGTCGAAGCCTTCCTCGACGATGAGGCTCCACGCGGACTCGTAGATGCGGGCGCGCGTGTCCCGCGCCTTGTGGTCCCTCGTCGTCGGAGCCAGGCCAGATCTTCCCATGCGGCCACTGTACCCGATACTCCGGTTTTTTTCGACCCGGCTAACCGGTTTCAGGCCCTTGCGTTCTGGGAAGTTCAGGGTTACACTAGTTTCGCCGACTATAGTCGGTATAAATGTATCTAATATGCAATACCCAGCGTCTCGAAAGGAGAAAGGCATGTACTCCCCAACGATGCGCCTGACCGACGAGGAGCGGATCACCCTCGAGGGCGGGCGGGGCGACGCGCTACGCAAGGCGATGGAATCGGTGGCGCGCTTCGGCGACGTCTTCGGCGCCGACCGCCTCGTCGACCTGGACCACGGCGTCCACCTGGTCACGTCCTTCGGCATCCCGCTACTCGGCCCGGTATTCGACATGATGGACGAGCTGATAGCCGCCGGGCTCAGGACCCCGGAGCCGTTCACCGTCGACCCGAGGCCCTGCGACTTCGCGAACGTGCCGGTCGGCCCGATCGAGAAGCTGATCTTCACCAAGGTGATGTACGCCAAGCAGAAGGACTACGAGGCCCAGCTCCGCGAGGTCGGCCTCAAGGACGGGAAGGCGTTCACCTGCGCGTGCTACTTCGACGAGGTCGGGAACATACCGAAGCGCGGCGACGCGCTCGCGTGGGCCGAGTCGTCCGCCGTCGTGTACGCGAATTCGGTGCTCGGCGCCCGCAGTAACCGGAACTCCGGCGTCCTCGAGCTGATGTGCGGCATCGTCGGCAAGGCCCCGCGCTTCGGCTTCCTGACCGACGAGGGCCGCGAGGCGACCTGGATCGTCGAGCTCAGGACGACGGCCCTGCCCGAGGCCCAGCTCCTCGGCAGCGCCATCGGCATGAAGGTCGTGGAGGACGTGCCGTACATCCGCGGCCTCGACCGCTACCTCGGGACGGAACTCGACGACCGCGCGAAGGACTACCTCAAGGACATGGGCGCCGCGAGCGCGTCCAACGGGGCCGTCGGGCTCTACCACGTCGACGGCCTGACGCCCGAGGCCAAGGACCTCGGCGAATCGCTCGTTCGCGGCGGAGCCAAGGTCTACGTGATAGACGACGCGGAGATAGGGCGCGTCAAGGCCGGCTACCCGATGATGTGGAAGGACGCCGACGCGAGGCCCTCTCGCTGCTTCATAGGCTGCCCGCACCTGTCGCGCGCCCAGCTCTACGGCTGGCTCGACCGGCTGGAAGCCTCGCTGAAGGCCTCGGGCAGGAAGCGCGTCGCGGTGCCGACCGTGCTGACGACGGCGCCCGACGTCGCCGAGGCGTTCCGCTCGGACGCCCGGGCGGCGGCTAGGCTCGAGGCGACCGGCGCGGCCCTGTCGTCGATATGCCCGCTGATGTACATGAACAACCCGCTCTGCGGCAAGAAGCCGGTCATCACCAACTCGAACAAGCTGCGGACCTATACGAAGGCCCGCTACTATACCGACGCCGACATTCTGGCTATCGTAACGGGAGGCCGGTCATGAAGAAGACGTTCAAGGGACGGCCCGTGGTACCGGGCGCCGTACGCGGCGAGGCCGTAGTATCCAGGCAGGGCTTCAATATCCTCGCGTCGATGCAGCGCGACCTGATGGGCAAGAAGGCCGAGGTGCGCTGCTCCGACCAGAACAACCCCGACGCTTTCGGCCGGGCGCTCTCGGGCAGGGTACTGTGCCTGCCGCGCACCATAGGCTCGACGACCGGCGGCATGGTGCTGCAGGCCGCGGCCGCCCTCGGCAAGGCGCCGGCAGCCCTGCTCTTCTCCGAGCCCATCGACTCGCTCGCGGCCGGCGGCGTCATACTGGCCAAGGTCTGGAACGGCCGCGACATCGTCACCGTCGACGGCCTGGGCGACGAGTTCCTCGCGGCGGCGTCCAATGGATGCGCCGTCTCCGTATCGCCCGACGGCGAAGTCACCGTGGAAACGGCATAAGGAGCCATCAAATGAAGACAACGAAGGAACGCGTCGCCGAGCTCGTGGCGAGCGTCGGCACCTGGTACGAGAAGCCCGGCTGCCTGGCCGCCGGCCGCATGAGCGCGGAGCTCTACCCCTATACCGCCATGTTCTCGCCCATCCGCGTGAACCGCCTGACGATCAAGAACCGCCTCGTGATGGCCCCGATGGGCAACGTCAGCATGGCGGACGAGACGGGCAGGCCGAGCGCCAAGATGATCGAGTACTTCACCGCCCGCGCGCGCGGCGGCGTCGGCCTGATCACCTCGGGCCTCGTGCCGGTGAGCCACGGCGTCGATCCCACGGTCACCGAGCTCGGCGACCTGTCGTACTTCCCGCGCATCGACCGCAGCCGCTCCGTGTTCGCCGGCTGGCGCGACCTGGCCGAGCGCTGCCACGCCCACGGCGCCCGCTTCTTCATCCAGCTGACGCCCGGCCTCGGCCGCGTCGGCTCCCCAGAGTGCCTGATCAACAAGACCAAGCTGCCGGTCTCCGCGTCGTGGAACCCTAACTTCTACATGCCCGCCCTGCCCTGCCGCCCGCTGACCGACGGCCAGGCCAGGCGCATCGTCAAGAACGCGGGCCAGGCCGCCGCCGACGCCAAGGCCGCGACTATAGACGGCGTCTACCTCCACGGCCACGAGGGCTACCTCCTCGAGCAGATGACGAACCCCGCGTTCAACAGGCGCAAGCTCGGCGCCTTCGCCGACTGGAAGGCCTTCGGCGTCGGGATGGTCGAGGAGATACGCCGCCGCGTCGGCCCGGACTACCCTATCATGTACCGCATCGACCTGAGCCTGGCCCTCGAGGAGACCTACGGCGATCGCATGGCTACCGTAGGGAGCCTTAAGAAATTCAGGGGCGGCCGCACGCCCGAGCAGACCCTCGAGTACATGGAGGCCCTCGTGAAGGCCGGCGTCGACCTCTTCGACGTCGACCTCGGCTGCTACGACAACTGGTGGCTACCCCATCCGCCGTCGTCGATGGCCCCCGGCTGCTACCTCGAGGTGTCGCGCATCGTCAAGGAGCGCTTCGCCGAGAGGAAGATCGTATCGAACGCCGGCGTTCCCGTGCCGGTCGTCGCGGTCGGCAAGCTCGGCTACCCCGACCTCGCCGAGCGGGCGCTGCGGATGGGCGACTGCGACATGGTCATGCTCGGCCGCCCGCTCCTCGCCGATCCCGAGTGGCCCAACAAGGCGTTCGCCGGCCGCGTCGCCGACATCGCGCCGTGCATCGGCGACCAGGAAGGCTGCATCAACGAGTTCGTCGAGGGCGGCCATCCCCAGTGCGCCGTCAACGCGCGCACCGGCTTCGAGGACATCCTCGACGGCTCCGAGCTCGCCCCCGCCGCGAGGCCGAAGAAGGTAGCCGTCGTCGGAGGCGGCCCCGGCGGCATGCAGTGCGCCGTCATAGCGGCCCGCCGCGGCCACGACGTCACGCTGTACGAGTCCCGCGGAGAGCTCGGCGGCATGCTCGTCCCCGGCTCTCGCCCCGCGATCAAGTTCGACATCGTCAACTACCTCGAGCACCTGAGGCACGGCGTCGAGGCGGCCTCCAAGGACTGCAAGCTCAAGCTCAAGCTGGGCGTGGCTCCGGGCGCCGCCGAACTCAAGAAGGGCAAGTACGACGCGATCGTCACCGCGACCGGCTCGGTCCAGGCCCGCCCGCCCGTGCCGGGTATCGACTCGGCCAACGTCCTCCTCGCGGTCGACGTGCTCCGCGACCCGTCGCTGACCGACGGGGCCAAGCGCGTCGTCATCGTCGGCGGCGGCGTGGTCGGCTGCGAGACCGCGTACTGGCTGGCCCACGAGAAGGGCAAGGACGTCGCCGTGGTCGAGATGCTGCCCGCCTTCATGAAGGGCGTCTGCACCGCCAACCGCGGCTGGCTGCTCCACTACCTGGAGGAGCGCGGCGTCGCCCTATACAACTGCTCGAGGCTCGCCGAGGTCCGCCCCGGTTCGGTGACGATACGCCGTAACGTCCATCGCTCGGTCCCCGACCCGACGGTCACCTGGACGCCGCTCCTCCCGGAGAACGTCGAGAACCCCTTCGCGCCTAAGATCAAGCTCGCGGAGCGCGACGAGGAGCTGCCGGCCGACCTCGTGCTGCTCGCCGCCGGCGCCCGCCCGGACGACCGGCTGTACCGCGCCTGCGTCGAGGCCGGCGCCGCTCCGGACGTCCGCAACCTCGGCGACTCGTTCAGCCTGGGCCGCGTATTCGAGGCGACCAAGGCCGCCTACGCGGTAGGCACGGCGCTCTAATCCGTTCTTTTCCGGGAGAGAAGGGCCTCGCGCCCTTCCCTCCCGGGCCCTTCCATCCCCGCCTAAACGCGCTATACTCTCTTGCATGAAGAAACGGACGTACCTTGCCGCGATCGCGGCGATCGCCCTATCGGCGGCTTTACCGCCGTCAGCCTCCGCCGCGCCGGCGACGCCCGGCGCTAGCGCGGCCGCCCCGAACGAGGCGCCGCCCGCCGAGGCCCTGGCTATCGTCTTCGACCTGCAGAGCCTCGTATCGGTGGCGTCGCCCTACGACGACGGCTACCAGAGCGGCGTCGGGTGCAAGTGGTGGGCCAAGGACTCGCTGGCCGTCAGGGGCCTCGTCGGCCTCGAGCTGAACGCCCGGGACGGTCAGGCCTCGACGACGATAGGCCTATCGGGAACCGCCGAATGGCATCCGGCTCGTCGCCCGACGGTCTCGCCGTACGCGGGAGGGCTCGCGGGCCTGCGCGCCGTGATGGACGGCGATAACCGCGTCGACCTCTACGCGGGCGGCCTCGCCGGGCTCGAGCTGAGGCTGTTCGGCCCCGTCGCGCTGTACGCCGAGTACCGGCTGCTCGCGGCGCTCGACGCGGACGGCTTCACGCTGTCCTTGGGCGGAGCCGGCTCGGCCCAGCTCGGCCTGCTGTTCTATTTCTAAGCGGGGAGGCGGCCATGAAAACGCGCCGAGCGACCACGGCCTGGGCGGTTCTGATCGCGGCGACGCTCATATCCGTCGCCTGCGACTGGACTATCGGCACTGATATGCCGAACAATCTAGGAGCCGGCGCGTCATCCGACCCGTTCCCGGCGATCGTCGACCACCTCGACGCTACCGTAGACGGATTGACCGACGCCGAGCTGGCCGCGGCCAGGGCCCTGAGCGTGGCGTACTGGCACACCTCCCACGGCAGCCAGCTCGTCACCGGGAACGACGGCATGGACGCGTTCTACGGCGGCCAGGGCCGCTTCGTCCTCGGCGGCCAGGACGGCCTGGCGCTCGACGAGCAGGGTACCGACATAGGCAACCCGGGGCTCGAGGATTTCGACGCGTCGATCCGGGCCTACCTGGCCGACCACGCCGACACCGACGTCGTGATGGCCTCCTGGTGCGGTCAGGTCTCGGGCGCCAGCGAGGCGATGATAGACCGCTACCTAGAGATCATGGGCGCCTTCGAGACCGAGTTTCCCTCGGTCGACTTCGTCTACATGACCGGCCACGCCGACGGCTCCGGCCTCTCGGGCAACCTGCATATCCGCAACCAGCAGGTTCGAGAGCATTGCGTGGCCAACGGTAGCTGGCTCTACGACTTCTACGACATCGAATGCTACGACCCGGACGGAACCTACTACGGCGACCGGAACGTGGACGACGCCTGCGGGTACGACGGCGGCAACTGGGCGCGAGCCTGGCAGGACGCGCATCCGGGCCAGTGGTGGGAATGCTCGTCGGCGCATTCGGAAGCGCTCAACGCCAACCAGAAGGCCAAGGCCGCCTGGCAGCTCTGGGCGCTGATCGCCGCCGATCGCTCCTAGGCCGGCGAATCGCTCCTAGGCCCGCGTCTCGGCCGCGGCGGCGGTTGATCGCGGACGATCAAGAACCCTATAATGGCGTCGATACGAGGAGAATCGATGCCTAAAATAGTCGATTACGACGCGCGCCGTAAGGATATAGCCGATAAGACCGTCTCGGTGCTGGTACGCGACGGATTCAGGGAGCTCAAGCTCGGCAAGGTAGCCGCGCTCTGCGGTATCGGACGAACGACCATCTACCAGTACTTCAGGAACGTCGGGCAGATCATAGACTACGCCCTCGCCGACGTCTTCAAGCGGCTCGACTCCGAGATAGCGGCAGCGGCGTCCGACGTCACCCTCGCGCCGTCGGGCAAGCTGCTGCGAGTCATGGAATTCCTCGAGCGGGTCGCCATCCTCGACAAGGAGCGCATGATACTCGTGCTCGACTTCCTGCTCCATCCGAAACGCGAGGTCCCCGGCGTCAAGTTCGACGTGCAGGAGCACGTGCGCGCCCTGCGCGTAGGGCTCGAGCGGGTGCTGCGGGCCGGCGTCGACTCGGGCGAGCTGCGCCCGATGGACGCCAAGTCGATGGCCTTCACCCTGTTCTCGTTCGTCGAGGCCGCCACGGTCCACAGCGCGCTCTACGACAACATATCGCTCGATACGACGCTGCGCGACCTGCGCATACTGCTCGACGGACTCAAGGCTTCCTGAGCGTTTTTGACAAGCCGCGGGTAATCTCGTATAGTTAACGCGAGTTCGATTATCTCAAGTTAGGAGCCTTCGGTGATAAAATCCTCGACAGACGCGGACGCCTTCAAGGAAAGCATCAGGTCACGCTTCCTCGGCTGGGGCTTATCCATCCTCGCTCTCTTCATAGCGGCGTTGGCTTACATGACGTTCCTCAGCGATGAGGCCGATCAACGCAGGGCGCAGGAGGAGACGGCGGGCCACTTCATCAAGTCGAGCAGCATCGCGCTCGAGAACTGGATCGATGACCAGGTCCGCGTCGTTACGATGGTCGCCAACGACTTCCGTGTCGTCAAGGCCTGTTCGGAGCCCTGGAATCCCGACGCCGTGGCCGAGGCGAGAACCTACCTAGAGGACCTCCACGCGTCGTACGCCTTCTACGAAAACATGCCGCTCGCTTCGTATCAAATAGACGGCAAGGCGGTCGAGGCGTATAGTAGCGGGGGGGCGGTCAACGTCGGCCCGGGCCAGTTCTTCGTCGATACCGTCGGCGGAAGGACCGTCGGTAAGGCCGGGATGCAGATGAGCTACATCAAGGCGGCCGCCGAAGGCAAGGACTACTTCATAAGCGAGGTCTACCCGAGCCTGCTGAGCGGCACGCCCATTTTCGTCATCTCGGCGCCGGTCCGGAACGAGGGAGGCGACGTAGTCGGGGCAGCGATCATCTCGCCGAAGATGAGCTTTTTTACCGAGCTGTTCCTTACGCCGCTCAAGGTGGGCGATACCGGCAGGATGGTATTCTTCGACGACCGAGGCGCCATCCTCGCCCACGAGGACCCGAAAGTCGTGCTCAGCGCCGACGCGCAAGCGGCGATGGCCCCGATGACGTCGCGGGCCATCGCGGGCGAGAGCAGCTTCGCTGCCGAGTACGGCGGCGTTAAAAAGTACTACTACAGCTCGCCCATCGATATTCAGTCGGACAAGATACTCCACACGTGGTTTATCGCCTTCAGCCAAGCCGAGGACGAGGTCTTCGCCTCGTCGTACGCTCAGCTCCGGTTCCTGGCAGTCGCCGGAGCCGTCTTCATGCTCGCCTACGGCGCATTCCTCGTATTCATGACCAGCCGCATCGTTAGGCCGATAGGCCAGACGGTGTCGATGCTCAAGGACATAGCCGAGGGAGAGGGCGACCTGACCAAGCGCCTCGAGACACGCTCGAGGGACGAGATCGGCCGCCTGGCCGCGTACTTCAACATGACGATAGACAAGGTACGCGATCTCGTAGCCGCGATACGGGAGCAGGCGGAGAAGCTTTCCGGCGTCGGCCAGGAACTATCCTCGAACATGAACGAGACGGCCGCGTCGATCCACCAGATCAGCGCGAATATCCAGAGCATCGAGAGCCAGACCCTTCGGCAGGCCTCGAGCGTCACCGAGACCAACGCGACGATGGAGAGCATCACCGGCGTCATCGAGCGGCTGGACCAGCACATCGACCAGCAGGCCGCCAGCGTCACCCAGTCCTCCGCCGCCATCGAGCAGATGCTCGCCAACATCGCCTCGGTCACGAGCTCGCTCGCCAAGAACGCGGACGACGTCAGGCGCCTGGCCCAGTCTTCCGAGGGCGGCCGTTCCGACCTGTCCTCGGTTTCCGCGAGCCTGCGGGACGTGGCCAAGGAATCGGAGGGCCTCCTCGAGATCAGCGAGATGATCCAGGCGATCGCCAAGCAGACGAACCTCTTGTCGATGAACGCCGCTATCGAGGCGGCGCACGCCGGCGACGCCGGCAAGGGATTCGCCGTGGTCGCCGACGAGATACGCAAGCTGGCCGAGTCGTCCGGCGAGCAGGCCAAGACGGTCAGCGCCTCGCTCGGGCGCATCCGCGATGCGATGGAGAGCATCTCGGGCGCCACCGACGAGGTGCTCCGCCAGTTCGAGGCTATCGACGAGAACATAAAGGCCGTCGCGGGGCGGGAGGACGCCATCAAGAACGCCATGGACGAGCAGGGCGCCGGCAGCAAGGAGATACTCGAGGCCATAGGCCTGCTGAACGACGTGACCGATAAGGTGAAGGCGGGTTCGCGCGAGATGCTGGCCGGCTCCAAGGAGATCATAGGCGAGAGCGCCAACCTCGGCAGGATCAGCGACGAGGTCTCGGGCAGCATGAGCGAGATGGCCCGCGGCGTCGAGGAGATTACCGTCGCCGTCACCCGCGTCAACGATATAAGCCGCGCCAACAAGGACAGCATCGGGGCCCTACTGAGCGAGGTCATGAAGTTCAAGATAGAGTAGCCGAGCGCCGGGCCGGATCGCCGCCTACGGCCTCGCCCGGTGCATCCCCTGCTCGACGTCGGTGCGGTCGGCCTCCAGCTCGAGCTCGACGCGGCCGTACCGGGCGTCGACCGTCACCGTGAATTCGACTATGCCGACGACCAGCGACGCCTCGGTCTCGGCGTCGGCCGACCACGGCAGAGCCAGCTCGGCGCGCTCGCCGTCCACTACGGCCGCGAGCGTACCGCCGCCGGTCGATCCGCCCCCCTCGGGGGCGCGCAGCTCGACGCTGACGGCGCAGCGCCGCTCGACGCCGCCCCGGTCTACGAACGAGAACGACCGCTCCGTCCGGTACGAGCCGTCGGCGCCGAACGAGACCGCGGCGTCGTCGTCGAGCAGCTCCCGAAGCCTGTAGAGGCCGTCGTTGAAGTGCGCGCTCTCGTCCACGACCGTGGTGCGTCGGCCCGACTGCACCTTGACCAGCTCTC